>Ga0307947_1002256_pt1 | contig 15407 bp, 20 predicted proteins | sample OrgLakmetagen232_FD_201840 | JGI IMG/M metagenome (GOLD analysis project Ga0307947, IMG submission 201840) | Saline water microbial communities from Organic Lake, Antarctica - #232 | ecosystem: Environmental > Aquatic > Non-marine Saline and Alkaline > Saline | place: Antarctica: Organic Lake...
GGACCTATGACTGGCCACTTGTCATTGGGCACATATATAGGCTTTCCAAAACATTTTGCAAGGACGGTTGACCAAACCATTTGTCTATTTTTTCATTTATCTTGCTCTCTCACGTGTGAAAGAGCAAGATCAGTGACTCGTCTGACACGTCTGACAGACTTGATGACTGCAAGGCACGCATGCAAGGACAAGTTGTCAGTCAGTTTTTGTATTGACCTCTGTTGCTGCACACTTCAGACAGACGTGTCCCTTATGCATGGTGTCGTCAATGATTGCACGCAAGTAGTGCATCTTTTAACATCTGGTCCGTGGCTTCTTGAAACGACTGCTGAGTCCAGTTTTTGCGGTGCAAAGTGGCATGCTGCTTTATCACGTTTCTTGTTTCCTTGGTAACATCTCCTGCCTGATGCATCTTACAATGATAAGAGTCACACATACCCTCCGAGTGTCCACTGGCAGACAAAGAAACAAGGAACACATCCTGTCACAATTTTCGTTGCTATGAATGACTACAAGTGGTGAGGGGTTTGATGGGCCCCGCCTTGTGCCCTTGAACGTATCGGTTGGATATTTGTTATTGATAGGGTTTGCCAGAGCCGTATATATATACACCGTACATTGCCGTATATTTGGTGATTTCCCTGCCAAAAATACTGTACATATCAGTGTTTTAAGGAATTTGGAAAACCTTGGTTTCGTGTCACCCCCCAATCTGGAATTCTGAGGAATTGCATTCTCATGTCTTTCTTTCCTACCCCAGGCAACATTTGGTGTTGCGTAAGTTATTGTAGGTCGTGAGGAAGCATTTGCATTAACATAAAATAGTGTTTGAAGTTTTAAATTGGCAAACTGTCCATTCTAACTGGATTCATCTATTTAATCCCACGGCGCTTCTTAGCGGTGAGCCTTTCCAAAAGGGCCTGTGGATATGGGAAGGACTCCACGCTGAACGCTGAGCTCTTATAACCTCGCCGGCATTTCTGGAATTATAAACTGGATGAAAACTGGATGATAAAACTGGATTATAACCATCGATTATAACCTCGCCGGCATTTCTGGAAGAGCGCACACCAAAGAGGAGCAATGGAAAATCTTCTTCACAGCCTGCCCCCCCTCCCCTTCCTCCACCAGAGCGACGAGTTTGATGAGAAGCCAGAATTAGCGCAGCTCCTCAAGGCTTGCTGCTGCTTCTTCAAGCTTGCAGCTATTGCTGATCTCATGGGCTGTAATGGCCTGCTTTCTGCACTGCTGGAAGGTGGCTGGGCAGATGCTGCGCATGGGCCCCCAAATACTTCCCATCACTTTTCCCCAGGCATTTATGAATTAAGGGTTTTATTATGATAATTAAACGTCAAAATTTTAATGGAAGATTTTTGGAAGATCTCATGGTGTGTGAGGGCCTTCGAAAGCCCTGCAAGGGCCAAGAACCGTCTTACACAGGGGCTTGTCGACATTCCCAGAATCTTGGTTTCATGTCGATTTCAATCGACATGATATGTTGCCTTAAAAGAAACACTAGTACATATACACCGTATAAATCTGGTTCTGGCCAACCCTAGTTACTTAGTGTAATGACTCGCAGGTCATGCACGAGGGGCCTGGCCACGTGCCCCTGAACAAGATCCCGCCTTGTGCCCTTCAACATAACGAACGGATGTTGGTTACTTTGTGTAATGCCTGCAGGTCATGAATGAGGGGCCTGGCCACGTGCCCCTGAACAAGATCCCCGAGAACATGGCCAAGCAGCTGGACTGGTGCGTCTGGGGGAGCGTGCTCTTGTGTCTCGTAATCAGGCCTGTATCTCGTGATTGGGCCCCTGTCTCGTGATTGGGCCCTGTGTCGCATGCTTTCGTGTTTCCTCAAGCTGTGGCTTAGTCCAGGTACTTGGCTGGCAGATTTGGAGCAAGGGGCTGACGTCTGCATAAAAAGGTACCGTACACTAAGGATTAAGTTGCCCCTAATGAACCTCATGGGCCTGTCTTTTGCTGTGTGCACAGAAGCAACTCTATTGGTAATCAGGGCCCCAAAGAATAAAGGGGGTGGTTGCCAAAAAATAAGGGGGCGGTTGCTGAGTGCACGATGCCAACTCTATTGGCAATCAGGGCCCCAAAGAATAAGGGGGCGGTTGCCGTAATAATAAAGAAGTTGCCATAAAAAAAATGTATGGGGACATGGCTATAGTCTGTAAGTGGATCTGTTGTCTGGGGTGAGAGGTGGATACACACGCAAGCACGTCTGTTGTCTGGCACGCTGTTGTCTGGCACGTCTGTTGTCTAGCACGTCTGTTGACTGGGGGTGAGAGGTGGATACACACGCAAGCACGTCTGGATCTGTTGTCTGGGGGTGAGAGGTGGATACACGCAAGCACGTTGAAAAAACAGGGCTGACATTAGGGGGCTGACAGAAGGGGGCTGAAAGAAGGGGGTGAAATCAGGGGGCTGACATTAACGGGGCTGACAGAAGGGGGTGAAATCTGGGGGCTAATTTAAGGGGGCTGACATAATTTGCTGGCAGGTTTGGATACAGGGAAGTCAGAGCACACAAATACAGAGAGAGGGAGCTGTTTTTTTCTTGAGTCTGTATACATGCACGTCGTATGCTTAAGAGGGTTCCCCAATACACCAAACCGTGCACACACCAAACACAAAACGTATTATCAAATGAGTGCGCCTGGAAATACGTGCATGTTTATGTTTATGGCTACCTTCTCTGCCACCATTGGCCCGTCACTTGCACTTCTGGTGCAGGCGTTTGTGTGTGGTTCTTTTTAGGTGCAGGTGTTACGAGGCCCACGTGCATGTTCATGTTCTTGGCTATACCTTCTCAGCCACCATTGGCCCGCCACTTGCACTTCTGGTGCAGGCGTTTGTGGTTCTTTTTGGGTTGTTTGTGGTTCTTTTTGGGTTGTCTGTGGTTCTTTTTAGGTTGTCTGTGGTTCTTTTTGGGTTCTTTTAAGGTGCAGGTGTTACGAGGCCCTGCCCTACACCACCAGGCCCTGCACCTTGCACTAACACTTGCCTTAACTTGTAACCCAAAGCTGAAATCCACGCTACATATCACCCCTCCTGCATGTGTGTGTGTTGCAACTCTGGTTAGATTGCGGCAACCCCTTACGACCCGCACGCCCACACGTGATGGATGCCCTTTTGATGTACAGATAATGAAATGCACATCATCTGTACATCATTTGCACATTATCCGCACATTATCTGCACATTATCCGCACGTTATCTGCACATTATCCGCACATTATCCGCACATCATCTGCACATCATCTGCACATCATCTGCACATCATCTGCACATCATCTGCACATTACCTGCACATTATCTGCACATCATCTGCACATTACCTGCACATTATCTGCACATTATCTGCACATTATCTGCACATCATCTGCACATTATCTGCACATCATCTGCACACTATCTGCACATTATCCGCACATCATCCGCACATCATCTACACATTATCTGCACATTATTTGCGCATCATCTGCACATTACCTGCACACCATCTGCACATTATTTGCAGAGGTGCAACAAAACCACTGCTCACCCACACGTGCCCTGTCCTTTTTTTTGGTGTAGGTGTAATGAGGCCCCCTTCTACACCCTGGGCCCTCTGACCACCGACATCGCCCCTGCCTACGACCACATCACCTCTGCCATCGGGGCCGCTACCATTGGTGCTCTGGGTGAGTGTGCGTTGCTCTCTGTGGAATTGTATAAGTGTGTGTGTGTAATTGTGCTGGTGTACCACATCACCTCTGCCATCGGCGCCGCTACCATTGGTGCTCTGGGTGAGTGTGCGTTGCTCTCTGTGTAGGTCTATGAGTGTGTGTGTAATTGTGCTGGTGTACCACATCACCTCTGCCATCGGGGCCGCTACCATTGGTGCTCTGGGTGAGTGTGCATTGCTCTCTATAGTTTATGTGTGCGTGTGTGTATGTACTGGTGTACCACATCACCTCTGCCATCGGGGCCGCTACCATTGGTGCTCTGGGTGAGTGTGCATTGCTCTCTATAGTTTATGTGTGCGTGTGTGTGTGTGTGCTGGTGTACCACATCACCTCTGCCATCAGGGCCACTACCATTGGTGCTCTGGGTGAGTGTGCATTGCTCTCTATAGTTTATAAGTGTGTGTGTGCGTGTGTGTATGTGCTGGTGTACCTCATCACCTCTGCCATCGGGGCCGCCACCATTGATGCTCTGGGTGAGTGTGCATTGCTCTCTATAGTTTATAAGTGTGTGTGCGTGTGTGTATGTGCTGGTGTACCACATCACCTCTGCCATCGGGGCCACTACCATTGGTGCTATGGGTGAGTGTGCATTGCTCTCTATAGTTTATAAGTGTGTGTGTGCGTGTGTGTGTATGTGCTGGTGTACCACATCACCTCTGCCATCAAAACCGCTACCATAAGTGCTCTGGGTTAATGCTCTCTGTGTAGGTGTATGAGTGTGCGTGTTAATGTGTGTACAAGTATGAATGTGTGCTACTTGCTTTTGAGGGTTGTGGTTGTGCTTTTGCAGAGAAAAAGGAGCAGCCATACCCTTTCTGGTACTTGTCGCTGCATGCGCTCCTTGAGATGAGCTTCTTTGACGATAATACCCCTCTACCCACACTGACACACGTGCACGTACGCGCACAAACGTACACACATAAGCACACAGTAGACACACACACTCTCTTCTCGTATGCACTTATTGCTGTGCTATGTGACCCCCAAGGAGCACTGCTACTGCCACACACGCACGTACACACATGAATACACAGTACATACGCGCACACTTATTTCTCGCAGGCACTGCACTGCTGTGCTACGTGACCCCCAAGGAGCACTTGGGTCTGCCTGTGAGTAATTTCAAATTTGTGGCGTGATGCTGGACTTGGTAGAGTGGCTGCATGGCTGCGATAGTGCATGTGATTATGTGTGCGTGCGCGTACGTGTGTTTGCTTCCGTGTGTGTGTGTGAGTGTGTGTGCATGTGTGTGAGAGTATGTACAATCTCCTAGTACAGCATAGTGGTCCATATGAGGCGTGAATAGACTGCGCACCGTTTAATGTGCGTGCACATGTGTGTGTGAGTGTGTGTGTGTGTGTGCATGCGTGCGTGCGTGGGTTTCTGTTTGCGTCATGCATGCATGTGTGCCTGCGTGTATGTGTGTGTGCGTGCGTGTGAGTGTGTACAATCTCCTAGTACAGCATAATGGTCCATATGAGGCGTGAATAGACTGCGCACCGTCTTATGTGCATGCGCATGTGTGTGTGAGTGTTTGTGTGTGTGTGTGTGTGCATGCGTGCGTGCGTGGGTTTGTGTTTGCGTCATGCATGCATGCGTGCCTGCCTGCGTGTGTGTGTGTGTTTGCGCCATGCGTGCGTGCGTGCGTGTGCGTGCGTGCGTTGCGTCACATGAAGTTGTAGGCGACACATGAAATCCTCCGTGCTTAGTGGCCCAAGAGGCTCTAGGTGTACGCTACTACTACTACTTACCCTCCGTGCTTAGTGGCCTGGGAGGCTCTAGGTGTACGCTACTACTACTCACCCTCCGTGCTTAGTGGCCCAGGAGGCTCTAGGTGTACGCTACTACTACTCATTCTCCGTGCTTAGTGGCCCAAGAGGCTCTAGGTGTACGCTACATATACCCAGTGGGAACGGAGTAGGTGTAGATTGCTCTCTACAATCACAAAGGTGTAGATCGCTCTTTACAATCACAAAGGTGTAGATCGCTCTTTACAATCACAAAGGTGTGGATCGCTCTTTACAATCACAAAGGTGTAGATCGCTCTTTACAATCACAAAGGTGTGGATCGCTCTTTACAATCACAAAGGTGTAGATCGCTCTTTACAATCACAAAGGTAAAGATCGCTCTCTACATTCACAAAGGTATAGATCGCGCTTACAATTACAAAGGTGTAGATTGCGCTGACAGTCACAAACGAGTGGATCGCTCTCTACAATCAAAAACAAGGAAGCTGTGCTGGAGGCTGCAGCGAATCACTAATGTGGCACCAACCCTTGAAAGGATTTTGTTGTGATCCAAATTTTTCCATCGGTAGGAGGCTGCAGTGTGCAGTGTACCACTTTTGTGAGGTTTAGTGAGGCGACCCCTGATACATTATTTTCTCGTGCAAATTCAGTTTTGTCCTGTGGTCCGATCGGTGTGTAAGGCACATGCGCAGAATGTATGAGGCGGAAAAACATGTATGCAAGGAATGGCTGTGCATAAAACTGTACAGAAGCCAAGACCCTCCTGTCACACACACACACACACACACACACACACTGTACAGAAGCCAACACCCACCACATCCAAGTAATATAGTCACTGTTCAACTTATTGATTCATAGTTGGGCTTTTTCTGTTCTTGTTGTTTTATATTTACAACCGCACTTGATAGTCGCAGCAGGCAAATACTGCCTTCTTTTTGCTGTCCCTAATTTGCACTAGCGCAAAGGTGCCACCAGCCACCGCAGTTTGAGTGCGTGGGGATGTGTGCGAGTTTTGCAGGATCGTGTTGATGTGGAGCGGCCTTGCTTTCTCTTGTGCTCACAGTTTTCTTGTGTGAACGTGTGTGTGTGTATGTGTGTATGTGTGTGTGTTGATGATGTGGAGCAAGGAATACAGAAATGCTTCAACCTTGCTCCCTGGTGTGCTCAGTGTAATTGTGTTAATGTGTGTGTGTGTGTGTGTGTGTGTGTGTACCTATGCAGGATCTTGTGTTGATGAGAAGCAAGGCATGATTGCGCTCAGAATTGCTTTCTGGTGTGCTCACAAACAATTTCGATCGCGTGAATGCAGTTGTTCATTTGTGCCCGTGCAGGACCGTGATGATGTGAAACAAGGCATGATTGCGTACAAGATTGCTGCCCATGCTGCCAACCTGGCCAAGCAGCACCCACTGGCACAAATCCGCGACAACGAGCTGTCCAAGGCCCGCTTTGAGTTCCGCTGGTACGTGCGTGCGTGCTTGTGTGGGTGCACTCTTTGAGTTCCGCTGGTACGTGTGTGCGTGCTTGTGTGGGTGCCCGCTTTGGGTTCCGCTGGTGTGTGTTTGTGTGGGTGCCCGCTTTGAGTTCCGCTGGTACGTGCGTGCGTGTTTGTGTGGGTGCTCGCTTTGGGTTCCGCTGGTGTGTGTTTGTGTGGGTGCACGCTTTGAGTTCCGCTGTTACGTGCGTGTGTGTTTGTGTGGGTGGGTGCACGCTTTGGGTTCCGCTGGTATGTGCGTGCATGTTTGTGTGGGTGGGTGCACGCTTTGGGTTCCGCTGGTATGTGCGTGTGTGTTTGTGTGGGTGCCCGCTTAGAGTTCCGCTGGTACGTGCGTGCGTGTTTGTGTGGGTGCACGCTTTGAGTTCCGCTGTTACGTGCGTGTGTGTTTGTGTGGGTGAAGGCACGCTTTGGGTTCCGCTGGTACGTGCGTGCATGTTTGTGTGGGTGGGTGCACGCTTTGGGTTCCGCTGGTATGTGCGTGCGTGTTTGTGTGGGTGCCCGCTTTGAGTTCCGCTAGAACGTGCGTGTGTGTTTGTGTGGGTGACTGGGTGGGTGGGTGGGTGTGCATGAACGTGCGCGTGTTTGTGCCTGTGTGTGCCTGTGCACAAGTATGTGTGTGTGCCTGTTTACAAGTATGCGTGTGTGTGCCTGTGTGTTATGCATGGTGGCTATGATGCATGCTTGGCTTGCTTTATGAGCTGCACTCTGGGGACCAACCGAGCAAGGTAGCACAGGGCAACCTGAGTGTCATGCTACTTATAACCAGCACACACACACACAAATATGTAGGGTCGGCCAGAACCGTGTGTTTACACCGTGTATTTGACGAAATTGCACCGATGCGTAGGTTTTGGGGTAGTCATCCTACTAGTCAATGTGCTCGTGACTCAGATAGCACATTGAATAATCAATGCGCTCACGACTCAGAAAGTTGGATGACCACCTCAAAACCTACGCATCGGTGCGATTTCGAAAAATATTCGGCGTATACATACGGTTCTGGCCGACCCTACATATTTGTGTGTGTGCTGGTTAATAAGAGCATGACACTCAGGTTGCCCTGCGCTACCTTGCTCGGTTGGTCCCCAGAGTGCAGCACACAAAGCAAGCCAAGCATGTGCACCATAGCCACCATGCATAACACACAGGCACATATGTGCACCATAGCCACTGTGTTGCGTGGACGTATGTGGTGTCTTATATTGACTAAGAAAGGCACTTGACCATCGCCACACACACATACACATTAACATACATACACACATGCACACACACACTCACACACACATGCACTTACACACACACAAACACACAAACTCACACACACATTCACACACACAGGGAGGACCAGTTCAACCTGAGCCTTGACCCCGTTACCGCCCGCTCTTTCCACGATGCCACCCTGCCTCAGGAGCCCGCCAAGGTGTGAACTTGTTATATGTGTGTGTGTGTGTGTGTGTTTGTGTGTGTGTTTGGTGTGAGTGTGCGTGAGTGAGTATGTACTTGTATGTTTATGTGTGTGCGTGTGCGTGTGCGTGCTTCACAAACATTTACACACCAAAGCACACACACCACACGCACACACGCTCAACCTATGAACACACACTTAATGACTGTCCTCTTGTGCTTCCAGACCGCCCACTTCTGCTCCATGTGCGGCCCCAAGTACTGCTCTATGAACATCACCCAGGTGCGCATGTGTGTGTGTTTTGCATGTCATTGCCGGTGTGTGTGTGTGTGTGTGTGTGTGTGTTCTGCATGTTGTTGTGAAAGTGTACTTTAAAGTATGGGGATGAGCACATTGTGGATGGAGGCTATTTTGTACGTGTGCTACCTAAAGTTGAACGCAGCTCTATGGATGCGTATTTTAATGCAGGTGAGTGTTCAAGCGCGCGTGCGTGTGTGTATGTGTGTGTGTATGTGCGCGTGTTTTGTGTCTTAGGTCATTTATAACATGTCTCTAGTATGTCTCACGAGTACACAGGTGCAAATTGTATGTAGGTGTGTGTGTTTGTGTGCGAAACCTGTGGTGCGTGCAGGGCACACAGTGTGGATGACACGAGTTTTACGAGTAGTCGTGTTTTCTGTTTAAAATTCGTGAGAGTAGGTCAGGACAGGAGGAGCGTGTTTTCCTGTTTAAGGAGTTGGTAAGTGTGTGTGTGTGTGTGTGCTCTGAGTGGTGTTGTACAGAGTGGTGTTGTGCTGAGTGGTGTTGTATTGAGTGGTGGTGGTGTTTTACTGAGTGGTGTGGTACTGAGTGGTGTGGTACGGAGTGGTGAATGTGCACTGAGTGGTGGATGTGCACTGAGTGGTGTTGTACGGAGTGGTGAATGTGCTCTGAGTGGTGTTGTACAGAGTGGTGTTGTACTGAGTGGTGTGGTACTGAGTGGTGTGGTACGGAGTGGTGGATGTGCACTGAGTGGTGTTGTACAGAGTGGATTGCACTGAGTGGTGTTGTACGGAGTGGCGTGCACTGAGTGGTGTTGTACGGAGTGGCGTGCATAGAGTGGTGTTGTACGGAGTGATGAATGTGCACTGAGTGGTGTTGTACAGAGTGGGGCACACTGAGTGGTGTTGTACGGAGTGGCGCGCACTGAGTGGTGTTGTATGGAGGGTGAGTATATGCTGAATTTGATTTTGTGGCGGTCTTATGACTCGTCCAGGGCAAGACTTGTTCATACTTGTGGTGAGCGCATTTGTGTGTGTGTGTTTATACTTGTGGTGAGCGCATTTGTGGGATGTTTTCATGGTCCCCTTTTGTCCTGGCAGATTGTTTCCTTTTGTCCCCTTCATGGTCCCCTTTGTCCTGACAGAATGCTGTGCTGGTCTTGACCACTTGCTCTGATGAGCACATTTGTGGGATGTTTCCTCCGGTCCCCTCTGGCCTGACAGAATAATGTGCTGGTCACCTCGCTTTAATGAGCAGCTTGAAGGGTTTTATTGTGTACATTTTCCATAACACACACACACAGGAGATCCGTGAGTACGCAGCCACCTTAAATGGTGGTGGTGATGCCAACGCCACCAGTGAGGACCCACAGGTGTGTGTGTGTGCGCGCGTAATCACGTGTTTTGAATTACCTGTGTGTACGGTGTGCATTTTCAGAGAAGAACGCGCGTCAACACACGGCAGCAGAACGTTGTTCAAGGTGTGTAGCTTGTCATTTTGTGAGTGTGAATTGAATGTGAGTGTGCACATGGATGGGTGTTTCGAGGAGTTTTCAAATCCCGCCCTTCATTTGTTTCCAGGCACACAATCATGCATACAGACATGCGCCCTTGTCACGCACGCGCGCATGCGCGCACACACACACACACACACACACACACACAAACACACACACACACACACAAACACACACACACACACTCACACACACACACGCACACACACACACACACTCTCTCACACACACACATACACACACACACTTATATATGCACTTACACACAGTCTGGCATGGCCAAGATGAGTGAGGAGTTCAAGAAGGTGGGCAAGGAGATCTACCTATAAAAGCCAGCGGAGCGTGTGACGAATGTGTGCGTGAACAAGGAGATACACCTGTTAGCAGTTGTTAAGCAGAAAGCAGGCGGGTGACGTGTGTGTGTGTGTGTTTGTGCGAAGCCCACGATGTGGGCATCAACAGAGTCTTAGACGGAGGGATGTGTGGTTCGCCCTCTTCAAACCTCGGATTGGCGAAGGAGGTGGAGGAGGCTGACCACCGTGTGGGCATTAATTAGGAAGTGAAGCGAGAGAGGCACGCACACTGAGACTGTGTGTATGCAGTCTGTACTTGGGAGCCGGTCTGGTAGGCCTGTCTGGTGGTAGAACTTCGTCGGTGTGCCCTATGTAAGACGTTGAGCACTCCCCCGCTGAAGCAAAATGCTGGGCAGGCTCTCCTTGGTGCTCTGTCCTTGAACCTTGGAACACAATGGCGTTATGTTGCGGAGTCCACGTTGTTTCTCAGACAGTGGCCAAGCCTTTCCTCAGACCTCGGAACTCAAAAGCGTCGTAAAAAAGACATCGACGTGTCTCAGATACTAGTGCCAAACTCCAGATAAGGGGCTTTTTTACATGCGTTTACCAGCAGGTGTACTAATGCAAGTCGTTGCTCTTTCACTGTGGATAAGGTTCTTGCGTGTTGCTATAGCGACTGCTGATTGCAGATTTTGGAGAGAGTGTATCTTTGATGCAATGCCTCTGTTCTCAATTTTGTGCCAAATTGCAATTGTGCAGTAGCAAGCTGCTTCTATATTTGTGTAACGCATGCTTGAAATTTAAAGATCAGAGGTGCAAGCTGCATCTGCCAACAAGACACATTAAGAAAGCTATCTCACTTTAGTTATGAAGGCGTTGGGTCGCATAGGCAAAGAGTAAGGAGCCCCAAAAGTAAGCCTTCTGCAGAGCGACAAATAAACTCAGCACTTCCTTTTACTTCCTTGTTGGGGGTGTGGAAAACGAATAAGGTAAGGTTGCATTGTTATATATGCCTCTGATGGTCATCATCTGAGCAAAAGCTTGGAACAAGCCTGCAACTATATCAAACTTGGCGGCGCTATCTGTCTTATACTTTGACTGATAAAAGCTCGCTCCTGTCATGACAAGTCGCTAGAAAACAATCAAGAGGAAAGGGCACTCAACTAAAAAAGAGGCAACACCAGACAGATCTGGTTCAGGAAGGTCCTCAGACGAGTTGGGTCATCCTCGTACTGAGGTGGGAAGACAAGCTGGTGCTGTGTGCAAAGGCTGGCAGGATCTTCATGCAGACAGGCAGTTCGGGAAGGTGTGTTCCTTGTCTGAACAGTGTGCCAGTCACACCTGTCACAGATTCTGAGCTCATCAAGAGGCCTTCTATTCCTGTCACAAAACATTCTTTGAGCCAGAAAGATGCGGCAGGTACTAATTAAACCACGCGGATTTGTCATTACGGCCAATCGGGTGTGACACAAGAAAGGTGATGGCAAGAAATAAGTGCGCAGCTGAGATTGCTGGAAATTTCCAAGTTAAGGTAGAGAGGCAAGCAACACAATCTTTTTTTGTCTTTCCATCTGCCAGGAGCACTCCCCAACGGTACACCGAAATGTGTGTGAACAGTTCTCATTATTCTGCTGAAATGAATAACCTTACATGGTGTCGGAGCTGTGCTCTTGATGAGAGTTGGCAGTACTATTGAGGAGGACCTCACCACAAGCTCGGCAGTATAGTTGACAGAGGTTACAAAGGTTAGAGAGCTTAAAAGCCATTGGTCGAAAAGTGTGACTGCTGGGCTGAGTGTAAGTGTTTGGTATAGCACTAATTTCCTCGGCCTGCTCATTTCACTTTCATGACACTTTTTTGAAAGCGCCATCAAAGTGCCGCGAAAGCGTCTGGCTGTCGGGGCAGTGTACAGACTTGTCGCACCTACAAAAAAAAGGTGTGAAAAGGGAAATTGGGCTCTGCTTGTGATATCGCAGCATGAAAACAAGCAGCAAGACCAATCAAGCATCTGCCAAGACCAACCAGCCATACTAAATCAAAAAGGGGGAATCATCATGTGTTAAGAGCATAACAACATGGAGTGTTGTTGGCAGAGTGCACATGTTGCTTAGAGGCAAGCTTTACAAATCTGCAAAACTCAACAAACAGTTCCTGAACAGGCTCTAGAATGTGAGTTCTATTGTGTATGCATCGTGAGGTGGCGGTGGATTATTTACATTTGTAATAAACACTTCAAGGAATAAAAGGATGGAGAAACTATAGAGGAACAAAGATAGAAAGCAAGAGTGATGTGAGTGGTATCACTTTGCTTCACTCCAAGAACTGGAGTTCAAACTGAACTCGGCATTTTTGTACATGCTGCCATGGTGCCAAGAGGATGCTGTGTGGAGTGAATAAAGGATGGTGTTCCTTTGCAACGTGCACCATAATCTGGGGGACAGTGTTCTCACGAAACTAAATCCCAACGAGGTGATTGTCTTGTTGAAGTCTGCTAATACATTTAATACATCAATCTATACCTCTAACACTTTGCATCATCTAAAAGAGCTCGGCCATAGTTCACAGAGGGCCCACAAGACTGCCCTTAAATTGCATGCTCACTCTGTGCATAATGCACACAAAAAACAAATTGCTCTCAAGGTCTCGGTTCGGAGCAGGGGGCTGCCAACCACCCTCCAGATCCCCACTAGTTTCCTTTTTCCTTTGGTGGGGGAGACTTACGGCACTTTGAGCCAATGTGTCTCCTTTTCCTTAATTGATGCAAGGAGTGTTTTGCTGCCTGCGTAGTTTTTCTTTTCTTTTCTTTTCTTTAGGTCGGTGCTGTGTGGGGATAGTGGCTCTGCAGATCAATCTCTGAATGTAAATTTTAATGTTACTATATCTTTACTAGCTTTCGCCTTACTAGACCCTAGCTGCATCTATTGCCCTTGATTTACACTTAACTTGTTAGGTCTTTGCTTATGCATTTCAGGCTTTGGTTGAAGTGTGCGGTTGAACGGTTGACATCAGCCACGGTTGAAACTTATGAGTTCAGTGCGAAACACCTGAACTCAGGTTCTTGAAGTGTAGCATAAAGTAAAATGATCTCACTATCTATCTGGGTTTCTCAGGTTTCTGCTTCCCTTCTCCCTTCTTTTTATTCCTTGGAGAACACAACTCTCTCTTTAGCATACTTCTATCTATTTTAGGTCGCTTCCTGCAAGGCGCTATGCGCCCCAATAATTCTCGACCCCTGGCCAGTGGGCCCTTGTCTCATGGTTCCTGTCACTCCTGACGCTTGAGACTCTTGACTCTGTCGCCAGGACCGCTGGTGGGCTCACTGCAACCCTGATTGAGGAGGCTAAAACCTGGCTTATACACAGCGGAGCACTCGCTATTGTTCTTGCCGCTGACACTTACTTCCTCCTCTCCCGCACCTTTGTGACCTTTTCATCGACCCTGTTGAGTGTCATGAGAGCACACGTCGTATCTCTGGCTTGGGGACTCGTCGTCGGGGCAGCCGTCATCATTGATTCTGGGCTTACGTTTGACGTGCCTTTTTGCGCCTGACTTTTCGTACCCTACTACCACACGACACTTTTCGTCAGATTTCGAGATGAGCCCCACGTACTTTCTCGCTTTGGTGATGCTGGTTATGTTTTGGGCTATCCTTGTAACAAATCCTTTTTTTCCTCATATCACCTAACAGACATAACAGACTCTCCAGACTATTTAGACTTCGAGGTAGTGCCTGGGCTATTATTAATATAATAGCTGCAGGCACGGGCTCAAGACCCGGCTACCTCATCAAACACCTGTTTCCTTACATTATGGCATCGAAGGCTTCTTGACGAAGATGACTCCTACGACTTGGACGATGAGAATTCTCTGACTCTTTCCCCTCAATCAATGCTGCGGCAGTCAATTTTGTTCATGTCAGGGAGGAGTCGCGGTCGTGGTGGCCGTGGTTGTGATCGTGGTTGTGGTGGTGTACAACCTGGTAGCAATGTTGTTGCACCTTCCAGACCTAAGATTAGGAGCCATGGTGGAGGTGATGGCTACATGCACGAAGAAGTTGATATTGCTCTTGATGGGGAGAATGGCAATGAGTATGGCATTACTGAGGAACCTGAAACTGATGCGCGCCCTGCCCAAGGAAACGAAGAAGCTCATAAGAAGAAACGATCCAAGAAGTCCAAGAAGCGCAGCAAGAACCGCAAACCCAAGCATTCCTCTTCTGATTTTGACTCTGACTCGTCATCTTCGTCAACTTCTTCCTCCTCTTCTTCCTCTTCTTCTTCTGACTCTGATACCGACTCCGACTCTGTCTATCACCGCAAGAACAAGAGCAAGAAGAAGTTTAAAGTGAAGCTAACTTCCAAACATATTCCAAACCTAAACGACAAGCGTTCATCAGCAAAAGAGAGGCATGACAGGTTGGTTGAGCTCAACAAGACGCTGCACAGGGCACACAAGCACGCCGAGTCCAACCTTGACGACGTCCAGAAAGAGAGTGCTCCACACAAAACTGCCAAGAAAGTGGTGGCAGAGATCCAAGGTGTGTTGAGGGTGCTTGAGAAGCAATCTAATCATCTCTTTTTTGGAGCGACATACGGTTGGGACAAATTCGACCGCACAAAACCACAATCATCTAGTACAAAGAAATTCGCTAAGAAGTTGGGCGTGAAGGCTGGTGATGTCAGTAAGGCACCTGTTCCCTTTCTTCCCAAACACCGCCCACCTTTTACCACTCAGACTTTGAACCACTCCATGCCTCAACAACATTATAATGCACCACTCCATCCGGCCCCTACTTTTCAGCAATCTTTTTCTATGCCGCCACCCGCTCCACCCCCTTATGTTAATGGTCATGCGGGAGGGAATCGTAGTGGCCCACCTTACACGTCTGGTGCACACACACATGGCCACAACCAATCTGCTGCAAACGGTTTCCGTAG
>Ga0307947_1002257_pt1 | contig 15405 bp, 15 predicted proteins | sample OrgLakmetagen232_FD_201840 | JGI IMG/M metagenome (GOLD analysis project Ga0307947, IMG submission 201840) | Saline water microbial communities from Organic Lake, Antarctica - #232 | ecosystem: Environmental > Aquatic > Non-marine Saline and Alkaline > Saline | place: Antarctica: Organic Lake...
TTTTGATGCCCTATGATACCTTTCATGATGCTTGCTTATCCAGGAAGAACTAGATTTTTGATGCCTTATGATACCTTTTATGGTGCTTGCTTCTTGCTTATCCAGAAAGAACTAGACTTTTGATGCCCTATGATACCTTTCATGGTGCTTGCTTATCCAGGAAGAACTACTGTCACAAGCTGTCAGTCACTTCATGCATGATGCAGGTCAAGATGGTAGATACAACTGGTGCTGGCGATGCGTTTTCTGCTGGATTCATCTACAAGATCCTACAGGTGCGTGCTGTTATTATAGGACAGTGTGGTGACAGGCTTTTTTCAAGCTTCCGCTCAAATGCCCCCTGAGGCATATGCATATATAGCGATGTAACCATACCTACTATAGGTGCTGTAATCAATCATATGACAGGATACCTCATATTTGCGTGTTGTAGGGCATGAATTAGATGTAAGTAGCGCGGAGTAGCTAGGATGGGTTGAGGTTCAGCCTTTCATCATGCCTGATGATCCATACAGTGCCTGACAAGCATTATACGCTGCATGCTAAACTGGACAGGCTGGCAGCTTGGAAACGTTGGCATCAGATGCTGTAAAGCTGAAGGAAGCGTGTGTGTTTGCAAATGCAGCAGGTGAGTAGAAAGAGGTGTGACCTATCATCACTATTATAATCATGCAATAAATGTGGAATATACTGCATTGCAAGGCAGCATTTGCATTTCTGGATGGCAACTGGAAGGAGCTGTTCACGAACCACTACTATAATAAGCATTGTATTACACAACTCCTGCATTGATGGGCCGCTTGCTTTCCATGCACTCGCATCTATCTGTTGGTCTGTTAGTAACGATGCTGCGTTAACACATCTGTCATATCTTTTGCTTCTAAGAAAGAAAGATTAAGACAAAATATGCAGGCAGCGAAACCACTCCCCAAATTAATGAAGGAAAAGGAGCAACGCTGGGTACTGTGTTTGTTACTACTATTTCTAACCAGAACGCTGTATGTTCAGTTGACCTGATTAGGTGATAGACACAAATCTTCATCGCAGGGGCTTTAACATGTACCAAAAAGGGCGCAATCCATGCACAGCCACTGCTACACGAGATAGAAGAACTGTGCAATGAGGCCCAGGGCTACAAATAGTCTTTTTTGGTCTGCGGTTGACGGTTGTGCATGACTCATGGATTTAACGATGAATGGCGAGGACCAGTCACAGGCCGAAGCATCAGCCGAATAGTCTTGCTGAAGGTCCCCCCATGTAATATAATCATGCTGGCTGTGTTATCACTACCAGCGGAGTGTTTTCTTTTCTTTCTTTGTAATATAGTCTAATTTAATCTGGTTGAAAGCTAAGCATGCGCGGGTGTCAAAATAACGAGAGCGACGGTTATGCCTAAGAGTAAAAAAACCTTTCTTAGCTTTTGCTTTTCTGCTTTTGTGGAGATGGAAGCAGCCAGCATAGATGTTTGGGTGATGCTAGTAAGAACTCTCTTCCAGAAGCGTGTGGAAAAAGCTTGACTCAGTTCTATTTCGCTTGCATCGTGAGATGCATAGGGCTCTGTCATTATTACCAAGGATTGCTGCATTTCACACCCCTCCTCGCCGCAGCCTGTCACAATAATTAATTGCTGCCAATAGTTCTACACCCACAACTATCCACTTCGGTACAATCCTTGTTTTAGTTATTTCAAGTAGTATTGAGGCGCTCAGATAAGGCAAGGCTACCCTGGTAGTAGTGATAATACATGAAAAGAAAAGAAAAACTACGCAGGGGTGATAACACCTCAAGCACGGAGCAAGGACACGGAGACGGAGCTGTCAGACAGCGAAGTACTCACGCTACCAGGCGGATTTGAACCCAAACCCTGTAGAGTCTGGCCTGACCACGGGCCACTAGACTTTCAGGGCAGCTACTTCAACACACAACACATGCAGCAGCCTAACAAGGGAAGGAGCACTCCTAATAAGGTGCCAGTACATTAATGGTGCTTATCGTTCCTAAGTATTAGTAATTACTCAATTGCCATAGCAATTATGCTCTCATTGACACAACAGTCGTGGAAAGAAGATTGAGCATTAGAAAACATTTCAAGATATACGTGGCAGAATTCCGGAGGGGGCTAACGGAGGAAATGCCTGAAAATGCTCATTTTTGCATTCAGAAGGCAGCCACTCACAGCCACTTCATCCGATCAACACCATTTTAGTACCGAAGTGTAGCTGGCATTGAGAGCTACCCGAGCGTGTGCTCAGTTTTATGTGGATCGTTTTGCGTGCTGCGATAGACTGGATTAAGCACACGTGGTGCATGTAAACCCTAACGTGGTGATTTTTATGGGAAAATGACTCAAATACTCATACAACACCAACCACTCAGCCGTTTCCTTTCATTTCTGTTGCAATAGTATTAGTAAGATTTCTACAAAAAACTCCTGATTGGTGCAGTGGGTGAGTTGGTATTAACAATACGTGGTAAAAATGGGCCTGCACGCCACAGCAAGTTAAGCACACGTCCCAAAATTGGCATGCTCCAAATTTTACATCAATGGACATTCATACTATGTAAAATTTGGAGCTTGCCAATTGTGGGGCGTATAAGTCAAGGAGCATATAAAAAATTGCCCGTTTTGGGCCTCAGTTAGCCCCCTCTGGCAAAATTTCCTTACACCGTGATGATAGACACAATTCTCAGCAGTTTCCTCTCCGTTTCTTCTATCTTGAGCGGCTTACGAATTGTATGAGGCATCAATTGCAAAACCAATTACATTTGAAAAATGGCCACGAACTGTACGAGGCACCAATTGCAAAACCAATTACATTTGGAAAAATGGCCAAAATGGTCTCCCTGTTATGGGAAATGGAATAAGGCAGCTGACAATAACAAGCATGCTCGGTACACCAGCATGTGACAATTGCGTTACAGATCATCAGTAAAAATGAGAACAATTTGTGCGAAAGTGATAGCCAATTTGCCAATGAAAGATTATCAGAACACGGAAGGTCAGCTGCTAATAACCCTCAAGGTTTCAAGGTAACAGCACCCTCGCCTTGCTGGCACACAAAATGCAAGAGTATCTTGCAAATAAGATCTATGCATGCAGGAGTGATCGATCACCAAACAGATGCTTTTTAATGTACGACAGTTGATTTACGGATACAGCCACCGCTCTCACTGCGCTAAGCTGCGTGCTAAGGAAAACTCTACTCTGATGGCTTTGACCGATATAATACACACGACCAGCATGACTGAGGGAGGAGGCTGCACAGCGCTTGCTTTGAAGTGCAAACAAAGCTGAAAAGACGCCAATGGCCAAGCGTGCTCTTTGAACCTACGTCTTCTAGAGTCCACTGTTAACTTAGCTGTACTTAATATTGAAGTACTGAAGAGCATCGAGACTTAACTGAACCATTTCACTAAATGTGCTCTCTTCTCCGAAAAAATGAATCAACTCATTTACTGTTCAAGCTCGACATCCTATAATTCCGGGCTGGGTTATTTAACCTACGTGCTCCTTCGCCCAACAATGAGCTACTTAACCTTACGTGCTCCTTCGCCCAACAGTGAGCTACTTAACCTTACGTGCACCTTTGCCCAACAGTGAGCTACGTGCTCCTTCCCTCAACAGTAAGTTACTTACGTGCTCCTTCCCCCAACAGTGAGCCACTTAACCTTACATGCTCCTTTCTCAACAGTAGGGTTACTTACGTGCTCCTTCCCCCAACAGAGTGTTACTTACGTGCTCCTTCCCCCGACAGTGCGTGACTTAACCTTACGTGCTCCTTCCCTCAACAGTGGGTTACTTACGTGCGCCTTCACCCAACAGTGAGCTACTTAATTTTACGTGCTCCTTCCCCCAGCAGTAAGAGTGCAAGGGTCGGGTCCAGCTGCTTTGGCGCCCCTCCTGCTTTTGCTCCTGTTGAGTTAAAAGGAATAGCGTAAAAGGAATGTGTGTGTATGTGTGTGTACATGTATGTTTATAGGTGTGCGAGCTGGATGCGAACCATGAATGTGCTTTGTTCCCCTCCTGCTTCTGCTCCTGTGCAATTTGGAGGAAGAGGTGGGACACGTGTGTGTGTGTGTGTATGTGTGTGTGTGTGTGTGTGTATGTGTGTGTGACCAAAAGGCGGACCACAAATGTGCTTGGTACTCTTGCTGCCCTTGTGCCTAAGCTATAAGAAAAAAACATGCAATGCAGTGGAATCCCTCAGCACTCACACGTGGACGCAACGTCATACGTCACACGTCACACGCACACGCACACGTCACACACACGTCATACACACACACACACACACCACACACACATGTCACACACACGTCAAACACACACACATGTCAAACACACACGTGTCACACACACAGCATTTCTGATCAGTGCCAACACCAAATCCCCTTCATTCCACCGCAAGCTTATGGAGTCCAAGGATCAAATCTCTTTGTACTACAAAATCATCACCTCTTTGTACTGCCCCACCCATTTGAACAAGAAAGATCAGAGTAAGATCAAAACAAGGAACATAAGAGAGAGGTTTAAAGACAATAGCAACTATTTCCTCAATAGATGACGGTGCGATTTTATTGCCTACACATTGTTTCCCTATTACTCGCCCATTGAGCACAACTCCTAGAAAGTGAGCATGATTGTAAAGCAACTATTCAGCAGGCTGCTTTGATGATTCTCCTTTAGTGCCTCACTTTGTGCATACATACTATACCACAAATGCCTTCTCGCACGCAAACACTGTTGAAGCTTCCTTATGTATACACCCAACAAACCTGCAGCCTCCACTTTTTGTTTGTTCGGCCCTGCCGCTGCACGTGCCACACCACAAATGCCTTCTCGCGCACACACACACACTGTTGACATTCCTTAATGTACACACCCAACACACCTGCAGCCTCCACTTTTTGTCTCTTCGGCCCTGCCGCTGCACGTGCCACACCACAAATGCCTTCTCGCACACACACACACACACATACACACACACACAAACACACACACACACACACAAACACGCACACACACACACTGCTGAAGCTCCCTTATGTATACACCCAACACACCTGCAGCCTCCACTTTTTGTTTCTTCGGCCCTGTCGCTGCACGTGCCACACCACAAATGCCTTCTTGCAAACACACACACACACACAAACACACTGTTGACATTCCCTGATGTACACACCCAACACACCTGCAGCCTCCACTTTTTGTTTCTTCGGCCCTGCCGCTGCACGTGCCACACCACCGGCCTTTGCAGCACCAGCGTGAGACTCTGTAGAAGCACTCAGCACTGCGCCCGATGTGAGGGCCCGGGAGGCCGCTGCTGTTTTCGCTATACGCTTGGAGCGTTGTGTCATGTCCTGTCGATATGGGCCCTGTGCGGACAGGTCCGCATGTGTGTATCGTATACGTGTGTGTATGTGTGTGCGTGTGAGTACAAGTGCACGTGAGTTTGTGTGTGTGCGTGTGTGTGTGCGCAAGTATGTGTGTATGTGTATGTATATGTGGAGAAATGTGTCAAGGGAAGGAGGTGTATGGGTGAGGAATGCTAGTAATTAGGTACAACTTCGGGTTGGCAAGAATTGTATACATACACCCTATATGTCCATACATTTGGTGATGTGTCTGTCAAAAACACCGTATGTACACCGTAAATATATGGTTCTGGCCAACCCTAATTGACTGCACACGTCAGGCCATCAAAAGCTTACTGTGACTCACAGTGTGAGAGCAAATCATAAGGGCCAAGGAAGAAAAAAAAAGGGGAAACAGAAACATTTGCGCAAATACAGGAAGCAAGAGAAATGAAGTGACACATCATTTTAGCTGCAAGAGTTGGAGGTCATGTGTGTCACATTGGATATCATGTGTCACACTGGATCTCATGTGTGTCACACTGGATCTCGTGTGTGTCACGCTGGACCTCACAGTGTGTCAAGTCCACACACAGAGAACTACACGGTCCTGATCATTCCCATCATTTGACGTTACAAGATCCCAGCAAAGAGTTCACGTTTGTAACGGTATCGTCAATTGTGCACGGTATGATAAGATGAGCACACACACACACACATACAAACACGCACAGATCTACAAGGCCCATCAATTTACACGGTATGATAAGATGAGCACACACACACAAACACACACACACACACAAACACGCACACACACAAACACACACACACACAAACACGCACAGATCTACAAGGCCCATCAATTTACACGGTATGATAAGACGAGCACACACACACACACACACACACACACACACACACACAAACACACACAGATCTACAAGGCCCATCAAATGCCTGGCAGACATGGTGCCCACCGACGTTGTAATCGTGCTGAACGTGTTGGCCCTACCAGTGCAGCCATTTAACCTTCCCTTCTACCAAGCGTACAGCTGGGTTTGAACACATCTCATGACACACATGCCTTCTGCACAAAGCAGGACGCAAGATGTCTTATACTTGCAGGGCCGACCAGAACGTGCACAGGCAACGTGCTTGTACCACTTCTTAACATGCACGCTTAAATTTGCCAAGCCTGTTTTCCCTTCTCCTATACCCTTACTCCCAACAGGACATTGTCATGACATCAGCCTGTCTTTTTCCATCTTCTACCCTTTGCGCCCATCAGTGCAGTTTCTGAAGCAATGGCCAATTCTGCTGGAATTGTATGTACAGACTCTTGTTCTATGCTTTCTTCTCTACCTTTGCGCCCATCAGTGCATCTGGTCTGGTGGTCAATTGCGCTACTAAGGAGTTGAAGTCCTCAATTTGGCCATCAGCAGCTTCAAACTGGTCGGTGGGTTGAATCCCTGCATCAGGTTGCAAGATCAAAGGGTGGATTGAATCCCTGCATCAGGTTGCAAGATCTAAGGGTGGGTTGAATCCCTGCATCAGGTTGCAAGATCAAAGGGTGGGTTGAATCCCTGCATCAGGTTGCAAGATCAAAGGGTGGGTTGAATCCCTGCATCAGGTTGCAAGATCAAAGGGTGGATTGAATCCCTGCATCAGGTTGGAAAATGTAAGGGCTTCAAATAATTATTCTGAATAATGCCACAAGACTCAAAGGTACGCTCACACTTTATTGATCGTGAGCTAAGGCAACGCATACTACTTGCTTCACGCCCACTTACACACACACTCACACTCACACATACACTCCTTTGTAACACACCCACTCACACACACACTACACACACAAGCGTGCGCGCACGCATACACACATACACATACATACACAATACATCACACACACACACACACACACGCTCACAGACATATAAGCACATAAAAAACCACTGAGCTCCATGTGAACATCAGCACTCGCCTGCCTGAGCAAATCGCGCTCTCTCCTGTGCTGTCAGCTCCACGTCAGCTGCCTGCATCTCTGGCAGCTCACTGCTGGCCAGCTGGAGGGGCAGGGCTACAGTAGGGCCATGCAAACAGATGCAGGTGTAAGAATAGAGGTTGATTGGCAGCAGCCTGTGTCTCTGGCAGCCCACTGCTGGCCAGCTGGAGGGGCAGGGCTACAGTGTGGCCATGCAAACAGATGCAGGTGTAAGAACAGAGGTTGATTGGCAGCAGCCTGTGTCTCTGGCAGCTCACTGCTGGCCAGCCGGAGGGGCAGGGCTACAGTGTGGCCATGCAAACAGATGCAGGTGTAAGAACAGAGGTTGATTGGCAGCAGCCTGCGTCTCTGGCAGCTTACTGCTGGCCAGCTGGAGGGGCAGGGCTACAGTGTGGCGATCCAAACACAAGAAAATATTGCTCCTTGTAATGATCAGGTGTATTTATTCAGCAAATGTTAAAGGTTGGCCAAAACCGTATATATATACCCTGTACGAGGAAACCCCTGCTAAAATTACCGATGTACTCCGTATATAGGTATACGGTTCTGGCCAACCTTAAACATTTGCTAAATGAATACACCTGATCATTACAAGGAGCAGCACGCTGCTTGTGTTTGCATCGCCCACTGTAGCCCAATGTAGTTTTTTTTTTTTTTTTGCATTCGGCCGTAGAAATAGGAGTTGACTGTTTATGTTCCTGGAGACTCAATCCTGGACAGCTGGAGGGGCAAGGCTGCAAGATGAGAACTGCAAACCTGCTACTTGAAATCATATGACACAGAGGATTAAACAATCTTGTGCGCAGCTGAAGGAAAACGAGGTGCCTTACGATAGAATCAGTTAGCTTATCCAAAATTTGTATTTAAGACATTCCTCTATCATCTATAATGTAAGCATTATTAGCTGCCAGGAAGCAGACCTGCAAAACCAGACACCTGCGTATCGTTCTTTGTTAGGGTTGGCCAGAACCATATATATACGGTGTACATACGGTATTTTTGGCTTGGAAATCACCAAATATACGGTGTATATATACGTATATATACGGTTCTGGCCAACCCTGTTCTTTGTGGAAATGATGGACAGAAATGGGGCTGGCAGAGAAACAGAACCACTGGCAGTGCTGAGCAGATGCACCACTTGTGATTGCGTTTAAGAAAAAGCTATCATGCGTAGGCTACCAAATCTAATTGCACATCATTCGCAGCACCAGCGGATGCCAATTGTGGGCTGGGTGCGTGCTTTGCGATCGGCTCAAAGCGCAGAGATGAATAGCATGCGCTGTATGTTTGAAGTCCATGAATGGTTATTGAACATCCAATACGTACATCTTGTAGCCCATGTAGCCCATGTGGCCCATGTAGCCCATGTGGCCCATGCAGCCCATGTGGCCCATGCAGCCCATGTAGCCCATGTGGCCCATGTAGCCCATGCTTTCTTGGTGGGCAGTGTAACAGTTTAGCAAACACATGCCGTTGCAGAAATGGGCGGGAAGCCACGAGGGCGGGAATTAGTCTGCAAGTTGCTGCAGATGCTCACGTCCGAAACTGGAGAAAGAAAAGGAAGAGGAAGGACACATGCGGCTAACGAAACTTCCCACATCAATTGACATAAAGGAGTCTCTTTGGTGCTGTACTGCTCGACCACTGCACATTATAAGTCAGAAAAGACATTAGGACAATAAGTCAGAAAAGACAATATGCATAGAGTGACTAGCTGTGGGAGTGTCACACCCTTGTGTGCAACAAAAACTTACATGGCTGCACTCCATTGCTTGATGTTTGTTGTGTATTTATGTAAATTTATGTGCGTATCTATGTGCGTGTCTATATGTGTACCTGTTTTTATGTGCCGGGTCTACGTGCGCATCTAAGTGCGTATCTAAATTTATCCCTTGTCCGACACCCGCAAGCACATGCGCTCACCCTGTGCTAGCATCGGATCGGTAACCATTTTGGGGTGCACTACCACCTGACGCAGGATGGCCCTCAACTGCTCGCGCAACGCCATCATCTGTGTATTTTTGTGTGCATGTGCGTGTGTGTATCTGTGTGTGTATGTGTGGTTGTGAGCGTGTGTTTGTGTGTGTATGTGTGTGTGCTTATGTCCGTGTTCTAGTGAGAGTCTGAAGCATTTCAACCAACATACCTGAAGGTTGATGGTTGAGAACTTTTTAAGCACACTCTCCCATTGCAACAGGTGGGGGGCTTCAGTGAGGGCACGCACAACCTCAAACAGTGAGCCCCTCAACTCTGAGGCACGCGCTCGCACCTGCAGACGAGAAAAGTATGGCAGGGAGCATAAGGACACGCGCACATATTTTGTGTATATTTGTGCTGTGTGGCTTGCGCTTGTGCATATTCGAATGAGTTGCACTTGTGCATGCGCACAAGCAATTTGTGTGACTTGCTAATGAGTGTCCATGATTTTGCGCACACGCGTGCGTGCGTGCGTGCGTGCGTGCGTGTGTGTGTGTGTGTGTGTGTGTGTGTGTGTTATAGTGTGTGTGTATATGTGTGTGTGTGTGTTGTATGTGTGTGTGTGTGTATGTGCGTGTGTGCGTGCATGCGTGCGTGGTGCGTGGTGCGTGCGTGCGTGTGTGCGTGCGTGCGTGCGTGCGTGTGTGCGTGCGTGTGTGCGTGCGTGCGTGCGTGCGTGTGTGTGTGTGCGTGTGCGTGTGCGTGTGCGTGTGTGTGTGTGTGTGTGTGTGTGTGTGTGTGTGTGTGTGTGTGTGTGTGTGTGTGTGTGTGTGTGTGTGTGTGATCACTCACCGCCTCCAAGTTAAGAGCAGAATTGTCTGAATGGTCCATTCCCAATCCTTTGGGAAGGTGGGCAGTGTCACGCCTCCATTGCTTTTGGCCTATCAAATCTGCACAATTCACAAATCTAGACAGGTAATTTAAAACTAGCTTGTATACGTTTTCTTAAGCAAATAGTTCAATTTACACGAAATTTTGCAACCAAACAAGAGGATGCGACTCCGCTCTGGCCGGCTCTGTCAGCAGCAAGCACCACCCCCCATCTCTTCTGAAGCTCCTGTGCCCCGCCACAGCTTCACCTTGCGCAGTGGGAGGAGGGTCAGACGCGCGGCTCCTCAAGCTCCCTCCGGTGACGAACCACAGGTGTCTGCAGCAGCCCCTCACGATCCTGCTCTCTCCGACCAGCCCCAGCAACCAGCTGCAACAACAGCACCCACATTGCTTGATGCGCTGCCGGAACATCTACTGGGTGAAATCTTCCAATGGCTGCAGCCTTCTAGCAAGAAAGCTTTCTTTCAAACCTCCAAAGGCATTTGGCACTCACACAGCGTCCAGGTGAGGTAACTGGTAAGAGCGATTGTTAAGCACGGAAACGGGCAGCACGCTTGAACAAACACACAAACACACACATACGCACACACGCATGCACATGCACACGCACACACGCATGCACATGCACACGCGCACACATGCGCATGCTATGAACAGAACATGCATGCACACACACACATACATACATACATACATACATACATACATACATACATACATACATACATACATACATACATACATACATACATACATACATACATACATACATACATACATACATACATACATACATACTCACGCATACGATAAATCACACACATGCACACCCATAAACGCACGTACCCGGAGCACACTGGCACGTTTGCTGAAATTGAACCAGAAAGCAAAGGAAGGGAAAGTGTTGAAGCTCGCCTCTCGCTTCATCAATCATACCCATCATCGCTTTGCAGCATGCTCTTTCACTCCTTTACCAAGCAAAGCACAGCGTCCTGCACGTGCGTGTTGTACACCTGGCCGACAAACAAGTACCATCTACCCTTCTTGCTGCTGCAGGAGCATGTCACTTGGACTGTGGACCTGGACAAAACAATGGATAATGGGAGCCACCCCCTTGAGTCTTTTCCCAGGTGTGTGTGCATATGTGTGTGTGTATGTGCGTGTGTGTGTGTGTTTGTGTGTGACGTGAAGCACACATTTTGCCCCTCGTTTTCGACCCTCAGGAGTTCCATGTCTGTGGCGTTTGTTTTGCCTGGTTTAGTTGCCATTTCCTGTATTTCAACTCAGCGTGCACCCCAGCAGATCAAAACCACCATCACCTTGCTCCACACAAATTCAGGATTGCTAATGTGTGTGTGGTCTAGGTTCAAATTCAGGATTGCTAATGTGTGTGTGGTCTAGGTTAGAGAGCTTTGAGCAGGCTGGTTTGTAAAACAATGGTTGCATCCAGCAACGCCTTTCTGCGCGGCCTCTGCTCAGCTAAAAAACTCTTTAATTTTCATACCCAGGTATACGGTGCTGCGCAACCTGTGTGTGCAAGGATTGAAGTACCCTGCTGATGCTGGAGCCCGTCTGGTGGCCTTTTTCCATCCTAAGGAAGGCAGCAGAGCCCAATCGCTTCTGCAGCAGCTGCGCTGCTTTCGTTTAGAGGTGTGTGTGTGTGTGTATGTGTGTTTAGATCGGCCTGTTTGATCATGGGTATACCTATAACATTCGTGTCGATTTAGAGCACCACTTCTTCAACAGGCACGCGGCTATGTGTTTGCCTTTGTTTATAGGTATACACGTGTGCAGCCAACATAGTGTACCACTTTCTCAGCAGGCACATGGCGGTGTGTTTGCCTCGGGTGCAAATGTGAGCATGCTCTTGAGCTCTTGAAATGGCAACAATCGTTGTAGGTACCTTAACGTAGGTCGAGAGCGTGCTGAAAATCCAGTCAGCGGGTGCAATCAGTGTCTGCTGATTATCAGGCTGGGAAAGCTCAAGCGAGCGCTGCAACTCTAGCGTGGCGTATGTACCAGGCAAAATACAATAGAAAGCACAGGCGAGGTTGCTCCACGTAGGAGGTTAGGAATGTTTTATTGAAACGAGGGTATTATGAGGGTTGAGTGTGACAAGGATCTTGCAGCAGAGCAACGAGGTGTAGCTGAGTACTACCTGCATAGTGTCCTGGCCTCCCAAGAATGCACGCTTCTCCTGCCAAAGCGGTGCAAGGCAAGCTCTTGGTCTCACGTGCAGCCTCTCAAACGGAATTAGACAGCCCACGCGCTAATCCCAAAAGCGTAGGGAAGCTAGAACTCAGTCCAGAAGTCGGCTTCTCTTTGGTGAACAGATTGTGATTGGGAATCGAGGCCCAGCACTGAATGTAGTGATACTTGCTGCACTGTTTATGTGAGCACAATCACAAGAGGAGCCATGCTTGCAAGCTCTGGAAATTGCCGTCACACATGACATGTCCGCATTCTTCCTTGCAAGCTCTGAAAATTGCCGTCACACATGACATGTCAGCATTTTTTCTGTGGTCCTCCATGCAGCGTGGCTGTGTGAACTCCGTCCAAGATTGTGCTGCCATCAGCTCTGGGCTGCGCAAATCGTGTCCATCCATGCATGTCCTGAAGCTGAAGGACGTCGTGGTGGATTGCTGTCTCTTTGAGATGCTTGGTCAGCTGCGGGAGCTGCACACACACTTACCCAACCTTAGAAAGTTACCAGGTTGGAATGAAATGCCTCTTGCCGGTCTCTCCCATCTCCAAGGCCTTCAGAAGCTGGTGCTGCCCGGTAAGGTCACCGACTTGACAGGTGTTTCCGCATTGCCGCACTTGACCCACTTAGAAGCTGGAATGGATTATGGGCTAGATTATGAAAAGGTCAGTTTAGAGATTAGCAGGTGCCCCAAGCTGTCCAGCATTGTTTTCCATGACCGAATGTATACCACCCTTCAAAGCGCTACGCTCAAGCATGTTGCCGTGAATAGCTCAGCGATAAAGGGGGAGTGGTGCTGGCCTGGCGATTTGCTTGTCCCTTAACCACCTGCCCATCTTTGACGCTGGCACTTTCTTGCCTTTGGTTGAGTCTTTTGAAGTGTTCGGACTAAGATTGCATGGTTCAATGGCGGCAGCTGATGCGGCACTGCATCAACTGCATGAGAGTCTGCATGCTGCTCTGGGAGCGTCCCCTCACCTCATCCTCAAAGCAGAGAAGTTTGAAATAATCGGAGGCCGTGCTGTCGATGTCCTTCAGGCTTTAGCGCCGCTGGCGGGTCGGTGTAGGATCAGGTGTTTGAATCTGGATGGCTTGGTGTTTCAGGCTGATGGTTCACAGCAGCTGCAAGAGTTGTATGAGGTGTTGGGTGGAGGCATTGAGGAGCTCTGCTTGAGTAAATGCCACATGCTGTCTGGTGGGCTTGCAAAAGTTGTGCCGCATTGGCGATCCCTTCAAAGTCTCAGGGTGGATCTCCCTTCACCCCACGATGCTTCTTACGAGATGCTGTGTGATTTCGTGCGGCCCACGTGCTTGGCCGTCCTGGGGTCAAGCTGGCGGCAGCTGCCGCTGCGTGTGTTGCTTTATTCTTCACTTGTGGACTTGTCATGTTGTCATCAGAGGGACGCAGCTGTGCAGCGTCTCACCTTTGTCAAAAGGCTGAGGCAGGAAGCAGCTCAGACTATCGAGAATGCTGGTAGTAGCAGGGAAACTTTGTGCATAAACTATTGTTGAGGGGGTGAGAATAGCTGCGCGCTCCTAGGGAACAATCACAACTCCTTCTTTGAATGTGTGTAATTGTGTCATTCCCATAACTGTCTGAGCTGCCAACCACTATATTTCTTGCCTCTGTATGTTTAGCAATCATGAGCATTTGATGACAGAGTTTTCTCTACTACTAGGTTGTGCAAGGAAAGATGGTAACGTGGCTGCTTCTTGCCTCGGATATTGTTTCTGTTGGCCGAAACTCCGGCATCTTCTCTTAGCTTCTACGCTAGACCTGACAATCTGAGCTAAAAATATAAAGCAAGAATTATAACTTCCTGCTGACGATCAAGAAAAGAAAAGAAGAAAAACTACGCAGGCAGTGAAAGCCACTCCCCACATTAATTAAGGAAAAGGAGCCACTTCGGTGCCGAATACCCGTCAGAAAAAACTGCCCCCGGTTGAAGTGCGGTTGAAATCAACCGAGGGTTTTTCAACCTGTTGTGCAATCGCTCAGCGGTTGATATCAACCGCAGCATGGATTAATATTGTGCTATAGAGTACTGCTTGCTATAAAGCCTTCCAAGCTCTTCTTTATGCGTTGACTGTCTTATGTCTTATTATATTTAATCATTCCAAGTATTAGAATGTCAAATGAGACTAAAAATACCATATAAAAAGATGTATACGAACTATAAAACATGGAACAAAACAAAGTTGACTTGAAGTTCAAATTCCTAATTTCAAAAGTTGAATTCTCAAGTTCACGTAACCTACAGCTAGTAGTAGAAGCCACTGAGTACTACTGACTAGCAGTAAAAAGATTTAAAACCAGTACAGATCAACATGATAACATCATGATGACTCAGGAAAGTCTCCAAGGACTGAAAATGCTAGTAGCCGCAGCCCCACCAGTGTAATTTTGGCATTAGTTGGGCATGCACTACTAGTATCATACTAATGACTAGTAATGAAATATGAGTGACGGCCTAGTAGCTAAACTAGCTATGTCAAGGTGTACCTAGACCACCTCGTACAATGAGTTCAACGTTACTATTACTGCTTAGCCATCAATGCATGCAGCCTGCATCACATACACTAACATGACTCATGTGCTCGCCGCACTTTCATGATAACATGATGATCGTGTGACACACTGGCACCTACATTCACACAATCGCTCATCGCACACCCATCATGATAGCATATCAGTGTCATCGGTCCATCTGTGTGTCGGGCACATAGGGACGACCAGTGGCGTCCTACAAGCATGTTGCATGTAGACACTGTTCAAGTGAAAAAGTGGCAAATATGCAAGAATAACATCAAAAACAAGTCCTCAAGAACATGGCAATGTTCTACACACCTAATATAACTGCCAGTTCAGTGAGCAGCATTTCTATCATAGTCAGAAAACTTTTGATGCCAAGAATTTGCTAGCGACTTTGACATTGTGCCATACAGTTTCGGCAGAACATACCATGCCATTGTGCCATTGTGCCATACAGTTTAAGCAGAGCTTAACATTCCTTTGAACTTGTACCTG
>Ga0307947_1002258_pt1:0-7500 | contig 15403 bp, 15 predicted proteins | sample OrgLakmetagen232_FD_201840 | JGI IMG/M metagenome (GOLD analysis project Ga0307947, IMG submission 201840) | Saline water microbial communities from Organic Lake, Antarctica - #232 | ecosystem: Environmental > Aquatic > Non-marine Saline and Alkaline > Saline | place: Antarctica: Organic...
GCGGGGGGTGCGCTGGGCGGGCCTGCGCGCCCTGGTGTGAACTTTGTCGGGAAGACGGCAAACCTAGGGGCTGCGCCCCATGACTGGGGCTTCGCCAAAAAAGCAGTGGCCAGTTTAAGTTTAGAGGCCTTTACGGTTTAAAGGCTCAAAACATTGGAAGTCTGTATTACAGTTGCAGCTCAGCTTTGCCCTTTTTCCTATATGCATGGACAGGTTCCATTGGAAAAGCAGTGGCCAATTTAAATCTAGAGGCCTTTAAGGATTAAAGGCTTACAACATTGGAAGTATGTAAGTTGCAGCTCAACTTTGCCCTTTTCCCTCTATGCAGTGTGGTACAGAGCCCATTTTCTACGTATTCTTATGTGATACGTCAATAATAATTTATTGAACGATTACTCTTTGAAGTACATTTGCATCATTGAACAAAGCAAGCTAGTAAAGACGACTGCGTTGTTCACCATAACCCCTCCTGTCTGAGACTTCACTCCAACCTGAGTGTTTATTTCATCATTTTTGTCTATTCTGAGAGTCTATTTCATCATTTCTATCTGAGGGTTCATTTCATCACTCCTGTCTGAGGGTTCATTTCATGATTTTTGCCTGAGTGTTTATTTCATCAATTCTGTCTGAGGGTTCATTTCATCAGACAGTACTGTCTGAGGGATTATGCTAGAGCAAAGTGAAGAAACTATTAAATCAACAGCGCTGGAAACTAAGGAAATTCAGGCTACCGGTTGCACACACACACACACACACACACACACACACATACACACACACACACACACGCACACACACGCACACACACACACATGCACACACACACACAATTACACACACATATCATAAAACAACAATGTCCCTTGTACAAGCTACGTGTACCGTACAGACTTTATATCACCGCGCAAAAATATCGTTTTTTGCCCTGCGGGGTGACTGCGCGCACGAAAAATATCTATTTATTTTGGGGGTGCGGGATTGAAAACGGGGATTTTTGGCGTATTTTGGAGCCTGTCAGGCAAAAATCCCTGTGCAGGGTTGGTGTAAATTAAATATTTCCAGGGTGCGGGGTTGATGCGGGAGTGTGAAACTAAAATATTTTTTTGGGGCTGCGGACTGAACCCAAGTCTGTACGGTATACTAATATACTAATACACTGGCAAATACCCTTCAGCACTTACACAGGCGGCAGGAAGCAATCACAGAAACCTCCCAACCATACTCACGTCCATTCAGCGCGCACACAGGGGCCTTTTACAGCTTTGAGACCAGCATACACTACCAATTTCAAAGCCACACATAACCCCATGGCCTTAGCCCTCCATTCAGCACGCGCACGAAAGCCCTTGACATTTTTGGCCTTTACTTTGTACTTTGTACTTATAACCACACGTAATCCCATGGCCTCACCCGCTCATTCAGCGCACGCACAAGAGCACTTTACCGCAGTGAGACCAGCCTATATGAAGTCATATTTATAGGGTTGGCCAGAACCGTATATACACACCGTATATGACCGTATATTTGGTGATTTCCCTGCCAAAAATACCGTATGTAAACCGTATATATATGGTTCTGGCCAACCCTACATATTTACAGCCAAATGCAAGTCCTAGGCCTCACCCGTCCATTCAACGCGCGCACAAGAGCCTGAAGGTTGGAAATCAGCATTTGTCGGGCACTGCTGTCCGCTAGTGCGGCAGAGTAGCACACCTGTGTGAGTTAGTGTGTTTGTGTGTGTGTGAGTGTGTTTGTGTGTATGTGTGTTAGTATTCGTGTGTGTGGGTGTGTTTGTGTGTGTGTGAGTGTGTGTGTGCATATGTCCGCTAGTGCGGCAGAGTAGCACACCTGTTTGTGTGTGTGTGTTTGTGTGTATGTGTGTTAGTATTTGTGTGTGTGAGTGTGTTTGTGTGTGTGTGTGCATATGTCCTCTAGTGCGGCAGAGTAACACACCTGTGTGTGTGCGTGTGTGTGTACGCGTGTGAGAGGTTGTGTTTGTGTGTATGCGTGTATTTGTGTGCATATGTTCGAGTACCTGTGTGTGCTCATCAGCAAAAGAGGAGCAGTAAAGCTTCTGTATGCTTTCTGGTTAAGAGGTAGCGTTGCCAAATCCAAACATCCAGGCTTGACCATGCTTCAACGCCCAAAATCTTTCACTATCTTGATGTCCGCTCTACCTTGAACCAGCCTTCAAAGCCGCAACCCACATCAACCTGACTTGATCTATTCATTTTTTCATCATATTGATGCCGTTCTCTCTTAAATCAGCCATCATAGTTGCAACCCACATCAACCTGACTTGATCTATTCATTCCTTGCCTCACTTGATCTACACACTCCTTGCCTCAAATTTGCTACTTGCGACCTCGATACTTCTCACCTCAAAACACAGCACCTCTCGTGCAATGGCAGTACCGAGCGTTCTGGGTCACAACCAAAACGGCAACCTTTGTCAAAATGTTGAATGTTGTTGAGTAACTAACTCCTCATTGGTAAGAGACACACTCTTCACCTCTCTCTCTCTCTCTCTCTCTCTCTCTCTCTCTCTCTCTCTCTCTCTCTCTCTCTCTCTCTCTCTCTCTCTCTCACACACACACACACACACACACACACACCACGAGCCTTGTACAGCACATTCACCTTACCTCAAACACGACTCCTCGTGCAATGGCAGCACCGAGCGTCTTGGGTCTCAGCCGAAATGGCAGCTTCTGTCCAAGCTCCAAGCTTATAATGTCCGTTTCTAGCCAGTGACAAGCCTGCAACAATCAGGTGCATGTGGCCTGAATGTGCATTAATCAATGGTCTGAATGTGCATAGACAATCAATGGCCTGAATGTGCATTACCGTGGCAACATCCAAATGCTGCACGTGCCACTGAGTGTGTGTGTGTGTGCGCGCGTGTGGCTATGTGGTGATGCGTACGAACAGGGAATGTCACAGAATCTGTGCCTCTGTGTCGTTGTGTGAATATGTGCATACTGCAGAATGTGCTTTACTGTGGTGATGCACAAACAATGCATGTGCCAAATTATGTGTGTCTGCAGTGGCCGACTAACACGCACACACAGCACACACTCTCACACACACACACGCACACACGCACACACACACTCACATGCACACACAGCAAACACACACACACCTGATGCATGATCTTGTCTGTTAGAAGCACATCAGCCAAATGGGTTTATGCAGAGACTACGACACAAACACACACTCACCCACCCATACACACCACACACACAACACACACACCTGATGCATGACCTTGTCCGTTTGAGGCACACCAACCAAATGGGTATAGGCAGAGACTTAGAGACATGCACGTACACAAACACACACTCACCCACCCATACACACCACACACACAACACACACACCTGATGCATGACCTTGACCGTTTGAGGCACACCAGCGGAATGGGTATAGGCAGAGACTTGAAGGCATACACAAACACTCACTCACTCACACACCCATACACACGCAACACACACACCTGATGCATGACCTTGTCCGTGAGAGGCACCACAGCTAAAAGGTCGTACGTAGACGTCACGGCAGAGGCACTAGCGATGGTTTGGGTGTGGGCAGGCTCCGAGGCGGCCACGGACAGACGCGACAGCTGGCGCACTGCAAGCAGAGGCGCACATTAATTAAATGTCACATGCGCACAATGATGGAGATCTGTCAGTCACTGCACTTGCGGTGGTTGGGTGTGGGCAGGCTCCGAGGCGGCCACGGACAGACGCGACAGCTGGTACGCTCAACGTGAAGTTGTGTGCTTAGCTATACAGTCGTGCATTAAAATTCAGCGCGGGCGGAGCACCAATATTACACACAGCCATAACATACAAACAAACTCGAGCCGCAAACACAACACGTGGGCTGAGCACGTGCGACACACGCAGGACACATCACATGTACACAAACACAGAACGCACACACGACAAACGGGCTAATCACAAGCAACACACGCAGCACACGTTACATACAGTCAAACGCAGAACGCACACACAACAAACGAGCTAAGCACAAGCGACACACGCAGCACACTTTACATACAAACAAACGCAGAACGCGCACACAACAAATGAGCTAAGCACAAGCGACACACGCAGCACACATTACATACCAAAAAACGCAGAACGCACACACAACAAATGAGCTAAGCACAAGCAACACACGCAGCACACGTTACATGAAAACAAACGCAGAACGCACACACAACAAATGAGCTAAGCACAAGCGACACACGCAGCACACATTACATACAAACAAACGCAGAACGCACACACAACAAATGAGCTAAGCACAAGCGACACATGCAGCACACATTACACATACACAGACCCTGAATCAGAGCGCATACAAGTTACATAGGCTGAGCACGCGTGCCATACACAACACGTGACACACAAGTACATAGTACACAACACGTGACACACAAGTACATAGTACACAACACGTGACACACAAGTACATAGTACACAACACGTGACACACAAGTACATAGTACATACACACGTGACACACAAGTACAGAGTACACAACACGTGATACACAAGTACATAGTACATACACACGTGACACATAAGTACATAGTACATACATGTATCTTTTCACTCTTTGTGCTCAAACTGCCTCAAAATAAACACATTGCCTAAAAGCAGATTTCGAACTCTGAATCCACGTGGCAATCCCTAATAGCCTCCGTTTTTGACTCCAGAGGTGCTACACGATCCGCACGCACGCATGCACACAACAAATGACAAATGTTAAATGAAGGGAGAGGGAACCAATTTGGCACTGAGTAATTCAAAGCTCCTTCAATAAATATTATACCCTCACTGCCCCAAAAGAAGCACGCATCCTGGGAATACATGGGCATTTAACTCACGTGGCGCTCCCTCAAAGCCTTTGATTGTTGACTCTAAGGGTGCCAGACAATCCGCACGCGCAAGGAGTGTGTGCTGCAAGGAAGATGTTCCTGGTAGTGCAGAAAGGGGCTTACACCTATGCAAGAGTGTGTGTGTGCGTGTGTGTATGTGTGTATGTATGTGTGTGTGCATGTGTGTGCATGTGTGTGTGCGTGCAGAGTGCAGAGAGTGCATCAGATCAGATGTGGGCACAGGCAACGTCACGCTTGTAAGCTTGGAAGAGAGGTAGAGTGATAAAGAGGATAGGCTTATGTGTGTGTGTGTGCATTAAACAAAGCCAGTGATTGGGAAGCTAAGAGGTGGCCCAAGGACGGACGTTTGCATCTTGCATGTGTGTGTTTGTGTTTGTGTGCGTGCGTGTGTGTGGGCAAATGTTTCCATTCGTTGTTTGCGATGACGACGGATATGCAGGGGCTGGCAGAAAAGGTTGAGAGATAGTAAAGACAAGAATGATCTGAGCGACAAGGGCCGGCAATTGTTTTGCTTGAAGTTAGCAATTATTATTTTGCTTGAAGTTAGCAATCAGGCCGTACCAGGGTTGACAGATGCGCTTTATTGTGCCGAGAAGTGTGTGCTGGGTTTAGCAGAAATGCTGAATTGGGCCAAAAAGCGTGCCCGGTTTGATGAGGACATACATTTGTGAAAGGGCTCGAGATACAGTGGATCTTTTCTAGGGATGGCTTGGACCACTACTATTTAGGGTTGGCCAAAACTAAATAGAATGTACGGTGTTTAGGCATATGGTAATTTTGGCAGGAAAACCACAAAATACAGCGTCATATACAATGTAGATATAATGTATACGGATCTGGCCAAGAAAGACACAGGCATGTAAAGGAAGATACGGATATGTACAAGAAAATATGAAGATGTACAAGAAAACACGGACATGTATAAAGACAGTATGGCAGGGTGTATGTAGTGTACTGGCCAACCCAGATCATCGCAGATGTGCAGATGTGACGTTCGTGGGGTGGTTTTTTAAGCTGCAGCGCACACAGGACAGGACAGATTCACAGCCTGGTGAACCAGATCGCTTTCCTACCAACTTGGTGCACCAGATCTGGAGCCAAAAAGATTCACAGCCTGGTGCACCAGATCAGGAGCCAGACCAGACTCATAGCATGTTGAACCAGATCACTTTTTACAGCAGACCTAGCTCCCATCAATCTGATCTAGCTTCCAGGCACACCAGTGTGCAGATAAGACCATACCAGTTAAAGCCACCACCTTGATTCCAACGGGCACCTCATCAACCTATTCAGATTAAATAAGATGTGGTGTCCTTTGTACACCCCCCACACATAAGAAAGGGGCAAGGCCAGAGACAAGCATCAGTCAGGACTAAGGGGGTAGCTTGCCTTGTCAGCAAACCTCGCCAAGCCTCGTCAAAAGCTTCACACCCATGCTTAGCCATTACCCATTCCTGTCTACAACATACATTCACGCGTCCGCATCAGCAAGCACCCATTCCTGTTTACAACAAACAGTCTCTTGTTTCCACTAGTAAGCACTCATTCCTGTTTACAACAAACACCGTTCCTACTTACATCAAACAGTCTCTTGTTTCCACTAGTAAGCACTCATTCCTGTTTACAACAAACACCATTCCTATTTACATCAATCAGTCTCTTGTTTCCACTAGTAAGCACTCATTCCTGATTACAACAAACACCATTCCTATTTACATCAATCAGTCTCTTGTTTCCACTAGTAAGCACTCATTCCTGATTACAACAAACACCATTCCTATTTACATCAAACAGTCTCTTGTTTCCACTAGTAAGCACTCATTCCTGATTACAACAAACACCATTCCTATTTACATCAAACAGTCTCTTGTTTCCACTAGTAAGCACTCATTCCTGTTTACAACAAACACCATTCCTATTTACATCAAACAGTCACTTGTCCACACTAGTAAGCACTCATTCCTGATTACAACAAACGCCATTCCTATTTACATCAAACAGTCTCTTGTTTCCACTAGTAAGCACTTTTTCTTGTTTACAAAAAACACCATTCCTATTTACATCAAACAGTCTCTTGTTTCCACTAGTAAGCACTCATTCCTGTTTACAAAAAACACCATTCCTATTTACATCAAACAATCACTTGTCCACACTAGTAAGCACCCATTCCTGTTCTAAACAAACACTCATGCGTCCGCGTAAGTAAACACCCACTCCTGTCTAAATAAACGCACTTATCCGCTATATTATGGAGTAAGGACCGATTGTGGCTTAACTCGCTTGTCAGCTCGTGTTTAAGGTTAGCATGTTCCAAAACAAACTAAAACTAACTCACTTATCAGCATCTGTGAGCCGTCCGAGCACGGAGGGCCGATGGGCAAGCGCAACCGTGCTGTAGCCTGAGGCCTGGGAATAAGCAGAAACGTGAAGCAGGTAGTGTACTGCAACAATGTGGCTCCTTCCTGGTATCAAGGCTTCGTTGTTATTTAACACGGGAAGTGGTTTAACCGACCTGCAGCGTTTTCTACTTATTTTGGGTGCACTGAGGGTTGAAGGGCAAGTACACAACTGTGCGTTGCGACCTACCT
>Ga0307947_1002258_pt1:10000-15403 | contig 15403 bp, 15 predicted proteins | sample OrgLakmetagen232_FD_201840 | JGI IMG/M metagenome (GOLD analysis project Ga0307947, IMG submission 201840) | Saline water microbial communities from Organic Lake, Antarctica - #232 | ecosystem: Environmental > Aquatic > Non-marine Saline and Alkaline > Saline | place: Antarctica...
CGCCCGTTCACAGAGAACTTGGTTAAGGTGTGCGTCACATTTGCGTGATGGTGACCGAGGTGGTTGACCGCCAATTTGCGCAGCATGCCATGGACCAGCACGTGTGCACTGAGGACGTGGACTTGCACAATATTTAGGATCCGCATCGTATTGAGTGAAACCACATAAACGACATGATGTGTTGTGGTGCTGTACAGAGTAAAGCAACGCATACGCACTCAGGGTTTGGACTCACCATCCCATCTTACTCCATACTTATGTCCTGCATATTAGAATGCAATAGCACAGCACAGTCACACACAATTCCTGCAATGATGGTGTGTACTCAGGTGCTGTACGGTGTGAACCAGCGCGTGCGCACAGAGGACGTGGACTCCCCCCTGTGTGAGATCCGCCCCGTTAAGTCAGTGCAGCTGGTGGTGATGACCGGAGACCGTGGCCTATGCGGTGGCTACAACACCTTCATCCTGAAAAAGGTGTGTTTGTGTGGGCATGTCAGGGCGTGCTCAATGGCGTTGTGCAATGGCAGTGGCCTGTGCGTTGGCTACAACACCCTCATGCTGTCCTTTTAAATTGCTCTGTGCGAGTTGAAAGATGAGCAACTTGATGGAGGTCACAGAATACGCTCAGGAAGCATGACGAAGCTCTGCACAGCCTGCCATTATTTGGCATGGGGTCGTACCAAGGCCTTCGTGCCAGCATTAGGTTTCAACCTAATCCTTGAACCTAACCTAACCCTAAACCCTACCAGGCACGAGTTCGGTAGCTGTGCAATTTTTTAATTACAAAAACATGCGCTGTCCCCCTCTCCCCCCCAACCCTTTTCACTGTTCCCTGTTGAGTAAGGCGCACACACACACACACCAACGCACATTGACGCACACATATGTACACGCACGCACACACATTCAGACACACACATGCACATACACGTTCACACACGCCCACACCCGCACACAAACACAGACACACACGTGTACGCACACACACACACACACACAGACTGAGGCCCGTTTTGCTGAGCTCACCGCCCTCGGCTTGAACGTGCAAGTGGTGGCTGTAGGCAAGAAGGCCCAAAAGTACTTCCAGCGCCGCCCCAAGTTCAACGTCGTCAGTGAGTGTTGAATCAGGATGGCTAGTCAGTCTTGTGTCTATCGTCACTAGTGAGTGCCAGAGTCCGTTCACTTCCTTTCTGGCATCGCAAGTGAATGCTGAGCCCCACTGTTGCCGTCTGATGTGTAGACTTAGTTTACAGGTGCCCTTCACGCACGCACACACACGCACACCCACACCCACATACACGCATGCGTGCACGCGCAGAGTCGTTCGACCTGGGCAAGTCCCCTACCACCCGTGAGGCCCAGGCCATCTCTGACCAGATCTTTGCCTCCTTTGTGGCCAAGGATGTGGACAAGGTGGAGCTCATCTTCACCAAGTTCGTGTCCCTGGTGGCCTCCGTGCCCTCAGTGCAGACAGGTGTGTGTGTGTGTGTGTGCGTGTGTGTGTGCAGGAGTGAGTATATGTGTGCGCGTGCAGGTGTGTGGGCTTGTATGTGTGCGTGTGCAGGCTTGTGGGCTTGTGTGTGTGTGAGTATTCGCGTGTTTTGTATAGTGTGTATTTGTACGTGTGCGTGTGTCTGTTATTATGTGTGTGCCTGCTCTATCAGCTGTCCTCACACGCATCGTCACACACACACACATACACACACACAAACGCATACACACTCGCACTGTAAACAGTGCTGCCCATGGCCCCTGCCGGTGAGCTGTGCAATGTGGACGGCACATGCGTGGATGCTGCCAACGATGAGGTGGGTGCTTGTGTGTGAACAAGTGTGCCTTTGCTTGAGCTTGCGTACGCATGTGCAACCACACACACACACACATACATACGCACAACCACACACACACACACGCGTACGTAGATCTTCAGGCTCACATCAAAGGGTGGACAATTCAGCGTAGAGCGTGAGTCCACCGCAATCCCTACTGGCGAGCTGGACCCCAGTCTGATCTTTGAGCAGGAGCCCACTCAGGTGTGTGTGTGTGTGTGTGTGTGTGAGCAGGAGCCCACTCAGGTGTGTGTACTATTTAACCAAGTGGCCTTGATGTGTGCATCGTGTTATGCTTGACGGCCTTTGTGTTTGCACACTGTTTTTAACAGCCTAATAGTGTGCACACTGTTTTTATTGGTGGCTTTGATGTATGCCACGATTCCCTGGCAGCCTTGATGTGCGCACACTGTTTCACTCGGCGGCCTTAAAGTGTGCACAATGTACGTGCCCACCAAAATATGCCTGGCAGCCTTGATGTGACCCATTTTCCCAGCATATGCTCCTTTTCTTGCACATTTGGTTCTTTACTATGGTGTCCGCACCATCCTGTACAACGTTGATGGTCCTGTGATGATCCTCGATGCTGATTAGCACCTTTTGATGTAGGTACATTGTGATTTTCATTGTGAACTTCATTCCCACTGTGCGTATGTTTGCATGCGTACATGAATAGGAGTGTCGTTCATCCTTCTTTGGCTAAAAGACATCCATCACCTTCACGACTGTCAAATGTGTTCCAGGAGATACTGCCCCTGTGTATATGATTAGGGTTGGCCAGAACCATATATATACGGTGTATTTACGGTATTTTTGGCAGGGAATCACCAAATATACAGTCATATACGGTGTATATATACGGTTTTGGCCAACCCTATATATGATGTGATGGGTTGGCCAAAACCTTATATATTATTTACATGCCGTATGATGGAATCCCTGAAAACAAAACCATATATACGTCGTTTATACATACATGGTTTTGGCCAACCCTAATGATGTGTGATGCTTGCCGTATGATGGAAAGCGTGTTTGAGATTGGACCACACGTCACGATTCACATTCATTTGTGTGATGCTTGCCGTATGATGGAAAGCGCGTTTGAGATTGGACCACACGTCACGATTTACATTCATTTGTGTGATGCTTGTCTTTGATGGAAAGCGTGTTTGAGATTGGACCACGCGTCACGATTCACATGCATAAGTTACTGTCATCCAGCTGCTGTTGTACATGTGAATATGATTCGTGACTTGCTTTCCAGTCCCAAACAAGCTTTGCATCATGTGTGTGTGTGTTGTTTGTGCAGGGGCTGTATACCCTGCTGCCCTGGAAAGATGCACGATGCCCGACATAGTCTTGGTTTCACGTCCGACCTCAAATATGTGTGCGCACAGGTGCTGGACGCCCTGCTGCCCCTCTACTTGAACGGCTGCCTGCTGAGGTCGCTGCAGGAGTCCCTGGCCTCCGAGCTCGCCGCACGCATGAACGCCATGAACAGTGCCTCCGATAACGCCAAGGACCTGAGGAAGGTGTGTGGGTGCATATGCGTGCGTGTGCACGTGTGTGTGTAATGGTTGGGGAACAACTGCTTTTGGCAACCAGAGCTAGCCACGCACATGACCGCCATGGACACATACATACATACACACGCATGCACACACACACGCATGCACACACACACACGTACACACACACATTCACACACACACTCACACACACGTAAACATCCCCCATCTGTGACCATCCTTACCAAGCTTAATGGCCCACTTGGTTAAGCATTCACATCGGAAAGCTTCCTTAGACCGCGCCCGCACCTTCTGCTGAATGATTTGCCCTGGGTGTCACCTCAGGTGAGAGCCATCTGAACGCATGCCCTCATCAAACGTATGTATATGGAGTATATATGGTGTGAAAGGTCTCACACCTGACACACCACATACTCCATATACATACGTATGATACCACATACTCCATACATATATTTTACGTGTGAGACCACAAACACCATTTTTGAGCAACGCACCCACACCCACACCTCCTGCCCGACGCTTTTGCCCTGCCCTGCAGACCCTCAGCAACAAGTTCAACAGGCAGCGCCAGGCCCGTATCACCCAGGAGATTAGCGAGTGAGTTTTTGCTGGGGATGGCGTAGTGAACTGAATTTCCTCTCGCTCTTGCCTCTTCCTCTCCTGTGGCTGTGTGCTTTGCTACCCACTTGCTGCCAGATGCACTGTATATAGCCAAAAGCTATTATTTATACACTGTCCTGCCTGTGCGAGGGTGGGGTAATGTGTCGTGTAGTGCAACTGGGTGTTGCCTGATGCAGGGGCACCTGCGTATTGCTAGTGCGTGTGTTTGTATGTGTGTGTATGCGTGTACGTGTGCGTGTGTATGCGTGTGTGTGTGTCGTGTGCGTGTGTGCGTGCGTGCATGTGTGTGTGTGTGTGATTACGATGGCTGTATCAGCCCTTCCTTTTTCGGCAACTCCTCTCCTTTCTGACAACATTTAAACGCCTTGCTTGCCTGCACAGGATCGTGGCCGGTGCCAGCGCATAAGCGGCTGCTCCTTGGAAGGTTATGCATGAATTGGAGGGGGTTGCTGTAGAGTTGTGAAGCTGAAGAGGACGTGTATGCAGTGTTTTGTAACATTTATGTACTGTGTGTTACTTACAAAGTGTACACCGGACCAAACATCTCAGGCCGTGCCGTACGGCCATATTTTTTCTTTTATGCTGCTGTATCCTGGCAGCTTATAGGGAGCATTTGCAAAACATGCTCGCCACTGAGGCACGGATTTTGTAAAACAGAGGAATAGCCTCTCAGTACTCTGGCAGCGGATAGGGAGCATTTGCTCGCCACTGAGGCACGAATGTAACTGTCTGTTGGCTCTTGAGTTGCAGCAGCTTTTCGGATGACCCGGGCTCATCCTCACAGGCAAGGGGTTACAAGGATGGCCTACAGCCCGAGACTCTGGCTGATGGCAATCGGCTGGTGAAACAAAATCAACCAGTGTCGAAAATTGAAACTAAATTTGACACAAACTTGAGGAGTCTGTATGAGTCTTGATTCAGGAATGCATTGATCTCAAAATCAGTGATACTGTGATGACAAGGGGTTAAGGGGTTACAAGGATGGCCTACAGCCCGAGTCTCTGGCTGATGGCAATTGGCTGGTGAAACAAAATCAACCAGTGTCGAAAATTGAAACTAAATCTGACACAAACTTGAGGAGTCTGTATGAGTCTTGATTCAGGAATGCATTGATCTCCAAATCAGTGATACTGTGATGACAAGTAAAGAAAGGAATTAATTCAGAGCTTGAAGGAGCAAACACATGCAGAGTCTTAAACATTCTTTCAAAAAGGTCTCTGTATCTCATGCGCAGCTCGCACACTTCAGCACACTTGCAAAAGAAAAGCACATGCTTCTCATCTTGAACTTCCCCACACTCACATTTATCACAAATGCTAGAACCACCATGCCATTTGCAAGACTCCACTCTCAAATGGTGTGCACGCAATCTGAACCTGCTGAAATTCCTCAACACATGTTTGTCCAGATCCTTGTACA
>Ga0307947_1002267_pt1:0-10000 | contig 15340 bp, 28 predicted proteins | sample OrgLakmetagen232_FD_201840 | JGI IMG/M metagenome (GOLD analysis project Ga0307947, IMG submission 201840) | Saline water microbial communities from Organic Lake, Antarctica - #232 | ecosystem: Environmental > Aquatic > Non-marine Saline and Alkaline > Saline | place: Antarctica: Organic...
GCAGTCTGGTTGCTCATGCTTTCAGGGTAATGGCTGTCGACACAGTGTGTGTCTGTGTCTGTGTGTGCATGCGCAATTTCAGGGCAGGCTGGTTGCTCATGCTTACAGGGTGATGGCTGTCGACACATTGTGTGTCTGTGTCTGTGTGTGCATGCGCAATTTCAGAGCAGTCTGGTTGCTCATGCTTTCAGGGTAATGGCTGTCGACACAGTGTGTGTCTGTGTCTGTGTGTGCATGCGCAATTTCAGAGCAGTCTGGTTGCTCATGCTTTCAGGGTAATGGCTGTCGACACAGTGTGTGTCTGTGTCTGTGTGTGCATGCGCAATTTCAGGGCAGGCTGGTTGCTCATGCTTACAGGGTGATGGCTGTCGACACAGTGTGTGTATCTGTGTGTGCATGCGCATTTTCAGGGCAGTCTAATTGCGTGCTTACAGGGTAATGGCTGTCGACACAGTGCGTATCTGTGTGTGCATGCGCAATTTCAGGGCAGTCTGGTTGCTCATGCTTTCAGGGTGATGGCTGTCGACACAGTGTGTGTCTGTGTCTGTGTGGGCATGCGCAATTTCAGGGCAGTCTGGTTGCGTTGCTTACAAGGTAATGGCTGTCGACACAGTGTGTGTATCTGTGTCTGTGTGTACATGCGCAATTGCAGGGCAGGCTGGTTGCTTATGCTTACAGGGTGATGGCAGTTGCCACAGTGTGTGTCTGTGTCTGTGTGTGCACGCGCATTTATACACACACATACACACAAGTGAGCACACACACACATGTGCACTAACACACACGCACGTTTACAAACAAGTGAGCACACACATGTGCACTCACACAGCCATTCACACACACACACACCTGGTTGAATTTGTGATGTATGTGGGGAGCGTGCACATAGCACGGGGGCAACCCGCTGCGCGCAAACCATGCAAACACACGCTTACGCTCCTCCATGCTGACCCCTAGCTGGTTCGACACAGCGCGGATCACGGTGTTGATACGAAGCAGCTCTACAAGGTCTCGAGAGGCGGTCTGTGTGTGTGTGCGTGTGTGTGTGCATGTGTGTTGACACAAAGCAGCTCTACAAGGTCTCGAGAGGTGGTCTGTGTGTGTGTGTGCATGTGTTGATACGAAGCAGCTCTACAAGGTCTCAAGAGGCGGTCTGTGTGTGTGTGTGTGCGTGTGTGTGTGTGTGCGTGTGCTTGTGTGTGCTTGTGTGTGAGGTGTGTGTGTGCATGTGTTGATACGAAGCAGCTCTACAAGGTCTCGAGAGGCGGTCTGTGTGTGTGTGTGTGCGTGTGTGTGTGTGTGTGTGTGTGTGTGTGTGCATGTGCATGTGTTGATACGAAGCAGCTCTACAAGGTCTCGAGAGGCGGTCTGTGTGTGTGTGTGTGCGCGTGTGTGTGTGCATGTGTTGATACAAAGCAGCTCTACAAGGTCTCAAGACGCGGTCTGTGTGTGCGTGTGCGTGCGTGTGTGTGTGCGTGTGCTTGTGTGTGTGTGTTTTGACACAGCACGGATCACGGTGTTGATACGAAGCAGCTCTACGAGGTCTCGAGAGGCGACCTGCGTGTGTGTTTCATGTGCATGCACGCATCCTAGTGCGTGCATGTGTGTGTGCCTGTGCGCGCATGTGCGTTTGCTTACGTGCGGGGTGTGTGTGCGTGTATGCAGTGTGTACTGTGTGTGTGCAGTGCATCTACTGTGTATACTGTGTTTGTGCTTATGTGTGCAGAAGTTGATAAAAGCAACCCCACGAAACCTGCAGAGCATACACTGCTCACTAGATCTAAACCTCCTCTACCCTAGCACCTAGATCTAGCACCTGGATATAGTCCTCCTCTACCCTAGCACCTAGATCTAGCACCTGGATCTAGTCCTCCTCTACCCTAGCAGCTGGATCTAGACCTCCTCTACCCTAGCCCTTGAACAACACACACACATCCACACATACCACATATACGAACACAAATATTACATACACACACGCGCACACGTGCCAACACACACGCACGCGCACACGCGCACACACGCAAACATACACACACGCACACACAAACGTGCCTACACTTTATCACACGCACACGCACACACCTGCAGCAGCATGCTCATGTCACTGAAGCCCCCAATGCCTAAACTCTGCTGCAGACTTCGTTCTTCTTCCCGCGTGCGCGCACTGTGCGTGAGAAGTACCGGCAGTATGGAGGCTCCCCGCTCACCGGCCAGCAGATTCCCTACATCAGCCTGCGCGTGCGTGTGTACGTGTGTACGTATAATTGTGCGTGTGTGTAAGTGTGTGTGTGCGTGGGTGTGGGGTGTCTACATCAGCCTGTGCGTGCGTGTGTACGTATAATTGTGCGTGTGTGTAAGTGTGTGCGTGCGTGTGTGTGTGGGGGGGGTGTCTACATCAGCTTGTGCGTGCGTGTGTATGTGTAAATGTGCGTGAGTATGTGTGGGTGTGTCTACATCAGCTTGTGCGTGCGTGCGTGTGTGTGTACATGTGTACATGTGCGTGTATATATGTATATGTGTCTACATCAGCCTATGCGAGAGCGTGCGCGTCTGAGTGTGTGTGTGTGTGTGTATGCGTGCAGGTGTGCAGTTTTATCTACATCAGCCTGTGTGTACGTATGTGTGTGTGTGCACCCAAATATTTGTGTGTGTATATGTCCATTTGTGTGTATGCGTATTTGTGTGTGTGTGTGTGTGTGTGTGTGTGTGTGTGCATGAGTCTGTGCGTTTAAGTGTGGCTGAAACACACATACATAAACACACGTTCAAACGCACGCATACACACATATGCACAAAAACACTCACACACACCCGCAACTCCTTGTCTGCCAGCACAAACGAGCACCACAGCTGACACAGCTGCTGGTGCATCACTAAAAAGAGCACACACACACACACATACACACACACGCACCTGCAACTCCTTGTCTGCCAGCACAAACGGGTACCACAGCTGACACAGCTGCTGGCGCATCACTAATAAAGAGCACACACACACACACACATACACACATACACACATACATACATACACTCACACGTACCTGCAACTCCTTGTCTGCCAGCACAAACAAGCACCACAGCTGACACAACTGCTGGCGCATCACTAAAAAGAGCACACACACACACACACACACACACACACACGCACCTGCAACTCCTTGTCTGCCAGCAAAAACAAGCACCACAGCTGACACAACTGCTGGCGCATCACTAAAAAGAGCACACACACACACACATACACACACACCTGCAACTCCTTGTCTGCCAGCACAAATGAGCACCACAGCTGACACAACTGCTGGCGCATCACGGTGCCTGCAGTGAAGTAGGTTCCGTGGTCGAGCATCACAATTTCAAACGGCTGCCGCTTGTCCCGCAACAGCCAGTGCCAAAATCCACGCCGCCCACGTCGCCGCACCTGTGCATTGGTCATGCAGGTGCAAGTGTGTGTGTGCGTGCGTGTGTGTGCATGTGTGTGTGCGTGTGTGTGTTGCGTGTGTGTCTGTTCGTGTGCGCTGGCCACGGCTTGTTTTTAATGTGTGTGTTTAGTTTTGGTCAGTAACATTCACACGCCTTACTTACTACAAGCTTGCTCTTTGTCAGGCGGCCCAAGCTCATCATGACCACCTTCTTTTCATATCACACTCAAACATACACACACAAACTGAAAGTCAAGCAACGACAGTGCACCGGTTTTGCACGCTGCGTGTGAGAGCCTCGTTTCCTTCACTTTCTTTCTTTTCCTTTTTTTCTTTTTTTTCTCTCGCGCCTCATGAGTCTGCGAATGATTTCAGCCGACACTTACATCAGACGAGCGCAAGCAAAATTGTCATACCCACATTTGCCGCACGCACACACACGAACACACAACCTCTCTCTCTAGCACCCTTGCACACACGCGGGCACACGCACACACGCGTGCACACGCACACGCACACGCACACACACATGCGCAAAGCCCTCAAATCCTCACCATGGCATTTCCCGGGTGTGGGTCTCCATGGATGTACCCCTGAATGAGCATGAGCTCAGCAAATACTTTTACTAGGGCCCAGCCCACCGCTTTTGGTTCTATGCCCGCAGCCTTGAGAGCGGCTATGTCGTTGATCTGCGTGTGTGTGTGTGTGCACATGTGTGTGTGTGCATGTGCAGCCTTGAAAGCAGCTATGTCGTTGATCTGCGTGTGTGTGTGCGTGTGTGTGTGTGTGCGTGTGTGTGTGTGCATGTGCAGCCTTGAGAGCAGCTATGTCGTTGATCTGCGTGTGTGTGCGTGTGTGTGTGCGTGTGTGTGTGTGTGTGTGCGTGTGTGTGTGTGTGCCTGTGCATGTGCGTGTGTGTGCGCGTGTGTGTGCATGCGTATGTGTGAGCATTTGTGTGTGCGCATTTGCGTTATGGACCTATACCCCGTTGCACCTGCAAGCGGCAATGGGTGCCTCACAGCCTCACGGCCCCCACTTTTATATGCGCGCGGGGGTTCTACTACGTTTGCATTGTGAGATTGCATCGTGAGATGGCGGTGAAATTTTTACAAGGACTTGGCGCGACTGCTTTGAAACTAGGTCCTCATAACTACCCAGAACAAGGGGAAAAGGTAGAAAATTAAACTCAAACTAAGAAGGAATAGCAGGTGTGAGGAAATAAAAAGATGGAGAAACTTGAGAGGAACACAGACAAAAAGCTGTCGTTTTGCTTCACTCCAAGAACTGGAGTTCAAGTGTTACACACTGAACTCAGCAGTTTCCTGTGCAGTTGACATCGTTTATATATTATATATATGTGGTTCTGGCCAACCCTACACAAGTGAACCTACCTCACAGCCTCACAACGTCACATTTTGTGTGTGCAGGTGCGGGCCTTCTTTGTAGTGCAAAAATGCATACGTGTGCGCATCTGACAGCCTCACAGCCCCACTTTTTGTAAGTGTGCATGCGTGTTTCTTGCAGTTGTGTGCGCGCACGTGCATGCCTGCTTGTGGGTATGCTTTGTGTGAGTTGGTGTGTGTTCTATGCGTGTTACATGTGTGTGCGTTACGTATGTGTGTTACATGCGTGTGTTTGTGTGTGTGTGTGTGTGTGTGTGTTGATTTGTATGTGTATTACATGTGTGCGTTGATGCGTGTTCATTTGTATGTGTGTGTGTGATATTGTTTAATGTGTGTTACATGTGTGCATGTTGATTTGAATGTGTGTGTTATATGTGTGTGTATGTTGGTGTGTGTGTAGCATGTGTGTATGTTGGTGTGTGTGTAGCATGTGTGTATGTTGGTGTGTGTGTTACATGTGTGTATGCTGGAGTGTTTGTGTGTTACATGTGTGTGTATGTTGGAGTATGTGTGTGTGTCACATGTGTGTGTATGTTGGTGTGTGTGTGTTACATGTGTGTATGCTGGAGTGTTTGTGTGTGTTACATGTGTGTGTATGTTGGAGTGTTTGTGTGTTACTGTGTGTATATGCAAGTTTGACTGAGAACTTTCAAGGCGAACCCCCTTGACGCAACTTCTCACCTTCACCCCGTCGACCCACTCCATGATGATGAGACGCGGAGATGACAGCTCTTCGTACATGTATGGTGCGGAACACTCCACGTGCTTGCGCCTGTGTGTACGCACGTACACTGTAGTGAGCAGAAAGAGGCGGGCAGAACTGCATGATGATTGGAGGCGAATGCTCTTCACACACATGAAGGGTGCAGGCCACTCCACGCGCTTGCACCTGTGTGTACGCATGTACACTGTGTATGTGAGCAAAAAGAGGCAGGCAGAACTGCATGATGATTGGAGGCGAATGCTCTTCACACACATGAAGGGTGCAGGCCACTCCACGCACTTGCGCCTGTGTGTACGCACGTACACTGTGTAGTGAGCAGAAAGAGGCGGACGGGGCTGCATTTTCATTTGGTGTGGTGGCAACGGCTCTTCGTCACACACATGTGGGGATGCAACCACTTTTCAACGGCGGCTGTCTGTATGGTGCAAAAAGAAGCCACTGGGGTACGTCATAGTGGTGTGTGAATTGGTGGAGAGGGGCGGCTCTTCATGCATAAGAAATGCCACTCCACATCTTTTGCTGCATGCATGGTGCAAAAAAAAGCCACTGGGGTATGTCATAGTGGTGTGTGAATTGGTGGAGAGGGGCGGCTCTTCATGCATAAGAAATGCCACTCCACATCTTCTGCTGCATGCATGGTGCAAAAAAAAGGCACTGGGGTACGTCATAGTGGTGCGTGAATTGGTGGAGAGGGGCGGCTCTTCATGCATAAGAAATGCCACTCCACACTCCACATCTTCTGCTGCATGCATGGTGCAAAAGGAAGGCACCGAGGTGCCTCATAGTGGTGCGTGAATTGGTGGAGAGGGGCAGCTCTTCATATGCGTGCAGGACACAGGCCACAGCACGAAAATTGCTGCCCAAGCCTGTACGCTAGTACAGAGTGAGGGCGCTTCAGAAGGCAAATCAGCATGTCAACTCTTTATGATGTGTGAGCAGGCTTTCCCTGAGCAGTGCGTTATATATGTAGGGTTGGCCAGACACACACACACACATACACATAAATACACATACACACACACCTGACCAGGCGTGCATAAGGATAAGGACATTTCAGGCAAAAGCGTTGGGTGATAGACATAAGCATCCACACACGCGCATGCACACGCACACACGCTCATGCACACAAACACACACACACGGACACGCACACACACACGCACACACACGGACACGCGCACACTCACACACACACTTGCACACACACATATATGAGCACACAATCACGCTCTAAGGGCATTTTATCAAAACATCATCAGCGTTTGTGCCAGGGCAGATCTTTGTGCGCGTAAAAGCAGACTCACCCTTGCAAAATGGCCGACAGCTTGCGTGCGTTGTGTATTTCATTCAGGAAGTTCAACTCCGTGGAGAGCTTGTGCTCCATTTCTGCGCGAGCAAGAAAAAGGAATGGAGTGAACGATAGAAGAGGGAAAGGCGAGGGGGAAACGAGCCAATAAGCACAAATAAATTATATTTTTGCAAGGATTTCATGGAATAATTGAATGGGGCCACTTAAGGTACTGGGCGTTAAGAAGCTCCGACCCATCACAAGAACTGTCATGTTGATTTTAGGAAAAGCCAATTGACTTTGCAAGCCAGTTCTATGAGTATATTGCGTTTGTTTGCGCTAATGTAGCTAATGTAAAGCATGCATGCGAATGGACACGCACACGCACACGCACATGCACATGCACGCGCACACACATTCAAGCACGCACACACATTGGCACACGCACAAACACGAAAACAAACGCACACACATGCACACCTTGCAGCGTACACCTTGCAGCATAATTCACACACACACACACACAAACATGCACACACGCAAGTGCCCACCATATGCCAGCCAGTCCATGTTGTACTTTGGAAAGAACTTGCTCATGAGCTTGCTGAACAGCTTGATGGCAGCCAGGTCAGCGGCCACAGACCCTGAGCAGTGTGCGATAAAAAAAGTGTGCGTTGCGTATGACTGTGTGCGTATGCTGGGAAGAGGAAGGTGTGTGTGTATATATATGTGTGTGTGTGTATGCAGAATGAGAATATCTCGATGGTGGCCTGGTCAGCGGCCACAGACCCTGAGCAATGTGCGGTGTAATGTGCTGTGGATGTGTGTGTGTGTAGGTGTGTGTGTAGGTGTGTGTGTGTGTGTGTGTGTTGCGTTGCGTACGACTGTGTGCGTGTGCTGGGGGGAGGAAGGTGTGTATGTGTGTTAATGTATGCAAAATAAAAATTAGCTCGATGGTGGCCTGGTCAGCGGCCACAGAACCTGAGCAACGTGCGGTGTAGTGCGCAATGTGTAGAGGGTTGGCCAGAACCGAATATATATACGCCGTATATGCATACCAGGTTGTTCAGTTCGCAGTTCGGTTAAAAGTTCGGGTTCGCGAACTTTCACGCATTTTAACGAACCCTAAAAATGCCGTTCGTTAGCTTATTCAAGTTCGTCGAACTTTATGCCCATTCTTCGAAATTTTGTGTCCAAAATTCTCATTAATTATAATAAATTATATACATGTAAGCCAATACAAGCATATTTTGGGCGAGTATGACCATGGAAACCAGCAAAGGAGGAACCTCCATTTCCGAAATTGCACATCGAATCGCTCAAACAGTTCGAGGGTTCTTGAACTTTTCACGAACTTTTTCGAACCCTTGCTCCCAAAAAATCGAACTAAACAATACCGCGTATACCGTATACCCTACACCGTATTTATATGCAGTTTTGGCCAACCCTAGAAATGTGTGGTGTGATAAATTGCAGTTTGTGTCTGTGTGTGTGTATGTTTGTGTGTGCACACATGAGTAGGCTACGGCTTTGTGTGTACATACGGCTTTCGTGAACACGTGTATGTAATTACACACACACATTCAAGCAGAATTCACAAACAAACGCACTCTTTGATACACCCCCTTCCTGCAAGCGTGAGGAGACTACAAACCAGCAAGTGTGTGTGTCTTACGCTGCACCAGATTGTCACAGCCAGTCTTTTTGCACAAGCACACAATCACACATATAAACACGCGAACACACACGCACACGCGCACACACACACACACAAACACACACACACACACACCACAAGGAGACAAGGTGGCCTTATTGATGAAGTCACACACACATGCCCTAAGGAGACAAGGTGGCCTTGGTCATCAAGTAACACAAACACATACACACATACACACACACACATGCCGTAAGGAGACAAGGTGGCCTTGATCATGAAGTCGCACACACACATACACACACAGTTTGCAAGAGCGGAGTGCATACCTGCTAGTGCGGGGTATTGCACTTTCACTGCCACCTCCTCGCCAGTGGCCAGACACGCTTTGTGCACCTGCGTGTGCGTGTGTGTGCGTGTGTGTGCGTGTGTGTGTGTGTGTGTGTGTGCGTGTGTGTGTATGCGCGCATGTGCGTGTGTGTGTGTGTGCGTGTGTGTGCGTGTGCGTGCGTTTGTGTGTGTGTGTGCGTGTGCGTGTGTGTGTACGAGTACTAGCCCCCATGTGTCATAAGACACGTTTGGCGCACATTACGCTGCCTCAAAAAGTCCCTTTGCTAGCGTACTGGCATGTTGCACGATGCGTTTGTGAGTGGGACAGAATGAGTGCAAGATCATGCAGCTCGTGCAAGGTTGCACATGCTTTGGGTGCGCCCTGCATGCATACAAACGACATTGCTAGTTCTCTCTCCTTCCTGCAAATAAGTGCACACAAAAAGCAACCATGCACGGTAGCCCTTACACCCACACTGACACACCCACTCACGCCCGCATTCACACTCACCCCCACCCGCATCCACAACAGACCTTCACCCACACACCCACACTGACACACCCACTCACGCCCGCATTCACACTCACCCCCACCCGCATCCACAACAGACCTTCACACACACACCCACACTGACACACCCACTCACGCCCGCATTCACACTCACCCCCACCCGCATCTACAACAGACCTTCACACACACACAAACACACACACACATACACACACACACGCACACACACTGACACACCCACTCACGCCCGCATTCACACTCACACTCACCGCATCCACAACAGACCTTCACAGACACACCCACACTGACACACCCACTCACGCCCGCATTCACACTCACCCCCACCCGCATCCACAACACACACACACACACATACAAACGCACACGCATACACGCACACACACACACACATACAAACAAACACACACACACGCACACACACACGCACACACACGCACGCACACCCACGCACACGCATACACGCACACGCACCCACACCCACACCTGAGCCAGTGAAGCAGCAGCTGTGGCTTTGCGATCAAAGCTGGAGAAAATGGACTCTGCTTCAGGGCCCAGCTCTTCAAGCATGACCTGAGCAGCGTGGAATCAGGCGTGTAATGAACTTCCTTTAATCATTGAGATGACGCACAAAGCGAGAGGAA
>Ga0307947_1002269_pt1 | contig 15337 bp, 17 predicted proteins | sample OrgLakmetagen232_FD_201840 | JGI IMG/M metagenome (GOLD analysis project Ga0307947, IMG submission 201840) | Saline water microbial communities from Organic Lake, Antarctica - #232 | ecosystem: Environmental > Aquatic > Non-marine Saline and Alkaline > Saline | place: Antarctica: Organic Lake...
TCTTGGCAAACTCAGAAATCCTGCTCTGTGCAGCCATGTAAGGCCGCACCGCATGTTCCTCAGCTATCTTCGGATTTATCCTTCTATCAAGCAGCATGCCCAAATATTTGAACCTGTCCTTCTCTGCACAAAGAAAAGACACGTCGTATGTTGTATAGTTCAAACGCTAGGTGATAAGCAAGTCGAATTAGCCATGCAGTGACCTTGACTCTAAGTTAGAGTGAAGGCAAAGCCCTGGAACATAGCCACAAAGCAGAGAGTATAGGGTATGTTTTTTAATGCGGTGCATGCATCAGGGAGCACAAGCTTAGATTCGCCTTCTAGATGGTGTAGGGAGTTTAGTGGACGATCGAGGGACGTTCGATTACACGCCGTTCGATATCCTGTCGAAGGATATGTTCGGTAGGGTCATTTGTTCGTGGGCGACCATTGTCAGGATCGCAATTTTTGGACCGGTGGATTGTCAGGATCGCAATTTTCGCTGCAAGTGCACGGATGAAAAATAAGTTACATAATAATGTCTTCTGTAAGGCACGTCTCCCGATTGCTTTTTCTGAATCAGCAGAGGGCCTTTTCCTCCACCACCAGACATGTGCAGCAGCCCCCACCTCCTCCACCTGGTGGTTTGCCCAATGAGCACACATCCTCAGGTTTGCACCATTGTCGCGCCGTACGCTCTCTGTGACTGTTTGGCCACATCAACACAGTGTTCCTGACTGGGCAGCGAATTGATTCCATCACCCATGCAGAGCCTGCTTACGAGGTGAAGGAGAGCAAAGGAAATATGTGGAGCTGGGGTATTCCCATCCTGGGAATACCTGGGTTGGTCGCATGGTATCTGTACGATCAGGTGAGGAATTGTGCTGCTCAAGAGCAGCAACATTTTAGGGAACTGAATAAGAGTATATACTCTTTGGTGTTAAATGTTGTGTACAACATTCAGACACACACACACACACACACACACACACACACACACACACACACACACACACACACACACACACACACACACACACGACAATACACACACAGATATGCATGCGTGCTTTAAAACTTATGAATGAACTTTACGCCTTACTAGCACAAACCTACACGCAATGACATAACACACACACACATAATGATACATGCACATACAAGCACACACACACGCACACACACACACTCGCACACAAACATGCACAAACAAGCATACATACACGCACACACACACGCATACACACAGGGGTATGTGCAGGAAGAGCACGACGCTCACATCCAGTCCCTCCACGATGGCATTAAAGAGCGACGCCAGAATATGGCAAACTCAGCCCAGAGGCAGCAGCAGAAAGAGGTGAGGGCTGCCAAAAAAGCACAAGTGGATGCGCAGCCTACCTCCGGCGTAGCTCCTCCCACCGAAGCTCCAGTTCACGGGCAGCAGCAGGGAGGTGGCAACGGGGGTATGGGGGAAGATAGAAACAGTGGCAAGGCAGCAGCAGCAGCAGCTGCGGGTGCAATGGGTGGGGGTGCAGGGCAGGGGGAGAAAGGAGGGGGGGACATTATGTCTGCCGTCACGGGCATGGAGGAGCAAGAACAAGCCGATGCAAGTGGCACGGCAAGGGATGTGCAGGCAGCTAAAGAGGCAGCAGAAGCTTTCCGACATCAGCAGCAAGAGCAGCAGGAGCAGGCTGAGCGTGAGCGTGAAGAGCTTAGGCAGCAGGAGGAAAAAGAACAGCAGGAAAGGGTCGCAAGGGAGAAGCAGCAGCAGCAGCAGCAGCAGCAAGAGGGTCTTGAGCAAAAGGCACGGGATCAGCAGGCGCTCAGCAGTCTGCAAGAGGGGCTGGAGGCTGCTGCTAACAAGCACGCATCAACTTATGGCTATGAATACAAGCCCTCCCATACTAAGTCCATCGACCCTGTGCTGCCAGCTATTCCCCGAGGTAATGTCAGTTTGTATATGGCAGCCAGGTGGAGGATCATAACATATGGCTAGTGCGTGTATATGGCTAGTGCGTGTATATGTCAGTTTGTATATGGCTAGTGCGTGCTGCAAGCACGTCAGAAGGAGGTGTTTTTAGGCCTCCGGTCCTTATTTCTTTTCAGCGCACCATCCTGCCACACTTGGTCAAGCAGCTGCTCCTGCTTACATCGATTGTGCTAAAGCAGGACATATGGGTGTGGAGCTAGACCTGTCTCCTGCTGGCCTCGTCCAATTTGCCTTAACACGTAAGCAGCCGCAGGGTGGAGGGGAGGACTGGGAAAACTTTAAAGCGAGGCATGGACAGGTGTGTGTGTGTGTGTGCCTGCTGCAGGGCGGTGTATATGTAGCTTGGTGCAGTTACTTTGCTTGGTTTAGATGGGAATGGGCTGCTTGCAGTGGCTGGCTACATGGAATGCAGAAAAGTCCTATCACACCTTCCTTACTTCGTGCCTCATCCCTAGCATTGCCTTCCATTTAGATGAAACGCATTACCATCAGCTCAAGCCGCATCCCTCTGAGCTGCCGTCCAGGGCGCTTGCCTACCAGGAATCATCTCACATGTCTTGTGTCTTCATGGTCTTGTGTCTTCATGTCTTCAGGCTGCTGCTGACGCTGAACTTTTTGCCCGAGCTGCTCAGCAAATAGCCAAGTGGCACCAGTCAGAAGTGGCACAGGTTGGTGAACTCTCAAGGTTGCAGGCATGGTCAGCTGCTGCTCCAGCATTCAGCATTCAGCATGCACAAGCTTCTCTTCGCTCCTTGGGCCCTAACTTGCTGACCGGACAGCGCATGATTCGCTTACTGGTTTTAATTGCGTTGCAACTGATTCAGAGGTCAGAGTCAGAAATGCTCCCTCAACACAACAATCTGCTTTCCAACCTCTTCAGGTGCAAAGCATTGCCGACCGCAACGCTATGCGTGTGGACGAAGTCACGGAGATGGCCAAGGTAAGGGTTAAAAAAAAGGGCCTGAAACAGATATGAACTCAATAGGGATCGAGGTGTCACTGGGAGAAGGGCTCATTGTTGTTGGTGCCCTTATAACCTGTACAGGTACACACATTACAGCAAGCTCTCAAGCACAACAGCACACTGATCAAAAGGTCACTCATAACCTAGGTACACACATTACAGCAAGCTCTCAAGCACAACAGCACACTGATCAAAAGGTCACTCATAACCTAGGTACACACATTACAGCAAGCTCTCAAGCACAACAGCACACTGATTAAAAGGTCACTCATAACCTAGGTACACACATTACAGCAAGCTCTCAAGCACAACAGCACACTGATCAAAAGGTCACTCATAACCTAGGTACACACATTACAGCAAGCTCTCAAGCACAACAGCACACTGATCAAAAGGTCACTCATAACCTAGGTACACACATTACAGCAAGCTCTCAAGCACAACAGCACACTGATCAAAAGGTCAAGATGCTTTTGCTTGTTGCAAGGACACGTCTTTCGCCCTGGTTTTTGTTGGGACAAGCGTGCGTGTACCTCTTGACCTCCCCACTGACTGCACGCCTGCATTACCCTTTTGTGCTGCACTGCGCACACAGGCCAATACAGAATCCTTCAAAAAACTGCTTAAGCAGCACCAAGAAATGGCCACCGAGGTATGACTTTAAGCACGCGAGCAGTGTGAATTCTGAGACCTAGCTGTGGAAAAAGATGCGTGAAGCCTGATTGTTCATCTGTTTAATGTGTGTTTATACACGGATTTTTTGACACATTCTTCATATTGTACACATAAGCCACACGTGCTATGGGGACACCTCTTGCCACGCCACGCAATGTGTGCAGCTGCGAGGCCTGGAGGTGACGCAGGCAGAGCAGCGCTTGATGCTTAAAGCACGCAAAGCTGTTGCAAATGAGCGCAAAGTCAGAGCAGAGTCGCTGGATGAGGTGGGTTGGGTGCAGGGGAGGGAGGACGGGTGTTATCTTTGAAGTAGTGTGACAGGCGTGAAGTCAATTGCAACTGCTTGGCGTCAATCAGATAGACCATGCAGAAGAAAAACTTGCTAGTTTAAGGAGTTTAGGCACTGTTAATGCAAATATGCCATGATGCTTGTTGGCCTAGACCTGATCATTTTTCTCACAACCAAGATCGGCTGTGTCATTTACGCCAAATGGCAAATTTGGTGCCTCACTCCAACACCTTGCTTGCTCTGTGCATCCGCAGATTCGTGAGCAGCTGGGCGCGCTGGCCATCGCACATGATGCACGTGTCTTGCAGCAGTCCGCCTCCCACCTCTCCCACGCCATCACTTTGGCGGTACTTGACGCATGTGCGTTTTCTGTGCAGCAGGCAAAGGCGTAGTTTGGTGGTCCCATGCTTTGCTGTTTGTTACATCAATGGTTCAGCGACACCAAACACCGTGGGACTGCGTGGTGTGTCTTTGACAAGGCTCTTGGATTCTTGTGTTGTGCACGATCACTGTGGCAGCGCCTGCAGGCAAGAGATTGCAGTGCCCCTCTGCCTACTCAGAGGGGCTCGCCAGTCCACGGTGGCTGTTCAAACTCTGCGTATCACGCAGCGTGCTGTGTCTTCTTCACTTTATTTCATGCTCTCCTCCTCCCTTCTGTGCTTACAGCTGCTGCCCTCGACTCTGGAGCCTCCCTCGCCCCTCACCTGCGCACTCTGCTGGCAGCTGCCCAGAGCTCGCCTGCAAGGTGCGCTCAGAGGCGATAAGTGCACTTCTAGAGGATCTATGTTGTTGTGGAGCAGGAAGAGAGGAGGTAGCTGAGGATATTGTTGCTTCATAATCGGAGAAAGTGATGCTGCTTTATGGATTATGGATGATGGGAATCCCATCCATTATATGAGAAGGGCAGGACAATGCAGCATTAGTGTCTTGCTCAGGCTGGACCAAAAACGTTTGCACTGTGTCTTGTGACTGAATGTGCAGTACAGCTCATGTGTACTTGCGCAGTCATGTTTGCGTGCGTTTTGATGGTTTGTGTATGTTTGTGTGAAGCTCGCTAATCTTGCTTGATCCCAGGGCTGTGTCCCAGTGCATGTTAGCTGAAGCTAAAGCAGCCAGCACCGCCGCCCAAGCAGATGCAGCCTCTGAGGTAGATGCCACCCTAGCACGCACAGACAAGCAGGGGAAGCAAGTTTCTAACTGTCAGGAGGAGAGCCAGCAGCAGCAGCAGCAGCAGCAGCAGCAGCAGCAGCAGCTGGCTGCAGAAATAAGCACTCTAGGTGCTGGGGGGGTGGTGGCAGTGGAGGAGGTTGTGGCAGCAGCTGTGGGTTCGATGCCTGCGAGGGCTGCGTCACGCGGGGTATCCACCATTCAGCAGCTCAGTGCACGGTGCGTGGAAGGTGCAAGCAAGATGTGGGTGCGGATGTTCTGCACCATTGACTGCATCTCACGTGCAGAGCTAGCAGCTACAGCAGCTGCAGTAATACTGAAGATGGATCAGCATCATGCGCGTCACACCAAGCTAGTTTGTGCTGCCTTGATTTTTAATCTTTAAAGTGATCCACCGTTCCTGCTCGCCCTGCTGTCATGTGCTTGCCCTTTAAGGGGAGGGGTGGTCCTTGAGGAGAGGGAGCACTATGAAGGCGGTGGGCCGTTTCTCGTTCCCTCAGACTCAGCGCCTCCTTATGTGGCAGCAATGGGCCTCTGCTTACATTGTGCTTGTAGGCTACAGTCCTTGCATGCGGTGGTGAGCCAGCTGGCCTTGTTGCCCATCGCTGCCCAAGCCTACTACGCTGACAGCGGCAGCAGCAATGGAGGAGAGGCCCCTCCTTGCCCCGGCCTGGTTGGAGGGGGGGGCATCCTGGCCCATGCTGTGGCGCGGTTGGCGGCATGGCTCAAGGTGAGAAACTTTCCCAGGAGCGAGGGAATAAAGGGGGGGGGGGGGGGGGGTAGGAAGGTCTATTGTTTGTTGTTTTAGTTAGCACTTGTTGGCTGTTGCGTTTAATGATCACCTGCAAAGTGGTTGCATCAGGGTGGGAGGTAGACTTCCTCTGACATCACGGGATTTGCTTCTACACTTCCAGCAAGAGGGTCGGTGTAGTCAACCAAACGTGGAGAAGTAGTGTGCCTAACAGGTGTAAAGCAAACGCTACAAAGTTGGCAGAGCAGGATTTACCTTGAGAAATCACCCCTGCAGTTGCCAAGCGATGTCACCTCAAAGCCCTGAACAAGAATGCAGCAAATCTAGCCTCGCATCTCAGCTTTCTTGCTCGTGAAGTGTGTAGTCAAATGTGCCTGCTCGGTATATTGTGGCAGGTGGATGAGACAAAGGCAGTGCAAGCTCTAGGCCCCCAAGCCGCGCTTTCGCAGGGCAGTATTGAGGCCGCCCTTGCGGTGGCCAAAGCGCAACTGGCAGCGGGAAAGCTTGTGGACGCGGTAGGTACTGTATGGGCAGGTGCTTGTTCTTTCTAGGACCGGTTGTCGACAAAATGAAGAACAGAAGTGAGCCTTAGATGAGGGCTTTGCAGCTTGTTGCATAGGACGTGATGTTTACAGCTTGCTGCTGCCGCTAAGAACGCTGTAGCCTGCTCAGACCTAATGCCAAGCAAAACCATGAGGAGATGATGCAAGAGTGAATTTGGGTGGAAATTCCTTCTACCAAAAAGTTACCGCAAGTGCAGTTGGTTGCTATGCAGAGGCACTGCAGTTGGTAATCTTTTTTGGGATATGAGGTTTGATGCTGCTGGGTCACACATCTACCAGGGAACTTCATCCCATGCGGGCGCCGCACTTATTAAGCAAATTTTGGGTTTGCACGGAGGGCAAAGCCAAAGTTTGAAGGGCCGATTCCGGGCTACCCGGAGAAAAGCCAGGTTCCGGAGGAACCTGGCTCCGGGACGCCCGCATTAAATTAAAACTGCATTTCCGGGCCGCCCGGAGGAAAATGTGATACCGATGGAGAGAGGCCCGGGACTCCAGTGTTCGGGGTGGGGGAGGACGCTGGGAGGCTTCCTCTCGTGCCCAAGGGATGCCCAAGATGATTCCAAGAGCAGCAAGGAGTAAAGGGGGGTGAGTTGCAGGAAGGGCAGGTCCCTGCTCTTTGGTGCTCATTGCTGGGCACCTGAGCGTGGCTGCATGCGCCTTGCGTATGTGTGGGACTTCTGTATGGTGTGGTGTGGGGGGCTTCCGTATGTGTGGTACTACGGCATCACTGGGCACTCAATGAGCACGTGCATGCTTGTGCATGATAACATGGATGGTGTCCATTGCCTGTATGCGTGTGCATGGCATATATGTGTACGTGCGAGTGCTTGCATGGTACAATGTGCACTGTGCGTACGGCTGCACAAACTCACATGTATGTGTGTGCGGTTGTATGTGAAGGTGTTTGAATTATGCTGCGTGTGCAGGCGTGGACTTACACGTATTGTACGTGCAATGTGCGTGCCTGCCCATGCGTACACGGCTGCAAATGTGTATGTGTGTGTATGTGTGCGTGCATGCTTGCTCATGGAAACATAGTTGGCGTTATAATTTGTGCGTGCGTGTGCATGGCATTAGGCATAGCATGTGCGTGTAACACTACCTGTGGTGCAAGTGCATGCGCATCTCGTGCGTGCTCGAATGACGTTGCTGTGACTGCTTCCTAAATGCCCAAAAATCTACCCTTACTTACCCGCACATTTCTTCACTTTGGGGGAAAACAGCTGAGGGCGTCCCGCACAAAAATATTTTGGGGGTGAGGGAAAACCGAAGTATTTCAAACCCCCTGAAGTTCCCTGACATCTACACTGTCCACTTCTTATGTGTTGAACTGTGCAAGGGCTGTACTGGGGTATACATGGGCAACTTCACAACTGGTTTGCACTAGTCTGCATTTGAAATTTGCACTCTACAGCCTGAGATATTTCAAAACGACGTTGAATGTGAGCGACCTCAAGCATTAGGAAGGATATTACAGGAGACATTACAGACAATTGCTGCTGGGCGGCACAGCACACACAATACTACCAAGCAGGGTCAAAGTCACAGCTTTAAAGAGCCTGACCAAGGACTACAAGGCTTTCTGGCAGCTGACCATTGGAATACTCCTAAATTGCTGTAAGCATACATGCCTGCACACGGACAGAAAAACTAGAATAGTTTCATTTAGCACGGTTTGGTGCTTGCAACTCTTTCGTGTTGTCAGGTTTAGGTAAAATTGTCTTGAATCATCTGCTGCGTCCATAATTTTGCAGTGCACCCCAACGCCCTGCATACTCTAGTACAGGGTTTGTTAAGCATTAGTTTGCGTTCATTTTAGTGAAAACTATACTTTCACCTGCCAATACGTTCACCAGGCTGACACTTTGACGGTGGCCACGGCAGGCACCGAGGCAGCTGCTGCAGTGGCAGCGTGGTGCGAAGAGGCTCGGGAGCGAGCTGTTGCAGATCAAGCACTGCGGATGTTGCGGGCACATGCTACTACTCTAGCTGCGTCTGTGGTGTGACGTTCCGGAACCATGGTGTAAGACTCGACTATGCTACAGATAATTATGAACCCTTTTGCTCTTGCTTCCGTGTAACCTGATATGCACGAACTGGTTGCTTTCGTCTATGACTGACAAGCCAATGCGGGTAGTAGCTATCTTCTTGTTTGAAGCCTTTGAGCCTGAGGTGAGCTTGAATTGTTAGGAACGGAAAGGCAAGGGCTTCATCGAAGAAAAGATAAGCAAAACAGAGAAGAAAAAGTCTACGCTCAATATCAGTGTGAAAAAAGAAACCAATGCAGGCAGAGGAACTACTCAATACCTTGATTAAGGATAAGAAGGAGCCGGTTATAACTTTGGGGGTGGATTCTTAGGAGTGGCAGGGGGCGACTGAGGGAGAGCAGGAGCACCTCAGCAGCACCGCCAGCCATTACGAGGTTTACAATGTTAACAAAAAAGGCCTTCAGTCAAGAAGTGGGACTGCTAGCCTGCTCATATAACGCAATTAGTAAATGGAGGGGAAAATAAAGCTTGTTATGAATTGTTCTGGTTCAAGAAAGTAGACACATCGTGGGCTCCTGTTGCTGTGGAATGATGGGGGAAACAGAGGTACATATTTCCTGTGGAGAGAAATTACGTGGGGATTGGCGCAGTGGAAAAGAACATGCTGCTCATCTTGCACATCATCAGTACCACATAGGAGGGGGATTTAATTTGACTCCATGTCGCTGTCTCAAAACGTAGGGTGTGAACACGAAGTCTGAAACAAGCTGTACTACGGATGACATTACGAGGCAGGTAGAGAAATATGGATTTGGGAAGGATTTAAGGCGAATGAGTGACCAGAGCCCTTCTTGTAGGAAGAGCACACCATTGGTAATAAGTAGAGCGTTTGCTGTTGTGTTCTCTTGGATGAGTTTCAGAATAAGATGTCCGGTACTCCAAGTCTCTCTCCCTGAGGTCTACGACAAAACGGCTGAGATCAATGGGTTCACAGTTTTGCCTTCTGTCTGAAGATGTACTCAGCTGCATGTCAACATGTAAGACCTTTTTCATTGTGTAGCTGTTGGATTTAGTCAAAGAATTGTACAGCCGCATTGCCGCGCGAAACCAATTGAATTGTAGGGGTTCCAATCCACACTCTTGCATGACACACCATGACCTTTTCAACACTGAAAACAGCCATTTCTGAAGGGGACTGTCCATCTCTTTGCCTTGTTGTAAGTAAGGATCCTTACTTACAACACTCCAGAGTGGCCCAAATCTGACTCACATACATACCAGCCGAAATGGCGTATGTCTTGAGAAGCCATATGTACGCATGGTGTAACCTGTTAGAAAGGTTATGTTTCTGAACAAACTCTTTGACTCTGAACGTGCCTGCCGTGAATGGGCGAAGTGTTGCGACAGTCGCGGCATTCAAATTGATCTGCTTGTCGCACGCCATGCCCAAATATTTGAATGAGTTTGTGTAAGGGAGCATTTCACCATCAAAGTACTGAGGGGGCAGGATTTCAGAGTTAAAGTTGAAGCACATTACCTCTGACTTCTGTGTGTTGACAGTGAGAGACATCTTTTCTGCGTACACTCTCAGCTTGTTTAGCATGGTCTGCATTTTTATTGTATTGGGTACCAAAGTAGCTCATTTTCCTTAATTGATGTGGGAACTGGTTTTTCACTGCCTGTGCAAGTATTGTTTTTGTGTGCTGCAAAATCTCTCACGGCAAAAAAGATAAAATCAATGGGGATAAGGAGGTTTGCAGTTCTTTATGCTTGATACCACCTCCTATGAGGGTCGGTAATGGCAAAGTAACATGCGTAATATAACGTCATGACGTAAACACTTCCGACATGGATGGAAGAGAACACTGCTGCGTGGTGAACCGTGCAGCGTTTTAGTTTAATTTATAAAGGCATTCAACCTGAGAAGCAGCTCATCCTATGGGAACGAGGTAGAACCTCAAACAAAGTAAGAAAGGCACTGTAACGCAACTGGAAAATGCTATCTTTGAAAACACAAAGAAGAAGACAAGTTAGACCGCTGATGAAGGAACCATGCAACACTCCGCCGAGTCAGCACAAACAAGGAAAGAAGGAGCACAGAGAAAGAGTCGAAGGCCAAATTCAGCAATAGCAAAAAGCGTTAAGAGACCGGTGCCGCACACTGCTACTCACACTGCTGTCTGAGGGTCAGACAGCAACCAAAAAAGCAGCTCCCACAAGACAACTTTTGAAGAAGCTAAGCAAGGAGTCACGCAGCTACAACAAAGTTGCAGCACTGTACACATCGATATCACAATAGAAAGAGAGGCAGTTACCCTGTCCTGGGTTGGTTTGCCTTAAATTACGTGCAACCTGGACTACAAATACAACAAGGAGAAGCCAATTACATAGCAAGCTCTTTAAGTTATAATTAAGAGGATGATATAGAGAGGATTGGACGCTCCATGCCGGCCGGTGCAGATCTTTGTGATGTTCCTTTTTGCAACTGCTCCGGGTTTCCAGTGTCTTCACAATCTTGATCTCAATGAGGTGGATGCCATGTTGATGCTTGCCAAGATTTTTACGAGGTTTACAAGGAAAGGCTTTCAGTCAAAGCGTGCGACTGTTAGCCTGCTCATAAAAAAGAAACAGTTGATACAGAAAAAATGGGGTTTGTTGTTGCTCTGGTGCAAAAAAATAGTAACATCCTGTGCTTGTGCCTCTGAGAATAAGGACTCATATCTCCTGCGAAGAGACACTGTAATGGGGTGTGTGCAGAGGAAAATAGCACGCTGTTCATCCTGGACATCATCATCAGCCTCACACAGGTAGTCACAGGTAGTCACAGGTAGTCACAGGTAGTCACAGGTAGTCACAGGTAGTCACAGGTAGGGGAGGAGCTGGGGTTCCATGTTGCGGTCTCAAAGCAGAGGGTGCAAGCAGTCTAAACGGGCAACACTGCGAATGACATCTGGGAGGTCTAGGATCAGGTACTTGGGAAGGCTGTAGGGAGAACGAGTAGCCAGGGCTTTTTTTGGGGGCAGTGCACACCATTTGTAATAAATGAGAATCAAGATTTTTAGGTCGGTGCTGTCGGGGAAAGGGCGATGCTGCTGAGGCGCCGCTTATCTCCTCAATTGCCCCCTGCCACTCTTAAAAACCCCCCCACACATTGCTGGTGCTTTCTTGCAAACTCTGCGGAAATGGGAGCAAGGATGAAGGTGCTAGGGGGGCTGGCATCGGAAATTGGAAAAGGGGTGAGGGTGAGAGAAGGCTGCCTGCTGACATCTAGGTGTCACCTGTACAGGCCTGAGACAGGCTCCTGGATCTCAACTGAGGCTCATAAGTTTGCCAACAATATCTTGATGTTGGTGCTGACTAGGGATGCATGGTGAATCTCCTGGTAATTGGCAGTGTTGCTGAGTTGCTCTCCAAAGAAACACCTTTTCCCTGCTCTGCTGGTGTAACATTTTTGCAAAGACGGGAGCAACCATGTCATACAATAGCACATCTGGCTGGGTAATTGGAATTATTTGTTGCAATGTGTGGAGGAATGAGCCTTGTTTCAGCTGTTCTAGGGATAGTTGTAAAAAATTTGCTTGATCAGCTTTTTTTTAAATTTGTTAAGACAAAGCGACCCCCCTCTTTATGCATTGATGTAAAACAATGACGGCCTGCAGCGTTGATGCTATTAATGCTTCCGGTAGTAATAACCTTTGCTTTTTACTTCCATGTCATGTGCCTGCTTCTGACATTCCAAACGCTGGCGACAATGCTTGCGTTATAAACCGCCTTAATACCCATTTTGAGTATGATACTGTGGCTCAAGCAAACAAAAGGTAGCACGCCTTCAGACATAAACTTTCCTCACTCTTAAGATGTTCGACGTCTTGAGCTTGCTATAAGGAACATTTATATTTTTATCTAGTGAGATCAATGTATCAACAAGTTATAACAAAGTTTCCTGTTCAAAAAAAGGACACTAAGGCATTTTGCTATGCTACATGCTACACACACAAAATCACGGTCGCTCAGCATCCTTCAAAGCATCTTCCTTTGCTTTTTCGTGGGCAGCTTGAAAGCTTGCATCTCCAAGCCCTACATCAAGTACAGGAAGCGTACATGTTTGCAATATGAAGACAGGCTCCGTTCTTGCCTTGCGCGAGACTCATCACTGGAAGGGCTACTAAAAGGGATACCCTACTCGCCTGGCGGATTAGGCACTGCACCCCCCGTTAGCTCGACCCTGCTGTTTCTCTGTGCTTTGGCGTCTTTATTCGTAGTATCTTCAATCCTTGAAGCTGCAGGCAGGATAAATTTGTGTCACAAGTCATGATGGGCAGGGGTCCTTGGGGAGATGCTCCCCCCGCTGTTGAGTTGCGCTATCATAACGGGCGCGTATTTTTTCCCAATTGGGGGGAACAAAAAACACGCGCCACGCTGACAATCCTGTGCAGCATCCAAAGCAGAGTGTTATATGACGATGCATGATGTCAACAGGGTGTTGGCACTTGTAACCACAGCAGAGGATCACAGGTGCTGACGTGCCAAAGACAGTACGCTTTTCGATGAAGGCAAGGCCGCCTGAGCTTGATTGTTGCCCGGCTAGACAGCAAAAACAATAGTCCAGAAAGTTGAGTTGCTCAGTTGCTTGAAGGCAGGTCCAGCAGAAAGACCCCAGGCGGGCACTCAATCTTGATCGGGTACAACGCAAAGCCACGTCAAGCATGGAGTCACCAAGAAGCTGCTCAATAACCACGACACGCACCGGCTTGTGGCTCTGCTGTCGGTACTTCGCTGTTTCCTGAGAGAATAGGTAAAAGAGAGGTTTGCGGGAACAAAGAGAGAGGTAGCGGTGCAGGAAAGTGGAATTAACGACTTCTGCTGGCTGCACGCATGAGTCAGATTAAACTGGTTTACCTGGCTGTGTCCCTTTGCTCCCCCCTCCTGTGAATAAGATTACACAATGATTCCATATCTTCAGTCCGGTAAGTTCGATGTGACACCTTGCCTACCGCGCTCGTGCCGGCCAACCTTAGTCATCGCCTCCGATTTTTAATTTCGTAAACGAGTAAGAATTTCACTGAAATTTATAGACAAATTGAGCTGTTGCAAAAAGGCTATCTAATATGAACCTTCTTTGGGCTCCAATTCATGCCTGTTATTATGATGTTTAAGTGTCGATTAGTCATCATATGGGCCGAGAAATCGCACCCAGTTTAATTTTGTGTCTGCTCAATTGCTGAAAGCTTTTCAAGACAGCGTGGGTACGAGCCATACGTACGCGCTGTTTAAACTGGGCGTGCTATATCCCATGCAAGAGTTTTCTGCGGATGTGAAGCATAGGATGAGAACAAGGAAAGACGCTGAGTGGTGGACCCCAACACGCATAACATACTCGCCATTTACGCCACAACTCGCAACTCGCCATTTATGGTTTACTTTCCCTTTTTCTAGTAATGAACTTCTATTACCACGGTATCTCCATCTTGACCTGTCCAAACGTGTTATGCGCAATGTCAGTAGGCTCCGCTTGCATGTGCATGCTTTGGAAGTTGAGGCAGCAGCGTGGCTTGCAAGCGGATTTTGTGTATTTAACCAATGCCCTGGTGGACACGTCCAAAACGAGGTGCAAGCTTTTTTATCCTGCCGATTGTGAGCTGAGAAAATACTTCCCCTCTTTGTTTACACATGTATTTTTAGGACTTCTCAACAGCTCGCCCCTGTCTGCTGCAACAGGTCAACAACCGAATTGTTCATCATTTCATTTCTGAACACTAGACTTTCTCCTTCTTTTTTTCCTGAACTTATGGATTTATTTGTGGCTGGCCGAGACCAGTTCAGCAGCCGATCAGCCAAACAACCTGGCTGAAGGTCACTGTCAGATCAAACCACCGTCACTGCAAAGTGCGTAAAAGAATCAACACATCAACTAATCCAGGATTGATAATTTGGGGCGCCTTCGAACCAAGAAAGGCCTCCAAGGTGGAAAAACACATATACACACACATGCACGCACGCACATACACTCTCGTGCAGTGCCTCTGACTCCAACGGTTGCTCCGAACCTCGGCCCTACATGTGCGAGCAGTCTGCTTGCACTAATTGTGACACATGTATGGAGACAATGTTCCAGGTGGGTGAAATGTGCTCCCTATGTGCTCCTATTGTGCACCCTGCAGGCATGGCGCTGCTAGCCGTATGCTGCAGTGTTTGGTGCGCTGCTTGCACTTTAACCCTAACATACAACCCTAAACCCTAACCTAACCCTAACCCTAACCCTAACCACTAAATCCTAACCATCCAGCAGAGGAGTGAGTTCTTTGCCATGCATCGGTCCCTTATCCCTAATGCTTCTACCAGTTCTGTAAATCCACGCCTTTGCGTTCTCTGCTCATGCTCGTGCTCGTGTTTTTTCTCTCTGCTAGTGCTACTCATCTTTGGTTGACTGTCACACCACTGTCCCTTCCCGGAGCTGGGACCATTTACTCAGACACTCTCAGTCTCGTCGTGTGACACGTTAACATGACTAGGCGACTAAATACAGTCTAAGACCTTACACGGTACAGGGTCTCTCTAAAAGATCCTATGAAGGTACCTCTTAGAATACTAAAAAAAAGTAAGAGTACGCTGGAAAACACCAGTGTCATCAAGGAAAGGCTCTCAACTAGTGCTCAGCTCCCTAATATCACCATTGTCGTTGAAGTGCCTTGTTTTTGTGATCATGTTCAAGCTTTTTATTGCAAAGGTGTACAAATTGATGACTGCATTTAAACGTACTGACATCTCTCCCATTTCTGCTCAGTCATGGACTGAGCACCTTCAATCACATTTTGTGCAACCCCAAGAAAGTGCTCCTCACTTTATACCTGGACAATTTAATATACCTACACGACATCAGTTACTCAGTGGCCAATTGCGGTCTGGGCAAATTCTTCCTTCTGACATTGCAGTCCCACCCGGTCCTGGTGGAAGGTACAGAAACATGAACA
>Ga0307947_1002270_pt1 | contig 15332 bp, 14 predicted proteins | sample OrgLakmetagen232_FD_201840 | JGI IMG/M metagenome (GOLD analysis project Ga0307947, IMG submission 201840) | Saline water microbial communities from Organic Lake, Antarctica - #232 | ecosystem: Environmental > Aquatic > Non-marine Saline and Alkaline > Saline | place: Antarctica: Organic Lake...
GGGCCAATTTCTCAGACTGTGGTTTTTCAAGGAGGGTTTTTCTGTTTAGGCAGGAGTTTTCCTTTTCCCAGTCTTATAGGTTTTTTCCTTCATTCTGTCAGGCCCTTGCTGAGGACCGTGTAACAAACCCCACCAAAAACACACACACACACGCACACACACACCCTGCAATTCCCCAACCAAACACAGCCCAAACTGCATCTCCATGGATTTTGGCAGCAGTCGCTTCTCACACAAAAACAGGTTTACCGCAGTGCAGATGCAGTACTGATTGCTTCCATCTCCACGGAAACAAAAAAGCAACAGACTGGCATTGGAGGGGAATGAATTCTTCAGAGTGGCAGGGGGCAAATGGAGAGTATATTAGCAGCACTGCCAGCCGCCACCAGCAAATCCACCTTCTTCAGACAGCACCGACCCAAAGATCTGAGCATTTTCCAACGTGACCTTCACCACATCGAGATCAAGTACTGTGAGGACACTAGACCTCAGAACCGGCAGAGCGCCGTGCAGCATCAGCACGAAGGCCTCTGCCTCTCTTCCAAGGAGAGCTGGGTCTTGACCCTCAAAGGGCTAGCAAAAACATGCTTCATGTACATTCTGTCAACTACTTCAGTACTATTATCAACTCTCATCAGGAGCAGGTTTCAGGTCAAACCTGCAATCCTCCTGATCACCATTGATCTTGTTCTCGTTCTTTTTGGTGGAGAAATTTTACGGTACCCGGTACCAAAGTGGCTCCTTTTCCTTAATTAATATGGGAGTGGTTTTCACTTCCTGCAAAGTCCTTCGTTTTTCTTTAATCACTCTATGTTAAAAGGTAGCACTAAAGGCAAAAGTGACCACAGAAGACTTGACGTATTTACCTTGACCGAGGGGCATCTATAAACCAGTCATACCGTCTTCCTATTCTATGCTAGGTAGTGTTCTCTCTCCCATGCTGCACTTACTTTTTCTGCTTTTTTCGCTCAAATCAAAAATTAAACACCATACAGTTCGTTTGCAGACTCAAACGGCCCAAACAAGATTGTTCGACGCTGTATAGCATGCCTCGTTGTGGCTGCTCCCGCCTGTCGGTGGGGCCTCACAACAGAGCTACTTATTTTGGCCTCCTTGTGCCCACACAGGGGCTTGCTCTCTCTTATACCTGGAAAAGCAGAAACGAAAATGAGGTCATGATGCATGATGGTTACATTTGGGGATACCAACGTGGCTCTTTTTCCTCAGCGATGTGGGGAACGGCTTTGACTACCCGTTTTTCTTCGCTTTCCATACAGGTTGACCTTGGCCAGGGTTTTGGCTGATCAGTTGCTGGCTGGTCTCCACCAGCCACAAGCATAAAAGAAAGATGACACGGATTAATTTCTTGCAACTGGCATGGGTTTGGAGTTTAGAGAGAACGTTGGGTTGGGTTCTTCTGCACCGCACGATGGATGCAGAGCCACACAACACTCCTACATATAGGCTACAAAAAGGGAGATGAAGGCTGTAGCAGAACAGGAAGATGGGCTGGAATAAACTCATGCTCCTAATATAACAGAGCTCTCCCAACGTGTGGGTATGGATGCTACTGCTCATAATATAAATGAGCGTTCCCAGAGTGTGGGTATGGGTGCTACTGCTCACGTTCTTTCTGATCTTCAGTATGTGATCTCCAATATGTGGCCTACGACTTGATTTTGGCCTACAACTTGATTTGTGGCCTTGTGGCCTACGACTTGATTTTGGCCTACGACTTGATTTGTGACCTTGTGGCTTACGGCTTGATTTTGGCCTACGACTTGATTTGTGGCCTTGTGGCCTACGACTTTGATGTTGACCTATGACTTGATTTGTGGCCTTGTGGCCTACGATCTGATTTTGACCTACGACTTGATTTGTGGCCTTGTGGCCTACGACTTAATTTTAGCCTATGACTTAATTTGTGGCCTTGTGGCCTACGACTTGATTATGGCCTTGTGGCCTACGACTTGATTTTGGCCTTGTGGCCTACGACTTGATTTTAGCCTACGACTTGATTATGGCCTTGTGGCCTACGTCTTGATTATGGCCTTGTGGCCTACGACTTGATTTTGGCCTTGTGGCCTACGACTAGATTTGTGGCCTTGTGGCCTACGACTTGATTTTGGCCTTGTGGCCTACGACTTGATTTTGACCTACGACTTGATTTTGGCCTTGTGGCCTACGACTTGAATTTGGCCTTGTGGCCTACGACTTGATTTTGGCCTTGTGGCCTATGACTTGATTTTGACCTACGACTTGATTTGTGGCCTTGTGGCCTACGACTTGATTTTGGCCTTATGGCCTACGACTTGATTTGTGGCCTTGTGGCCTACGACTTGATTTTGGCCTTGTGGCCTACGACTTGATATTGACCTACGACTTGATTTGTGGCCTTGTGGCCTACGATGATTTGGCGGTGAAAGGGTTGACGTTGTTGCATGCATACCTGCAACAAAGCAACTGCACAGCAAAGCCCTTTTTCCGTATTCATGCTGAGTGTGTGGAGCGCAGCAAACTCTCATCAACATTGAAAAGGCACAGCTACCCATCCTGCATTAGGGGATTGATTGACGCTCCTCCCCTCTCCCCCTTCCTCCCTCATTCCCACTGTGGAGTGTAGTTTTCACTGCCTGCGTAGCGGTTTGTGTCCCGTACCTGTAGTTGTAGAAAAGCTCGTCTCCTGGGGCAATGTGCTTTGCAGCAAAAATAGCCACCCGATGGTCTCCATCCACCAGCAAGATGCGGGCCTGAGGTGTTGTGGGAAGTGCGGCAAGCACAAAGAGTCGGTGCGTGCATTGTGGGAAAAGTGCGACAAGCACAAAAAGTCGGTGCGTGTATTCAAGTTCAGGATGCGGGCCTGAGGTGTTGTTGGAAAAGTGCGGCAAGCACAAAAAGTCGGTGCGTGCATTGTAGGAAAAGTGCGGCAAGCACAAAAAGTTGGTGCGTGCATTCAAGTTCAGGATGCGGGCCTGAGGTGTTGTTGGAAAAGTGTGGCAAGCACAAAAAGTTGGTGCGTGCATTGTGGGAAGTGCGGCAAGCACAATAAGTCGGTGCGTGCATTCAAGGTCAGGACGCGGGCCTGAGGTGTTGTTGAAAAAGTGCGGCAAGCATATAAAGTTGGTGCATTCAAGGTCAGTTATTGTTTACATCCACCAACAGCCCATTCACCAATGTTTTAGTTTAGCTTCTTAAGGGGGAAGGCTACAGAACGTAAAATACCAAGGATATGGTGCTCATTTCCTCTGGCTCGTGTGAGCAAAGCAAGCATCCGCTTACCTTGCAGTTGGGGTTTAAACTGTGATTGGCAAATCGGAGCTTGTTACCCCTGTGCCGTGCATCCAGCACCCTGTGTGTGTGTGTTGCGTGTGTGTATGTGTGTGTGCGTGCGTGTGTGTGTGCGCGTGTCGTGTGTGCGTGTTGCGTGTGTGAATGTGTGTGTATGTGTGTGTATAAATGTGTGCTAGTGTCCAAGGATTGTAGTTGGGGTTGTACACACTTGAATTGCACTTTAGCATACTATATATATATATATGCCCTGCTTCACTTAATCCCTTGTTTTGCAGCTAGGAGTGAGCATTTGAAGATGGCTTAGACATAATATCAGGAGAGTACATTGTTACAGTTTGGTAAGAGCGTTTGCTGAATACGTACGTACTTCCATGGATACGAACGTCCATGGATCCACCGCCCCCCTGAGAAAATAAACATTTCAAGGTCAAAATGTGCAACCGCCCCCCCAAAATATACATTTTACAATTTTGTTCTGCAACTGCCCCCCCATCGCTGGAACTTCCTGACGGGTGCAACGGGCGGGGCTGGGGCTGGGGCTGGGGCTGGGGGTGCAGGGGCAGGGGCAGGCGGAGCTGGGGCTGGGGGGTCAGGGAGTGCTGGGATGGCTTCCTGACCACTCATCGCTCGCACTGTTCAATTTCCGCTACCGCCCCACAACCGCCCCCTTTTGAAATAAATATGTATTAAACGACCGCCCCGTCACTGCCCCCACCAAAAATATAAATTAGGGGGCGGGGATATCGTTTACGTACGGTAAGACAAATATAGTGTTGCAGGAGAGTTCAGTGCTGCAGCTTGGAATGAGTGTGAAATCATATAGAAACCAAATACTGATTTAGACCGACAATACAACAGTTTAATTCATACAGCTATCCAGCCGCGCAAGCATGTGCAAGTGGCTTACCTACCTCCAATCCAAATCTATACATGGACCACTCACCACTCTTGGCTGAGGTTGAAAAGGTAAGAGTTGTTAATCTTGTCATAGATACGTCCCCTGCGATCAGCCTCATCCTGTGTGTGCACATAGATGAGGGAATTTTCTTGAATTTCAATCACTTTGAAGGGTTTCGTGAGCCTTAGAGGAGGAACTAACCTACCTAAAATTTGCTTCCTAAAATTTGCATTGCTCAAAGAAGTGGGTACGGTACGTGTGTCACTTAAGATTCACGTCATGCTGTGCTTGGTTCCTTATAAAAACCAGTTCATAAACAACAATCACGTCACATTATGCTGGAGTCACTATAACAACCTCATAATCATGTCACAAATCTCATGTCAAATATACACCGTCTGTTCAGCTTGAGCTCATTTACTGTGCGCACATAGCGGCAAAATCCCTTGCCTTTCAATTACTTGTAAGGGCATTCGTGACACTTGAACTTCAAGTCGAAGCTGAAGCAACTACACATAACCTAATTGCGTTAAAGGACAATTGTTACACAAAGAAAACAAAACTGCGTATAATTCTATTGAGAACAGAAATGCCACGTCATGTTATGACCCCGCTACCCAGTACCCCATACTCACGAAAAAACCATATTCTGAAACTAAACTACGCAGGCAGTGACAACCACTCCCCACGTTAATTATGTGTCAGGTCAGACAATTGGCTGCTCTTTCCTCAATTAACTGGAAAAATGGACACAACATGCAGACACACACACTCACACATACATACACACATACACACACAGACACACACACACCAGGGGCGTGTCACATACAGCAGATCGCCACACTGTCAGAGCGCGCCACATATACAACATGCAAGCGTGTGCTTGTCACAAACAGAGTACAGGGGTGGTGGTACAATGTGTGTGTGTGTGTGTACCAGGAACAGTTGTTACTGCCTGTGTAGTTTTTCCGTTTTTTTCCCCTCAGCGAACTCACCGGGTGAGCATCATATCTGGAGTTCTTTCACGCATGGATGCGCATCTTATCAGGAGCACTGGGTCCATTAATGAGCATCATATCTGGAGTTCTTTCACGCATGGATGCGCATCTTATCAGGAGCACTGGGTCCATTAATGAGCATCATATCTGGAGTCCTTTCACGCATGGATGCGCATCTTATCAGGAGCACTGAGTCCATTAATGAGCATCATATCTGGAGTTCTTTCATGCATGGATGCGCATCTTATCAGGAGCACTGAGTCCATTACTGCGCATCATATCTGGAGTTCTTTCATGCATGGATGCGCATCTTATCAGGAGCACTGAGTCCATTACTGCGCATCATATCTGGAGTTCTTTCATGCATGGATGCGTATCTTATCAGGAGCACTGAGTCCATTACTGAGCATCTAGCTAGAAGGATTGACTGACCTGAGTGATGAGGTCACCAGTGTATTCCCCAATGAATTCCTCCTTGCGTGCGCCATCGTGCAAAAATGCCCCCCATCCTGAGCGCGTGACATCAGAACAAAGATGAGTGACATCAGAACAAGATGACGTCAGAACATAGACGAGGGCATGACATCAGAGCAAAGATGTGTGTTTGTCATCAGAATAGAGACGAGTGTATGTCATCAGGACAAAGTTGAGCGCATGACATCATGACCAAGATGAGCGCATGACATCAGGACCAAGATGAAAGCGTGACATCAGACAAAGATGAGTGTGTGACATCATAACAAGATGACGTCAGAACATCGACGAGTGTGTGACATTAGAACAAAGATGCGCCATCAGAACTAAGGAGGTGCGTCATCATTACAAAAATGACGTGTCATGGGCCATCTCTAATATGTAGGGTTGGCCAGAACCATACATATACGGTGTACATACGGTATTTTTGGCTTAGAAATCACCAAATATACGGTGTATATGTACGTATATATACGGTTCTGGCCAACCCTACTAATATGTATCAGCACATGAAGCAGCACTCTGCTAATTCATATGGATGACACAGACACGGACACCTTCTTCCACACCACGAGTTTTGAGAAGCTTGCCAACAGTTTGCCCTGAGGCAGCCACATGGAAATTTCACCATAAGATTACCGGCCCTTAGGCAGCCAATTGGGAAACCTGTCATGCCGGCGCACGATCGTGGCCAAGAATCTAAAACACAGGCAATACACACATACCTGCAACTGTGGACTGACCCATCACCACACGCTTGTGGCCAATAATCCATAACACAGGCAATACACACATACCTGCAACGGTGAACAGACCCATCACAACACGCTTGTGGCCAACAATCCAAAACACAGGCAATACACACATACCTGCAACTGTGGACTGACCCATCACCATACGCTTATGGCCAATAATCCATAACACAGGCAATACACACATACCTGCAACTGTGAACAGACCCATCACAACACGCTTGTGGCCAATAATCCAAAACACAGGCAATACACACATACCTGCAACTGTGGACTGACCCATCACCATACGCTTATGGCCAATAATCCATAACACAGGCAATACACACATACCTGCAACTGTGAACAGACCCATCACAACACGCTTGTGGCCAATAATCCAAAACACAGGCAATACACACATACCTGCAACTGTGGACTGACCCATCACAACACGCTTGTGGCGCCGCAGCCGTAAGCACATGTTGTGGCACTCAGACTCTGGAAGAGCACAGCCTTCACATGTGGACGCGCAGTTCCTGTATGGCAAAAGCATGGGAATATGTGTGTGTGTGTGCGTGTGTGTGTGTGTCTGTATGTGTGTGCGTGTGTGTTGTTGTGTGTGTGTCTGTCTGTGTGTCTGTATGTGTGTGTGTGTTGTTGTGTGTGCGCGTCTGTCTGTGTGTGCCTGCATGTGTGTGTGTGTTTGTGTGTGTTTGTGTGCTGCACCAAGTCAGCCCCACTTGCTCAAAGTACGACCACAACAATGCTGGTTTATTGCAAGCCACATACGTAGGGTTGGCCAGAACCGTATACATGCACCGTATATGACCGTATATTTGATGATTTCCCTGCCAAAAATACCGTATATACACCGTTTATATATGGTTCTGGCCAACCCTACACACACGTAGTAGTGCAGCAAAACAAAACGTCAGTGGGGTGGCCTGCCTTTGAGCACAGATGTGCATGCATAGAAAGATGAAAGAGTAATTGGATTCATGTAGAACACAGGCTCACGTCTGGAAAGTCATTTTAATATATTTTTAGCAGTGGTTTGCATCAGAGCGTTCTAACTACCAGTATATTCCTGCGAAGATAGATTGGCATACATACAAGCACAGTCCACAGGTGGAACACACAACTGCACACACACATACACACGAGCACACACACACCACACACACACACACACACACAACACATGAAGTAGTATTTTGCACAGCAAGGCAGCAGGGGTGCATATTTAAGAGGATGTGTACGTTCTATGCAGATTTAAAGGGGTGCGTACGTCCTACGCAGATTTGAAAGGGGTGCGTCCGTACTACGCAGATTAAAAAGGATACGTCCTACGCAAATTTAAAAGGGGTGCGATGCAGATTTAAAAGGGATGCGTACGTCCTACGCAAATTTCAAAGCGGTGCGTCCGTTCTAAAAAGCAGTTTTTTAAGAGACCTGCGCAGGCAGCGGATAGCGCTCCACTGAATAGGTACAGATGCAAGTTGCTGCTTTTGATGGAGAGGCCCTTACAACTGCATTAACTACCCTATACTTGCACCCACTCCCACCCGCACCCACACCCACACTCGCACTCACATTTACCCACTTCTAAATACCCACATATAAGCACAGAAACTACTGGTAGGTATGTTGCTGCTTGTGATGAAGAGGCCCTTACAACTGCATTAGCTATTAGCTCACCTATCTAAATCACAACACACACATCTACACTCTCACTCACTAATACTCATCCCCACCCCCACCCCCACCCCCACCCACATCCATGCTCACACTCACACTCACACTCACACTCAGACTCACACTCACACTCACACTCGCACTCGCACTCGCACTCGCACTCACACTCACACTCACACTCACACTCACACTCACACTCACATATCCACACCCACAGCCAAACTCGCACTCACACTTACCCACAACCACCCACCCTCATCCACCAACACCAACACCAGACTCACACACGTGCATTGCAGTCCTAACACTCAGATACCCAAACGCACGTGCATTGCAGTCCTAACACTCAGATACCAAAACACACGTGCATTGCAGTCCTAACACTCAGATACCAAAACACACGTGCATTGCAGTCCTAACACTCAGATACCAAAACACACGTGCATAGCAGTCCTAACACTCAGATACCAAAACACCCATCCACACCCACTTACACAAAAAGTAACATTCTAATGGTTTTCAAGATCGCACTACCACACACCCATACAGATCCTCCTACTCTCAAACATACACGCAGTTCCAATGGCGACCAAGCTAACAATGCAATCCTTTATGGCGCTCTCAGGTGATGCCACGAAAACCATAATTAACTTACCAAAGTGGCTCCGTTTGCTCATAGGTGATGCCACGAAAACAATACATAAACTTACCAAAGTGGCTCTGTTTGCTCATAGGTGATGCCACGAAAACAATACATAAACTTACCAAAGTGGCTCCTTTTGCTCATATAATGTGGGGAGCAATTGTGTGCGCGACATTCTAGATCTTTAAATTCATATTCTTCTCTTCCCATTCTTTTTCTCATCTTCTTTTCTCATTCTTTTACTTCTCTTCTTTTCTCTTCTCATTCTTTTTCTTGTCTTCTCTTCTCTTCTCTTCTCTTCTCTTCTCTTCATTTTTTTCCTCTTCGGGTTTAATTCAACTCATTCTTTAATTCACCTGCACAGATCCGGGTCACACTCCCGGCCTGCAGCTAAGCAGGGGCAAGTCCTGTTCCGGCACTGCCCTGTACAGCGACACCCTTTGAACCTGTATGGTGCATGTTTGTGTGTATGTGTATGTGTGTGTGTGTGTGTGCGTGTGTGTGTGTGTATGTGTGCGTATGTGTGTAGAAGGAGGGATTGACAAGGTTAGTGCGCAACATATGCATGGCCTTTAAACACAGGCAGATGTTTTTAATTGACTGTTTGTTGGGACCTACAGGTTCAGCAGCCACGCCAGACTGGAGGCCTTTCGTAGTTCAAACTAAACTTCTAAACACAGGCAGACACGAAACAACGTTACCAGGAGCAACCAATGCAAAATGACGGACCAGGAACCAGAAAGGACGACGACAAGATACCAAATAACGTGCTGTTAACGACAGGAGTCGGTGAAAAGTCACTAGTAGAATCAATGTCTGTGCCTGGTGCTCTTGCTTGTTTGAGGCTGGTACTCCAGTCTCTTTGTGACTTATTTCCTCCTTCTGGTACTCTGTTAGACCTCTCTGACTGGGCCAATTTTGTCTGCCAGTAAAGCAAGGAGTTCTACGGTACTCGGTACCAAAGTGGCTTACTTTTCCTTAATCAATGTGGGGAGTGGTTTTCACTGCCTGCGTAATTATTCTTTTCAAGCATGCTGACACGTTCTGGTGCTTTAGTCAGCAGCCGCATTACTCGGCAAAAGTTTTCGCATTTCAAATGAACACACATTTAGCGAGGACAACACTAAGCAAGGATGGACACATTTAGCGAGGATGGGCACACATTAAGCGAGGACGGACACATATTAAGCGAGGACACATTAAGCCAGGACACATTAAGCGAGGATGGACACACATGTTGTACTCGCTTGATGTTTGTCCATCCTCGCATGGTGTTTGTCCATCCTCGCTTGATGTGTGTCCATCCTCGCTTGATGTGTGTCCATCCTCGCTTCATGTTGTCCTCGCTTAGAGAAGCGAGCAGGACATGAAGCGAGGATGGACACACATTAAGCAAGGATGGGCACACAGCAAGCGAGGATGGACACGCACTCAGCGAGGACAACATGAAGCGAGAAGCGAGGATAAACACACATCAAGCGAGGATGGACACACACTAAGCGAGGACAATAACTAAAATCTCTTTCGTACACATGTTCCCACACAGGTGTTCCCATCTTCCCTTCCCCACGCGCATGTCCCTAGATTTCTGCTGACATGTTGTGGCACTTACGTCTGCGGTTGCAACACCTCCGCAAAAAATTTTGGCTTTGATGGACAGACGCAGAACAATTGATGGGAAATAACGCAAACCCGCTGACCTGTTGTGGCATTTAGGTCCGCAGCTGCAGTACTTCTCGCAAAAATCTTGTTCTACACACACACACACACACACACACACACACACACACACACGCACACACACACGCACGCACGCACACACACATGTCCCTAAACTTCCGCTGACCCGTTGTGGCATTTAGGTCTGCAGCTGCAGTACTTCTCGCAAAATTCTTGTTCTACACACACACACACACACACACACACACACACACAAACACAAACGCACACGCGCACACACACACGCACGCACACACACATGTTCCTTAACATCCAGTGACCTGTTGTGGCATTTAGGTCCGCAGCTGCAGTACTTCTCGCAAAAATTCTTGTTACACACACACACACACGCACACACACACACACTCACACACACACACACACACACACACACACACATACATACACACACACGCACACACACGCACACACGCACGCACACACACACACACACATGTTCCTAAACATCCGCTGACCTGTTGTGGCATTTAGGTCCGCAGCTGCAGTACTTCTCGCAAAAATTCTTGTTTTTCACACACGCACAGCTGCTGCTGCACATGCCAGAGCCACCTGGGTAGTGCCAGAGCATGCTTTGATTTTCAATGCGTGTTCATGCCTTGTTTGACACACACACACACACACAAACACACACACACAGCCACACGAGCAGTGTCAAAGCATGCTGTACATCTCGCGCTCGTTTTCCTCAGAGCCTTCTCCACATAAATGCACTCAACCGCAGACATTTGAGCGGCATCGAAGCACGCTTTGCTGTTTGAATCATGCATGAGGCCGGTTTCTGAACACTGCAACTGACACTTGCGTATATACTACGAAGGCAAGAGTTAGGCAAGAGTTATAGGCGAGCTAGGCAAGACGAAGGCAAGTGTTAGGCGGCCGCGCATGACCTTACTCTCCGCTTACCGCTTCCTGCACGTCCCAAATCTCATGGACAGCGTGTTGGTGCGGATGTCGAAATTGACAAAGGTGCTCAGGGCACAAAGGCAGGCAAGGCAGTGCATGAACCTGTGTGTACCCTTTTCCTTAGTTAACGTAGGGAGAAGTTGTTTTCACTGCCTGCGTAGCCTTTTCCTTCCTTAGTTTCCTGTGGGAAGTGGCTTTCACTGCCTGAGCAGTCTTTTCTTTCCTCTTCTCCCCATTTTTTATTTGCTTGCAACTTTGCGTGTGACCTCGTGACGCCTGCTCAAATCTGCTGCACTGGTAAAACTTTCAATCTGTGTTACCATGACCAGAGCAGGTTGGAACTGACTGCCTGAGTAGTCTTTTTTTCCTCTTCGTCCCTTTTTTTTGTTTGCTTGTAACTTTGTGTGTGCCCTCGTGACGCCTGCTCAAATCTGCTGCACTGGTCAAACTTTCAAACTGTGTTACTATGACCAGAGCAGGTTGGAACTGTGTAAGAGTTATCCCTGCTAGAAACATCAAGAATGTACAAGTCAAATGATACTATCTTATATATAGGGTTGGCCAGAACCGTATAAATACACCGTATATGACCGTATATTTGGTAAATCCCCTGCCAAAAATATCGTATATACACCGTATATATATATGGTTCTGGCCAACCCTACTTATATATCAGCCTGCGTTACAAAGAGCAGTGTCGGTTGAACATGTGTACATGTTTTTCCTGCTAGAACTACTGAGTACACACCAGAAATGTGCATGTCGAATAATTCTACTCACACGCAGTCCAGGCCGAGTATTTCTAATCATGAGCTGAGGTTCAAGCCTGGTTAAGACCCTGGCCAATGCGAGCCCAGCTGAGACTGACGCTCACATGTGCTGAATCAATTTGGCGCAGACACTTAACTTGGCTGTCTGGCCAGAGCGATGTTGCCAGCAAGCCTGCTTAAGTGCACTTTGCTTTGATGTGTCATGATCATGATGAAGCACACTGTGCTCCAGCTTTTGTTCTGGTGTTGCAACACATAATGGGTGTGGGTGTGGGTGTGGGTGTGGGTGTGGGATTGGGTGTGGGTGTGGTTGTGGGTGTGGGTGTGGGTGTGGGTGTGGGTAACACATTGTTCTGGTGTTGCAGCGCTGGCCAGCAGCAGCCTGCCGCAATCTTGTATCGTACAAAGCACTCCGATTTATATGCCATGCTTGAGATTATTATGCCATGCATTTCGTGTGCTGTTGCAATTGCTCGTTGTTCTTGCCAAAAAATTGGTATTGCATTATTGCGTGCTGTAAGTAACACAAGCTTTTGGCTATGAACATGTTTGGTTTCATTATGGACAAAACAGGGGGGGAGGCTGGTCAAAGGCATTGAGGGAACAAAGGAGTAGAAATTGAGAAGAAACCAAAACATGAACAACAAAATACAACACAGAGAACAAACCAAGACAAACCATCCTGTCGTCACACACACACACAAGCTTGACACACACACATCCTGGCACACACCCACACATACACAAGCACACACACAATCTGACACACACATACACACCTTAACGACAGTTGAGGGAAGGAAGGAGCAGATCAAGAGAAAGGCAACGAGCCATCCCCTGACACACAAACACACACACACGCACACACACAAACACACACACACGCACACACATACACACACACGCACACACACACACACCTTGACAACAATTGCAAGCCGCAAACTCTGTCCAGGCTTCATCCTTTTGGTGGGCCAAGCGCTTGCGCACGACTTCGCTGTTTTTGCGACCTCCACCACTGGGCATGATCTGAGAAAGGCGCTTGGCCTGCATGTGTGTGAGTGTGTGTGTGTGTGCTTGCATGTGTGTGTATGTGTGTTTATGTGTGTGTATGTATGTGTGTGTGCGTGCATGCGTGTGTGTGTATGTGTGTGTGTGTGTGTGTGTGTGTGTGAGTGAGTGTGTGTGGGTGTGTGCGCGCAATTTTGTGTTTACATGTGCGCAATTGTTTGACGTGCTGCTTCCTAGTAAAAGCAATCCGCCTGTGTGTGTGTGAGTGTGTGTGCGTGTGTTGTCATGCATGCATGATCTCCTTTACAATGACAGGTAGGCGTTTAAAATATTCACTGTATGCTGGTTAAAAGATGCACTGTATGCTGGTACAGTAAACGTGTGTGATGGCGTGCATGCATGACAACCTGCACAATGATAACGTTGATATGTGAAGCACTGGTTGTCAGTGAAAAATGCACTTAGCGTGCTTGTGTCTGTACAAGCCGTAAACGCATCTTCATCCAGCTGCGCCACGTGCGTGCATGCTACTGAGCATGCACATGTGTATGTGTGTTTGTATGAGTTTGTGTGTGTATATACAAGCTACAAATGAGCACACCTTCTTCCAGCTGTGCTGTGTGCGTGCAAGCTGCTGCGTATGCAAATGGACACATGTGTGTGTATGCACGTACTACAGGCGGGGGAGTGAGCAAATGGACAAGTGTATGCAAATGGACACGTGTGTGTGTGTGTGTGTGTGTGTGTGTGTGTGAAATGCACGTACTACAAATAAACATACCTTCTTCCAGCTGCGCCGTGTGCGTGCATGTTGCTGAGCAGCGCCGCCTTCACCCTGCCCCACATCCACTCCTTGTCCATGCACCTGCTCCTTGTCGACTGAGCTCTCCTCTCCCTCCCCTGCACAAAGGCAGAACGTGTGCGTGTGAATGATGACATGCTTTTGTTCATGCAACAACCAATTGAGTGTTCATGCAACAATCAACGACATGCAACAATCAATGAATGTGTGTGAATGATGGCATGCTCTTGTTCATGCAGCATTCAATGAGTGCATATATGCTGTCGATGAACACCTCTGACCTTGTACCCACTGAGATTTCCTTCTCTGCATTTAGGGGCAACACATATACCCCTATGTGGGGGATGTTTGAGTGGGGTATGCTGGGTATGTATGAGTTGAGTATGTATAAGTGGGGTATGTGGGGTGTGTATTATACACAAGTGTGTATGATGATACGCTTTTGTGCATAATACAGTCATTGAGCGCACATGCGCTTGATGTATATCTCTGATGCCGTATCTGGTGGGCCCTCCCCTGCACAGGGGCAACATGCATATGTGTGTGATGTTTCTACTACGAAGACCACACTATGATGAATGAAAGCGTATCTTGTGGGATGGGCACTCATGATTAGATACCCTGATCAAAACATGTACACACATGCGTCGCTTTTGGCACGTTTTGCTTTGATACGAGTAGGGTTGGCCAGAACCATACATTTATAGGTTAGCGTCTGCATATGCGAGTGTTCAATCGCCCCTCGCAAATGTCTCACAATGATTCACAGCAGCGTTCAGTATAAGTAGGGTTGGCCAGAACCATAAGCTTATAGGTATATACGGTGTACATACGGTAATTTAGCAGGGAAATTACCATACATACGGTCATATGCGGTGCACATATACGGTTCTGGCCAACCCTAGATGCGAGGTCAAAGTAACCTAAAACCACATTTCCTGAAGACAGCCTGTGTGCTCTAAAGTCTGCCTTCTTTGTCCTCCCTTGCCAAGATTATAAAAAACCCAGCCACCTGCAACCCCCCTCCCAACAAAAACAAGGCCCCTCTTTTGCTGTCCGGCCCTTCTAAACTTACTTTGCAAACCAAGCAATGTGGTGTGGAAAGAGTTTTACGGTACCCAATACCAATTTGGCACCTTTGGTCTGACTATTTTAGGGAGTGCTTATCACAGCCAGCATGATTAATCTTTGCATATTTTGGCGATGACTCTTGAGCGTCTGTGGGAATGCGCGCTTTCCCTCCATAATTAAAATCAGAAATGCACTCATAACAAGCATACCCCCTTTTTTGACCTCAATTTGACCTCGCGCAGATACTCATAACAAGCATCCCCCCCTCCCCCGTTCAACAAAGCCGCAGATATGCACCC
>Ga0307947_1002275_pt1 | contig 15315 bp, 15 predicted proteins | sample OrgLakmetagen232_FD_201840 | JGI IMG/M metagenome (GOLD analysis project Ga0307947, IMG submission 201840) | Saline water microbial communities from Organic Lake, Antarctica - #232 | ecosystem: Environmental > Aquatic > Non-marine Saline and Alkaline > Saline | place: Antarctica: Organic Lake...
GAGAGGGAGGGGCGCCTTGGAGGGGGAGTTGTTCGGGGTGGTGGGCCAGTGGCTGCTGCTACTGCTGCTGCTGCTGTCCCGGGCTGCTGGGGGTGAGGGTGTGTGGTGGAGGGGAGATCTTGAGGGAAGAAGGGGGGGGCTCGGGCCGTACTGCGGAGGGAAAGGGGTGGTGGGTGCAGCGTGTTCAAGGCTGCTGCTGAGGGCTGCTGGGGATGGAGCACATAGGAGAGGGGACTACTGTTTTGGGGGTCCGGAGGGGAAGTGGGAGGGGGAGACGATGGTCGTAGCCAGGGACGAACCGCGGAAAGTGCTCCGCGTCCGCCCAATTCATACTTCACATTTCAATCACCGGTGTTCAGAGTTAGAGCTAGAACAGGCTGCGAGGGAAGTGTAGCACCACAGATCTACAATCAGTACACCATAACTCCTCTACTAAACCTGGGCATCCCTCTGCACAAAGTGCACCAACTAGGTACTGCTGCACTACATGCAATAAAAAGCTTAAACAAGATCACAAAAACAAGACACGAAATATAATTCAACAACAACAACAACAACAGCAGTGGTAATAGGGGATCTGACGGGTCGGGCTCCTGGTAGAGCAGCTGGCTTCAGGAGGGCTAGGCAAGACCGGATCACGTGGCTGGCAACCCGCCGGATCTTCATTAGTCTCTTTTGTTTTCTGTTTTTCGTTTTTGGTGGATATTGACAGATATTACGCAAAAACAATACACAAAAAGAATACTTTAACGAGATACATAAAAGAATAGTTAAACGAGATACATTAAACAAATATGACGTTGACTTAATCAACGTCATGCGTTTTTGGACGTCCTTCCTTAACCCCAAAAGGAAGTTAAGTACAATAACAACATAAGCTCCTAGTCTTACTAGAATACCGCAAAGTCTCCCTTTCACTTGAGAAAAGAAAAACGCAGGTATTGTTGTATTACTAACGGCATGGATTAGGAAAAGATGTTGTTTTGTGTTCTGCACCACCCAATGGATGCAGAGACACACAAAGTCCCACCTGGAGAATAAAAATAAAATATAAGAACATTTTCAGTGGATCAGGTGGTTGGGAGGCAGAAGCCTGCACACCACCAAGATATATATTTGCTCATATATTTGTGGGAGTTGTATTCAATGTCTCGTCATTTTATTGCGGATCTGATTGCATGTAGGCTTGATTTTTTATGAGTGCTGTGGCATGTAGACCAGTATTTCCGAGGCTGTGGAGAGGGTTCCTTGTGTGGCTGCTGTAAATGGCGCCTGTTGCTCCTAGCAGGATGGTGTGAAGGGTTTTACGGTGTCCAAGTAAGTGAGGCATAAGCAGCTTATGTGGTTCTTGTGCCTTTTCTGCTTGTTGAGTAGGGGAAGTTTCTGCACAATACTTAATTTTGATTAGGTGTATATCGTCTTGTTTGGTTGTATGTCTCTTGGTTTCATAGCCAGGGGTAATGGATCGGCAGATTCACCTGCTAGGTTATAATGGGCAGCTCTCCTTGCTTTATTGGCAGACCTAGTTTAAAATGTGCTTGTTGGGTTTTGTTTGGGGCGTGGTTGCTGGGTCGGAGTAACTATGATTGCATCTGGCTTGCTAGATTTCCGCCGCTGTTGTGCATTGGGATTGGAATGTAAGAGCCATGTTGGGATTGTTCCTATCTGTGTCTCCTCTGAAGGGCGTATGATGCCTTGTTGTACCAATTTTTCACCACTGTTTACGTCTGCTTGTGCTAGCAGGCATGCACCCTGTGTACCTTGTTGGATCGCTTTTATAATCATTTGTCCAGCAGCATTATGTCTGTTGGCTGTTGGTATCCCTTTATTTATAATGGGATGACTACAGCCTGACAGCATCTGGTAGGTGCCGTCAAGCTTTTGGCAGATGGGGCAGATTGGTGGGCCTTCTATACGGTTGAGCAGCACGCTGTTGGCTGTATAGCAAATCTGTGCGGCAGGGCATGACCATTTTCTTTTCTCCAGGGGTGTTTTCCAGAATGAGTTACTTACGTCTTTCCCGACAATGCCTTCCTTGATGATAAGTTCTTGGTATTTTGTATTTTGTGTAGCACTTTGTGCGTGGACTGACGATTTGCAGCTTTTTTCAATTTAGGGCCCAGTTTGTGTTGAACGTGCATGCGTGCTTTTACAGCATCGAGATCTGGAGAGCTGGTCTGCTGGAGGCCCTGGTTGGCGGGCGTTAAGAGTATCTGGTGGATAAGCAGGGGGAGGGTTTTCCATCCCTGCTGTCCAGAAGATGGATGAATGGGGATGGGCGTCGGTGTTAATGTGGATATCATGGCCATTTTGATTTTCCGCAAAGCACTTCCCGCAGAGCACCCAAAGAGAAAGAAAATTTCGTCCATCACACTTAGTGTTGCTAATCAGAATGCCGCAGCAGTTATTATTTACTTGGCTACATCCATGGCAAATAAAGGTCATGTAACTCCTGGCGGTGTGCGGGCTTTTGCCTTCTACTACTCCTTGATCCTAATATACCCGTTTCAATTCCTCTAGTGGGAAGTTCTGAGGCTCTCTGTGCTCAATCGGTGGTGCAGATCCCAAAACAAAGTCAATTTTGATTATGCATATGCATCTACCTTTTATCTTGCTTTTGCCTTATTACAACAAAACTATCCAACTAGACATCAAAGCCGTCCAGATGGCATGTTAGTCACGCCCATTGAAGGAAAAGGCAGGTATTTGAACCCCAAACATACTCCCCCAAGGGACAGAGACATACATCTAGTATTCTGCTCAGACATGAATTCGCAACAGACATTAGGTAAAGCACACAACCAACATCTACCTCTTATCCAGCGTCTACGAACAAGGATCCTCCGAGGCGTCTCTCAAGACAACAAAGTCACACTTCATATTTCATATTATACTCCTTGGAGTCAGGGGCACAATCTACAATCAGTACACTATAATTCCTCTAAACCTGGGCATTTCTCTGCACAAATTACTACTAGCTACTGCATCACACTGCCATGCAATAAAAAGCTTGAACAAGATCACAAAAGCAAGACAACCCGCCCAATCCTTATTAGTCTCTGTTGTTTTCTGTTTTTCGTCTTTTTGTGGGGCTCTGGCCAGTGTGAGCACTGGTTGAGAGCCTTTCCTTATGGCAAGTGGGAGATTTCCAGCTTAGACTTTTACTTTTGCTTTTACAATCAACTGCATAATGATGCATCATTCTGTGCAAGTACTTCTGTTGTGCAGGCAAGTTAGGTATTTCTGAATGTGAATCCTGTACTAAATCAAGGAGCAGGCTGTGAAGAGGAAAACAACACAAGTGGAGCATGTTAAACTAAAGAGGAAAAAGTGGAGCATACTAGAACTAAAAAGCTCATCGTGGCAAGTCCATCACAGTGCGTCGATGCCAATAAGCAAACCCCAGAAAGGTCGTTTGCTTTTCTGATTGCATGTTTACTTGTTTCCCTTCTGACAAGACAGGCACCTTATGAATCTTACTCATGCTTCTCCCTTAAGGCAGGTTTTCTATCATCCGAGGGACAAACTAGCTTTATGTACAATGCACATTACTTAGTGTTAAGTAAGGAATACAAAAACAGTTGAAAACTGTTTCAACTCACAGGAAGCTCAAGGTTAACAACAGCCAATAACATAGTGCTGATCATGAACAAATATTGTAAGGCTACTATGCGTACTCCTCGTCATTGTAGCCCCAGCCTAAGTCTCTTTGTAGAAGCTCCTGTGTGTGTATGTGTGTGTATGCTTGTGTGTGTGTTTGTGTGTGCCAAGCAACCCTGTATTAGGTATACGTGTTACATTCAGCATGAACTGGTGCTTATAACCTAGTACATTTTAGGTTGGCAAGATAAACGTTGGAATTCTAGGGTCAATCTAATTTAGATATTTTAGCACAATTACGATGAAGGGGGTGTATCTTGCATGTATCTCTTTGCATATTTCCAATGACCGCATGTAGCATGGCTTGCACAAGTTTGTGTCTTGCAACGCTAGTGTACCCTCCTGAGACCTGAAGCTCTTAATGCCTAAAAGCAAAGCCACACGACAGACCTGGAGGCGCAAGACGCTAGGCTGATAGAGTGCCCGCAATCGAGCAGCTACAGTGGGGTGGACCTTGCGACCTGCGTATGAATTCTGCAAGCCAAGTGGAGTAATGGAATTTTGGATATGAACTGGTGTTTGAAGTCATGTAGGTAAGAACAAAACGTTGTTCAATCTGCATTCATGTAGGTATTGATGCCTTGAAACTGTGTCCGTCTGCTTTTAATTGCAATGATTTATAGATCCTACTTGCGTTTCAATATTTCCATTATAGAAACCGTACCTTCATGGCCGCAGGCAGGGGGGTGTACTTGTGCTTTGTCATGTCTGCGTTGACAAAGCGCAGCACTTCTTCCACAACACTTTCAGGATAGGCTTTGTAGTCGTTGAAATTCACAACCAGTATGCTGCAGTCAAGAGAACATTTGCGATAGAACAAGGCGTGAATACACATAAAAACAAAGGGAGAGGTTGGGGGTGTCGTTATCTCAACAGAGGTATGCAAGACGTGCGCAGCAAAATACTCACTTTTCAGGAGGAAAGTGGTGAAGATAAGGCTGCAGGAGCTCTGCATAGTCCCCACATTGCATCAAATAAGAAAGGTTGAAGTAAAGGGAGTTGGGCAACTCAGGTGGCAAAATTTCCTGCGACGTAATAAGGCACAAAATGTGATGTAATGGGTCTTTCAAATCTGACCAGATACAACTTCCTGTAGTAGCACATAGCTGTCATTTGAATAAACGAAAGTGCGATACAGGCTTGAGACACTGATGTGATACATAGCTACATATATGTGTACGTACATTGGGTTCCAGCTTTGCCAGGGTGTCCCATAATTGCTGATCCATTTTGGAGGGTGGCTGCAAGCACGAGTCGGGAGATTATTATACTTGGCTTCCTGACTGACATATGAGCTCTGGCGAACGAGGTGCCACTGTTCATAAGAGCAAAAAAAGGATGGCACAGCCACAGAAGCACCAATACCGAGGCAAACCATAATTTAAGTTACCTGAAACCTTGTATCATTTCTTTCCGAGGGCCCCGCCTCACTGAGTGTCCATTCCAAGGGCACTCCTAAGTCCCGCAACATAATTTCAGCACTGAAATTGGACAAAAAGCACATGCATCAGCATTTCTGATCGTCACTCATGGTACAGGCACACAATGCATGCATCTATCTATATTTCTCTCTCTTCAGGAAACCAATCTTCTGAACACAACGGAAAGAAACAGCACCTGAAGAGGCCCTCCACAGGGTCGCGCACCATCACCACAATCTTGGCGTTTGGGGTAATAGCAGCTATGCGCCTTGCCACATGCGGCAAGCATGCATGCACAGGGCAGGCATCAAAGCATTGCCACTGCAGGGGTAAAAAAGTTGCAAAGGACTTGGTTCTTGACACGACTAACCATGCAAAACTCAGATCATTTCACCTCCAAAGTACCCAAGCACTTTGGCTTTGTTACCTGTTTGACGCCTTGAACGGCAATGGCCCACCACCGGCTCATCACAGTTGGAAAAAATGACTTGTATAGTAACGCAGAGCTAGCAGCATTGGGTCCAAGCACCCCTGCACAGAGTATGTGAATGAAAGGAAACATAATGGGTGAGGGAATTTGCTTCCAGCTGCCTGCACGACTCCTCAACTGCCAAATTGAGCAAGCAGGACGTTGTGGATGTGGGATTGATGGCTAAAACTTAGGGCTCCAGACCTGCAAAGAAGTGGGTCTCCTTGGCAAGGGCTTCGTGGTAGGGCAAGCCGGCTGGGCCCGAGATACCAGGGTGGTTACGCATATGACCAGCAAGGGAGGTTGTTCCACACTTCTGCGCAGAGGAAATGATGTCCAAGCAGACTTGCCTGAGACTATAGTATTTTGTTTAAAAGGCTGTGAAGCACATTGAATCAAGAAAAAAGTCGAGCTTGCTTTGTTCCCTTACTGTAAACGTGCACAAGTCAAGGACGTTAGGTAGCACCACAAGTATGCAGCTCACACCTCGCACATGAATCACTCACTGGAAAGCCAACAATGTAAAAGCCAGGCAAGTAAGGGCGCATCGGAAGTGTGAGCAGACGCGTGATCCTGAAGAGAAGAATGAAGCAAAAAGTAGGGCTGAAAGGAATGAAGCAAATACAGATTCTTAGATAACGCAAAAGGGGGGAAAGCTGCCCTGCATCTAACTCACGTGTTAATGGCATACGAGGCCTCAAATCCAAGGCGCAACACGCAGCCCTTTACTGGACCCATTCGTTTCCAAATGAAGGGAATGAAAGGGCATGCCCAGTACAGCTTGGATGCCAGGAGCACCTGCCAAACCAAGGAAAGTGAGAGTGTAATTAAACAATGGGCAATCCTCCTACGGCAAATCCTCCCACCGACAAATAAGCAAGCGCACACAAGATGCAGCCTCGCGATCACAATCAAGCTTTTGATAGACCTCTTGGCTCCATCGTTTTAATGCCTGTATCCACGTGTGCATGAATCTTTAAACGCGCACGGACGTGCTCGGACATGCTATTGAACACACGAGGGCTCGCACCGAAGGAAACAGGAGGAAGGTGGTGAAGATCCAGGAGAGGAGGAACGCCAGCAAGTACCAGAGGATGCAGATCGGCAACATGAAAGGTAGGGCACAGCAAACGATCCACCGTGCTTGCCAGCAGGAGCTCGGGTGCCTGCTCGTCTCCTTACAGCTGAAGGGTGGAATCTCGTCAGCCGAAGGAGGAAGAGAAGCAGCCGTTATAGACACTGCAACACTCTCCTTGCTGTCGGTGCAGCTGAACTTTTGCTGCTGTGGCTCTAATCTGGAAAAGACATTGACAGCTTGATGCGCAGGAGGCCTCCTCCTCTCCTGTTGCTTCGACACCTCCATTGCTGCTTCAATGGCCTCAGCTCGTTTCAACACTCGATCTAGGCTATCCCACATTTCCCCTCATTACACTCTTCTGCCGCGAGTAACGTAAGCCTGATCCTGGTTACTCACTTGTGTGAAAGAGGGGGAGAAGAGGGGAAAACATCAAAAATTAAAAGAATAAATCGTATAATGCTCGGTCCAAGAATACGAGAAGCGCCATGGAAAAGGTCAAAAATTATTAATTTGCATTAAAATTGGGCGTGTGTCACTATTCTTCCCGGAAATAACGACAGTGTGGGGGCCCGACAAAGCGTGTGATCTAATACTAGTTTTGTACGTTACATGCATTGTAAATAATGGGTTTCATCGGAAGTGCTCAGCATCTCCAGCCTCTCGCGTTCTCAATGATGAACGATGGGGCAGCAGACTCTCTGGCACAAGAAGCAAGGAACCGGCGCGAAAAAAATCGGTAGGAAGTAGGAAGCTACGATGTACTCCACATGTTGTACCACAAAAAATAAGTGATAGGACTGAATGAGCCCCCACCCCGCCCCCACCCCGCCCTTCATTCACGGCAATGGTTGCATGTGATGCGTGACCAATGTGACTCATTTATGGATGCGCGTAGGGTGGCAGCGAAGAAATGCCGCGAAAAAAAGAATGCAGTGATTTCTGACATCCAAACACAATACACTGTAATGCTTCAGCAGGTAAACGATGATTGAAACCTGCTTTACTTAACCAGACAAAACTGTGTCACCATTTGCTCGCACTGCATCTGAACTACTGTCAAAGCCAAAACACAAGGTACACCTTGAGCATGTCATGCTCCACGCACTACAGAACCAGGAGATGAAGAGCCACCAGCTGAGCCTTGCTTACCTGCTTGCGCACGAGGTAGGTAGCTTTCGTCACCAGCCTGATGCGGCCTGTGGCCGAATGCTGCTGCTTTCAAATTTCTCTAATGCCATTGTAAAGAAAGATCACCCTGCCCTGAAAATTTAGGTTCATATTCGTGAGGATTACGAGGCCTTGGCAGCAGTTTGGGGACACGACAAGTACGTTTACCGCAAAGTTGTTTACCCTACTCTCAGTACTTCATTGCCGTGTCCCTTGCAATGTATTTTAAGATAGGTCTGAGATCCCTTGAGTGAGGAGGTGAATGTTGGTGATCAACGCAATCAAATAAAAAATGTCTGAGCACTATAAGATTTAAGCTCAAGAGTGTGCAACGCCATGTAATATGCTGCATGTTCCAAATAGAAGTGCTGCTTGCATGCTTAATGCTTTTAACAGACGCCTCTTCTTTGCACACAGGTAAAATAAGGAAGATAGCATACGTCAAGGAGCAAGCTGAGTATGTGGCAACCAGCATGAACTGGCCCATGTTAGAAAATTCATTCTGCCGGAACTATTGGCAATAATCCGCTAATTATAAACAAGCTAAAACTCAGGTACTAGAACAATACACCGCTTTCAATGAGGGATTCAAACCTTTGTCTTCTTCTTCTTTTATACAAACCTGGCTCACCAGCCACTCTTTTAAGAGAGTTGGTACCCATCCAACTACTGCGATGCCCTGCAAGCACGTATGCACCTTTTCTGCAAACTCAGAATGCCAATTCTGTAGCAAACTACCACGGGTATTACCAGATTCTTATTGAGAGCGGCACTGCCAGTGGAGCCGCTTCCAATGCTTAGTATCTAACAAGACAAGTTATATTTTAAACTCCAGTTTTTGCAGGCGTGCTTTTCTTTCTTGTCCTTCTTTATCATATCTGTAATTCCTCCTGCCTGCTGAACAAGCCGTAGTAGAAAAAATGGTTATTATGAAGCCGAGAACGGGAACCTTGTGCAATAAAAAAAACATGTATGGTTTTAACGCTCAATCAGCTTACTCGCCCCTTCTGCCCTCAACTAATTATTGCCCTGCATACCATATGCTCCCCCTCTCCACGTGAGAAGGAGGCAACGATTTAAGCCAGCAATTCCAGAAGCAAAACAGGCTCTCTGGGTTCTTGCTATGTCTTAATGGATATAGGCAGCAGCAAACGACTGTTCATGCAAAATTTCCAAATCCAAAACAGCTGAAATTATAATTATACTGAAGTGTTTCTTTCCGCCCGCTCCTCAGACAGAACAGGTCTACCTCTAGTCAGATACTGTTCTGGTCGCTCCAATCTCCACAAAAAGAAAAAGCAACAAACTAATGAGGGAGGGGGTGGGGTCTTCAGAGTGGCAGGAGGCAACTGAGGGAGACCGGGAGCACCAAGAGCCTTTCCAAGATCCCAATGCTGAAAGCACACATGCACGTTACACACAAATAGGTCCTATACCAAAAAAGGTTATAACCATCAGTCCACAAAATGCTATGCAGAATACCAATAAGTTAGGATCAAGAAAGGTATGAGACAAACACAAGTAACTCATTTTGGACAATGCAGGTGGTCACTTTTGCAGAAAAGAAATGTCATGCTCTGCCACAGATCTAATATACAACCAAAAGCGTGCCACTCAATACAACCATATAGAAGGCCCGCCAGTCTGCCCCATCTGCCAAAAGCTAGATGGCTCCTACCACATGCTGTCATTCCATTATTAATAAATTGATTACCAACAGACAATACGCTGCTGGACAAATGATTATAAAAAAGGTCCAACAAGGTACACAGGATGCATGCCTGCTAGGTAGTTGTGCAACAACAAGGCCTTGTATACCCTTTTGAGGAGACACAGGTAGGAATGATTCCAACCTGGCTCTTACGTTCCGATCTCAATGCACAACAGCGGCGGAAATTTAGCAAGCCAGATGCAATCATAGTTACTCCGACCCAGCAACCACGCCCCAAACAAAACCCAACAAGCACACTTTAAACTAGGTCTGCCAATAAAGCAAGAAGAGCTGCCCATTATTACCTAGCAGGTGGACCTGCAGATCCATTACCCATGGTTATGAAACCAAAAGACATACAACCAAACAAAGACGATATACACCTAATCAAAATTAAGTATTGTGCAGAAACTTCCCCTACCCAACAAGCAGAAAAGGCACAAGAACCGCATAAGCTGCTTATGCCTCACTTACATGGATACCGTAAAACCCTTCACACCATCCTGCTAGGAGCAACAGGCGCCATTTACAGCAGCCACACAAGGAACCCTCTCCACAGCCTCGGAAATACTGGTCTACATGCCACAGCACTCATGAAAAAATCAAGCCTACATGCAATCAGATCCGCAATAAAATGACGAGACATTGAAAACAACTCCCACAAATATATGAGCAAATATCTTGGTTGTGTGCAGGCTTCTGCCTCCCAACCACCTGATCCACTAAACATATATTATTCTTATAATTTATTTTTATTCTCCAGGTGGGACTTTGTGTGTCTCTGCATCCATTGGGTGGTGCAGAACACAAAACAACATCCTTTTCCTAATCCATGTTGGTAGTGTTTGTACTATCTGCGCTTTTCTTTTTTTCTTTTCTCAAAGTAGCTCCTTATTTAATAAGGGGTGTCTTCCACTGCCTGTGCAGTTGTTTCTATTATAGCTGCTTGCTAACAGGAGTCCGCTGTCAAATGCAAGGTGAACTTGTCTTGCTTCCTCTGCACCCCCCGTTAGTTTTCAGCGTACTGACTCCTGTGAATTTAGTACCATGCCATAACATGTTTACCTTCCTTACCACATTTTAACCCATCTCGGGCTGAACACATCCTGATGTCCACTGCTCTATTTTTCTGCTGCAAATAAATCAGCGTACTACATGAATGTGACTTATTTCAGTGTTCGTTACCGCACATTGATCTGCAGCTTTCAGGTCAGATTCTGAGGAAAGGGAAAAAACATCTGGTTTGGAGGAGTGAGCACAAAGACGCGTTTGTTTCACACATGCTTGAAAATGAGACTGTACTCCAATCTTTTCGGGACTCTATACGCAATCAAGTGCATCAATCCTGCTACCATATTGGAACTCATTACGCATGCTGCTGATGCCACTGGTATGACAGCAAGACAAATGACGCGCAGGAATGCAGTTGGGCCTTCCCTTGGCCCCTTGGTATGACGCAACTTGCCGTGGTTACAAAAGACATATCAGATATAACAAAATACAACCTTTTGCTGCAACAGCACTACTCTGCCTACTGCAAAAAAATGATCCGACATTTCTCCCGTTTCTGCTGAGTCATGGACTTAACACCTTTGAACACATTTTTTACACCCACAAGAAAGTGTCCCTGACTTGTTGGCTGGACGACCCAATTTACCTGCACGGCATCAGTTACTCAGTGGCCAGTTACGGTCTGTACAGGTTCTTCCTTCTGACATTGCAGTCCCACCTGGTCCTGGTGGCAGGTACAGAAGCATAAACAATACCTTTCAACGCAGCAGCAATGCGCAAGGGCCTGTGTACAAGCTACCCCCTATACATACTCTGGCTACCAGGAAAACATTAAACATGAATACGCACTCCACCAGGTTTTGATCCTTTTTCTACTTCTTTCATCAAGCACGCAGAGAAAATGGCTTGGGATGATAGTGGTAAGAGGCACACTGAAAACGTTCTACTTTCCCTTCTTAAAGACTTGCTCCATCTGTTTCTTTCAGACAGTGTCACCCCACATCTTCAGAGGAGCAAAGTCAACGCCTCTGCACAAGAAAGTTCCGACTAAATTCACCAAAGTTATCGCTTGCTGGCCATCGATGGCTGTATCTAGACTTTTTGCAAACGTGGTCAGGGACTTGTTGACGGACTGGGCTCTTGCTGAACATCAAATACCAGACTCACAATTTGGTTTCTGCCCCACAAGGAACACCAACCAACCTCTTTTTGTTCTTTGCCACACTCTCGCGACTGCAAAAAAGGAAAAAATGGTGTACACTCTTTTTCTGGACTTCTTTACTGCCTACGACGGTATTCCAAGAAAAAAGCTTTGGAGACACTTGCAAAAAATTTGACTCCACAGTATCTCAGGGATATCATTCATACCATGTACGTACCATGTGTATACAAAGGATGCCTATACCTTCTCATTGATGGCGACAAAATTTCTGAGGAGGTTGCGCCCAACAGAGGCTTGAAACAGGGCTGCCCTCTGAATCCCCTTTTGTTCTCTCTTTATAAAAATGACATTTCTTGACTGTGCAGAGAGGTGCTGCCACTGCCCTAAATTCAGTTCAAATACCTCACTGTGATTATGCTGATGACATTGCTCTCACTTCAAAACGGCTGAAAGTCTGCAGCTCCAAATGAACAATTTTACGACTATACATGTTCTAAAGGGCTTAAGCTGAACACTGACAAAACAAAAGTCATGGTCTTCTTCAGCAGGTATACTTCTGCGATTCCCACATTCACATATGATGGCACACCACTGGAACTTGTCACTCAATTCAAATACCTTGGAATCACTCTTACTCGTGATGGAAGCATGCACACAGCTGCTGAGATGATGACAGACATCCTCAGGTCTGCCATAGCCAGAGTTTACAGAATTGGTGACAGCAAGGGTGTTAAAAACAGAAAACATGCCATGCTATAAGTTTTCCAGGTCTTCGCTTTGACAGCTGGTCTGAATGGTTGTCAAGTATGGGCCACTTCTTCTCTGACATACAATTCCTCAAAAACCCACTTCTGCACACGTCCTGCATCTTGGCTTCCTGAAAAGACTCCTGGGTGTCAAGGAAGGTACTGATACCTACTGCGTGCTCCGCGAAACGAATGAGATGCCCATCCCTTTCTATTGGTTCAGATGCATAAACGATTCTGGAACAGTTTGCTCTCTTCAAACTATCATTTCTTGAGAAAGTTGTGCGGGCTGACCTTCTTGTTGCAAACAGAAGGGATACATGGACCTATCAGGTTCCGCAGTCGCTCCAAGAATTCCCTGCGTCCCAGCAAGTTTGGATGCCATTCGATTTTGCGAGTCTATCAATCTGAAACAGTTCGAGCTCACTCTGCGCAAACATATCATTGGGGGCTGAAGAGAGCTTGACAATTTAATACCACATGAGACTCACCATACCAGCAGGATTATGAGGACTTACCACACACATTTTGTTGTACCTCAAAGGTTTTGCAGGCTGACATGCGATTGAGCTCCAGGTCTCCTGACTGCTGGTCCTCCCACACATTCGTTCAGCCATGGAAGGCTTGATACAATCTTACATGTTCAAACAAAAGTTGTTGAACTGTGAGTCTATTGATCTCAGTCAGTTTGCCGTGGATCTGAGGGACAGACAATTAAAGTTTGGGCACCTTTAAGGTGCCCAAAACTCTAAATTATTATTTGATGGCCACCGTCGGAAAAGCTAGGGCTGTTAATTGCCGCTTGAATTAACCAGAATTGTGGTTGATTTTGGCCATTGATTCAATTCGCGGTGGGTACCTTTTTCTAGTTGAATCAACCGCAGTTGATTTCCGCTTGAATCAATTGGAGATCAATACAGAGACCTTTTTAAAAGAATGTTTAAGACTCTGCGTGTGTTTGCTCCTTCAAGCTCTGAATTTATTCCTTTCTTAACTTGTTATCACAGTATCACTGATTTTGAGATCAATGCATTCCTGAATCAAGACTCATACAGACTCCTCAAGTTTGTGTCAGATTTAGTTTCAATTTTCGACATTGGTTGATTTTGTTTCACCAGCCAATTGCCATCAGCCAGAGACTCGGGCTGTAGGCCATCCTTGTGTCTTTAGATGCTGGTTGTGGTGTACAACGGTTTCTAGGAGCTTGGCATGTTTATGCCGCTTCGTCCGCTGGCTCACTAGCCAGGAAAGATGCCAACACTCTAGCGTCCATGGGACGACGCACAGTTTGACTCAAAGTCAGCCCAGCCAAGCCCAGGCAAAATAAGAAGAGTTCATGCCCCACTGCTATAACTTATATTTAATCATAAATAGTGGTTAATATAAACACTTTTGCATAAAAATAAATGGGTTTGGGGTCCAGTGTGAGTGCTGGGGGCTGAATACGTCATGTTTCCCTGCCAAATTAGCTAACTCTAGTGACATGAATGCAGAAATGCATGTCCAAGCTCAAAATTCCCCCATTTATTTTGTTCCCAGTTATTTTTTAGGTCCAACCCTTGGTAGTGATGTTCACCCCCAGACCATTCTTAGCTAATATGTCTAACATGGAGTGTTGGCTGCCAGCTGCTGGGCACCTTGCTTGCTTGGTGCAAGCTTAGAAAGTTTTTAGTAAAGAAAGGGAAAGCTCTGCTGGTAGTGACGACTTGGACACAGCCAGCATGATTTAGGGGGAGTTACGAAGGTGTCCGCAACAGGCAACCCCCCACCGTGCAAACACACGAAAGAAAACGATTTAGCTAGTGTGCGTGGATCAGGGGGGTTGTGTGCCCTGGCACCCAGACCCACCTTGACTGTTGTTTAAGTTGTATTGCAGTGCATATCTTATTTTTATGAGTGCAGATGCATGTCTGATGGAGTGTTCATTCAGTTTGTGTGTCAATTTTTAATCTAACGGCATGGTGATCCAAAAGGAGGTCGGCCAGAGGTTTGTTTAGTCTATCTGTTTAGTCTTTGTAAATAGTCCCACTCCAACGAGGATCACCTGGAGCTTGACTTTTCTATTTCCCTGTCAAAGTAGGTTGCTTAGCAGTCGCACGTTTGCACTGATGGTTTTATTTTATAAACTCTATGTAGGTTGGTGATAAGCACGCTGCGGTCTTTTGCTTTTTGAAATTGAGGATTAGGCGTAGTGTCTTCACAGAATTCAAACTCAATCAGGTGAACCTTCCACTGGAATGGATTTAGTTTCTTGTCTATAGGAAGCCGTTAATAACCTGAGTTGCGGGTGGTTACCCGAGAAAAGCATACAGTACAAGGTAAAAATAAGATAGACTTTAAGGTTCTCATCCTGAGACATACCAACAGCTTTTTTCTCGTTCTCCTTGATGCTTTCTCTTCGCGCTTCTTCAAAACAAACGTTCTCTTTCTCTAAACACTTTTCTCTTCTACATACATCTGTTTCATGTTTCCTCTAGCTTCTGTTCCTTTTGTTAAGCCAGGTGTAGTTTCAGGCTTTTTCCAAACTTCCGCTGAGATGCTCTTTGAGGCATATATAGTGATGAAACCATACCTTACCTTAAGGTTCTCACGTACAGTAGGCTGCTGGCACATCACATATTGGAGTGTCCATGTCAGCAAGCAGTTTTAGCCCTCTAAGCAGTTTGTAAGCAAGCAGTTTTGGCCCTCTGTCAGCAAGCAGTTTTAGCCTCTGTATAAGAGGCGCGGAGAGCCCTCTGTATAAGAGGCCTAGAGGGCGCAGTTTTAGCCCTCTGTATAAGAAAGGCCCCCTTTTGGACCCCAACAATTACCGCATGTTGGCTGTCAGTGGCACTATGTACCGTATGTATGCCAATGTTATTCGCTCGTTGCTTACTGAGTGGTGTGTGGC
>Ga0307947_1002281_pt1 | contig 15294 bp, 14 predicted proteins | sample OrgLakmetagen232_FD_201840 | JGI IMG/M metagenome (GOLD analysis project Ga0307947, IMG submission 201840) | Saline water microbial communities from Organic Lake, Antarctica - #232 | ecosystem: Environmental > Aquatic > Non-marine Saline and Alkaline > Saline | place: Antarctica: Organic Lake...
ACAAGCATCATGCCACTTTCAGTACAGGATACCTGCATTGTACGGACTGACGTGGAAAGGCCAACAGCAAAAAGGAGCAAAAGGTCCATAACGTGGGCACTTCCCCCTTATACCATGCAAAATGCACAAATTAAAGAAACACAACATTGATTACTCCACTATGAAGAAACAGGGCAAAGCAGCAGCTTAACTCTCACACGCACACGTACACACAACAAGCATTTATATTCAAACATACATACACCACCAGAAACAAACAACTGTAAAAAGCCACCAAGGACAATGCAGCACTATGCAATATTGTAGCGATGCTCCTGTGCAATCACAATCCTAGCTATCTCTTTGCGATCGCTTACATTCAAGTCTCACACGTATGAGGCCCCTCCTGGTGCTGTTTTAATCATTTGAAAATAGAGACAGATCCGGCTCTATTCATACAGAAGCGTCGGATAACAACAGCAATAATGGTAGTATTCATTCACGGCGGGGGCTGGTAAGGCACGTTGATTCTTATTCAGCCACGAAGCAGCCTGTAAGCTGTGCACTCTGCCCCACCAAATTCTTCATTTACACATATCCCCTGTGTAGATGTATTATATGTGGTACCCAGAATCTGTTGGGTCGTTAGTAGCAGTTTATATATATATATATATAGTAAACTCTGGCCAAGGGTCAAGAGTAATTTGCGTTCAGCCACCTCAGAAAATCGTTTGTTGAAAACTTGGCATACTCTGTGCACTAACTAGGTACATCCTTAATTTCTCTTTTAATAATAGAGAAAGGCAGCGAAATATATACAAGTCCTGAGAGCAGGGAAATTGCTTGTGCATTCAGTTTTAGGAAAAGTGCAGAGTATAAAATACTAATGATAATGCGCAAAACACACCTCCGAAAGCCACATGTCTTGCAAAGCAGCAACCAGCAACCATCAAGCTACTTCCTATTAAGTCAAGTCTATGATCTCATCCACCGATCCTGAAGAGGAGGGTGGGGGGACTGGTCGCAGTCGCTTCCTCTGCGTTATGCATTTGTGTATTAAGATATCGTATACAACACTTGGACAGCGGGAATGTCTAATGTATAAACAGGTTTGTGACATAACCTTTCATTACTCAGTTTGTAGGCATGTACATGAGATGAGCCAGCAAAAGGGATGCACATGAACGGGTTGAGCAACTACATACATGTTCCCAAGTCCAGTAGCAAGTCATGATCACACACTAGGCGTAGTTCTCCTGTGCTGTCGTGTCTGTCCTATTCAATTTTTGTGAGTGCCTCTTTCAATTATACAATGCATGATAACCTCCGTCCTCAATACATATCACCCCTTCCTCGCTCAAATTCCATACACACACGCACACACCCACCTGGTGCCGGTTTGTCTCCCCTACAATCTGCAGAGACCCCATAATATACGTAGGAATACATATCTAAATGATGTGTCTTGAAACACCATTTCTTCGCACTGCTACATATGTATGCATTGGTACTAAACATTACACATGCCTCCCATTTTCCTCAGATCTCCAGATCACCTAACAGATTATAACAGGCTCGCCATAAAATATATCAAACTCTCGAGGTAGTCCTGGACTATTACAATATAATAGTTAGACCCGGCTACCTAATTTAAACCATTTTCCCTTGCAACAAAGGACAGGGGAGTAAATGCAAGGGGAGTGGGGTGGCAAGCACACCTTAGGTAAGTTGCAAGGTGTTAAATGTGGCAGCCGGGTCTTGAGCCCGTGCAATGCAACTATTATATATATAGTAGCCCTCGACGGGACTACCTCAAGAGTCTGATATAGTCTAGAGAGTTTTTGTTTCTATGTTGGGTGATATGGAGATCTGAGGAAATGAGACGTTCTGTTACATAAGCAAGTAAGCTGCATGCACGCTCACCACAAAAGAAACATTTTCAATTGAACGCGCATAAAAAATAAACGGCTTTGCTAGCATCGTTAGTGATAAGACAGCCCGCCAAGGAGGCGGCGTAGGTGCCCGCACCAGGCTTGCCCGCCTACGACACAATTGCAAACAATGATTAATGTTCTTTCGATGGGCTAGCAGAGGTAGCAGTGTTTGGTGATTTTGTGCCGTAAAAGAACACCCTTCCCCGCCCCGACCTGCGGTATAATGTGTTGGGTGCTCGTCCACGTGGATAATGGCGTACTGGCTAAAAATGATAATGAACATGAGATGCAGGTAGGCTGCTTGGATTTATTGGTTGCCTGTGTAGGGAAGCTGGATTCCATGCTAGATAGACAGCTAAAGGATTGCAGTCACACGCAGCGGGGGGCGTTCTCTTATTAAACGGCTCGTTCCTGCGCAGCACATGAAGTGAGATTTGGAGCACTAGGTAATTTCAAGGGCGGCCCCTAACTAGGTAGCCAAAAGGAGCCTGGTGTAGGCCGCACTTCTTCCAATTGCTGTTTCACCTGCCAAGGAGAACCTCCTGGCCATGCTGGCCCGGTGAAGTGCTCTCACAGGCCAGGAATGTAATAGGAAGATGTGCAAAGGCTGACGTATGTTGCAAGAGGGCTAATCATTTAATTCCTATTGTTTTGCACTCTGGTGCCTGGCAAGGCTGGTATTAATGCTCGTGCATATAGCTGCTGCATCTCAGGAGTGCAAGTCATCCGCAGCAGTCATTCATCTTGAACCACCAGCAGTGACTGAGGACCAAGAAGACTTGTATAAAAATAATATATATAACACAAGAATGTAAATGTCGACGCTCTGAAGGCCAGGTTGTCCGAGTGGTTAAGGAGTTGCACTTAAGCGCTTTTGGGCTCAGAAATGCAATCCCCGTGAGGGGTCATGGGTTCGAACCCCATATCTGGCATCCCGTTTTGTCCTTTTGGTCAGTCATGGCTGCCCTTCCCTGGCGTGACTGCTCTTTATTTGTAAATGCTTCGAACCCCATATCTGGCATCCCGTTTTGCAAGGACAATTGTCCTTTTGGTCAGGCATGGCTGCCCTTCCCTGGCGTGACTGCTCTTTATTTGTAAATGCTTTGAACCCCATATCTGGCATCCCGTTTTGTCCTTTTGGTCAGTCATGGCTGCCCTTCCCTGGCGTGACTGCTCTTTGTAAATGCTTCGAACCCCATATCTGGCGTGACGACTGCTCTTTGTAAATGCTTCGAACCCCATATCTGGCATCCCGTTTTGTCTTTTTGGTCATCAGTCATGGCTGCCCTTCCCTGGCGTGACGACTGCTCTTTGTAAATGCTTCGAACCCCATATCTGGCATCCCGTTTTGTCTTTTTGGTCATCAGTCATGGCTGCCCTTCCCTGGCGTGACGACTGCTCTTTGTAAATGCTTCGAACCCCATATCTGGCATCCCGTTTTGTCTTTTTGGTCATCAGTCATGGCTGCCCTTCCTTGGCGTGACGACTGCTCTTTGTAAATGCTTCGAACCCCATATCTGGCATCCCGTTTTGTCTTTTTGGTCATCAGTCATGGCTGCCCTTCCCTGGCGTGACTGCTCTTTGTAAATGCTTCGAACCCCATATCTGGCATGCATCCCGTTTTGTCTTTTTGGTCATCAGTCATGGCTGCCCTTCCCTGGTGTGACTGCTCTTTGTAAATGCTTCGAACCCCATATCTGGCATCCCGTTTTGTCTTTTTGGTCATCAGTCATGGCTGCCCTTCCCTGGCGTGACTGCTCTTTGTAAATGCTTCGAACCCCATATCTGTACTAAGTGATGCCCAAGGCAATGATGATTATTTGTTAATGCCTTTCTAGGTGCTAAATGGCACTTATTGTTAATGGCCAGGTTGGCTCTTAATCCACTCGATTACCATAACTGGCCTGCTCCCGGCGAAGGACCCAGGTTCAAATCCGGTTTGGAGCAGTTGGGGATATTTCCGGGTTCGCACCCATGTTGGTCCCTATCTTTAAATCATGCTCAGGGTGTTTCACTGCTTGCGTGCAACTTCCTAAATGTAAAGTGATTGCCATTGTATGTGTGTTAAACGTGAAGTGAATGCATTCTACATGTTTTACGCTTCTTTAATATTCCTTTTATTCATATTCCTTGGTGAAGGGTGTGCGTGGTGCTAGCACCTACGCTTGCCCTTTTCCTTAAAAGATCCATGTTGGGTATGCTATTGCTCCTTTTTCTTTTTTTCTTCTTTTGCTGTAAAGGATTAGGCCTCATATGAGAGCTGGGGGTATGGAAAAGCTACGCATGCGAGAAAACATAAAAGGAGCAAGTAGACTACTGATAATGGTGCGGTATTTTTGGTGTTACAAGAGAGGTATGCATGCAGTATGCATGCCAGTGGAGTTAGTACCTACGTCTGCCTCATGCTCCATAACATGTTGTCATGCTCTCAACATACAACATTTTACGAACGGTTGTATTCGTTCGTACAACCATAGGCATACGACCAAGGTATAAGTCAGTATAAGGGTAAGTTTAGTAGCATAAGACCAAGCAAAGTATAGACCAAAGCACAAGTAAGTATAAGGGTGAGTATTAGGGTTTAGGGTTAGGGTTTCACCCAGCAGACCCAGCAAAGCATGCATTTGTCGTAACCATAAACAATTACCATGCAGGACACAGCTGGCGTGAAAAAAGGAAAGATGCAAACTAGTCCTAAAATTAGTAAAAGTCCGAAAACATGAGAGTACGCGTCTGCAAAGGAACACACACACCCCATGGCACCAGCACAGCCCCAACAGCCTAGCCAAAGACCACCCAGTCCTGAGGCCAGCAATCCTGCGCACCGAGCAGGGCCCCCTCTCCACATGGAACTACTACACGAAGGCTAGCACAGGTTCTCCGCCCACGCTGTGCCCATCACTTGCTCCCAGCCAGATAGTCATCTTATCGCAGCGCAAGGTCACCTTCTTTGGAATCTCTCTGACCCCCCCCTCTGGATGCAAATCCTAGATGCTTATCGTAGGCATTTTTTATTGCCTTCCTAAAGGGCTGTGGGCCAATAACTAAAGTATGCACGCCGTAGTGCACATACGTAGTGTACATGCCTGTAGACTTTTTCTTTACGGTGTCTGTACCTGGCCCAGAACAGACTGTCATATGCCTCTCCCACTTCACAACCCCATCTCTTATGCTATTATGATAATCATCTTCTGAGAAGTTTGGGTGATTATGACCTCAAGCCAGTTAGTGTGACCTCCAGCCAACCAAGGTTGTACACATACCGTACAAATTTTGTAATGTTCTGCATCGATATTGTTTTTGGCCTGTGTGGACATTTTGCCGACGCCAGAAAACAAATCTTCAGAGGGGTGCGGAATTGATGCGGACGTAACTAAACAGTTTTTTCTGAAAAGGGTGCGGATTGAACACGCGGAAGTACGGTATGGCCCAACGCCAAAATGCTCCAAAAAAGGGTCACCAGAGTCAACTCCACATACCTTGCATACAAATTATCGCGCTCATGTGTCTTCAAATAGTTTGCCACATGTCCGCTGCCCCGAAAGGAGTAGTGGTCAAGTAGCCTTGATCGGATGCTCACTTCATCTCCACTGGCACGCCCGATGTACATGGGGTTAAATACTCCAGACCTGTAATATCCGATTTCATAGATCCCATGGGATACTGGTGCAGTGCTGTCCGCTTCCCTGAGAGGAAATGGTCTGCTCCACCAGCCTCCCATCTGTGCGTGTGTACGCATGTGTGAGTGCATGCGTGAATGAATATCGTAAGTGCGCATGTGTGAGTGCATGCGTGCGTGAGTGCGTGCATGTTGTATGTGCTGGTTTAAGACCTCCACGGAAACTGCTTGGAGACCATCAGAATGGTCATGATGTTTCAGCTGTGGGCTGTTGCATACCAGAAATGTGCCTAACTAACTGATGCCTCAGCTGCTAGCTGTGCTGATATCAAGCATCGATGCTTGCTGCCTCGGCTAGTGCGTGCTTGTGCTTGTGCGTATGCGCATGCGGGGGGCGTGCGTGGGCGCGAGATGTGCCTAACAGTTCCTAGCAAGTGCTCACAGGCGAGTAACGTACACAAGTGAGGGCGTACCTGTATGGCTCCGAGTCCAGGCCAGACCTTATAGCCAGGGATACAAAATACTTTAAGAATAAACCTGTGTCTGAAATAAACCTATTACAGCCGCTATACCTATAGTTCTCATAGTTTTGGCTACAGTTTTTCATTCAGCCTCAAAGTTTTAGGGGTTAGGGCCATAGTTTTAGGGTTTAGGGTTAGGGTTTGGGTTAGGGTTAGGGTTAGGATTAGGATTAGGGGGTTAGGGGACCAAAACTATGAGGTTGGATTTGAAACTATAGGAACTGTAACACAAAACTATGCAAACTTTGATTATAGCGGCTATTTCTCAAATAAACTCTGAGGGAAGGGGGTGTAAATGCTGTGACTTTGGTCGCTGCCCCAAAACAAACTATTTCGTTTTTTGGACTGTAGAGCTCCGCTGGTCATTTGTGGCCCGGTTGTGCAGGACAGGTGGGTGCTCCTGCTGCCTTCTTGTCTTACAGCCAATGCATTGCATGTCATGGTGATGAGCTTTTGTGCCTCATGTGCCTGGGATGCTCTTACGCATTTGCACACATCTCTTCCTTCCAGGAAACTTCCTGACACCTCGAGCACTGCTGCAGCATTGCAGGCCCAAAAGGTACTACCAGTAAGTGCACACATTTTAACACTCACATGCTAACGCAACTCTCGCACACTCTTGCTGCTGCTCTTGCTGGAGCGCACACTTCACCTTCCATTTGTGCACCACGCAATGCCTACATGCGCCAGACCTCGTGTTTGTGCGCCATGCACTGCCTTCTATTGGGTATGCACAGCATACAACTTGCTGCATGGCTTGAACGAGGATGCATGGATTGTGTCACAAGGCAATCACAACAGCACGCGTCATGCTGCTGGAGGAAGTATGGTGCACGTAACAGTCACAAGCGAATGATACACAGCGTATCATACTGCACGCTGCAATCACAAGCGGCATCCTGCATGCTGCATGCATTGTAGTGCGCTGGAAAGTTTGAGAGGGGTGCATGCATGCGCATGAGAGCTCGCGTGCGTGCTCACACACATCAACCGCACCCAGCATAAAGAATGCCGCGATCGCTCTCCGCATGTTGCGTGTATTGAAACTGCATGCATGACGCAAATTACATGCTGCATGTGCTGTGCGTCACAAAGCTCTTAGCGACATGTGCTTTTCCATGCAAATGCAATGCTCTTGCATGCGTTAGTGCTCATGCTGCAGCTCTCTTTGTGCGCTGTATGCATCCAAGGCACATCCTACGCCAACAATATCGTTCTTCATTACCGCTTCTCTTGCAGGCCCGTCCCTGTTCTGTCTCCCAAGGGCTGTTTTTTATCCTCTTTCGCCCCTTTCACTATCAGGTAAGTTTTGCTGCAAGTGTTGATGGTCAGTGTACATGTTGCTGTCCTCTGTCTATACTGCTTTAACCCTGTAAGCCAAGAGTGTCTTAAGGAATTGTGAAAGGGGGCTGGAGTAATTTGCGCTCTATTAATGCGCTCTGAGTGTAAAAAAAAATTCTCTTGCTATTGTATACAAAAACCTGCACAACATGGCAAAACATTGCTCAAGAGTTCTTGCAAATCATGTAATGGATGCAGAAATGGAATTCAAGGGCAACGCCTCCCTCACAAACCGCAACATCAACATCTTGAAGAATGTCAGTGGAGGCTTGGACTTGCGTGTGGAAGCCATCAACCACAACATCGGCCGCGTGTATTTCGTAGACCAAGGTGGCAACATGCAACCTCTTCCGGCCAATGCTCAAGGGCAGCCCATCATCACCATGGTCGACAGGGCTGGAACACCGGTCGTTCCTCACAACAACGAGTTCCTGTACATCTATGGTGACAGCTTCGTTGTCTCTGTGAATGGCGTACCTGTCATGAGGCTGGACCAGCAGAAGCAGCACAGCCTCTTGGCACAGAGGCAGCTGCAGCATGACAAAATAGAGCTATAGTGTGTTATTAAGTGGCGCAAAATGTGGATTCAGTACATGGAGTTCGGTGAGTTTAGTCAGGCTGATGCTGCTAGGGTTACTGGGCCTTACTGGTAGTGAGTGAATGGCTAGCTGAACTGACTGAGCACACCTTTGAGACTCCACTGCTCGCCTGGCCTCTAGCTAGCTAAGCACTAGGTGTTACGCTTGACACTGACTTGCTGGTACCGTTGGCTGCTGACCATTATTCAAGCGTTGTTTGCTGTTGAAAATGGTGTTCAAGAACTCGTAACATAGTAGCAGTAGTATATTATATATAGCATGGTAACAAAGCTGAAAAAGCAAAATAATTGTTGCCAAGGGACCTGCGTAAAAAAAAGTTGTAGTGTAATGGGTACCATTTGCACTGGTTACAGATAATCGTTACATTCCTTCTGAAGATTATTGAGCAAAGCTTAGAGATTATTGAGTCAAACTTACAACTAATCGATGCACACTTCAACTGATCGAAGTGACTTCTTTTAACCGAACTTAACCAGTGCAAATGCCAAACTTATAATCAACTAATTGATATACACTTCAATTGATAGAAGGTATTTCTACTGATCAAAGTCATACTGTTCAACATTGACAAAAAATCAACTAAATTAAGTGCACATCGATTGCTCTAGTTACATCCACATTAAGCAGTCAGCTTGGTAGAGCTGCTCTAGGTTAGAGCAAGTCTGGATCAAAGAAACCCATATAAATTTTGATAGGAGGCTGACCTTACACTGACAGGCAGTTTAGCCTTCGAGCGTGTTGACAAAATTTAAATCATATATACTATATGGTATGATAAATGATCGAGTCTTAGAAGTCCAATTCATGAACCAAGTGTGGCCCTTCAGCACTAGATCTTGACTTAAAGCCATCAGATCTTGATGCTACCGTAGGATGATGCAGTTACACTTGGATCTCTCGAACTTTGCTGCTTGTAATACAATTGAATCCCCATACGAATTACATGCATCCACAAGCCCCTTCACTTTAGCTCAGGGTGCCCAGGCAGCTGCATTACATCGACCACCCTCAATGAGCTTAACTGTTGGGATTTGAGTCTGTGTTGGATCCTTGATGCAAGCCTCTGACTGGTGTAGACTTTATTAGTGTGTTTATTGTACTCGTTATTTCCCACAAAAGTCAGCAAAAAGTGTGCAGGGCAAGCAGTTTTGAAAGACAACTTGTGTGCAAACTGTAGGAAATGTGTACTGCTGCCACTGGAGAGCTAGCAGATCCATGCCAACCACAATGTACACTGTCCTCAACAGAATGGTCTTGCTCATGTTACTCCCTAGTTACATCCACAATAAGCAGTCAACATGGTAAACTTGCTCACACTGGATCTAAACAATCATCATCATGCCCCTTGCTCTGAGAGTACTTCCATTGTCATATCAGTGACACATACACACACAAGCCTGATATACTGACGGACAGTTAGTTGAGCGTATGGTCAGAGGCTGATGTGATTTTGCAAGTAAAGAACTCGTGATCAGGGTGGTCTTGAAGATGAGTACGAGTTGTGACCACCGGATCTTCAAGGCCGTATTTCAGCGCAGGAATGAAATAATAATTCCCTTTTTAATTCCTGCGGGGCGGAAATCATGTTTTGCCTGATTTGGTTTTCTTCGTCCGATAAGCATGTCGGGTAAATGTCGTTGGTCGTTCACATGTTAAAATTACTTATAATATTAAAATATAGATATACATAATACAAGATTAACACATTGGATAGTAGCCTCCAATTTCCTCACGTAAATTTTGGCCCAGACACGCAGGCAATGAAGCAGGCAAGCCTTAAAAACACACAGGCAGTGCAAAGGAGCCCTGGCTTGCTCGCTGGACGTGGGGCGCCATACACACACACGCGTGCACGCGGTGGCTTTCGCTCAACCCTACGCCCCCCTTCTTTGCTCTCCTGCCATGCCCTCCACACACGCACTTCTCCACAGCACGACACAGCAAAGCCTGTCCAGCCAGCTCTGCTCCGCAGCCAAGAGAACAAAAGCGCTGCCGAAGGTGACAAGGCACCACCCTCGGGCAACAATAATGATGTCAGCAGCAAGCCCAAGGAAGGGGGTGGGCCTTCACCTGGAGGAGGAGGAGGAGGAGGAGGCCCTCCTGGCCGGCCTAGCCCTGGAAAGATTCTGGCAGGCCATGGTAAGAGCGAAGAGAGGTGGATTACGTTCAGTTTGATGTGTGAGCACTAATATGCATGGAAATGCATGCTGAATCACCCTTGCACGCTTACTAAATGGGGAGAGGAACAGAGGTCGACGTGCATGTGTGCACGCACATTTCAACCTGAGCAAAAAGCCGCAAATGCATACATGCCTACATAATATACACATTACATGCAACACAGCTGCTTATACGGGGCTCGTGGGCACTCTGGCCATCATTACTGCCAGCTCAGTACACTTGGACCTCTTCGACCTGTTCAGGTGTGATGTGTGGTGAACGCTCCATGACACGCATCACTGATTAGTTGTAAGTGCATTCTCGTTGAATGACCTCGTTGCTTTGACACGCAGGCCGTTGCTGTATCATACATGCACCTCTGTCACACCATCCATGTTGATTTCAATTCCTGCTATGACGCGCATCTTGCAAATTACCTACTCCCATCAATGAGATGCCGTGCGCTTGTACGAGGCTCCTGCTACACATCATTTTTGAGTGCTATACCATTTGTGACCACCTCATTTTCATCTGCTCAGGTGGCAGGAGCTCACTCCTGCCAACAGCAGCCAGCTTGTGTTGTCCTTGGCCCTGCTGGTTCCTTTACAGGTGTGTACAAGCAAAGGATTGGTTTGTCGGTGTATTTGTATGTGTGTATGTATGTATGTATGTATGTGTGTATGTGTGTGCGTGTTGTGTGTATTTTGTGTGTGTGTGTCTCAGGTGGTGTGGGCGGTTCTTGCTCAGCATACTCAGGCAAACTCAGGCTGTACCATCATCGTTTCTGCTGGCCCACCCGATCGCTGTGCCCTTCCTCCGGTGACGGGTCAAACTCCAAATTTTTGTTCTGCATTGTTGGTAAATTGCTCCACACAGGTTGCCAACCTCACCATAATGGGCCCAACTGGTCTGCCTGGAGGTTGCTCAAGCTATTTGAGTTTAAATCAAGGTGCCCATTTTTGCAAACCCATCCTTTGTAACATTGCTCCACAGGTTGCCAACCTCACCATCATGGGCCCCAGCTATTCTGCCTGGAAGCTGCCCAAACTGGCCCAAGAGGAGGAAAAGCTTGAGATTGAGATGGCCAAAGAGGGCCTGGCAAGCAGCAATGACGGCACCAGTGGCAGCGATACCACCAACAATGCCACGAGCAGCAGCAGTTTCGGCAGCAGCGGCAGCAGCAGGAACGGCAGCAGCAGCAGCGTTGGCAGCAGCAGCAACAGCAGCAACAGCGTTGGTACCAGCAACGACGTTGGTGACAGTGTGGGATGCGACGGCAGTAGTAGCAATAGCAAGGAGCCTCAAACAGCAGGGATCCCCGTGCTGACTGCCCAACAGGACAACGATGGCACCAGTGTGAATTCTAGCAGCAGTGGTGACAGCGAAGGTGGTGGTGCGAGCAGCAGCAATGAAAACGGCCGCAGCCTTCCCCCTACTGGTGTGCGCACAGAGGTCCCCCTAGGCTCCTTTAAGCCGCCCCTCGATGGGAAGCTGCCTACAAAAGTGGACGACGCCATCAGCAGCAACGACAAGCTGCGTGTGGTGCCGGCAAGCAGTTGGGGCTCAGGAGGGGGCTCAGGTGTGTGTGTGTGTGTTTTTGCACTCAAACTAGGATGAATCAAAGGCTGTGGCATCATGCATTTAGTGTGGAGCCTGTGCGAACAAGTAAGGCTCCAGAGGGGGATTGGATGAGTGTTGTTTGTACTCTAACTAGGAATGACTTAAAGGCTTGCGGCATTAGTGCATTGTTTCTGTGGAGCCTGTGCGAGCGAATCTCAGGGCTAAGGAGGCAAATTCAGTTCGTCTTCAAGGGGAGAAGTGCACGTACAAGAGAAAAGAGAAGCAAATTTTGAAATTTAGGAATTATTTTGCAATCAGTCTCCTAGTGAAAATCTCTCTTAAGAGTGGGTTGGTCGAAATGTTGTCAGGAACAAAAAGGTGGAGAGGGTGAGATCGCTTCATGAGGCTTGTATTTGTGTTGCACATGCAAGGAGCCACGGTTTATACATCGGGCTGGCCGGACCTCTGTGCACAAACACCCAGGGTTTGCCAGAGTTGTATAGGCATATATACCAGTGTAGTGCACATACGGCGTCATTCAAAAATGGCACCGTAAATAACGATCGTAAATAACGGCTTTACCGTCACTAAACTCTGACGATTGACGGCGTAATTTACTATTTTCACCGTCAATTTGACATAAATTACGCCGTCAGCGTCATTTACCATTGACGCCGTCAAGCGTCAGGTGCACAACACTTATATATACACTAACAAATGTAAATGACCGTACTTTTGGTGATTTTATTGCCCAAAGACCGTATAGATATGTTTCTGGCCAACCCTGCAAAAATCGTTTGTAGCCATTTGTATGTGAGTAAACATTCTCTGCTCAGAAGCCGTATATCTTTAACTGCATACATGTGTGTAATTGTGGCCAGCCCCTTTTTATCTGTGAGGTCTCGCCCAGTCGTTCTGCAAGCCGTTCTGTGCTTTGCAACTCCAGCACTGCAGCCCACTGGTAAATTTGTCCATAAGGTCCCATCGAGCCGACCTGCAAGCTGCTCTGTGCCTTGCAACTCCAGCACTGCAGCCCACTGGTGAACTACATCCATGAGGTCCCATCGAGTTGACCTGCAAGCTGCTCTGTGCCTTGCAACTCCAGCACTGCAGCCCACTGGTGAATTACGTCCATAAGGTCCCATCGAGCTGACCTGCAAGCTGCTCTGTGCCTTGCAACTCCAGCACTGCAGCCCGCTGGTGATTTTGTCCATAAGGTTTCATCGAGCCGACCTGCAAGCTGCTCTGTGCCTTGAAAGTCCAGCACTGCAGCCCACTGGTGAATTACGTCCATGAGGTCCCATCGAGCCGACCTGCAAGCTGCTCTGTGCTTTGCAACTCCAGCACTGCAGCCCACTGGTAAATTTGTCCATGAGATCCCATCGAGCCGACCTGCAAGCTGCTCTATGCCATGCAACTCCAGCACTGCAGCCCACTGGTGAATTACGTCCATAAGGTCCCATCGAGCCGACCTGCAAGCTGCTCTGTGCTTTGCAACTCCAGCACTGCAGCCTGCTGGTGAATTACGTCCATGAGGTCCCATCGAGCCGACCTGCAAGCTGCTCTGTGCTTTGCAACTCCAGCACTGCAGCCCACTGGTAAATTTGTCCATGAGGTCCCATCGAGCCGACCTGCAAGCTGCTCTATGCCTTGCAACTCCAGCACTGCAGCCCACTGGTGAATTACGTCCATGAGGTCTCGCCGAGCTGACCTGCAAGCTGCTCTGTGCTTTGCAATTCCAGCACTGCTCTCTGAACTTAACTCTGGAGTCAACTCTGGAATTAATTCAAAAGTTGCAAGAGGTTACAAACAGAAGTTACAGAGAATACAGATAAAGCTATCAGTCAAAAAGTGACTGCTAGGCTGCCACGAAAACATTGTAAAATTGTGAGATTTGTTGTTGTAGCACCACAGACTTGTAGCACCTACAAAAGAAACCTTGGAAAGGGAAAAGAGCATAACATTGTTTGTGACATTGCAGCACGGATAAAAATCAGTATAAGCAATCAAGCAGCTCCTGCGCTGCAACCCACTTCAACTTGTGTTCCCATTCTACCTATCGTTCCTGAAACGTAAACAGGAAGCCAAACTCCCAAGCCGCCGTCGCGCTTAGCCCTACCCAGCCGCAAGTCCTTGCGTGATGCTTTGCATTTGGCGCAAGGCCATTATGTGGCCAACAACTCCACAGCATCTCTGCCTGCTGCTGCTCAGGTGTGTGGTATAAGTAGTTGTGTGCTGCTGCTGTATGTGGCGGTGGTGTCATGCTGCTCAGGTGTGTGTTGGTGCATCCTTGCTGCTTCATGTGGTGTGCTATTTTCACTCACTCAGGTGTGTGGTGGTGATTCATGCTGCTTGCAACCACAAACAATGTAAGCAGGATTTGTCAGTCAGTCAGTGCAGGCCAGTGTCCAGAAGGTGTGAGCACAGTGCGGGCAGACGGTTAAAAGTGCCAATGTGCCAGCAAAATGCTGTGCTGTTATGTTGTTGCGTGTCCTTGCAGTGGCGGTGCGTGCTGTAGATGAGAGACAGGTTGGATGAGTGTCTTGGTGCGAGCGTTTGTGTGGTGTGAGACCTTGACGGGCTCAGCAGCTCAGTTTAACAATTTGTTATGGTTTTCACTTCTGCTGCACCCGCTGCAGCCAAGATGTGCGGATTTCGGGGGGGGGGTACACAGTACACAGTACACGGTACACAGTACACAGGGTGAGATACGTTAACTTTTGTCTTTCCCTCTACATGTGTCTCGACACTCCCCAGTGTTTTACTTTTGTTAAAGTTTTCTTTGATTGTGTGCATGCTGATATGCTGATGCAATTGTTGCAAGTTGATCCAGCCTCGCTTGATCTGCCTACGGTGTGTGTGGCAGGTTGGGGTAAGGCTGGCCGGTGGTGAGGCCAGGAGGATGCTGAGGCCGTCACGTTGATTTTGTAACGATTTTGTAATGTTTGTGTAAATAGATTTTGATTTTGATTTTGTACTGTTTGTGCCAGGAGGGTGTAGGAAGCATAACTTTTGGACGACGCGTGTCAAATCGATTGAATTTTATATAATCGGAATCCTGGCGTCGAGAGCTATCAATTGGTATATATATGTGTCCAATTGGAGGGGGGGGTGGTCTGGGGGGGTCCAGAGTGACCCCCCTCCAAAGTTTTACTGGGTCACTCCTACGAAATTTTAAGTATATCATCGGAATCATCAGCTCAAGCCCAGTCGATTGGCACCCTTTTGGGGCAACTTGGGTAAAAGGGGGGGTCTGTGGACATGTCCAAAAGTCAGATGCACACGTACTCGGGTGCAGGCCGCGGGGTGAGTCAAGCCAATGAAGCAGCAATTAACCCCAAACTTACAGGATTGTGCCAGCATGAGATAGTGGAACCCTGAAGAAATGGAAGCAATGTGGGACTGTGTAAGCCAGTTGTGGGTGCCTGGTAGGTCACGTGTGCATGGGCGTCCGTATCTCAGATTTTGCCCCATAACTCTGCAACACTTCAGTTTTGGGTCTTGATGAGTATGCAGATGGATGCCTGCTTAAAAAAGGAGCAGATTGGTACCCATTATGTTTGGATGGGGGCACTGGAAGG
>Ga0307947_1002290_pt1 | contig 15280 bp, 15 predicted proteins | sample OrgLakmetagen232_FD_201840 | JGI IMG/M metagenome (GOLD analysis project Ga0307947, IMG submission 201840) | Saline water microbial communities from Organic Lake, Antarctica - #232 | ecosystem: Environmental > Aquatic > Non-marine Saline and Alkaline > Saline | place: Antarctica: Organic Lake...
TTCCTCAGCTATCTTCGGATTCATCCTTCTATCAAGCAGCATGCCCAAATATTTGAACCTGTCCTTCTCTGGAAGCACCACACCATCGTACGTGAACGGATTCTGCAAAGGAGAGACAGACTTACTCTAATAAATGAACCACCTCCGACTTGGCCGTGTTCGCAGTCAATCCTTTCTTCTCATCGTACGTACGAAGCTTGTTCAGCATCGTCTGCATTTCACCAGGGTCATTAGTAGTTAATCCAAGGTCATCAGCATACAGCATGTGGGACACACAATTCACTCGATCACTAGTCACCAAGATCACAAGATTACAAGAAAAAGGCTTTCAGTCAAGAAGTATGACTGCTCGCCTGTTCATAAAGTACAAGTTCATGACTGAAAAAATGAGTTTGTTGTTTTCCTGGTGTAGAAAAGCAGACACATCCTGTCCTGTCCGTGAAAATAAGGACCCGTACTTCCTGCGGAGAGACACCATCTGAGGGTGCGTGCAGTGAAAGAGAACATGCTTTTCATCATGGAAATTATCATCAGCCTCACATAAGTTGCAAGTAGGGGAAGAGGTAGAATTCCAAGTTGCGGTTCAACACGAAGGGTGTGGACGCGAAGTCTGAAACGAGCCACGCTGCGGATAACATCTCGAGGAAGGTCAAGAAGCATGTACCTGGGAAGCCTATAGGGAGGATGGGTAACCATAGCTCTTTGTGCAGGCAGTGCGCACCACTAATGATAAGTAAGCGTTTTGCTGTTGCGCTATCGGAGAATGATGTCCAAAATTCTAGATGGCTGTCCCTGAGGTCGACAACAAACCGAATGAGATCAATAGGCTCACAGTTCAACAACTTTTGTTTTAACATGTAGGATTGTGTCAAGCCTTCCATGGCTGAAAGAATGTGAGAAGCAGGATCAGCATTCAAGATAATAGATTAAAGGTGGAATCGCCGTCTGTGTGTTTTGGACTGTCACACTGTAGATAGTCAAAATGAGGGAGGCATATTATCATGCATAAAACTCATGTGTGTTTCTACTCTCAACAATTGTGTGCAGCTGAGTGAATTCGGAGGTACAGGTTACAAAGGTTACAGATTAAGCCGTCAGTCAAAAAGTGTGACTGCTAGGCAGCGCGTGTAAAGCAATAATGTAAAGAATGTAAGGATTGTTTGTTGTAGTACCGCAAATTTGTAGCAATTACAAAAAACTTGGAAAGGGTAAAAAGGCACGCTGCTGTTTGAGACCATCATATGTGTGTTTTATGCTTATGAAAGCACTGAGAATTACCAAGAACGAGCGAGGGAGGCAAAAATTATCGAGCAAAAATTATCGAGCAAATTTGTAGCAATTACATAAAACTTGTGTGCGAGGAGCAACATATGCACAACGAGAGGGTCTGGTCTGATTCATCACTCTACCTCTTGCAGCAGGCCCTGCTGCTAGATGAGCTCTGAACCAGCACTTGCCTGGCTAAGTCTGTAAATCCGAAAGATCGAATTAATCCAGATTAGCAGGCATTTCCCGTTGCCATTCAGAGATAGCCACATGAAATCCTACAATTGCTTTAAGGGTCTGCCTCGCTGCCTTTTTTAGAGAAAATTGAATGGCCTAAAACAGTTTTTGCCTGCAGTACTTATCGTATTTGATTATACAAGACTGGTTTGAACTTTGGAGTAAGAGCAGGACCTCGTTCCCCTAAATGGTCTAGGTGACACATCTGCATAGATTAATCGTGATGAGCCTGTTTATAAAAGTGCGTATAGCAGCTTGATCCCTCCTCTTCTGTGGGTATCAAACTTAGGTATACTTGTATGTGTAGCAGCGTGTTGTAAAAGGCATACTCGAGATGTAAGATCAGGAATTGTATTCCTATATGAATCGTTACATTCGTCCCACCCTCATGTGCTTGCGTCCTCGTAGGCATATCATAACCACCAAATCCCTTAGGATTTTACATGACATGCCTTGACTGCACTTCGGAACGATTATGACCCAAAAACTGCGTGCGCCCGGATTCGAACTGGGGACCTCACAGTTGAGGAGAACCCAGAACGAAGCTTCGATACCAGTGTAGCAGCGCGTTGTAAAAGGCATACTCGAGATGTAAGATTAGGATTTGTATTCCTATATGAATCGTTACAGTATGCGACTTGCTTCTGTCTGGATCACACATTGCTAGACCTGAAACCTTAGCATTTACAACGATTAAATAAAGTAATTTGATCTAGATTTCAATGGTGAGGGTCTTAATAATGACACTTGCGTGCTCTTGTCCTCGACAATGCTGGAATCTATAGCACGAGCTAGCTACCCGTGCAACCTTCCAAAGGATACATTCTAATGGCCTAATAAAAAAGCGAGCCGCTCAAATTAGGAAATTTAACAGCATATTTGCCCTAAGAAGTTGGGACCAAAAACTGCCAGCAATGCTGTGAGCGAGCTGACAGCATTCGCATTGGAATATTGCGTGGTAGGTAGCAGTTATTTTAGCTACATCCATCTAGCCAAACGAGCTATGTTTAGCAGGTTGGAGTTTGCTGCGAAGCACTGCCCTTGCGTCCATAAACCTCTGCTTTTTCCCTGACTTGCGCAGGGTAGCATCGTGCCTAAATAGCACCCACTCTGCTTTTGCAGCAAGCTTCTTGTCAAGCCCATCGAACCCCTGCTCATTCAGAGTCAAGTCCTCCAGCAGCAGAAGAAGGCCCTCATTGATCCTGCATGTAGTTTTGCTTTGTGTGCTTAGTACCAAAGAACATGCCCAAGAATAATCAGCTACTACAGAAGAAGGTTTCCACGGCGCCCTCATCAAACCAAAATACTGTTTTAACTGGCCCTTCCAGGTACTTGGAACAGACCTGCCAAAAATAACCTCAGTCAACTGAAACCGAGTACTTGCTGCCACCAATCACTCTTGACCGCCTATTTTACCAACATAGCTCCTTTCCTTTATTGACGTGGGAGTTGTTCAGCGCCTCCACCTTGTTTCTCTCTTATTTGCTTCATCAGTAATCCAGGCAAACAAAGGGATGATAATCGTCCCCTCTTTTCAGTGCAATGCAAACTCACAGCTAGGACTGAGTTTGTGCTAGATCCCTTGCAGCGTCTCAAGAATAAGCAACTCGCAGGAGGAGAGGCAAGTGTCCAGGCTGCCTCCTCACAGTGCAGACTCATCCGGATGCGTAATTGCTACCTCTGCTCATGCAACTTACACAGATTTCAATGACGTCTCACTTTCCAACTTCATGACCTTTATTTCCATTTAACTCCATTCCACTGCATGTGTTGCTTTTGCCTTCCTCGTTTACTAACCTGGAATTGGCCCGGTGAAGGGAACAAGCTGCATGGGTTGCCAGAATGGCCAGCCTGCTAAACTTATGCCGCTGTCGGTAGCTTTCTACTGGTGTACTGAAGGCTGCTCTTGTGTCCCGCAGATCCTTCAACTGAACGAAGCAAAGTGAGACAAAGGCTGAATCACTATCAGTAAACTCGTTGTGCTTTTTTTGCTACAATTTTAGCTCTAGGTGGGAGAGTTGTTGCTGTGAGCACAGCTTTGGCAGGTAAACGGGTGGAAACGGGGACAGTGGCAAGTGGCAAGTTAAGCAGAAATCGTTGCGTTCTAGAGTAGGTTGACACACTGGTTAGAAATTATGTCAGGCCATGTTGCAGAGAACAATTGTCACCTGCGCAAGCATCTGCCGTTGAAGCGCCTGATTATCAACAAAACATTTTGCCTTTTGAGTATTTTACAAAAACCAATGAGCTCTTTTGTTGGTGCAGGTTCTGTGTGGGTCATTATGCAGCTGTCCTCCACTGAAATCACTTTTCACCCGTCACGCAGATTACGCCCAAACAAGAATTCAAGCAGTCACCTTCTGATGCAGGTTGCGCTCTACCACAGATGCGGCGGTGTCATAGAAGGAGGTGATAGGGCCAGCTGGGTCCTGCTGCGTATCCGCGGTCCCCTGCGGCCCAAACCCCTCCCTCAAATGTCTTTTCGGTGGCACCTGCTGCTGCTGCTGCTGTTGCTGCTGCAGATCTGAAACTTGGTATTCTGAACTATTCAAGTGTCGTGGAAATCCTGTCTGAGTGCTTGATGACTCTCCGTAGCCCCCAGGTGTTAATGAGGAATAGCCATTGGCCTGCTGAGGTGTGACCTGCAGAAGCCTTTGGTGGCTGTCCGTGCACGGCGCCAGCTTGGACGCGACGCTCATCATGTCCACCAACATGTCTGTGCTTATGCGGCCTGCAAAAAGCAGTAATACGCCTGATCTGACCTGCTGTGCACACATCAGCAGCTGGACCAGCACAAGTGTGCTTATGCGCTCATGCATGCACCAGCAACATCTAACCTAGTGCTGGCAAAACCAACCAGGTGTGGCTCAGTTGACCTGTAAACTAGCAAATTCATTAAAATTCGGAAGCATGTACAAGACAGGCGTAAAATTGCAGTATAATTGTGAATTACTGTGGAAGAGCATGTAGCGATGCTATTGCTGCGTGTGTATGTGTGTGCGAGTGTGTGTGTGCTAGATAAACAAGCTGCAGCACAAACATGCTAAGCTCACAGCAAAAAAGGACTGCATCCCTAAACATTCAGATCCCCAAGTTTCTCCATGTGCTCTCAAGACTCTCATGATAATCGACACAACATCCCAGACACTTCAGGATCCTTCCTGGAATTCTGCTGCTAGCTACCAGATGCTTCCTCTTTACCTTAACAGATACTTTCCCCAACATACGCGACAATGCTGTTACTACTGCTGCCTACGTACCTTCCTTTTTGCTCCCTCTGCTTACCTAGTGCTGGCTGAATGCCATCCAAGAGGGCCTCCACGTGCGCAAGGTTCGGGTGGCCCACTGACACCACATTGTCATTAGGCACATGAAGAGGAGAGCTGCTGCCCACAGCACCTTGTCCATACCCTATGCAATTGACATTGCCCTTGTTTTTCCTATTGCTGTTGCTTCTAGCACCAATACTATGGCCACTAAGACTACTTTGGCTGCCACCACTAGGGCACAACCCTGCTCCGCTGCGCCTGCTGCTGCTGCTGCTGCCTTTGCTGCTCCTGCTGCTGTTGCCACTGTTGTCGTGACGGCTTTGGCTGGTGCTCACTCGGTTGCCACCATGTGCTGATGCACACTGTGGGCTGCTGCTGTCATAACAGCCAAAGCTGTATCCTGCACCGCTAGCAAAAGCGCTGCCGTGCTGCGGTGGAGGGGCGCTGCGATGCTTGTAACCTGTACTAGTGTCAGAAGCTGGTGCCTGCGTGTTCAGCACACGCAAGAGGCCTCTAAGCAAGCCTAACCACTCCCGGGGATGCTGCTTCTTGTGCTTACTCACACGGTGGGGTGCAGGGTCGTGAGCAGAAGGGAGCTTGCCCAGGCCCTGCTCAAATGAGTGTTGGAGTGAGCCAGCTGTCTGTGTGCCCAATTGGCCCTCTGACCCTCTGCCACAGGTGCTGCGGCTAATTTCAGAGGTGCTGCTGATAACAGAAGTGCTGCTGCTGAATGGGAACTTGTTTGGGCTGCTGCTGTCACTGTCTTTACTGCTGCTGCTGTTGCTGCTGCTGCTCCTGCTGCTCTTGCTGTCAGGGTCGGAGGTGCGAGAGCGGGTAGTGCAGATTGGAGTGGCATCAGGGGCTTGCACGGGTGTGTTCATGTCATCGGCCCCCCTTTGGTTTGCCTCACTGTCTGCTGTGGGCAATACAGAGGCTATGCCTTGCACGCTGTACCAAAGCGAGCCGTTGTCACAGGCATGCAGCTGGGAATGCAAGCTGGGGCGAGGCTGCTGCGGTTGCTGCTGGTTGACGCGCTCTGTGTGTGTGGCATGGTGCTGTCCATCCTGCTGTTCTAGATGCTGCCGATGGAGTTTTGGCTGTACGGCATGTACATGCCGGTCCTGCTGCTTTTGTTGGCCAAGCCAAGTGTGTTTTGGGTGTGGATCATGTACATGCTGCTTCTGTTGGGTGCTAAGGCACTGGGGCTGTAAGGTGCACGATATCTGCTCTGATTTGCTGAGGTGTTCTTGGTTTGTACGGTGAGCCTGCTGCTTCTGCTTCTGCGGCTGCTGGTGCTGTGGCACGCAGTGAGGGTGGGGTCCAGGATCGGGCGTCATCATAGGGGCAGCTCTCTTGAGGGAGGGGGGGGATACAGTGGAGGGAGCCCACCGACACTGACCTTCCTGGATCAGGAGGTCCGGCACTTTGAAATTGAGGGCAGGGAGGTCGACAAGCAGGCTCTGAAGCTGAGGGTTGGTGAGGAGGGCGGCAAATCGCCGCACCTCTTCCCATTTCGGGCTACCAGGGGTGACCTGAGAGGGCCAGTGTATGCGCAGTTGTGTGTGCATGTATGTGTGAGTGTGGGTGCAGCGTGGGCATGTGACATCCAATCGTCGCAACCAAGGTTGTTTTTTCATTAGTACGTGAGGATTACAGGCAGGGTGACTTCTATCCTCTGTACTGAGGAGGACTGAAACTTAAGCAGGCAAGTGTCACAATCAAATGTCCAGGTACACACACCAGGAGAGCAGCATTCAACCAAGTAAGGTGCAATGAGGTTGGCCAGAAGGTTGGCCAGAACCATAAACGCACACCGCAAATACATCATTTTTGGCAGAATACATGGAAATCCCCCTCACACAAATCTACATCATATTGTGTACATATGATTTAAATCTTATTATGAGCGTGACCTAGATGATCAGCGCCAGCACCATCACATGTTGGTTGATCAGAACCATGTACTTACACATGATAAAGAGATCAAAATTTTCATAAATTCTTGTTATTTTTGTGCATCAAGCCAACCAATTCAAGGTACAACAAAGGAGGGTGAAAGGGCACATCAAAGAAGCTTGCATTTTCTTTCCTTGCAAGACAGATAACTAACTCTGCTGGTTGTGTCGAGCGGTCTGCGCCATCCTCTCAATCCAACCAATCTGCAGCTTTGATCAAGTTATTTATCCAGGCACACAGAATGCACACTAACCAACAGCAACACAACCATGCAAACTGCATTGCACCCAGTGCTTAGTCTCACCGTCTCCATGTCATTGTATTGCCGTGCACCCCAGTTCACCCCCACACCCATCGCTCACACAATGGCTCTCCCACACAAACTACCTAGAAACCTGAACTCGTGCTTGCAACCAAGCTTGCCTTTCATGCACATACCCAGCTGGTGTGAGGTACACACATGACATGCACAGCACGCTGCACGGAATCCCGCAGAGCCAGAAGCTGCTCCGTGCTCTGTGTAGACGCCTGCACGGCACATGGGAGTGGGACGAAAACTACAGGTAACAAATACTGATGCTGTGATGATGTACAGCGCGTAACAGAAGACCTCACACTTTGTGCACACACTAGCAGAGCTCTCCGCCACGCAGAGCAAGTAAGAATGGGGGGAGATACTAGACAGAGCTTTCCGCCACGCAGAGCAAGGAAGGATGGGGGGAGATGAAGGAAAGGGTGATATAGAGTCTAAGGACGAGTGCACAAAGAAAGCTGTACAATGGGAAGTGTAGCAAAAAAGCAAAAGAAGTGTTGCATCGTTGGGTGTTCATATGTGTGTAGCAAACAGGACAATCAGAGGGAAGAGTGTATGAATGAAGGATCAACAGATGGATCAGTTGGAGGATCATAAGTTTTGCAATGCAATTAGCTCCAGCAGGAAACAGCAAGCAAAGTAGCCAAGCTAAATGCACTGAAGCATGCATGCAATGAGAAGCAGTGGGCCTTAGTGCCACCAAGACTCCTTTCCAAACATACCTTCTGTACTTATGCCACACCTTCTGTACTTATGCCAGAAACAAGTAAAAAGACAGACTCGCAAGCTTGCTCGGTCATGTGTAGCAGTACCATATATGAGTATATGAGACATCAAATGCTTAGATCAGGCTTTCAAGCTAGTTGGACCTTTTGTTAAGGCATCAATTGCGGCACACTCAACCTTTGCAAAATGACGCAAGGGGGCAAAGAGTGCATTGTAATCGTACTCCCTCTTTGCAAACACGCAGGAACAAATTACAACTACACACGCACACTGCAAATAGAAATAAGCAGTACCGTCTGTGTTTGTGTGTGTGCCAATTGTCCAAAAGTTGTGTACTCTAGGATTATTTGTTTACCTCGTGCAAGCCGCCACCCAGCCTGATGGCGTGCCTTGCTAAGTTTGTTTTGGTGGACAGATGCACTGAGGGCAAAGCTGCAGCAAGTATTGACTCAAGTAGTCCCTCCTCCAGATTGGTGCCTTCAGGGAAGCCTGTGTGGGGTGGTCGCAGACACATGGAATGGATTGTGCACTGCATTGTGTGAGGATGTGCATTGGATTGATAAGTCCCTCCAGGTTCAGACTGTGTGTTTAATTGTGCGACTCCGTGGACTCTGTGTATGAAAGAGTTCCTCCTCCAGCTCAGGGTCTGTATGGAAGTCTTAGGGAAACATCACAGACAAGGCTGTTGTGTTTGTGTGCTTGTTTAAACGAGTCCCCTCCAAATGATTAACTAGGCTAGGGAAGGCAGTGATAGACAGCTGCAGGAAAATCTGTGGAATGTGAGAAATGTTGAGCAGTGTTGGGTTTTGTGTGTGTTTTGTGTGTTTTGTGTGTGTGGAGCTTTGTGTGTGTGTATATGTATATGTGTATGTGTGTTTGTATATGTGTGTATATGTGTGTGTTACTTTGTGTAAGTGTGCGTGTGTAAAAGCGCTCACATCCCTGCATGCACAATCCTGGAACAAGGCTCTGCGTTTCGACACCATCAGGCACTTAAATGATCCAATTCAAAGGGTGCTGTGACTCCATTACATCTGATCTACACCGTTGAAACGAAAACAATAAATGCTAGCAGCAAACACCATGCGGTGTGTGTGGGGCACAGTGCAGGCATTCGTGAAAACTTGCCCAGATTCTAATGGCAGCTGTACGACATTTTCACACAGCTGTGACTGGAGCTTGGCGAGGTGAAAACCTTACACGCGTGCATGAAAGCACACCTTAACCTTAATTGCTGCAAGCATCCCTGAGAGACACAAACTGGCAAACGTGTTTGCACAAGCACATATACCATCCATCCATCTATCCCCCACCCCCACCCCACCGCACAAACGCACTCACACAGGCATACAAACACACCTGCCAGCAGCACCCCCACTCACAAACGCACACTCAGGCATACAATACAAACACACCTGCCAGAAGTACCTTCACTCACAAACGCACACACACAGGCATACAAACACACCTGCCAGAAGTACGCCCACTCACAAGCACAAACACACACACACATCTGCCAGAAGTACCCCCACTCACAAACGCACACACACCGGCATACAAACACACCTGCCAGAAGTACGCCCACTCACAAACACACACACAGACATACAAACACACCTGCCAGAAGTACTCCCACTTGCAGAGCCTTGTCATTTAGAGACGCAGCAGCTGACAGCTGGCATGCATGAGGGGGAGAGGTTACGCTTTGTGGAGGCTGGGTCGGTGGAAGGCCAGGTGCGCAACATGTTAGCTCCAGAGCATTGAAGCAGTAGAGGCTGCAGTGCTTTGATGTAGGAGAGGCAAAGGTGTGGAGGCCCATCTGTAAATGGCAGCTGGCCCAATCCTGGAATACACGGGCGGCTCTCTGCAAAATAAGTATGGTAGACAGGCAAAGAGTATGGCAGACAGGTAAAAAGTATGGTAGATAGGCTAAGGGTATGATAGACAGGCAAAAAGTATGGTAGATAGGGGGGTAGCATCGTGTGATGCAAAAACACAAAGGCAGTTCTCTGCAATGAAGTCACATGATGCGAGCACTGCTTGATCAAGTGGAATGATCTAGCGGTGCTAGCATTCTGAAATAGAATGAGTGGCATCGACAATGGGTGTTTACGAAGCACAAAGAATTGCAAGGATATGCTGATTCCATACCACTGGCTATGCTGTATGGTCTCCTCAGTAGATGTGCAAATTTGGAGTTGCCCTTCACAATGTTAGGCGTGTAACACAACCTTGACACATGAATCAAACTGGAACGCTCTCTGCACGTTGTGCCTTCAAACACATGCACACTTGCTCACACGTACGCACACACGATCGTGCATGCGTACAGACATATAGGTAATACCAATTAGCACCCACACAAACAACCTGCCAGGGGCTCACTGCTTCTTGCAGCATAACTAGGGTTGGTCAAAACCGTATGCACACACCATGACCGAGAACTTGGAAACCTCCATGCAAACAATACAGTACATACACCGTTCTATGTGTTTATGTATAGTTCTGGCCAGCCAGCTCTAAGTACACTGCACCTTGTCTCGCAGTACCCCAGACAGCTCCAGGATGGTCTGCATGTCAACGGGGGGAGGGATCAGACAAGGAGACACAACGGCCCTCAATTCCTGCTCCACATTTGCATCCTTCCCCTCCTCCCTGACTTTCGACGTCTCCCCTTTACTGCCCATCCCCTCCTCTTTCCTATCACACCCCAGCTCGGAACATTTGACAGGCTCCGTACCCAACCCCATGCCCTGCTCCTGCTCTACACCCACGCCCCCATCCTGCATTTGGCCTGCATCGGTGCTTCCACGCCCACTCTGCTCCTGCGTGTGCAGGTCCCCCTGCCATTGTGACCCTGTGGCGTTTGAGCCAGGTGCGTCATGCAAGCGCTTCTGTGCAGCATGCTTGACCACCCACTCCTCATGAAGCTTCACAACACTGTCGACAGCTGCGGCAGAAAGGGCATCCTCCCACCTTGGTGTGCGCACGTATTGTCCCCTGAGACCACGGCTACTTACAGCAATTTTGTCACCCATGCTGCTGTTACTCCCCTTGCCACTGGTGCTGCTGCTGCTGCTGCTGCTCCTGCTCTGTGCCATGCTCAGCAATGCCCCCACAGCCGGCAGGCCCATGCGCTGCACCGTGTCCTCAGCTGCTGCCAGTGTTGCTTGCTCTCCAAGGGTGACATTGGTAGAGGCAGGGGTGGTCGTATGGCCAGCCATGTCCTTTTGCTGTTGCTGCTCCCTTGCATCTTTGACAGAGCGGGGCAGCTGCTGTTGTGCACTGCTATGAGGCGCGGACTCTTGGGCCTCGTGATCTGGGACACGTGCTGCTTCCTTGTGCAGGAACAATGGGTGCCCAAGATGTGCGGTGTTTGTGGGGCTCCGACTGCTGGACTGCTGAGCATTAAGGGTGGCGTGAGCCACTTGTCCTAGCCAGGTTACAAGGAAATGCAGCTGTGGTGGGAGGGGAGGCCATTGGTCCTTTAAAGAAAGCAGGAGGGCGTGTGTGCCGGGGGAGAGGGTTGGAGGACAGGGGGTTGAGGAAGGGGGGAGAGGCTGTGTGGGGGAGGGAGGGAATGGTTGGACGTGGTTGGGTTTAGGAAGCCCGAGGGAGGAGTGGAGCCGAGCTATATAACGGGCTCTCTGTACGGTATGGGCTATTGCTACGAGGCCTGTTGTGAATGAAAGAGCGATGAAGAGTTGGTGGGCCGCCAGCGAGTGATCATGCTAGCCTGCTTTACAATTTGCATACAAAGAGGACTCAGTTTTTGGTCGTAAGGAAGCAAAGTGCGGGACCCTTGTACGGAATCTGGCTGCGACAGCATACCTATCTCCTGATTAACAGCTAGGACTAGCCAGAACCATTTATATATGGTGTATATGCGGCATTTTTGGCAGGAACATCAATAATATACGGTTGGTCATATACGGTGTATTTATACGGTTCTGGCCAACCCTATGAACAGCCTACAAAGGGCACACCAGCTCCCTAAAACACACAAAGAGAGCAGCAGCTTGCAACACTTTAAGTTCAATTCATGTGCTACATATTCCACCAAGGCAAAACGAGGACGGCTACAACGTGGCTTTGCAATTTCTCAACTGTAATAAAACCTTTAGTGCATCACTGTCCACACACGTGACGTAGCACCAAAAGTTATCGTGTGCATGCTGCATAAGCACAATAATTACCTGCGAGTTCAGAGCAAGGGATGGATTTGAAAGGGCTGGAGTGCAGAAGGGCCCAGCCTGCTGCTTCGAGTAGCTGCAGCTGCTGAGGAAGCGAGGCCTGCTTGGCAAAAGCTTGCGAGAGGGGCTCTGTAGATTGAAGTGGAGCACCCGGCAACTGCAAGGCTTCTACATTTTGTTGCAGCTGCTGCTGTCGCTGTCGCTTTCGCTGTTGCTTTTGCTGTGGCAGCTGGTGCGGCTGCTGCTTTTGTAAAGCCGGTGGCTGGGACGGGTGAGGGTGGTTGATTCCTGCTGTCATTGGTGGCCCAAATGCAGCTTGCACTATCCTGCGTAAACAAAAAGAGTAGCAGGATTAAGAAGAGACGCTGTGATGAGGAATGACAGTTAGCAGCTTCCGGCAGCTGGCCTCTTGAGAAGGCTCTTTTTTCCTTACATTCCAACAATCTTATCCTCCATTTCTTTTAAGCACTCGGCCTGTCACTTTCTCTATTTGCACACAGAGGCAGACGCATTTATTCCTATGATAATACACGCGCACCATCTTATGCTCTGGTAATAAATATGCATTACAACAATCCATTCTGATGTTGTAGGCAGCAAGTATTTATCCCTGCAAAAGAGAGGCAATGACATAGAAACCCTGCAACACAGCCAAACTGGTGGTAATTTAGACACCCGCAGATCTGACACATCAGCCGAAACACTTTATGCAAACACGAGCAGCTTCCATCATTTCAAAAATGCAAAGAAATACATGATGTATTGATATTTGATCCGCACCGGCCACGCCAAATGCACTCTCCAGCAGAGACACACATCACTACCCAGCTGACTGTGCAACTAAAAGTCCGCGCCTGCAGATCTGGCCGATAACAGCCACGACAGAGGTACTATTAAGAAGAGACACACACATCATTACCCAGCTCACTGTGCAACAATAGTCCTCACCTGCAGATCTGGCCAATAACAGCCACGACAGAGGCACTATTAAAAGAGACACACATCACTACCCAGCTCACTGTGCAACAACAGTCCTCACCTGCAGATCTGGCCGGCACCAGCCAATCCAGACACCATGTGAGCATGAGCATCTTCTTCACCTGCAGATCTGGCCGACACCAGCCAATCTAAACACCATGTGAGCACGAGCAGGTCGTTCTCACCTGCAGATCTGGCCGACACTAGCCGATCCAGACACCATGTGAGCACGAGCAGCATCCAGCCATGCTTGAGCCAACTCTGGTCTCGCGCTCCAGATGGGGGGGTTGTGTGAGCTCAGCACGTGAGATGCATGCAGCAGCTCGTTTGTAGATGCAATGACTGTGTTGCTGCTGCAGGTGGAGCTGTTGCGGCTGTTGGGGGAGTTGGCAGCACTTATGTTGGTGGCGTTCATATCGCTGGTGTCGCTGGTGGTGGTGGTGGTGGTGGTGGTGGTGGTGGTGGTGCTGCTGCTGCTGCTGCTGCTGCTGCTGCTGCTGAAGTAGTAGTTGTTGTTGCTGTTGTTGTTGTTGTTGGTGGTGGCTGTGGCGGTAGTCCAGGGAAGCTCTAAACTGCAAGTACCGAGGTTTATTGCAGTTTGCTCTAGCCGATCCTGCGCACATGTAACGTGCACGGAGCATTTATGTGCAAATATATTTTTCCAGACAACTAAGGTCGGTTCTTGATAAAATGTATAAGTATGGAAAGCCACAGAATGGCAGTATGCGTGCAGAGGGCAGCATCACACATTCTATATAAATAGCGCAGTCCACGCTTTCAAGCCATCCCAAGAAAGCAAAGCTGTGTGAGATGGTTAGCCAATTTCATATCACCCCTTACCTGGAAACATTGTATCACATGGACATCCACAGCGTAAATTTGTTTGTACACAAACTAATGTTCGACCCATTAACTCGCTAGACAGCCAGCACTGTCAATACAAAGAGGCACACCATGCACAAACACACCTGCAACGCTGACAAATGGTCTTTGATATTGTTGCTACTTCGGTTGCTGCTGCTGTCTTTCACGCTGCTGCTGTTATTGCTGCTTCTGCCGCTGCTCCTGCTTTTGTGCAAGCCAGCCAGCTGGAGCCCTAAAGCCTTCAGCATCTCCCGCAAGGCCTGCCACTGCATGTGGTCATCCTGCTCTGAGGACTTGCACGGTTCTGAAGCAGTATGACTCAAAGAGGGCCTCCCCCTCTTGCCATGCCCGTGCACACGGTTATGGAAAGTGTTCCAGCGTATGTGTCGTGCAGCAAGGCCAAGGGCAGCGGGGAGCGTGTGGGAAGCTATGGCCACCTGGCCCTGCATTGATGAAATCACGGGCACATTTATGAGCATGTGAGCGTGCATGATCAAAAGTCAGAACGTGAGCTCATTGGATTTGGTGGTCTGTGTTTGATTGCAAACAAATGCCCTTTCTGCATGCACAACGCACTTAACGTACATGATGTGTTTCAAAATTGGAGCCAATCTTGCGCAGCATAGCGTTGCAACAACAACAGCAGGAGAAGGGGTAGCGTTTCTCTGTCCATCGTCATGCTAAGGAAGCAGCAAGCACGCCACCAATGAGCGTGGCAGCGAAGCATTGAAACAGCAGCACTCGAGACAAACTGAAAAAGAATCACCTGCACGTTTGATGGCCTATGCCTGACACGTGTACACACACATGCACAAACACACACACACGCACACAAATACACACACGCACAAACACACACACACAAACACACACACACAAACATGATATGCTCAGTAACGGCATGAGGTGTTCTTATCCAGCACACCTGCAAGTGCTCTCCTGCCTGTTTACATGCGGCAGCAGCCAGGTCCATTGTACCAACACGAGCACCTCCTGCGACTGACGCTGCTGCAACCGCGATCTGCAATGGACAGGACAGAGACCAACAGCGCTCTGCAATGGACAGGCCAACAGCGATCTGGAATGGAGACCATGCAATGGAGACCATGGACAGACCAACCGCGATCTGCAATGGACAGACCAGACCAACGGCAGACATTGTGGTCCTCCGTGTGCCAGTAGTCTGTGTGACTTGAATGAAAAATTAGCAGCTACTAGCTGGTTTGAACAGTTAAGGGGTGTGTGTGATGTGTGCGCAATGTGTATGAGTTGTGTGTCATTGTGTTTGGGTGTGGGTGTGGGTGTGTGTGATGTGTGCGCAATGTGTATGAGTTGTGTGTGATTGTGTTTGGGTGTGGGTGTGGGTGTGGGCGTGTATGTATGCATGTATGTATGTATGTATGTATGTATGTATGTATGTATGTATGTATGTATGTATGTATGTATGTATGTATGTATGTATGTATGTATGTATGTAT
>Ga0307947_1002295_pt1 | contig 15262 bp, 13 predicted proteins | sample OrgLakmetagen232_FD_201840 | JGI IMG/M metagenome (GOLD analysis project Ga0307947, IMG submission 201840) | Saline water microbial communities from Organic Lake, Antarctica - #232 | ecosystem: Environmental > Aquatic > Non-marine Saline and Alkaline > Saline | place: Antarctica: Organic Lake...
ACTTTGTCGCAGGCCCTGCACCAAAACCACCCCCGCGCTCTCTCATCGAGCATTTTGATTTCCCTGTTCTGAGCGTGTTTCCCCTTACTTTGTCGCAGGCCCTGCACCCAAACCACCCCCGCACTCTCTCATCGAGCATTTTGATTTCCCTGTTCTGAGCGTGTTTCCCCTTACTTTGTCGCAGGCCCTGCACCAAAACCACCCCCGCACTCTCTCATCGAGCATTTTGATTTCCCTGTTCTGAGCGTGTTTCCCCTTACTTTGTCGCAGGCCCTGCACCAAAACCACCCCCGCACTCGCTCAGCGCAAGATCAGCCTGCGTCAGCTCTTCCTCCAACAACTGATGGGTTGGCAGCACCACAAGAGCCAAAAGCTCCGACAGAGCCACAGACGCCATCAGGTAATGGCAGCAATGCCCCACCAGCAGCTGCAGCTACAGACAGTGGCAAACACGCCCCAGCTGCAGCTGTAGCAGCTGACAAGGGCAACAACGCCCCAGCTACTACAAAGACGACAGCAACAGCAGCAGCAGCAGCAGCAGCAGCAGCAAATAGAGGTGGCAACGCCCCAGCTACTACAAAGGCACCAGCAGAAGCAGCAGCAGAAGCAGCAGCAGCAGCAGCAGTAGCAGCAGCAGCAGCAAGTAGAGGTGGCACCGTCCCAACTTCAGCGGTAGCAAGAAACAGTGGGGACAGCACCCCAGCTGCCGCAGCAGCACCGGCAAGCAGTGGGAAAAATGGCCCTGCTGCATCCAAGTACCCCTCCCTGACTCCAGAAGCCAGCGCTGCCATTGAGAACTGGGCCCAGACACTGCCCGTGTGGTGAGTGTGTGCAGGGTCAACTAACGAAAGAGAAGCACGTGCAATGATTTAAAACGTTGCAATCGGTGGTCGGTATACATTACTGTCCGTGTGGGGTAATAAAATGTAATGGCAGTCTGATGAAGAACAATTTGGTCGGTAGACATTGCTGCCTGTGTGTGGTAATAAAATGTTATGGCAATACGATGAAGAGAAGAACGATGTGGTTGGTATGCATTACTGCCTGTGTTTTGTAATAAAATGTTATGGCAATACGATGAAGAGAAGAACGATGTGGTCGATATGCAATGCTGCCTGTGTGTGGTAATAAAATGTTGTGGCAATACGATGAAGAGAAGAACGATGTGGTTGGTATGCATTACTGCCTGTGTTTTGTAATAAAATGTTATGGCAATACGATGAAGAGAAGATTGATGTGGCCGGTATGCAATACTGTCTGTGAGTGGTGAAGAACAGGGTAAGCCAACCCAAAAAGTAGCATATCAATTATTAAAGACGTTGTGGGCGGTAAGTGGCAGGCATCTTGAGAATGCAGGCACTGCCTGTGCTGTGAGTTGCGGGGGAGAACCGACAAAAACCAGGAGGGAGCAAAATGATCAATATATTGTGGTCATCCGTGTGTGAAAAAGCGCGGTAAAAACCTTACCCCATGTCTGATTGGTGAGTGGCCGACAAAACCACAACTTCCACACATGAGTTAATGAAATCGAGCGTGGGTACCACCTAGCTCATTTCCCAAAAAAGAGGAAAAAACATTGGGCCCTGACTGTCGCATGGTCTGAATAGCCGCAAACAAAAAATTGGGTGGAAGATGAATAATTTTACTTGTCTGGGCAGAGGCCTTGGACGTGCTTGCCCGGTGGTTCGTTTGTTAACCTCGTTTGTTAACAGGGCAAGGCATGTATGCTCCAGACACAGGGGCATGGTTTGTGGGGAGGCAACATTTCAGCACGTGTTGAGTGCAAGATGGCATATGGTAGTATCTGTGGTTGGCATGACAAGGTGTGATGAAGAGTAGATTTCTTAACCCTAAACTTAAGGCTGAAGAAATGTATACTCTCAGCAGCTGCTCTTAGGCAGCTTAGGCAGCTTAGCAGCTGCTTGGAGGCTCAAGTTGAGGCCAATCCTTCCCTGGTGCACTTCTCTATTGTCACGATGGGAATGTCGCCTTTTTGCCTCTAATGTGGTTATCGTTCCATCCATGATTGCAGGCATAAGTCGGTAACCAGACGCCAAGTTATGATGTTTCCATCCATATTTGCAGGCAGAATTGAATAGCCTGACGCCAGGCAGGCGGCCACGTTCAATGCATACACACACATACACACACACATCCTCACAATCACACTCACACCTGCAGGTATGCACTGTCTACAGCTGCCAAGGGCTCTGCAAACCCTGTCAAGGCAAACAGCAGCTCTGACAACAACAACAACAACAACAACAACAACAGCAACAAAAGCAGCACCCGCACCGGCAACGGCAACAAGGCCAACGGCAACCCCTTAGTCAGCAGCAGCAAGCACAGCGGCAGTGCTAGCAACGTAGACAGCAGAATCAGCAGCAACACCCCCAGCAGCAGCAACAAAAATACACACAGCAATGGCAGCAGCATCGCCAGCAGCGAGAACATAAGCGTCAGTGCTGCCAACAGCAGCGGGGAGGGTGCTCTCGAAGAAAGGCCTGTTTGTACGGGCGGTGGGAAGGAGGCGGCCTTTGGACGGTTGGACAGGACGGCCAATGCCCCAGGTATTGAAAAGAAGGTTCCAGTGTAGGCATTGAAAGCCAATGCACCACTTTATAATGAAAACATTAATTTGCGCTGGCAGTGAAAGCCACCCCTTATTAGTTTCTTGGGGTTAAATGATTGCCTTTTCAGAAGCAAAACAGCACACACACACACGGTTGAGAGGGTGTTGTGTGTGTGTGTGTGTGTGTGTGTGTGTGTGTGTGTGTGTTGATGAGCAGGCAGACAGTGATGAAGTTGTTGATTCGTAAATAGGCTGACAGGGCGGCCACTGCTTGTCTGTTATCTGTTATGCATGCAAGGATTGTGTGTGCACAGTTGTGAGTGGGTGTGCTGAAGTGCTTTGTTGTATAAGTTGGACGCATGGGACAGCCCTTGAGCACTTCAGTAAGCAAGGTGCCCCAGATCTGTAAGTTGTTGATGTGCAGTTGCATGCATTTGTTTGGTTGATGGCGTCGCCTTGGTCAACGTGTTTTGTCTAGGTGTGTATAGCCGACCTGGTGTTCATCAAGGTTTGTATAGCTGACCTGGTGTTCGTCAGGGTGTGAATAGCTGATGTCCATCAGGGTGTGTATAGCTGATTTGGTGTTCAAGGTTTGCATAGCTGATTTGATGTTCATCAGGGTGTGTATAGCTGATGTTCATAAGGGTGTGTATAGCTGATTTGGTGTTCAAGGTTTGCATAGCTGATTTGATGTTCATTAGGGTGTGTATAGCTGATTTGGTGTTAAAGGTTTGCATAGCTGATTTGATGTTCATCAGGGTGTGTATAGCTGATTTAGTGTTCAAGGTTTGCATAGCTGATTTGATGTTCAAGGTTTGCATAGCTGATTTTATGTTCACCAGCAGGGTGTGAATAGCCGACGCTCATCAGGGTGTGTATAGCTGATTTAGTGTTCAAGGTTTGCATAGCTGATTTGATGTTCATCAGGGTGTGTATAGCTGATTTAGTGTTCAAGGTTTGCATAGCTGATTTGATGTTCAAGGTTTGCATAGCTGATTTGATGTTCACCAGCAGGGTGTGAATAGCCGACGCTCATCAGGGTGTGTATAGCTGATTTGGTGTTCAAGGTTTGCATAGCTGATTTGATGTTCATCAGGGTGTGTATAGCTGATTTTGTGTTCAAGGTTTGTATAGCTGATCTGGTGTGCATGTAAAAAGCGTGTGGAAGCTTAAGGATGTAATGGATTATTTTCAGAGGCAGTACAGCCGTTTTTAATTAGCATGCGCCAATTTCCAACCCAAGCATGTGGCGATGTTAAGTGATGGGCGCTGTGTAAATGTTTAAATGTGATTGTAAGCAGTCTTGGGGAAGGACGCCACACTTTTGAGTCGGTTTTAAATGTGGCTGCTATGCACTGTTTTTATAATCAAAAGCGGGCTCGTGCAAATGACACCAAATAAAATGACGATTTAGCCGCCTGAATTCCTGCCACTCTTTAAAAAGCTGGCCTAACGCTGATGGAGAAAGTGAAATATATTGAACTAAATGAGTAATATAGACTCTGTTGGGAAAATCATAACGCGGACAGTCCTTCATTTGCATCTAGATTGCTTAAAACATGTCTTTGAAAGCAGGGTAATCGTATCTCCTCAATTTGGGGTACCAAAGTCACTTTAAACTCGGTTTTGCCTCAGGCTGTGATTAAACCTCTGCTGCTGGCACCAGCTTATTAACAAGATTACTATACACAAACAGCATGCGCGATTACACCAACCCATTGGCAGGTTCCCTTCAGGATCTCACTGTGTAAAGAGCGCAGCTCTGGCTTACGAATTGGACGTGAACGGAAACGTGAACACCAGTTCCAATATCAATGCATGGCAGATGCTCAGGCTTGCCAGATGTAAAAGGCACGAGCGCAATACAATAAACTTTGGCTGCTCTCTTGGTCATAATTGCAATACAACAATTGGTCGTAATTAAAATGCAATAAACTTTGACTGCTCTGTTTGTTCGTGATTGCAGGGAAGGGAGCCTCTGCAGCCTACTGGGCTGACCATATAATAAACTTTGACTGCTCTGTTTGGTCACGATTGCAGGGAAGGGAGCCTCTGCAGCCTACTGGGCTGGCAAGCGAGATTTGCAACGCCAGCGCCAACAGCAGGTGCAGTAAATCCTAGTGTACACCCTGGTTTTAGGCTGGTGTACAATATGTGATTTGGTGGGGGCAGCAGCAGTATAAATTTTACTTTTTCCAGGGTTAGATGTGGTGCATACCCAGCTAAACTGACTCAGAGAACTCTTAAAACTTACTTGACCATAACTCGGTTATAGGGTTCAGAAGGCAGGATTGAATGCGTAGCAGGAGCTTGCTTTCAATGAAGTCTTTTTGTGTGCAAGAGAGGCAAAAAGCAATTTCCCTGCACTCCTGGTGCTGCACTGCCAACCAAGGACAAAACATTGCCGCGCTTTCTTGTTTAACCTTCAAATTTGCGTGGGTAATAGGCTGGCAAGTATTCCACGTATTGCGTTTTTTTGATTGTTTTGTTGTTGTTGATTGTTTCAAACATGACCAAACACGTGCCATCCACAGGAGAGATCTGAATGTGCAGCAGAGTCTCGGCAACAACAGCGCCAGATGCAGCAGCAGCTGAAAAGCAAGCTGGGCAAGGCACAGGTGGGAATGTGTGTGTGTGGGTGTTTCGGTGTACCTGTGTTTGCGCATGCGTGTGTGGGGAGGGGTGCGGGGTGGGGGGGGGGCTCTGTGCATGGTGATAGAGCAATTCTGATTAGAGCTGTTTATACACAAATTCTGCAGCTTCTCCCCTTGGCACCCCTCTTAAGGTGGATCTAAGTGCATTAAAATGCTCTCTCTTAATTTATCTCGCCCTATGACATCCCTGCAGGCTCTTCAGGCACAGAGGCCTCCGCCGCCACCCCTTCCACCCCCACCCCCCCCTCTTCAATATCGAGCAAGAGCAAACGGGAGGAAAGTGTAGGCGGTGACCCGAACAGCTTGTGGCCACAGCAAAATGTGTAAATGAAGACTGCATGTCACATCTGAGAGCAACGAGGGCTGAGTGTGTGTAGACTGTATTGATGTAAAATGACTGAAGCAATGAGGCAACAACGCGGGCGGCTGAGCTGTGTTGTGCCGGCAGTGGCGTTGTGGCCTCATTGATGTACAAGGCTGATGGGCCTCATTGATGTACAAGACTGATGTACAAGGATTTCTGATGTACAAGGCTTTCTGATGTACAAGGCTTTCTGATGTACAAGGCTTTCTGATCCAGCACGCAATTGCACTTACGTCCGCAAGCTGTGTCTGCCGTGCGATGATCCATATCTGTCAGAGATCTGGGGCGGCGTGTATCTTTTTGTTGTAAATCTGTAGCTGTGTGTACGATACCAAGTCCATCATGTCCAACTGGCTAATCTGTACTGTATATGTGCCACGATGGGTTCATGCTTTGCATTTGACCGCCCCTGGCTAGCAGGGTGGCTGTACTTCAGGCAAGTGCATGGTATTTGAGCAGGGAGCGAGTGTATTTTGTCTACGGTTTCCCCTGCTTGTAATTTCAATCGGTTGTGTCTGTATTTAAAGAGCAAAATGAAGAAAATTACCTGTCCAATTGTATACTATGAAGGGCGTAGAGCTGGAAGTGTGTGACAAGCTGTATGGCTGTATCCTATCCATTGTGTTTGTCCACGATCCACTGCAGCTATTTCTTTGTGTACCTGGTATCTTGTTATGTTTAGATTATGGGCATGTGCAGGGCTCCATGTGCACTTGTTTTTATGGTGCCTATTGCTTCTATTTGGCCTGGACTTGTCCGCAAATTTTGTAATTTGATGTGCTTGTGTCTTGTTTTTGCCTGTTCCATTCCAAAAGCACCTCGTCTGGACCGGTCGCCTGCCCGATACCTCACTGTCAAACTTTGCTAGTTTTGCCTGTAATTACGTATTGCAGTCTTTTCTCCCCAGTACCTGCTGCAGACCATTGTTCCAGCATGTTAAAAGTGCTTATCTCCTCCTGATGGTCAACTACTATGGACTGCATGAGTGGGCCAGAAATAAGGTGCTATGCAAGCACCAAAGCCACTCGCTCCCCCCACCATTCCCCACAACACCCGCGAGTAATTGCCTGGGCTTTTGAAAGCATATCAGTTGCCTATGATTTTGATTAAAAGGAAGCAAAATGATGCAGCTTTTTACTTCCCTTGCCAAAGCACCATCAAAAATGGCAAATTAGCCGATTACTAGGAGGACAAGTCTCTGGTGCAGCTCCGTCCAAGTCTTAAACGACGTTGTAACTGCAGCCCAATGGATGCAGAGACACACAACATCTCACCTGGAGAATACAAAGAGGAATGACTTTTCATTGGGGATCAGGTGGTTGGGAGGCAGAGGCCTGCACACCACCAGGAGTAATGCTCAGATATTTTTGAGGGTTGTATTCCATGTCTCGCCTGGTCTGTGTGATTTCTGCTGTGGATCTGATGGCATGTAGGCTTAATCCTCATGAGTGCTGTAGGATGTGGACCAGTAACTCTGCAGCTGTGCAGAGGGTTCTTTGTGTGGCTTCTGCAAATGGTGCCTGTTGCTCCTAGCAGGAGAAGGTTATGCATTGTCTGAGTAAGCAGGAGGCATTAGCAGCTTATGCTGTTCTTGTGCCTTTCCTGCTTGTTTGGTAGGAGAATTATCTACACAGTACTCAATCTTGATCAATTTATATCACATTTAATTGGTTGTATGTCTTTTGGTTCATGATAGCCGGGGAGTATGAGTTGGCAGAGTCATATGTTATATTGTGACATATCTAGTTTTTGGTTTGTGTGAGTTATACCTCTTTTAAAGCGTGGTAGTTGCTGGGTCGAAGTAACTATGATTGAATTTGGCTTGGTAAGTTCATGCTGTTGTTGGCATTGAGATTGGAAGGTAAGATCCAGGCTTAAATACCTGTGTCTCAGGCAGCAGAAGGATGTAGCATCATGCCTTGTTGTACCAATATTGCACGGCTGCCTGCATCTGCTTGTGCGTGCTAGCATGATGCACTCGCCCTGGGCACCTTGTTAAATTGCTTTTAGAATCATCAGGCCCGCAGCAATATCCTTTTAAACATTTTATTTATAACGGGATGTCTGCAGCCTTACAGCATGTTGTTGGTTCCGTCTAGCCTTCTGCAAGTAGGGTAGACTGGCAGGCCTACTACCATGGTATATGGTTGTATTGAATGGTCAGCTTTTGGTCGTATATCGTATATCAGATCCGTACGGCAGAGCATGGCGTTTTCCTTTTCTGCCTTTTTGCAAATGGTTACAATGGCTAAAATAATGGCTGCAAGAGGGGAGGATTTTCAGCCAGGTTTTCTGGCTGATTAGCTGCTGACTGTTCTCGGCCAGCCAGTGTGTAATACCTTATCTTATAAGCCCAGATAAAAAGAGACAAGTAGGGGACCGTCGCAAGCCTCGCTGAAAAGTTGGCAAGTCCATCACGTGCTGTTTGTGCAACGCATGCGTGCATTGCAATGTGTGCGTCTGTATTTTATGTGTGGTGTGTGTGTGTGCTCGCCTGTGTGTGTGCACGTGCGTTTGTGTAGGTGCGTGCTTGAGTATTTGTGTGTGAGTGAGTGAGAGAGTTTTCGTGTCTTGTATGTGTGTGTGCGTGTGTGTGTGTGTGTGTGTGTGTGTGTGTGTGTGTGTGTGTGTGTGTGTGTGTGTGTGTGTGTGTGTGTGTGTGTAAGTGTATGTAAACCTACGAGCATGTGTGTGCATGTTTGTGCGTACTGTGTGCATGTGTGTGTGTGTGTGTGTTTATGTGTGTGTGTGCTGACAAGTGCTGACTTCAAGTGTTGACTTCAAGTGTTGACTTAAGTGTTTGACCACCTGCAACAATTAGCACAAAATATAAATTACACAGTGCTTGAAGAAAACTTGAAGAAAACATGGACATGGAAGTCACCGAGCAGGAGCTGCAAGGGTTATATACTTGGGTGAGTGCGCACACAAATATGTGCCGAGCGCCTGACACTCATCGTTACATGGGGTTGGCTTGCATTTGTGCTGTTTCGATGTTAGATGAGAACTGCCAAGTTCGAATGCACACCCCAACGGCGAACACAGGTGGATGAAATACCGTTGTCGAGGCCAAAGCGCAACATTGCAAGGGACTTCAGTGACGGAGGTGACGGGGAGGGACCTGCTCCTTTGTGCTTGCAAAGGAATACTAGCAGGGCGTTGCACATTGAGTACAGCACAGGGTCCTAGTACACGTAGTGAACACAGAGCATCAGGGAGAGAGGTAATAAATGGAAAGGGTCCCTTAGTTGACTTTGTCCTAACTGCCGTTCCCGTCCGTAGTGCTGTTTGCTGAGGTCGTGAGCCATTACTTCCCCCGGCTAGTGGACCTGCATAACTACAGGTGAGTATTCCCCTGTGTGTGCCTTAAGAGCGCTCATACTCGCGCACACACACACACACACACACACACACACACACACACACACACACACACACACACACATGCACCCTCATGGGTACACGCTCACAAATAGACACACACATTTACACGCGCCTACGTGCATATACGTATGCATACACAAACAAACACACACACACATTAGCGTACATACAGAAATACGCTACACACGAGCACACACGTATACACACATTATCATACACGCAGACACATACACACGTAAACACACAAGCATTTGAACCTATGCACAGAGATGCAAAGTTTATAAAAGTAAAATGCTTTCATCTAGCTTCTTAGCAATGTATCGAAATGCATATTGAACCCTGAAGACTGAAGAGAGGAAGGAGTTGCTCCAAACCTGTGCTCTTGGTCATGCTCATAACCTACATACGTGCAAATTTGACCCACGCAGCTTCACACCGATCTCTGACACCTGCTGTGTGCTTGCAGCTCTGCCAACAACACGGGGCAAAAGATGTACAACTGGAACACTATGAATCAAAAGGTGTTCAAGCGCCTGGGGTTCAGCGTGGCGAAGCAGGACTTTGAGGCCATCTCCAACTGCCAGGTGTGCGGTGTGGGCATTTAGTGAGTTTATGGTTGTGCGCGTGTATGTGGACCTGGTTGTGAGGACGGTAATGTGGGAAGGGGAGAGGGAGAGTGAAATGGATGTGTCAACTTTGCGATATCCTTTCACGCTCACGTTCCTCCTCAAGTTTCTTTGCTCTATGACTCTGTTTTCCTTGACTTTGCACATTTTAGCAAACAGAAGCGCCCCCTTCCTGCTCTGCACAATTCCCTATTGTCTGCTGGCCTGGTGTATTCCAAAGACCTTTAATCAGTTTGCCCTTTCTGCAAGCTGCACCAGTACCATTCCACACAAGCCTGAGCAAGGTATGGATCAGGTGACACTAAAGATAGTGTGTGCTGCTAAGCGTAACGCATTTGCACTCACTTTCACGTGACACACAACCTAGAGCCAACGAGCGCTTTTGTTGAAGCTTGCCAAATTCATGCCTGCTGTCTGACGCACATGCGTCACTGAACCTCACTTTTGCATACACCTGCACTTGAAACACAGCCCAAAGCCATCGAGCGTTTATTGGTGCTCGCCAAATTTCATGCCTGCTGTCTCACACACATGCTGGACCTCACATTTCCACACACCTGCACGTGAAACACAGACCAAAGCCATCGAGCGTTTCTTGGTGCTCGCCAAAGTTCATGCCTGCTGTCTCACACACATGCTGGACCTCACATTTCCACACACCTGCACATGAAACACAGCCCAAAGCCATCGAGCGTTTATTGGTGCTCGCCAAAGTTCATGCCTGCTGTCTCACACACACGCTGGACCTCACATTTCCACACACCTGCACGTGAAACACAGCCCAAAGCCATCGAGCGTTTATTGGTGCTCGCCAAAGTTCATGCCTGCTGTCTGATGCATCATGCTGGACCTCACATTTTCACACACCTGCATTGTACACACAGCCTGGAGCCATAGAGCGCTTATTGAAGCTTGCCAAGTTCAAGATAGCCAAGTTCAGGGATGAGGGTGGCAGCAGGTGGGCATTTGCATCATAGGAGTTAAGAGTTTAGGTTCAAGTTAGTACTTACCTCCTAATCCTCAAACAGATGCGTATGTGCATGCACGCGCATAGCAGCATGCACACGACCGGATTGAAGTCACGTTCAGGGCAGAGGGTGATGATGCTAAGTGTATGTGCATGCCTTCTCACCGTGTTCATACTCACAGACAAATGGAGAGACCCCTCACAGCAAACACACTCGTACGCACACATCTAGACGTGTGCAACCCTCTTTGCACATTAGTACGTGCATGTGTATTCGTACTCACATACGCATGCTTGTGCCCGCGTGCACACACACACACACACACTCACACTCACACACACACACACACACTCTCACACTCACACACACACACACACAAACACACTCACTCTCTCACGCACACGCACACGCACACACACACAAACATACATGCCCCCAGTTCCTTTTCGGCACCCATGGTCCCCCGCGTGGCCAACTTAGCACACAGCCACAATCACGACCAACACATGGGGGGTCACGCCCCAGGGGGCTACACACAAAACGGCGGGGACCCAATGGGAGCTGCACAGCGTGCACACACACAAGCTCATAGCCAAAACGCTCACACGCATGCGCACGTGGCAGCAATGGGCGGGGGCAATGGCAAGGTAGTGTGTGTGCATGTGTGTGTGATGGCTGTTGCAAGTCAGGAATGTATCTTTGATGCCACACTCTTTTTACCAGTCAGGTTAGGAGGCACATTTGAAATGGTAGGGAACTTGGATTTTAGGAATCTCTTCGGTCATTGCAAGTACACTTGTACAAAATCTCGCCACACACTCCATGGTGAACGCACAAATGTAAAAGCACGTACCAACACGCACACATACACTTATGAATGTGCATACATACAGTCATTCAAGCATCCTTTATGTCAAACGTCCATTCTAATCAGGTGCTGACAGCTGTGCAACAAGCGTGCAGAGCATTCCTCCGCCTTTTAATGAGCCGTAAAATAATTGTAAATGTGCATACATACAGTCATTCAAGCATCCTTTACGTCAAACGTCCATTCTAATCAGGTGCTGACAGCTGTGCAACAAGCGTGCAGAGCATTCCTCCGCCTTTTAATGAGCCGTAAAATAATTGTAAATGTGCATACATACAGTCATTCAAGCATCCTTTACGTCATACGTCCATTCTAATCAGGTGCTGACCACTGTGCTTGCTTGCAGAGTGAGGCAACGGCTGAGAAGGACAACATGCTCAGCGAGATGCGTGATACGAACGAGGTGTGAGATTTGGAAGGCAGGCACAAGAGCACGCGTGCACTCACGCTCGATCACACATGATCAAACACAATCACACACACACAATTCCTGTTATTGCGACATTACATGTTTCACCTCCTTTACTGGTTACTTCAGCGTCTCTGCTGTCCTACTGGGCACAAAACTCACATAATTCTTACCAACTGCACATACTGCGCAATGGTACGGCTCATTTGCATGTTTGTTTGAATATGTGCTGAGGATTAGGAAGGTGGGCAGAGCCCAACACGTCGATTACAATCACAAACTGTCACTCAGTTTACAGATGCAACAATGATAATGGGACACTGAGGCCAAATAGCAAGACCAAGTTTTGTTTTGTTTTAACAATAAGGATTTCTCTTTCTGGCAGGGAGCTGAGTGAGAAATCCCTTTGGAGACTGCTGAACACCTCTCAAGCGCAAACCTCAACCACCTGCTTGCCACATAAATGAATGTCATCGCTTGCAATTTGGAGCACGGAATGCCTGAAGAATGCTTCTGTCCAACAATTTTCTTTGTCGATTCACCTGAACACTGTATCACCCCCCTTGTAGCCACGTGATTAGGGTTGGCCAGAACCATATTTATATACACCGTATATTCGGTGATTTCCCTGCCCGGCCAAAGATATTGTATATAACCCGTGTATGTAAATATAACCCGTGTATGTATATATTTGTGTGGTTCTGGCCCACTCTACACGTGAAGCATCACTCCATGGTTGCACATCACATCTCTTCAGAGCTGACCTCATCAAAACAAGCAGCATTTGCAACACAGCACTCTCTTCCTCTGCTCGCGTGCAGATCCTTGAAACCAAGGTCCGCAAGCTGGAGCAGCTCGTGCGATTGAAGGATGCCAAAATAGCCACGCTCATGGGAAAACTGCAGGTGAGAGTGAGTCGGTACAGGTGCTAGTGCTAGTGCTGGTATTGATTGGGGAGTAGAGAGCGAGTGCGTTGAAGGATGCCCAAATGACTCGTGGGAAAACTGCAGGTGAGCAGGTTGACGAGGGTGCTAGCAATGATGTCAGTAGCAATCGCAAGTAGCTTCTGCCAAGGGCAGGAAAGTTGCTTCAATCAAGCAGTAGGTCAAAATCTTCAGCCCATCGTTGACTTAATTGGGGCATCCAAATTGCAGTCAAGTCAACATATTGTACCTGCAACTGGATAGACTCGTGTTTTCATGAAATATGACCGTTTGTTACAGCACATGGCCCCAAATAATGACATGTTATGCTGTTCCGTGCCCCCACATTTACAGTCTGCTGGTGTGGCCTGAAGGGCTGGGCCTGACACGTGACTTTTCCACCAATATGCGGCGCTTGGAGGCGGCACCTTTCATGTCTGCTTGCATTCACTTTGTACATTTAGCGCCATGATTATGGTAATCAGGATTCGTGACACACATTTGTTTGGACGGCTTTGTTTGGACGAACATTTATTTGGACGGCTTAGACACAAACAAATTTCACTTGGCCACCTAGCAATCTGACAACTCCAATGTATATGTCAGTGTCTGATATTAAACACCTGCCTGCTAAGCAGCACTCTTATTTGATTTTGTTGCTGTTGTGAAACTGCTGCCCATGGTCGCTATGGAGCACGATGCTTTCGAAGTTCTACTTTTAGTATGTGCGTGGTATGTGTATGTGTGATACGCTTGAGCATGCAGGCAATACAGCCAGCCTGACTCTCGCGTAGAGTTTACAGATAAAGCCACCAGTCAAAACGTGTGACTGCTAGGAGGAAGTGGTATGTGTATGTATGTGTGATACGCTTGAGCGTGTAGTACAGCCTGACTCTCACACACAGCAGCCAACTGCAACGCCCCTTGCTCACGCCCAAGAACACAGTGTCAAATTCACAGAGATTACAGATAAAGCCATCAGTCAACGTGCGACTGCTAGGCTGCGTATGTAAAAATTGTGATAATTGTTGTTGTAGCTTCAGACTTGTAGTACCTGCAAAAAAAACCTTGGAAAGGGAAAAAAGGCACAATGCTGTTTGTGACATTGCAGCACTGAATAAAACCAGTAAAAACAATTAAGCATCTGCCAGGACCAGCCGACTGCATAAAATCAAAGAGGGGTGTGTTTTGGGCACATAAAAAACATGGACAGTCACACTGAGGATACCTAGAATGAGGGATTATCATATTAAACTCATGTGTGAGGAGCAGCACATGCACAACGAGAGGGTCTGGAACATCAAACATGGTCTGGTTCATCACTCTTTTACTGCGGGCCTTGCTGAAGAAGCAAAAGAAAAGAAAAAGAAAAACTACACAGGGGTGATAACACCACAAGCATGGATTGAGGGAATGGAGACGTTGCTGTCGGACAGCAAAGTACTCACGCTACCAGGCGGATTCAAACCCACGGCCTCGAAGAGTCTGGCTTTTGTTTGCAAAGGTATAGATAGCAGCGAACGGCTGACTACCGTATTGACTACCGGTACGCAAAATCTTAATATTCCCAATACAGCTGAAACCAGGATTATACCAAAGTAGCTCTTTCCATCCTGCTTATCAAAGAAAAAGGTTTACCTCCAGGCGTCCGGATGGTGTACTGGTTGCTCCCATCTCTGCGACGAGCAATGAAGGGGGGTGGGTTCTTAGGAGTAGCAGGGGGCAACTGAGGGACACCAGGAGCACCTCAGCAGCATTAGCAGATCCATCTTGGAGTCAGACAGTACTACCCCCCAAGATCTCAGCAGTCTTCAACGTGACATTCACCTCATGAGGTCAAGAACCGTAAGGACACTAGACCGTAGAACCAGCTGAGCGCCGTGCAGGAACAGCATAAAGCAAGCAAGGCCTTTGCTCTATCCTTCATGAAGCCTCCATTACCCTCCGCACCATCTTTTTGAGAGTGGGTGGCACCATCTACAACAATCACACACTGAAGCCTTTTAAGGAGCTGGGTCTTGATTCTCAGAGTTCAAAAACTCGCTTCCTAGCTTCATGTTCATTCTGTCAATTACAATGCCAAACTTGTCCATACCAGACGTGCCCGTTCCAACACTGTTATCAACTCTCATCAGGAGACGGTTTCAGGTCAAGCCTGCAACCTCCTGATCCCCATTGATCTCTATCTTTATCTTTTGGTGGAGGGGTTTTACGGTTCATTCAACCGTGAAATTGTCTGCGCTTTTTATGAGCAGGCTAGCAGTCGCACTTCTTGACTGAAGGCCTTTTTTTGTAAACCTTTGTGGAGGACAGCATCGGACTGGTCTGCTGTAGATGGGTAAGGGTTACACAGCTATACAGCTATGGGTAGATGGGTAAGCTGGTGGGGTGGGTAGCTAGAGAGGAGAGAGAGGAGCTGTTTTTTGGGGGCTGCATGCGTCCTTTGTTCTCTCTTCTGCTCCGCTGCACTTGTTCTCTTGGCACTCCTGGTTTT
>Ga0307947_1002296_pt1 | contig 15262 bp, 14 predicted proteins | sample OrgLakmetagen232_FD_201840 | JGI IMG/M metagenome (GOLD analysis project Ga0307947, IMG submission 201840) | Saline water microbial communities from Organic Lake, Antarctica - #232 | ecosystem: Environmental > Aquatic > Non-marine Saline and Alkaline > Saline | place: Antarctica: Organic Lake...
TCTCTCTCTCTCTCTCTCTTTCCTTTCCTCTCCTTCCCTCTCCTTCCCTCTCCTTAATAAACGCACACATGCACAAACAGGCAATGCTCAAGGCTGCCGCTGAGGCCACGATGGCCGTCACTTCCAGGCCCCCTACCCCACCCCCACCCTCACTCACAAAGCAGCAGCAGCAGCAGCAGCAGTGGAGGACTAGCGGCTCTGGTGGGAGGAGCAAGAGCAGGGGTAGCAGCCCTGGCTCCTCCTGGTCCCTCCCCTCCCCTCCCAGCTGGCCCTCTGCCATGCCAAAGCAGGTGTGTGGATGTGTGTGTGTGTGTGTGTGGTCCCAGCTTGCCTACTGACACAGTCTGTGTGTGTGAGTGTGTGTTTGTGTGTGTGTGAGAGAGAGAGAGAGAGAGAGAGAGAGAGAGAGAGAGAGAGAGAGAGAGAGAGAGAGAGAGAGACAGAGCGACTCTACACACTGCACAGGGGCAAAGGAGAGTGGTGTAGTTTGTTGACGGCAGCAGTCTGATGGCCTTCGCACTTGAGTATAATACTCATAACATCAACCTCAACAAACTGACATTTACTGCCATACTTCATACATTCTTCCTGCACCCACAGCAGCAGCAGCAGCAGCTGGCGCTCTCTTCGCCCCAGGGCCCCTCCACGATGCCCTCTCAATCTTCGGCATCCAGCGCAGTGTGCCCTTCAGAATGGTTTGTGTGTGATGACGTGGCCAACCACACGCGCATCTTTGTGATTCAGGTGTGCGAGGGAGGGTGTGTAATGAATGTTTGTGAATGTTGTACCTATACACGTGCTCAGCGGTGCATAATTGTGGTCCAGGTGTGCAAGGGAGGCTGTTTTACAACACTTGCTTTTATATCCCTTAATATGTTCTAGGCCCATTTTGATGCTGTGCAAAATGTGTTTGTGCTTGTGTGCGTCGTACCTCAGCGTGTGTGGTTCGTGTGTTGCTGGTGTTTTGCATGTTAATCGCATGTAGCATACGTGTGTGTGTGTGTGTGTGTGCGCATCTGTTCGTATCTGTGTCAGTATGTCCTTATATGTGATGCGGCTATTCAGATCCATTCTAAATAAATGTGTCAAGTATACAAGCCTCTGTCTCTGTGCCTGACTGTATGCAAAGCAACAGCTACACAACATCCAGACAGATATATCACGCAAACTAGCAATTTTTTGTGTGTGTGTCTAAGGTTGAGTCGATGACCGCACCGCCTCCCTTTATTATTTGCCTGCCCGCTGTGGTCACAGAGAAATTGCTACATTTCAACACCTGAAGTAATGTTGGAGCTCACTTCTGGAACTCTGTGCGCTCAAATTAAGCCACGTCGGCTCATGTAGCTCCTTTTTTTTACAGGCCTAATTGGAACACGCTACAAGGGCCTTGCCGTTAGTTGTTTGAGTCTTAAGTGCTCTTGCCTACATTCTATGTGTACAGACACACGTCACACGTCACACATGTGTGACGAGTGCATTGCAGGGAGTGGATTTCATTGCCTGTGTATTCTGTTTTTGTTTTTCTCTCTTATGGACGAGTTAAAACGAGGAATAGCCCTCCTATCCCTTATCGACCGTGAGAGGGGGCCCTAAAGAACAGGAGGTTCGTTGCAGTAAAAATTATGTTCATAGGGCGCTGGCTGAAGTGCTTCTTGTTGCAAGACATCTGTTTTCTGATTGGGAGGGGGGGGGGCTTTTTTGTATTGCGGTGTCAAAACCTGCTGTTGTGTTATCCATTGTGTGCATGCTTTGCAGGGATCCGACACTTTGGAGCATTGGAAGCTGAATGTCACCTTTGACCCTGTCGTGTTTGAGGACCCAGCTCTTGGTGTGAAGGTGTGTGTGTATGCATGTGTGTGCAATTGTGTGCGCATGTAGACTTATTGCTGCTCATCGCGTTATTTGTGCAAGGTGTTTGTTTCCACCCCAAGGTCGTTTTACGTTTTACGTCTTATTGCTGCATTTGCACAATTGTTGTTACCATGCATGTCAGTGTGCCTCCCTTATATTTCTTGCACGCTATATCGTATTCATGGGTATGTATGTCATCATCCATATACACACATTATACGATTTAACTTCCTCGACCCATGAGGCGATTGTTATTAGAGATGCACACGCACGTGCACGCGCACACACACACTCACACTCACACATCTTTTTCTGCACTGCAGGTGCACCGAGGCGTGTACGAGGCAGCTCAGTACCTTTACAGGCGCTTTCTGCCGCTGGTGTATGAGGCTATAGACTCTTCTCCTTGCACCAAGATCTGCTTTACGGTTTGTGTGTATGTGTGCATGTGTGTATGCATACGTGTGTGCATGCATGTATGCGTGCATGTGTGTGTGTGTGTGCATGTGTGTGTGTGTGTGTGCACGTGCACGTACTTTGGGACAGTAAGTGGGCTGAATAGTCTGACCATGATCGCTGTCCCTGAGTATTGACACAGCGATCAACTCCTTTATGTGCCCTCAAATTCTGCTGTGTATGTGTGTGTTGTCTCTTGAGTTCCGTCGGTCTTTGTTATAATTCTCCATGGGCCTCGTTTGCCCATTATAGGCGAAAGGTGCGTGTCATGTCCTTTGCATCATTTCACCGCTCATGTGCGCAGGGCCCTTTGTCATGACAGGCCCCATTGTTTGCTGTTTGCGGTGCACACCCAAAATCATCTGTCCCTTTGAGCAAGAACATGAGCAGCTTGAATCCACCTGTCTCGTTTCTTTGGCTGATCAGTTGATGCCTGTGGCCTCTGCCGACCTAGGGCACAATCGCAAGCGGACAAATAAGGCCCGTCGTGCCTGTGGTCGCTTCCTGCGCCTGATCAATTGATACCTGTGCCCACCCAAAACACTGATGCAAAAACACCGATACATGCGCATCCTGGAATACGTGCTCGTGCACACAAACACACATACACACACATACACATGAAATGCACACACACACACGCACACACACGTATGCACACATACACAGCACACATCCACATCCACACACAAACACTTCCATTGCTCCACAGGGTCACAGTGTGGGTGGCTCCCTAGGCACTCTGCTGGCCCTCATGTTCAGACACAGGGGGGTGCTGCCCCTGGACCGCTTGGCCACATTATACACGTGAGTGTGGTGTGTGCACAAGGTCACGCAAACTCTAGTTTAGACAGTCGGCACCACAGCTATATCCTCAATAGTTGTTTGTGTGTGTATGTATGTGTGTTTGTGTGTGTGTGTGCACGCGTGTGTGTGTGTGTGTGCGTGTGCGTGTGCGTGTGTGTGTGTACGTTTGCATCTGGTCGACATGTCATATGCACATTTGGTAATCGTGGTGCAATTGTTCACGTGCGCACACACATACACACATACACACACATACACACATACACATGTACATACACACGCATACACACACATGCAACGACGCAATCATTCACACACGCTTAAGCTTGTACACAGACACACAAACACGCGTACGCATGCATATACGCAGGTTTGGTGCCCCTGCTGTGTTCTGTGAGTGCGGGAGTGACGGAGATAAGTGCGGGCCTCCTTCATCGCAAGAGTCCTCGGCGCCTCAGCCTCCCCTACCTGCCACTGCTAGAGACCAGGTAAGGAGAGGGACACACACACACATAAAACAAACACATACACATACATGCACATGCACACACGCACACACACACACATTCACACCATGCCAGATAGGTGGGTGTGTACTTGCTCTTTCCTTCCGTGCTGCCACCACCACCGGCTGCACCCAAAGCAAAGTGATCCAGCACTGAAAGCTGCCTGTGCCACCCCCATGCTCTTGTAGGCGAGCGCTGCCGCCACTAGCTACACTCAGCACCAAGCAGCAACAGCAGCAGCAGCGGGAGCAAACACAGGCACGGCTACACCAACAGGAGGTTCCACTGCTAATACCTCTAGTATAACAAGTGGCAACAACAACAGCAGCGGCAATAGCAGCAGCGGCAGCAACAACGGCACCCACACTCGTAGCAACGGCCTACCTCCTACACAATTCTCCTCCCCTCGGCAACAGGAAGCAGGTGCTACTACAACCGCAAGTCACGGCAGCAGCACTCCCAGCATTGGTGACGGCGGCCGCGGCAACAACAGCAGCAGCTTTAGCAGCGAGGGCGGCCTAGGCAGTGACGACGCGCAGGGGGGTGGGTGTGGCGCTGACCCTGCAGGCTGCTCTTGTGTGAGGTGAGCGGGTGGGGAGGAATTACTGAATTTAACGTCAATGTAAGAGAGTCTGAGTGGTCTGACTTCGTCCCTGACCCTGCGGGCTGCTCTTGTGAGAGGTGAGTGGGGGGTGGCATTCATCTTTCGTCATTGTAACGTCACTGTGACAAGAGTCTGAGTGTTCTGGCTCTGCCCTTGTGGGCTGCTCTTGAGAGAGGCGAGCTTGAAAGTGTGGGGATGGTATTCAGTCAATCGCAGCGGGCGCTTAGATTGGAAATGTAGGCTCTGAAGCGACAGCCTTTGAAAGTGTTGGTTGTGGTAGCAGGGAATGTTCGCAAGGAAATGGGTGGTACTGTGACCCGTGGGGGCTGCTCCTGAGTTATAGGGGAGTAAAGGATGGTGAGGGTTATTAGGTGGTTGTAGAGGAATTGACAGAGACCGTGCATTGCCTTTAACACACACACCAAACACACTCAAACGCACCCACGCACACCCAAAACATACAAACACCCAAACACACAAATGATTGCATGTACACACACACAAATATACACACACACACCTATACCTGCACGTCAACCTGCAGTGGTGAGGCTAAGGGTGTGCTCTCCCTGCTGGGCCTCCCTGACAGCCTCATCCGCAACGTCATCATGAGCAGGGACATTGTGCCGCGCGCGTTTGCGTGTGACTACTCCTTGGTGCGTTACGTGTGCATCCTTTGCTGCACTTGATATAGTGTTGATGCGCTGAGCCTCATACGGAAATCGTGTCAGTGCTTTGTCCTTTTGTAGTTTACACATTGATGGCCACAAGCTGCGTCAGTTTCCTGTTCAACCCTCCATGCAAACAACTTTCCGCCTGCTTCCGTTCTTGTTACTTTCGTTCTTCTTGCAAGCCAGGGGGGGGGGAGAAACATTTCACGAGCACCTAGTCAGGGACACGCAAGCGCACGCAACACACACGCACTCGCACACACACGCACACACACACGCACACGTGCACGCGCACACACACACGCGCACGTTCACACACACACACACACACACACACACACACACACACACACACACACACACACACATACAAGCATGCACACACATGCGCCCAGGTGGCTGACATATTGAAGGGCTGGGGCCAGTCCTTCAAGGACCACGGATGCCTAGCACGCAACGGCCGCAAGCACATGTACTACTTCATAGGTGCGTTTTGCCTGCAGACAGGCCTAAAATGTTCTTGTGGTAAACACCCTTAATGCCCCTCCAATGTGGTTTCCTCTGTGAACGACACCCTTATTAATCCCTACACCTGATCTCTATTGTAAGAACAGTAATCGTGATCAAAATAGTGCAGGTGTGCTCTCACAGGTGTGCGCATTGCCACCGGCTTTCTCTGTGTAGTCAGACTACTTCATAGGTGCGCTTCTGACTACGTGTGTAGTCATACTACTTCATAGGTGCGCTTTGCCACCGGTTCTCTCTGAGTAGTAACCCCAATCACTTAGGGTTGGCTAGAATCGTGTATATGCACCGTGTATGACCGTATATTTGGTGATTACCCTGCCAAGAATACCGTAAATACACCGTAAGAATATGGTTCTGGCCAACCCTACAGTAATCCCCTGTAGCTGATCCCTGTAATTAAAACTGTGCAGTTGTGCACTCACGTGCGTGCTTGTGTTTGTGTGCAGCAGATTTTGGGGCGCCGTTGTGTCGGGCGGGGGTGCACACAGAACCGTTTGCTGTGCATACAGAACCGTTTGCTGTGCATACAGAACCGTTTGCTGTGCATACAGAACCGTTTGCTGTGCATGGCTCTGGCCCTGAATGCAGTGGTTTGCAAGTGCCGCCCCGTTTGTCGTTTATGGTTCTGGGCCCCAACACGGTCGTTTGCAAGTGCCGCACCTGCTTATGTAATTTTGGCTCTGGGGATGTGCAGTTCTGCAGCCACATGCAGTCAGATAAGCAGAACTCCACTTCCCTGGAAGTGGCAGCTCGCTACGCAAAAACTCCCACCTACGTCATGCGCAAGCCTCATGATGGTGCTGCAGCCAGACAGCGACTTCCACCAGTTTCTGTGAGCAACTCCACTGCTCTGCAAGACTTCAAAGTATCCACTCAACATATTGCGCAGGCCACATGATGGTGCTGCAGCCGGACGGCGACTTCCACTGGTTTGTGAGCAGCAGCGAGCCAGACCATCCCATGCTGCCTCCCGGACCTGAGATGTTCCTTATGGGCTCCCCCAACCCCGCACGCGCACGGCCGAGCACCGCCAACAGCAGCAGCGGTGCGGCCAGCAGCGGTGCAGGCAGCATGGCAAACAGCAACATCACCACTAGCAGCAACAACTCCTTCAGCAGCACTGCCTTGAACGGTAGCAGGGACAACAGCAACAGCAGCAGCAGCAGCAGCAGCAGCAAAAGTAGCGAGAGGGACAGTGTTAGGGGTAATAAGAAAAGCGGCGTGAAGGCAAGGAGCTCAAGCCCGGAGGTCGTGCCCACCAGCGTGCGCGCGTCAGCCGCACCTTTTGCAGGGGTGGCACCCGGAACTACCCCTGCTGGTGGGCGTGAGCTGGTGAGCCACCCCATCAGTGTAGACAGCAGCAGCAGTAGCAGCAGCAGGGACAGCAGTAGAGACGCTGGTTCTGAGAAAGGCGGCTTAGGCGGCAGTAGGAGCGGCAGCAGCAGCAGTAGCAGCAGCAGAGACACAAGCCCCAATAAGAATAGCCTGAGCTTGTGGGGTAATAGCAGTAGCGGGTCACAGCCGGGCAGCAGGAGCAGCAGTCCCAGCAAGATGGGCATTTCCCTTCCGGCCTTCCCCTCCCTGCCCTCTGTTCCCGACCTGATGGCGGTGCGTGCAGCTCTGGTGGTGTGTGTTTGTGTATGAGTGTGGTGTGCATGTATGCGTGTGGTGTGGTGTGGTGTGCAAGTGCGTGTGTCGTGCATTCCACCACATGGTGGAGTACTGTGAAATAAAGTTTTCTGAGAAGCCTTGGGAGTTGTCGTAACTGAGTGCGACTAATGCACAGCTTTTGTTGCCCTTTTTCTTGTTATCTTTTTGATATGTGCGTGCATGTTGCATGTTTGATGTATGTGTGCATGCATGCATGCATATGTGTTTCGCAGGCATGATCAAGCAAGTCAGACTTAAAGACTTTAGGCTTTGCACATACCCACGTACAAACGCGCACATAGCACATATGTACGCATGCACACAGGCAGCAGAGCAGAAACGAGCAAAGATGCTTCAAGAGGTTCCGGTGTTCACTCACATGGATGCTGTGAATGCCCTGATGGACAACCCCCACCCACTGGTGAGCGAACATGTGCTGTTCGTTTGTATTGAACACTCAAGTGCTCGTGTTGATCCACATACGCACGCACACACACATATACCCTGACCCACGTGCACACACAAACACACGCGTACACTCACATATGTTCATTAACACACACACACACACGCACGCACAAGCGCACATCCATGCACACACATACACACTCGTACAAACACAGGACATTTTGGCAGACCCAGGTGCCTACCTTTCCGCGGGCTCCATTTCCCGTTACCACAACCCTGACAACTACACGTCTGCCCTGGGGAGGCTCATCTTCCTGAAGCGGAAGGGGGAAGGCAAGTTCCCCTCCTGGATGTTCAAGGTATGACATGTGTGTGATGTAAATGTGGGATGTGACATGCGTGAGTGTTGTGTTGTGTAGGATGTGAAGGTGTATGACATATGTGTGAAAGATAGATACCGCTCAAATTCAGGGGTTGAAACTAAGACAGGTAAGGGGGCTATTTGGTTCCCCTCTTCGATGTTTGAAATGGATTGTGGACTTGAGAAACTAATTAATTTCATGGTTTGAGATGGACAAGCAAGGGAGGGGTGAGGGCAAAGCAGGGGAACCCCCTTCTGGACGTTATAATAAAGGCATGGAATTCTTTGGGAGATAAAAAATACCTTGCCGTGGTTTGTGATGGTTAGGCAACGAAAGCAGTTCCATTCCTTTCCCTTCCTTCCGGAGGCAATAAAATGCCTGAGGTTTCCTTGCTGTATGTCCGATGTGATTATAGGACTTTGCGATGCTTTTCAAGGCAAGCCTTTTTCTGGTGCTCAAGCCATATCAAAGTTTTATTGTACAGTGCTTACCGTGTGGGCTGGGTGAACGAGGGCAATGGTTGCTGAGACTGAGGAATATGTGCATGTTGTTTACAAAGCTCCTAAGTGGTCTTGGTTTGTGAATCAATTGCGTGTTGGCAACTTGGAGTGCTGGGAAATGTTTGTGCTCTCCTTATTTGTAAGCGCAAGTGAACATATAATGCTAAAACTGATGTGTGCATTAGGAGGTAAATCACTTAAATTCATGGCAGCCCATGTCTAGGTTTCAGGAGGCCTTTTCATCGCACAAGGGCGTCAGCGTATATATACATATATTGCTGCATTATTTATTGGAACAATGGCCTTTAACAGCATGCTATCTTGTTTCACACATGCTCATATATGCACATGCAACATATAAAGACACACGAGCTCATACTCACACATATTAGCAGTTGTTTGCTGCAGGTGCAAACCCAGGCACACATACACACAGAGAGAGACACACACACACGCAAACAGGCCTGCCGTCGTATGCTGCGCTTCTGTCAAGTGCTGAGAATGTATGCAAGGCCAGGAGCAGACAGAGTTTCATAGCATGTAGTGAAACTCTGTCTGCTCCTTGGCCTTGCATACATTCTTAGCACTTAACAGCATGTAGTACTCAAGCACGCCTCTGAGACATGCATGAGTACTACATGCTATGAAATTCTGTCTGCTTTTTGGCCTTGCATACATTCTCAGCACTTAACAGCTTACACATTCCCAAACACACAAACACACTTCACGCGCACACAGGCCTACAGCCGTATGCTGCACATGGAATCAGAGCTCAAAGCACGCAGCACGGCCAAGGCAGGGGGCCAAGCCACCAGCAAGAAGCAGCAGCAGGAGCAGCTCCACGCGTACGTGTCGGCCTGGGATGGAACCGAGATGGACGGTTTTGAGGACCATGAGATAGCCGCAAAAAGGCCCTTGGAAGTTCACCATTGGTGATTGGTATGCGCTAGAGGGCTGCAAACCAGCTCACCAGCCCGCCTAATGCTGTGTTTACGCCCATGCACGTGTATGCGTCAATTAAGAGGCGGCTTTGTGCTGGGATATAGTCTATCATGTAGAGCACGTTTAGGTAGAGAAGAGTGTAAAGGAGTGAGTATGTGTCATGGTTATGTTGGAGGACAGTGTATGGTGGCAAAGAAAGCCAGTGCTTGTTCATCTAATTGTGTACTGCAGAGTGATAGCAATGGCAGGACAGTAGCTGGAATGTGTGTGTCTGTAAGATGCTTATAAAAAGCTCCATGTGTGTGCCGTATAGATTTAAGTATCGGCGTAGGTTTTTAGAGTGCTGCGCGCACAGGTGTTGACGTCTGTTCCTCTGCTTTTGAACCTCAAGGCACGCAAAAACCAAATGCTGAACTGCTTCAAAGTCTTCAATTGATGATCATGTTAGTGCGTTTAAACCGCACGTCTTCCTCGGCTAGACGTGTGATGCAAGCTTCATGCATCCTTGTACTTTACTTACGCCTGTACAGAAACCGCTTTAGGCGAGGGAAATGTTTGGTTCTCTGGCTGTGTAAGCACTGGTGGAGAATCTTTACGTACTTTGCACACTGACCATGATCAGCTTGTATTTTTACTGCAGTATTCTGCTCATTATTTGCAGTCTTTGTTGTTGTGGCTCGCTCAAGTTTAGTTTTGGTAGCTGTACAGGCATCGTTTGCTTAGTTTGACCAAGCACATCAGGCCTTGATTTGCTGGGAAAGTTGAGGATCTCGTTTGCTAACTTTGCAGAGGGTGAGGCGTGCATTTCTTACCCTTGGCACGATAAATTGGATTCGTGATGTCCCTGTCATTTGTAACGAATGTAGTAACAACTTTTGAATAGGGACAACTTGTTTACTCACTTAGCTTTTAAATTGCTGGTCAATTTCTTCCAGTCACAAATACTGAGTTTACAGATAAAGGCACCTGTCAAAACGTGTGCCTGCTAGGCTGCGTATGTACAACGTGTAAAGATTTTGATAATTGTTGTTGTGACACCAGGCAGACTTGCAGCACCTACGAAAAAAATCTTGGAAAGGGAAAAAAGGCACAACGCTGTTTGTGACTTGGGCAGCACTGAATAAAACCAGTAAAAACAATCAAGCATCTGCCAGGACCAGCCTACCGCATTAAACCAAGAAAGAGGGGAGATCATCATCTGTTTATTGGGCACATGAACTTTGTGTTGCTGAACATCTGTCACACTGAGGATACCAATAATGAGGGAGGCAAATAACATTATACGTAAACTCATGTGCAGTCACAGACACTTACTAAATCGGTGTGTTCTGCTTAGAAACACAGAGTGAGAATCATCATACACTATCTGCAGGCACGTACTCAATGCCCAGCCGCCTTAGTATTGGAACACCTGTTTCTTGTACATTTAGTATCACAGCAAGCGATTCTTAGTCAGCCCAGTCAAGCCCACCCCAAAAAAGGCATTAATGCCCCGTTCTTGAAATGCACACCTGAGGTCACACATTGGTGGTTTCTATACATAAGTGTAACACTTCTGCACAAACACTTAAGAGTTTGGGGTTAAGAGTGTGAGTGGGGGGCTGGATTTGTGCCACTTCCATACCAGAAGGCAGTGGCGTTTTTGATATAGAAATGCGGGGTTTGGTCTGAATTTCAACAATATTTTTCTTCCCATGGGATCTGGCCAGATAGGTTTAGGAATCAACCTTATTTAAGCAATAAAAAGGGTTGAATATTTCTCCCAAGGGGCTTAGCGCGCGGGCCTGTCGTTTGCTGGGCAAAATTGCATGCATTTCTGAAAACTCAGGATGCACGCTGTCTGGCAACTCCTCACTGACAGTGAGTGTCAAGGGGCCCTTCAACATGCTCACAAGGCACACCCTGTCTTGTATTATGGTCTAAGTTGCTTTTCATAACAAAATCGGGCTCTGATCAACCCCAGCCCCGCCCGGACCTTACGAAGATGATGAGTCATCAAAATGTCCCCAATATTTTTACGAACACCCCTGATAAGTTGCTGACCAGGAAGGAGCTTTTGTAAATGTACTTCTGGCAGGGACATCCGCCCTGCCCATCTGGGCACCTCCCGCCACAAACTGAGTGTGCAGGGGTGCTTGGATATTGGATATTTAAGTTCCTAAATATATTCATGTTCTTTTCTGCTTCAGGGTAAAAACTCTCACAGGATTGACTGATCTGACTAGTCTTTGTGCATACTCAAGAGCCGTTAGTTGCGTTACTGGTTATTGGGCACCATTACTTTTCGTATGTTGTTAGTTTGACTGATGGCTTTACCTGTAAAATCTGACAGACCCGGGGGATTGATCTCCAGTCAGACTCGTTTGTTAACTGTGCTCCTGCGCTTTTTGTTTAAGCCTGCCAAGACCAGTCAGCAGCTGACCAGCCTACCTGTTTGGCAGAAAGTCACCCCCTATTGTGACCAAATAAGCTTTGCTTCTTGTTGAGTGGGCACGAGGGATGGACGCACTAGCCACAGTATATATTTTACATGTCTGATACCATAACTAAAAAGAGCTGATCAAAAAGTGTTTTTGATAATAATAATGAAACATGATGATAAAACTTAATGGACAAAACTATCATCCAAAGAGCTAAAAGTCTCTAGCACACAAAAATGTTGTTTGGTATTGATAAACGGACAAGGAGCACATGCATGATAAATTGACAAGCTTATCATAGCATGGAATTTATGCAAGTTCCGAAGTTCAATTCCATGGTTTTTTCTATAATTTTTTAATTCATCTTTTCACAACTGTGCAAGCCAAACGAGTTGGACACACACATACACACCACCACCACCATCCTCAAACACAAGGAGGCTGCTAACCTAGCAAGACAGGCCGCTTCTCTCAGGCCTATCACATTCTACACCTCATACATTTGGAAAGTGGTTTGCAAGAAGACACTTACATAATCCCTCATCAAGCAACGCTGATGAGTGAAACTGGCCATTCTCCCAAGGGTCACAAACACTAGGAGAAACTACGCTGGTGGTGGAACCATTCTTCACACTAACTAAAGAAGCCAAGGCAATTAGGTTCTTGGCTATAAGCACAGCTCATTAAACTATCAAGGGCATCTCGCAAGCCCCCCCCTCCTCACACATGTACCTCCACCGCAACTTTGCAACAAAATACATAAGTAAAACCACCAACCACAGGATTTCCACGCTGCATTTCCCCCTAATCATTAATTACACCGCATCTGCACTGCAATACTTGGTACTCAAAGACTTGGTTTAGTGGCATAGGGTGCCTCTAACCACATCAAGGGTATCTACACCTGCGGCACAAAAAGACTGCTGGCAATTATGGTCCTCCACAGCAAAAAGGCCGACCACATCACAGGCATATAAGAGCTGCTTGCAAAGAAAGGACGCGACGCGCATGTTCCACCACCTTGATTGTGTGTGGTTTGCATGGCCAGCAACAGAACGTGGAAGGCCCTTTTTTGCAATGTACACAGAGAGTTCTGCTGCTCATATTGGCAGAGGCTGTGTTCAAAGCGTGACACCCCCCCCCCCCCCATGTAACATTATAAACGTTTTCCAATTAAAACTGAGTGTAGGCAGCACACACACACACACACACACACATACACACACGCCAAAAGGCTGGCACTACACCACCAGAGGAGTGGCTTGCTGGCATAGCAGCCGCTGCTGCTCAGCATCCTTGACGAGGTCGTTCACAGTGGCCACAGAGGCAGCTGACAGACAGTGCCACGCAGAATGGATGAACGGGAAGTACGGAAAGTACTCCTGCATGTTGTCACACGCAAGCAAGCAAGCAGCAGCAGGAGTGAGTCAACAGGCTGACACGTGTGGCGTTTACTGCCTGGGCGTCCTGAATGCTTGTGAAGGCATTTGCGGAACAGACTACGTCTGCAAATGGTGTGGCAAGGTTCCCGGTGGCAGCGTGCGTGTATGCATGTGCGTGTATAATGTGTGTGTATGTGCGCATGTGTGCCTGTCTGTCAGTGTGTGTTTGTGTGTGTGTGTGTGTGTGTGTGTGAAAGTACGTGCAATGTGTGTCACACAGATGCACAGATATACAGATGCACGCACGAGCATACACAGAGATGCACACATAATAACACCCACCTCAAGGAAAAACACGCCCAGCCCGACAAACACAGTGCCAGCATGGATCCGCTGTGTCCTTTGCAGCGCCTTATTTTGTGTGGCCCTACGACAAAATTGAAAACACGACGATAAGTAAGGAGTGAACGAAGCAAGGGGCACGCGCATTGCGCGTCGTTTTGCTGAATTGTCATTTGCGCGGTTCTACATAGACTAAAACATGGCGACAGATGTACGCATGAAGCAAAAGGAGTCACGCTCATTGCGCGTCATTTTCCTGACATGTTCTTTGCACTTTGTTTTGTGTGGCCGTGATAAAGCACAGCAAACACACACACACACAAATACATCACACACATTAGTATGAAAGTGATATGTATCACACGTAGGTCTATAAGCAGATTGATGTGCACTGCTTGTGTACTTGTAAGCCAAGCCTTCTTGGTTCAATGAGAAGGTGCAACTCCTCCACGGTGCAAACGCAACAAGGGCCTACCAACTGTGCTACAAAGGTGTGTGACACATGAGCGCAAAGGAGTCTGCAAAATACGTGACCTCACTGCCAATACCTTGCACACACAGACGCTGTTGCACCAGCAGACGCACGCACGCGCGCACGCGCACTCACACGCTCACACACACGCTCACACGCTCTCACGCTCACACACTCACACGCACACACACACACGCTCACACGCACACCTCGTCAAGAACTTGTACTCCATGGCCGCGCTGTTGAGGAAAGACACGAGAAAGGGTTTGAAGGGGGTGAGAGCTATACTGGCGACGGTCAAGGCAGGGGGCACGTTAGGCACCACAGCCCTGAGCATGAGGTTCGAGGACATTGCAATTGACCTGCGTGTGGAAGGACGTGAGTAAGCACATGTGTATGTGTGTGTGTGAATGTGTGTACATGTGTGAATGTGTGAGTGTAAGTGTGTGTGTGAATGTGTAAGTGTGTGTGTGTGAGTGTGTTGAGTTTGAGTGTGTAAGTGTGTACGTGAGTGTGAGTATGTGTGTGTATGTGTGTGAGTGTGTCTACGTGCGTCTAAAGTGTGTGCGTGAGCACGCTTTGATTGGATGTTTGCAAAATTTGCGCAATACAATTTGACCGTCTGTACTTTGTACTGCTCACCAATAATCCAGCCGCCGACCCAGCGTGCGCCACTTCCCTGTGGAAGCGTGGAAGCCGCAGGAAGCCATGCCCACGCCCATCAGGCTGGCGCCCCAGATCTGCAAGGGCAAGAGGGAATTGTGTGTATCTGTGTGTGTGTTCAAGGTTTTAGGGTGTGTAGCATTTCAAGCCTGAAATGCTACGAAGGGTGCTCAAGCCAATATGGTGTGTAGCAGAAGCCTTTTCCTAAAGAGACCTGCCACTTTTTGGCCACACCAAAATACTGGCTTTCGTTGTACAAAGTGACTCTCATAGAGATTAAGAAAGGGCTTTGCATAGGAGACGTTTGGGTGTTACACACAAGTCGGTAATTCTGATGTGATTAAAAGAGGGGGGGTAGCGAAAGGGCAAAGAGCTTGCTGGGACTGAACCCTGGTCTCCGGGAGACTAGCCAAATTAGCTACACAGGGTGCCCCACAAAAATTTGATGTCGTGGCTTTGCGACACAGGATACCCCAGAGGGATGCTTGGTACGTTGTTATATAAACACTAAAAAGGGACACAAAAAGCTGCGACGCGTCGCCCTTAAAAAAAACTGGTGTGTGTATGTGTGTGTATGTGTGTTTGCGTGCGCGTGTGTGTGTGCGTGTGTGTGTGTGTGTGTGTGTGTGTGTGTGTGTGTGTGTGTGCGTGTGTGTGTGTGTGTGTGCGTGTGTGCGTGTGGTGCGTGCGTGTGTACG
>Ga0307947_1002300_pt1 | contig 15252 bp, 18 predicted proteins | sample OrgLakmetagen232_FD_201840 | JGI IMG/M metagenome (GOLD analysis project Ga0307947, IMG submission 201840) | Saline water microbial communities from Organic Lake, Antarctica - #232 | ecosystem: Environmental > Aquatic > Non-marine Saline and Alkaline > Saline | place: Antarctica: Organic Lake...
AGAAATGAGAGTTGCAATCTGACAATCTGACCAGCCGTATTTTCAGAGTGCTGCATTATGCACAAATGCAGGAGACAGAAGGCCACACAATTCAACTGAGCTCATACGAAAGAGTTCAATGCAGCTTAGATAGACAGACAGTAGAAGAGTGCACTACGATGAGAGCTGCAATCTTACCAGCCATATTTTGGAGAGAGAAGCATTTCACACAAATGCAGAAGACAGAAGGCCACACAATTCACCTTTGCGCTTCTTCTTGGCGCGCTGCTCCTCCTCCTCTTCTTCCTCCTCGCTGCGGCCCTCCTCATCTTCATCGGAGTCCTCATCGCTGCCGTCCTTGGCAGAGTTGCCTGCTGGACAGCAAGTGTGTGTGACACCAATGCTAAGCATTGTCCTTTTGCCCTGTGTTTTCAGGCGTGAAATGCATGCCATTCAGAAATCCAGGAAGTACCAAGCTAATCACACCCCATCCAAAAGCACCACACTAGAACCCGCACGCACCCTCTCGGTTTTCGTAAAGCCGCTTCATCACCATTTCCAAACTCTGGACCTTCAAGATCTTCCTGCCTCCTTCCCCAATCCTTGGCCTGTCGCACAATGGACAACTCTCTTCCTCCTTGCTTTCACACCTGCAAGAGCGCAGTGCATCGAGCAGCATTGAATGTGTATGTAAGCATATATGTGTGTGCACTCGTCCACTTGCATCAGGCATTATCCTTGTCATCTGAAATTCAGACACAGCACAAGGCGACAGAGGCCTCACAGCCAGTGTAGCCCCATTGAGAAGACTGATTTTGAAATGACATGTGTGAGAAAGCCCCCTCACACAATCTAGTCTTGCTTTTCATCACTCCACTACTCACATTGCAAGCATATTGCATTGCCCACAAACTGATGATTGATGGAGCAAGCAATACATATTCTGCTACACCTAATCACAAAGTGCACAACACAAACAAGCACACCTATAGATGTGGCTGCAAGGGCATGTGTCGTACTCCCACAGATCATCAGCAGGGAAGCCAAACCCGCGCAAAGCTGTGTGCAGAGCCTTGAAATTTGTAGGCAAGTTGGCACGGAGATCAGCATCCACCCACGGGGCATTCCTGTAATGAAGAAGCCATTTATCAATCCCCCTTTGGGTCATGTTCAGATCAGCTTTCAGCTCAAGGAATTGGAGACAGCAGTCCAGCAGATGCTGCTGAGTGGTCGCACTCGGTTCAGTGGTGAAGGAATAGTGTGCTTGTGTAGAACGGTGCACACTCCTAGCCCCATCAGGCCCAGGCTGTTGGTTTTCCATGGTCATGCGCTGCTCATTGGTGATGCCAGGAGCATCAGGGTCCTCTGAATCTTCAGTACTACTCTCACCCTGAAAACCAACAAAGTAGTCAGCATGCCAATACATTAGTGTGTGCGTGCGTGTGCGTGTGTGTGCTTGTCCTTGTAGAAGCACACGCACCTGTGTCTTTGTGTGTGTGTGTGTGTGTGTGTGTGTGTGTGTGTATGTTCGAAAGCGCAAATGCTTGCAGGAGGATTTTAATCTTACTTTCAATTTCTGACTTGCGTGTGTGCGTACGTTTGTGTTCTTGGTATATGTGTGCGCACTATTATTCAAAGAAAACCAGTGGGCACACCAACCTGTGAAGCAACAGGTTGGACAAGGTCTTGCTCGCTACGAACAGCAAGAGTTGCTGTGTTGCACGATTACATGCATACGTGATGAATGCTGTGCGTGCATGAATGTGCACGATCGCTTTTGCAAGCTCACATACACGTCCGTCATGTGCGCATTCATTTGCAGCGTGCGTGCTTGCTTGCGTTCACATGTGCGCATGTGCATTGTGCCTTTGCGTGCATGTTTGTATGTTGTGCATTTGCCCTGTGTGTGCAAACCCATTCTAACGTGTGCGTGCAATATACAACTGCGTGCGCTTGTGAGAGAAGCACACTTGCCTGGGAGTGATGGAAGGCTGAATCCAAGTTCCGGCTCACTGGTTGTGCTGCCCGCATGTGCGCGTCCTGGTCTGCCCTTGCCATTTCAGCCTGCACTACCTGTGTGGTGCATCATCATGCGTTGCAGGCTCATTAAAGAGCGTGTGCATGAATGAAGTGTTGTGCGCACAAACGTAGCATTGCTTGCTTGCATCGTGCTTGCATGCTCATGATGTGTTTCTTGCATTGTGCTTGCGCACGTGCAGGCTCGTGTATGTGTGTGCTTGCGTGCATGAACGAAGTGTGTGTGTTCATGCTGATGAAGCAAGCACAGCAGGTGCTTGCATCGTATCATTAATCACCCTACCAGTTGGCCAGCAGGACTAGCACCCCTGCTCCTACTTGGAGTTGCTGCTGGGCCTAATGCACGCAGTCGCAAGCTGGGAGGGCTGGGCGCATGAGCTGGAGAATCCTGTGCCTGCCGTGGAAGGCCACCAAAGCCACACACCCAAAATCTGTGGGTGGGCCAGTCTGTGCCATTCTTCTTGCAGTGATCAATGCACATGTGCTTGCTGCGCCCATGTACTTTTGTTGCATGGTCTACGCAGGCCTGCCACGAAGGGAATCTAGTTGCACAAGCCAAGGCTGTTTGGATGATGGGGTAGCACACACGGCAAAGGCACCAGTATATAACACTTCCTTGTTTACGCTTGCGCCCCATTTTAAACTTTAGTCTCATTTCCGGCGCCGACAAGACGGGGCGTCGATCAAAATTCCGGCGCCGAAAAGGCTCGAGTCCGGCGCCGGAGTGGCACTAGCTTTTCTGTCATCTTTTTCCGGCGCCGGAAATCAGAAAAAGGCGCCGGAGAAGCCCCAGGACGACACCGGAGCAGACCAAATATCAGCTCAGGACTTTACAAAGGAAGAGTTTGTTTTGAAAGCAACATTATATAAAGGAATGCTAGCATTCTAGTCCCTCCTAGCAAGAGCTCAAATTGACTGTCTGTTCCTTCTCCGGCGTGTTCGACCGCCGTGAGACCGCCGTGGGAGGCTCCGGTGGGTCTCCCGGCGCCGTGTCGGCGGGTCTGCTCCAGTAGGGATCTTCGAAGGCAGCAGGGGCTTGCATGGAAACTCAAAGTTGGACGCGGTACCTGATTCCTAGTTAATAAATTGTGTTTTATTCATATATACTTGTTGCAAAAGGAATAGAAATGTATAGGGTTTAGGGTTTCTTTGGGCCGGAATTGGAGCCAAACGGCCTACGTACGGTCAAAATGTAATGTACGGTGGGACCGAACTGTACGGTTTGGCACCTTACTTTTGCTCATACCGTAATATACGGTAAAATATACGATACGGCGTATACCGTACCGTATATACGGTGTCATTTTGGAAATACGGCGTAGTGCACAGCCCTGAATGGGATACGTTTAAGCAAGGGTGGTATGCACCTGATCCGCCGACTTGCCCTTATTCATGTTTTTTAAGACTGCCATCAGTCCAGTCCCGCCAATCTTGTACTTTGCGGGTCAGGTTTGGGCTGGAGCTGCGTTGCTTTGTCAGAGCACTAGGGTCGATCCAGGGTACTTGTTTTATCTTGGGGGCCTTATGGTGTTTGATGGAGGCGGTCGCTGGGTATTTTCCTTCCTTTATTAAGACCTGGAGTCTTTTCAGTGCTAAGGGCAGAGGGGAAGGGGTCGTTTTGTCTGCTATTGATTGCCCACTTTGCCCCAGGATTTCCTTTGGCAAGCTCTTTCTGCCAATTGTTGTTGTAGGCATTGAGGCATTTTCTACCTTTAGTATTCCATATGGCAATGATCCGCAAATCCCAAGTGTGTTTGGGAAGTCGCAACTGTACATTGTTTTAGAGGAGTACTTCTGCATATTGGGGTTATTGGTGTGATGATATGTAGCCCAAGAATTTGCATATTCTCAAATATTTGCGTCAGAGCGATGTGTAGGGATTGGTGGCCATCCTTTTATTCCAGGAGGGAAGGAACATGAAGGTAGCTGCTGCCTTTATGCTAAGGGCAGCAGAGTAAATTGCATGCCTTGTTGCTAGATACATGGTGTTTTGATGGTAAATGTGATGGCAGATACAGAAACCAGTAAAATTGGAGGAGAAGGCATTGCTGTTTGCCCGAAGGCCTTATCTCTTGGGTGTTCGCTCCAGTATTGAGGGAGTGTGGGGTCATGGTCAAGGGGGGATGCCATTTTTACTTTAGGAACTAGGGCCCATTTATGTAGGGTGGTGATAATGCGGGGGGGAAGCATCCGTGAAAATGAGTTTCTAATCTTTTGGCTTGAATGTCTGGAGGTAGCAGTATCTTTGCGTGTGATGAGGCCCACGAGCGCCGATGCAAGATTGGGGGCGGGTGAATGCTGCCATTGAAGCCGCCGTATTTTGCTTTTTCAAAAGCCCTATAATGTTCAGGCGCTAAGGGTTGAGCATGCCTTTGCATATTCCGTCTACGTGTAGATGCAAGCTACTGTGGCATTGAGCACTTCTGGGAGGAGGTTCGTCTGAGGGAGATTTGGTGTCGTTTCCTAGGTGCTTCAGAGATCAACGTCAGTGGTCCAGTACTCGCAGCACCCAGTGCCTGCAATGTCTGCTTGAGGGTTGGTGGGCTGGATGTTAGATTTGACTTTGTTCCGAAATTTGATAGCATAGGGCTGATAGGAGTCTCTTTCTTGATTGGCTGAGAACCCTTGTTTTTGAAAATCATTAAGGTGTGTGTCTGGTGCAGGTTGCGGTAGGTTTGGTGCTGTGATATGCTCTTTGTACATTTGGTGGCTGCGTCTAAAACTTTCACAAGTGTTTTGCAGTTCTTCTGGCTCTCATGTTGGGTTCCACGAGACTTCACCAACTTTTCACAGAGAGATTTAAAGGTCCGTTCGTTCATTTCATTTTCATTTGGCTGGGCAGGCCCATGTGTTATTAGTGTCAATAGCCTCTCGCTCGTTGGCATTGTAGCAGTTGGTTTTTAGTAGGCACTGCCAATGGTAGATACAATTACAGACGTCGCATATGTACATGTCTTGAAAGGGCGGAGGGAGCAGATCCAGTGATTAGAGTCCTAAATGGTAGGAGCAGACTTCACAAAATGCACTTACAATATCAGTGTGAGCAGCAGCTTGGATGGTTTTTAGGAATGGAACTAGGCTCGAATAGGGGTAGGGCCCATCTTTCTAGAATCATAGGAGCGTAGTGTGTATGGTAATGCTTCTGTCTACAACAAACTAAATGTAGGGGGGTGGGTTCATCGAAGTGGCACGGGGCAATTGAGGGAGACTGGGAGCACCTCATCATCAGCACCGCCAGCCACCAGTAGAGCCACCAACCCCACACAGCATCGACCTAAAGACCTCAGAAAATCTCGGCGTGACATCCACCTCGTTGAGATCAAGTATTGTGAAGACACCAGACCTCAGAACCAGCTGAACGCCGCAAAGGAATAGCTTGTACAAAGATATCTGCAACATTCTCCAAGGAGCCTCCGTTACTCTCCACATCATCCTTTTGGGTGTAGGTGGCATCATTTACAACACTCACACTCTGAAGCCTTTCAAGGAACTGGGTCTTGATTCTCAAAGAGTAAAGAAGCTTGCCTCCAAGCTCCATGTGCACTCTGTGAAATTTGCTGCTTAACTTGTCCATACCAGACGTGCCCTTTCCAATACTATTATTAACTCTCATCAGGAGCCGGTTTCAGGCCAAGCCTGCAACCCTCATGATCCCCATTGATTTTCCCTTTCCTTTTTGCGGTGGAGGAGCTTTACGGTACTCGGTACCAAAGTGGCTCCTTTCCTAAATTAATGTGGGGAGTGGTTTTCACTGCCTGCGTAGTTTTTTCTTTTTTTCTATTTCTTCTGTCTTTCTGAGGGGCCAGCATCTCTACCCCTTTTGTTGCAAATGCAAAAAATTTCAGTTATTTATGTGGTGGACGTCCAGATGATCATGATAAAGCGTGATTAAGGCCTCAGTGGGTGTCATAGAGAAGGCCTCGTCTTTCTTGTACGTCCAAAGTTCTTGTTGGATGTGGGTAGTGCGCAAGGGGGTCAGGCTCAGGCTAGATAAGCATTGGGTTACATCAAGGAGCTCGCATCTTCTTTTTTCTTTGAGGTCTGTGCTGTACATATGGTTCTGTGTAGTCTGTATTCTTGAAGGTTGGATTATTGTGGATGCGGTAGGTTGGGTTTATGTTACTTATCTGCTGTGTGAAGGGGTTGGTACTATTGTCTTGTGGGATGGAGGAGGTAGTTGTCTGTGTAAACGTCTGTGTTGTGGGTGATTGTGGCAAGCGGTATGTGAGTGTGTCGTGCGTTTATTGAGTTGGCTATTGGTTGATTGTTCTTTCCGGAGGAGAGTAAGTTTTGCGTGTTGAGGAGATGTTGCTGGCTTACTATCTGGTTGCGCTTTCTCTTTTTAGTGGTGTGTGGGAAAGCAGATTGTGTCTGCCGTGCACGTTTTGCTGGCTGGTTATGTGAGGGAGCGGCAAGCTGGGTAGTAGGTGTGAGTTCCGACAGACATTCGATGGCTGTAGTTTGGGGCAGGTTGGGGGATGGTATAGGTATTGAGCCTACAGAGTCGTGGCTTCTTTTTGTTGGGTTGGAGCTTCTTTGTGAGTAGCGTTGTGAGCGTGGTTTGTGATACCCCATACATATGGGGGACAGCTAACATCGATGTGGTGGGATGGTGCTTACAAGACATTAAGTACAACCCCCACAAATATATGAGTAATACTTCTATTGGTGTGCAGGCTTCTGGGCGCAAATTCCCACTGAAAAGCTTCCCTTTGTATTTTTTAAACAGGTGGGATGTTGTGTGCTTCTACATCCATTGGGTGGTGCAGAATACAAGACAACATCATTTCCTAATCCATGCCAGTAGTGTTTACACTATCTGCGTGCTTTTTCTTTTCTTTTCCTTATCTGTGGCTATATATGGGAGTAGCCGTGAATGATTGTGGCTGCTACAGCTGCTAGCTCTGCACGTGAAACGGTATTTGTAATACCTGGGCCTCTTGGGTTCACGTAATGTGTACGTCTAAGCGAGGAGGGTGGTACACACCTGATCCTGTGTCTTGCCCTTTATCGTGTATTTTAAGACTGCCATCAGCCTCTCCTTTTCTTCTCCAAACTAGACCTTTGTTTTCCGTTTCTTTCTCTTGCTCATCATAGACGCTTCCCCTTTTATGTAGATAGGTATGGTTTCAAGCTTGTTTCCAAGCTTCCGCCCAGATGCCCCTGAGGCATATTTAGCGATGTAACCTTACCTTAAGACTGCCATGGTACAGGAGGCCCTTGTAATCCTTAAGAAAAGAAAAGACTCTGCTGGTAGTGGTGACACAGCCAGCATGATTAAGGGAGGGGGTTACTTAGGTTCCCGTACCAGGCAACCCCCCACCGCGCAAACCATTAAAAGAAATTAATGTGGGTCAGGGGGGTTGTGTGCTGTAGCACCCGGACCCAATCCTTGACTGTTGTTGCTTGTGTTATATTGCAGTGCATACCTTGTTTTTATGAGTGCAGATGCATGTCTGATGGAGTATTCATTCAGTTTGTGTCAGTTTTTTAATCTGGTTTATGGTAGTCCAGATAAAGTTCTGCCAGAGGTTTGTCTGTACAGTCTTTGTAAATAGTCCCCATAGCTCCAACGAGGATCACGTGAAGCTTGACTTCCCTATATCCTTGTCTGTTTAGGTTGGCAACAAGCATGCTGTGCTGTGCTTTTGCTTTTTGGAGTTGGGGGTCGGGCCTAGTGTCTTCACAAAATCTAAAATTAATCTGATGAATTTCCCACTGGTTTGGATTCAGTTTCTTGTCTTTAGCAAGCTGTTAAAAATTTGAGTTGCGGGTGGCTACGCGAGAAGGGCACACAGTGCTAGGTAAAAATAGGATAGGGTCAGGACGAGAAGAGGCTTTTAAAGCACATGCTGTTAGTTCTGGTAGCAACCAAGAGGGCAGTGTTTTGTTGGCAGTGTTTCTCAGATTTAGGTCTTGCTCTGATAGTTATCTGCGCTGCCTGTATCAGTGTAGGCAATTTGGTTGGCACCGCATGGTCCCTTTTGTAGGGCTTGGACAATCAGCACACTTGCAGTATTATGGTGTTTTATAATCATGTTTCTCATTTTAGTGTGTTGGCAGCCTGAGAGTATGTGAAGCGCACTATCAGTGCAAGGACAGATGGGGCAGTTTGCATCGGGAGAGAAGCCGTACCGGTAGGCGTGTTTTAATTAAAAATTTTACCAGTGCGGTACCTCATAACATTACGCTTTTCGTAGAATTTGAAATCACTGTTGTTCCAGAAAGCATTTGTGGCTTGTTTATTGACCAAAGGTGTAAGATCCTATTCAGTAGTTGTAATACCCTGTGCCTGTTTTGGTACTGCTCAGTCTGTGTGATTGGCACATTTTTATTTTTTATTTTCAGCTTGGCCTTTAAATCAGAGAGTGCTTGCACTCTCCTAGGTGTAATTGCCCCTCTTCTGCTGGGATCCTCATCGGTGTCTTTACCCGCAAGCCAGTAAAGGTGTGTGTATGCATTACCGTCTGGAGCTGGAGGCTGAAAGTGCACGTCATGACCTCCGTCATGTAGGCAGAGTGTTTGCTTGGCAATTGCATCTGCACATTCATTTCCTGCAATGCCACTATGGGCTTTCACTTTATAGAAGCAGATGAGTTCTGGTGAAGCATAAATCATAGATGCAATTTGTTCTAGCAGATTTGATTGTATATGGTCTCGTTGCATTTCAGGGAAGAGTAGCTGTTTTCTAATTTGGCTTAGGGAGCACGCACTGTCCGTTGCTATCTTAGTATACTTATTGGTAGACGCTGCTGCAATCCCTGTGAGCTCAGCTCTATTGATGGTGTTTGTCATTCCCACGCCTCCCAAGTTCACATAACATTCAGCTTTGGTTTGAGGGCAGTATACCCCTGCGCCTATAAAGTTTTCGGCCTTGCCTATGCAGCTAGCGTCAGTGTAGGCCCCTAATTTCCAATTGGGGCACTTCAATTATGACTGCTTATCCTGTAATCCTTAATAAGTAACACTATTGCCTACATCTAACATCTAGTCAGACTTCGCACACAGCAACAGCTTATCTTCCCACCTCAGTTTGAGGATGGCCCAGCTCGTTTGAGGACCTTTATGAACCAACCTGATATTTTTGGTGTTGCCTCTTTTGTAGCTAAGTGCCTAGCCCTGTTCCCTTGATTTTTCTAGCGTTTTTTTGGTTTGGTTACAGGCTTTTTTCCAAGCTTCCGCTCAGATGCCCACCAGAGGCATATATAGCGATGTAACCTTACCTTAGCTATTGCTACCTTACCTATTGCCTACGTAATTTCTTTTCCTGCAATTCTATTCGTTGGCTGCAATCGGCCTAATGGCCTGTCACTCGTTTCGACAGATGGCTTATCTGTAAACTCTAGCTTTATCCCGGTTGAATGCCTTTGTAACCCTTACCCCTTTGTAATCCAAAGTAAACTAAACTAACTAGCTTTATCCCGATCCCGATCGCTTTATGATAACTTCTAGCAGTCGTAAGACTGTTGTAACTGTTATTTGTAAACCCTGTAATCTCTAACGATGTGGCTGCAGGAGGTCAACCCCCTCGTAACCATAAGAACCATGATTACACCGTGCTGTCAGTCATCACCAAGCACCAGTAGGGTCAAACCAGTAACGGCAACAGGATTTGCCTGCTGTACAGCAACCTTTTTTGCCCGTACGGCAACCCTGTCAAGGGCAACACATTAACAGGGGGACAAACACGACGCACCTTATTATACAATGTACACCACATATTGAAACTCAGACAATTTAACAGCAGCAGGAAAATATAAACTGAAAGTTTGACAGTGGCTCCTTTTCCTTTAATCATGTGGGGAGTGGTTATTCACTGCCTGCGTAGTTTGTTCTTTTCTTTGTAAAAAAGGCAAGAGCAGCGCACTCAGGGGCTCGAGAGCAGCTCTAGCGGCTACAACTGCAGGAACTGGTTCAGCCTAGCAGTCGCATGTTTTGACTGATGGCTTAATTGTAGAAATTGTACAACTGCAGGAACTGGTTCAGCCAAAAGAAAACACCATCCAAGTCAGAAGTTCTCGATTGTGCCGCTTCGCACGCATTATTCCTTGTTTGCTAGTGCTTCTTAAGCCTGCTGAGTGAGCCCTCCTAAACAGACACAATACCAAAACCCTTGCCTGCCCGCCCGTTGTCGGTTCAAAGATGGGAAGACACCTAACGAGTTATGGACAAGGACGGCTTGATAATGCTGTGCACACATGCAGGCGCACATTGATATGCACACAAACTACAGCAACCTTTTTACCCTATCCACATCCTAAACAACCCCTTGTTGTTTGCCAACTCCTATCACTGTCTTATCCCTGTGACAAAGAGGCAGTGCCGGCTCCCGTAGGCCCCTCCCTCATGAAAAATACGGAACAAAGGGAACACGCTCTCTTCGTTGTCACGTGTACCTCCAGCGCTAGTTAGATCAATGCGCACATAAGGCAGGGCGTGGGAATGTTGTTGGTGACCAGCAGGCATAGTGCCCGGCAGGTAACAATGGCACACACACCCTCACCCCCCACCCCCCCACAAACACACACTCTGCCCTCTGTCACTCAAATTGCTCCCAGCACCTCACAGCAACTCAACCTCAGGTCTGCCATTGCTCCAAGCAAATCGGGGGTGACCACGACGTAACAGGACCTGCCTGTGCTGCTCTGCTGTAGCAGAGCGTGCAGCTGACCCCTCCCCCCACGAGAGCACACCATCACTTCACACAGCATTCTTGCTGCGGCCATGCGCGCAGCCTAACGCCCTGTGAGCACGATGTCACTTCTCACACACACACACACACACACACACACACACAGACACACACACAGCACTCGTGCTTCAGCTACATTGTGTCAGCTACGTGGGACCACGCATGTGGGTGGTGGCCGCAGCGTGCAAGCCATAAGGGCAAGTGCTGTGCACACGCACGCCCAAACATCAGTTATATCTTGGAAACAGTGCATTAAGTAGACAGGGAACGTACGTACGTGGGGGGTAGGTCAGTGGGTAGGCACCTGAGTTGATGGGTGGGTGTTTGAGAGCGGAAATGGGTGGGGTGATGAAAATAATGCTGGTGGGAGTGGTAGCAAGCAGTGAGATTGGAGGGAGAGCTCTGAAGTTCACACCAGAGGGAGAGGCTGCGTCTCTACGACAGAGCCAGCAGCCAAACAGCCAAACAACCTGGCTGAAGGTCACCCCCCATTGTAACCATTGTTCACTACGACAGGGTCAGCAGCAGCCGCTCTTCTTCCTCTTCTCCTTGTCCAAGGTGTTGGAGAGCTGCATGGGCATCGGCGGCTGCACCTGCTGTTCCTGTTGGGCTAGCTCCTGCTCCAAGCGCTTCATGACATCCTTGGCTATGGCAGTGAAGACCTGGGCACGGGAGTGTGGTATGTGGTGTGTGCAAGCGGGAGTGTGGTATGTGGTGTGTGTAAGGAGGAGTGCGTCCAGTACAGAAACACTTTGGTTGTTCCCAGTACCCTTGGCTGAGGCAGTGATGACCTGGACAAGGGAGAGTGGTATGTGGTGTGTGCAAGCGGGAGTGTGGTATGTGGTGTGTGTAAGAAGGAGTGCGTCCAGTACAGAAACACTTTGGCTGTTCCCAGTAAGTATCCTTGGCTGTGGCAGTGAAGATCTGGACAAGGGAGTGTGGAATCGGTATGTTGAAGAGTGGGAGCAGGGAATGAGTTCTGCACGGAAACACTTTGGCTGTTCCACGGTACCCTTGGCTGTGGCAGTAAAGGCCTGGGCACGGGAGTGTGGTTGTGGTGTGTGTAAGAAGGGAGTGCGTCCAGTACAGAAACACTTTGGTTGTTCCCAGTAAGTATCCTTGGCTGTGGCAGTGAAGACCTGGGCACGGGAGTGTGGTATGTGGTAAGCAGGGAGTTTGGTGTGGTCACACTCCAATTGTTTGCCTCATCACAAGCTGGGAAGTGTCTACCATCGCAAGGGGAAAGACCTTTAGGTGTAGGCACGAGGCATGTCAGTAGGGTCGGCCAGAACCATACATATACAGTGTATATACGCTATTTTTGGCAGGGAAGTCACCAAATATACGGTCATGCACGTTGTAAATATACGGTTTTGGCCAACCGCACATGTCAGGGACGTTGACAGTGACATGTTGATAACGGGCTCGTCGGAAGCATCGTGCAATCGCCATCAGCCAGAGTCTCGGGCTGTAGGCCATCCTTGTAACCCTTGAGGCATCGTGCCCACGCACTGGCAAGAAGCAGCATGCATGGAAAAACATTCTAGGCGGGAGCACCACAACACTGTGTGGTGCACAACACTCGCTCATCACTAGGGTTGGCCAGAACCGTTTATACCCCATCAGTGTTGTGCACCTGACGCTTGACGGCGTCAATGGTAAATGACGCTGACGGCTTACTTTATGTCAAATTGACGGTGAAAATAGTAAATTACGCCTTCAATCGTCAGAGTTTAGTGACGGTAACGCCGTTATTTACAATCGTTATTTACGGTGCCATTTTTGAATGACGCCGTATGTGCACAACACTGTACACCATACAAGACCGTATATCTGGTGATTTCCCTGCCAAAATACCGTATACACGCCGTATATATATGGCTCTGGCCAACCGTACTCATCACCAAAGATTGAGGAAGGATGGGAGTGCAGGCGTGCGTAAAGCAGCATGCAGCATCTAGCAGACTAGACTCCAGAGGACTGCTAATGCTGGTCAAAGCCGTACGTGCCCTGCAAGTGGCAGAGAGCTGAACAAAATTAACATCAGATGACACAAGCCATTAAAACAGGTTATAATTGCTTATGTTGGTCGAAGCCTCACGTGCTCTGCAAGTGGCAGAGAGCTAAAGCATCCGAAAGAACAAGTAACAAGCACTGTTGTGAACCCTGCTTCTGCTCTTTTACAGTTCACGAGAAGCACAAGCATCCCCACTCTCGCATAAGGCAAGCAAGTAGACAGACCTCACAACTGACCTGACCTGCTCTCCACCTGTGGACATCTCTCCACGGCCACACACACACACGTGTACACACACACACACTTCCCCCAACCTCCAACAACATTCAACCGATACACATTTTCCCACCACCTCTGCGAACCCCTCCCCCACCCCCACTACATCACCGGACAGCTCTCCACGGCCGTGCAAGCAGACTGGGTTCACAGCCGCCAGGGTATTGAACGAACAGTACATGTAAAACAAGGTCAGGTGTCAGGTCCATCGAAAGGCTTTTTCAGTCAAAGAAAATTGGATGTCATGATCGGTGCTGGCTTGCGCAAGCCGCAAGCGATCAGCGAAATTGGTGCTAGCTTACATAAGCCGCACGAGATGGATAAAATCAGTGCTACCTTGAAAAAGGCTCATGCAAGAAAGAATGTGTGGCTCATGCTGTCATCATGAGACCTGACAAGGGTCGGTCTGCTCGGACACTGACACGGACACACAAACATAACACGTTCAATCCTTCTACTTCTCACACACATGCATGCACATACACACTTCTGTGCAGAATCTGCGCAGAATGCAGGCGGAGGCCAGAGCATGCCACACATGTGTCTACAGAAGAGCATGCATGTGTGTGCAAGCATGTGTGTGAGACACAACGTTTTAGAAGGGGTTGGGTGCACCTAGAGAGGAAGGTTTGCGTTCATATAGCATATTACGCCCATTGCTTGACTGTGCAACAGCCACATTGCAAACAAACCTTTTTCACAGGTACGTGTGTGGGTATAGTATATGTGTGTGTGTGCGTGCGTGTGTGTGTGTGTGTCTGTGTGAGCACATCAGTGCATACATGTGCCTTTGTGTGAGCGTGTTGCAAACCTTGGGCACGTGACAGTATGGATCAGCAACACACCTCTTCCACATTGATGTTCTCCTTTGCACTGGTTTCAAAGAAGTGCACACCGTACTCATCAGCCAATGCCTTGCCTTTGCTGTAAGGCACAGCACGCTTCTCATCGGCCATGTCTGACTTGTTGCCCACAAGGATCTGAATGAAAAGTGTGTGTGTGTGTGTGTGTGTGCGCCTGCTTGTGCTTGCGTGTGTGTGTGCGTGTGTGTGTGTATTTGCATGTGTATGTCTGTGCTTCAGTGCTTGTGTGTGTATGTGCTTGTGTGTGTGTGTGTGTGCGTGTGCGCGTGTGTACTTGTGTGTGTATGCGTGTGCACGCGTGCATGCGTGTGTGTATGTGTATGTGGCTGTGTGTGTGTGTGTGCGTGTGTGTGTGTGTGTGTGTGTGTGTGTGTGTGTGTGTGTGTGCGTGCGTGTGCGTGTGTGTGTGTGTGTGTGTGTGTGTGCGTGCGTGTGTGCGTGCGTGCGTGCGTGCGTGCGTGTGTGTGTGTGCATGCATTTGCGCGTGCGTGCGTGCGTGCGTGTGTGTGTGTGTGTGTGTGTGTATGTGTGTGTGTGCGCCTGCTTGTGTGTACGTGTGTACGCCTTTTGTGTTTGCGTTTGTGCGCGTGTGTGCGCGCCTGCTTGTGTGTGTGTGCGCCTGCTTGTGTGTATGTGTGTGCGCCTGTTTGTGCTTTCGTGTGTGTGCTTGCGTGTATGTGTGTGTGTGTGCTTGCGTGTGTCTGTGCTTCTGTGCATGTACGTGTACATGTGTGTGTGTATGTGTGTGTGTGCGCGTGTGCACCTACTTGTGTGTATGTGTGTGCGCCTGTTTGAGCTTGCATGCGTGTGTGTGCGTGTGTGTGCTTGCGTGTGTCTGGGCTTCTGTGCTTGTGTGTGTACATGTGTGTGTTTGTGCTTGCGTGTGTGTGTGTGCATGTGTGCACCTGTTTGTGCTTGCATGTGTGTGTGTTTGCGTGTGTGTGTGCTTGCCTGTGTCTGTGCTTGTGTGTGTACATGTGTGTGTATGTGCTTGCAAGGTGTGCGTGTATGTGTGTGTGCGCGTGTACTTGTGTGTGTATGCATGTGTGCGTGTGTGTATGTGTCAGCGTGTGTGTGCGTGCGTGCGCGCGTGCATGCGTGCATGCGTGCGTGTGTGTGTGTGTGTGTGTGTGTGTGTGTGTGTGTGTGTGTGTGCTTGTGCTTGTGTGTGTGCTTGTATGTGTGTGTGCTTGTGCTTGTGCTTGTGTGTGTGTGTGAGAGTGTGTGTGTGTTTGTATGTGTGTTTGTTGTGCGTCATGTGTGTGTGCATGTGTGTGTGTGCGCGTGTGTGTGCGTGTGCGCGTGTGTGTGTGCGTGTGTGGTGTGTGTGTGTATGTGTGTGTGTGTACGTGTGTGTGTGCGTGTCTGTGTGAGTGTGTGTCTGTGTG
>Ga0307947_1002302_pt1 | contig 15250 bp, 15 predicted proteins | sample OrgLakmetagen232_FD_201840 | JGI IMG/M metagenome (GOLD analysis project Ga0307947, IMG submission 201840) | Saline water microbial communities from Organic Lake, Antarctica - #232 | ecosystem: Environmental > Aquatic > Non-marine Saline and Alkaline > Saline | place: Antarctica: Organic Lake...
ACACACACACACACACACACACACACACACACACACACACACACACACACACACACACACACACAGTGCACAGTGAGCCTCACATATATACCAGGACAGGACAGGTCGAAGGCTCTTGCACTTGTGCATGTATGATCACACTCACCGGTCCCAGAAAGGCCGATTGTTGCGCAACGCTGAAGACGACGAAGGAGAATAAGACGTGCAGGTACTTAACAAAAGAGAAGCGGCAAGTTTGCTTTTGATAACTTCTCTAGTAATTAGAGATAATATTATTTACTCTACACGGTTACAAATTCGGCATACACCACTCGGAAGAGCATGCAGAGAACGCAATGTTTGAGCAACACAATCGCGCAATTCAGCTCGTCAGAGAGCCAGCGGATATCGCAGTTCCAAGTGCGTAAAACTATGCTACTTGCCTTCTGTGCGGAATGCCTGCTGCTTATCTTGACTTGACCTCCTCCCGCCCGCAGTTTGGCGTCTCGCATGAGGCCAGACACCTCCAAAACCAGGGGAAACACAACAGTAGACTGACCGCGAGGTAGGAGTCGTGAGGCGTACTCTGAGGAAGAAACCCAACGTGCATTTTGCAGCGCGTGGGCACACGTATGTATGCGCGCTTGTATTACATGCTAGAGGAGGCCCCGTCTCGGAGGCGTAAATCCGGCAATCGAGCTCTGACTGTACCTCTGACTGTCACTCATTTTGAGCGCAGCCTTGCGAACCAGCCAAGAGAGACTCCGTCTACGGGAAACAGCATCCACGGCATGGATGAGCTAAGGGCGATAATGCAGGTGGGCATCTCAGCCAGGTCGAGCAACCAGGGTTTGGGGCACTTGCATGCGAATGCTTTTCCCTTACCAAATGTTGAGAGAGCTGCACGCGCGCACACACACACACACACGCACACACACACACACACACACACACACGCACACGCACACACTCACACACTCTATCAGACACACACACACAATCACACACACACACACACACACACACACACACACACACACACACACACACAAGCACTCACACAAACACACAAGCACTCACACAAACACACAAGCACTCACACAAGCACACAGCATGTACATCAATGATATGCACGAGCACAATTGCGCTCCTGCGTACACACACACACACACACACCTGGCTCTGAACCCAAGCATACCCCTACACCACTGGAATACAGAATTCTCCGCCCCCTTCATCCATGTCTTCTTTTTTGGGCGTGTCCCCACCTGTGCGAAGCGGGGGAGGTGAGTCCTATTTAGGCTGTTAGTCTGGCAAAGTTGTACAACGGTTTCACGTCATGATCCTCCACATTTTGTGCTTAAAGTGAAGCACACTTCTGTCCTGATTGACAGGTGGGGGCGCAGCCAATCCCCTCGCTCACGATCACAAGTGGATGTGCAGTGCTTACAGAGACTCCCATACGAATTTACAAGCTCTGCGGGAACTAGAGCGAGATTCGTCCAGCCTTTCATTTTTGACCAGTAGCCAATTTAGCTCGCCCTCCAGCAGGAGCATAGAAGGGGGGTGCTACATCAATTGCGTGCCTTCAGCAATAAAGGCTGCCAAACTGCAGCATCAGCACAGCATGGCTTGTCGTCCTCAATCGCAAGCCATGCATATGCACACATTACCAGAGCGCAGCTCCATGCAAATGTAAGTTTCAATAAAGTTTACTGCCGCAACACATGGCATAGGCAAAGTGCAACCTAACGCCTCAAAACGCCTTGTTGCTATTTGCCAATAATCTGCATGATGCAGCGACGTTGCGGGCGGTTAACATACAGTCTGGCGCTTAAACTCAATGTTGCTCAGCATGCGTATTTATACATGCGCTTGTACTTCACAACTGGCACAGGGCGCATGCTCCTTGAACCTCACCTGTACGTTCTTTCGTTACTGTATCTTCCCATGGCTAAGTTACAGCTGTATATTTCTAAAGTGTTCAAATGCGAGTGGCCATTGTGTTAACGAAGAGTATGGTTATATGGAAGATCTTATGGGCACCATTGCATTGCTTGGAGGAATTTTCTTGCATGTACACGATTTTTGTGTTGATATGTTGATGTCTGTTACATTATGTTTTGTGTACCAAACTATGTGTGCGAAGAAGTGATGTCCTGCATGGTGCATGCTTCATATTTTTCTGACGGGAGGGACATCATTCCCCCCTGCTACGCGCCAATGCGTGATGACTGAACCTGACCAGTTTTTTCAACTTTCTCCCTGTAATTCTGGCAAAAATTATTGTACAATTGTAGTTATGGATTGTAGGTGTGGATTGATGAGATGTGTAAAAATGGCGTTTGTCCTCCTCATCCTGATGCTGTTCTCATTTACGGCTTTACGGAGCATTGTGCTGTGCTCTTCCCCGGTACTCCTACCCACAATTAATGTTATGAGCAGCTGACAAGGAAGGGCAAGATTGTTGGAAGCCAAAAAGGGAGCTAAAGTATAACCAGCAGAAAAAGTTTGGTCTGAACACAGAGAGTCTTGAGCGAAGGAAGCAGTGCCAGTGCACCATATAGACGCGCCGAAGGTCAAGCCAGCTTTAGAACCAGAAGCAAAGTAGCAGGCGGGTCTATTAGGCAGGCGCAAGCAGATTCTATCTTATCAATCCGGGCAGAGAGTCATACTTGTGATTCATGAGGCACTGCAGAGCAAGTTTCAGAGGAACGCAACTTCACGTTTGCTCAAGGCTGACTGACTTGTGGTATTGACTGCCAGCGGTGCTATCTGTCACTGGTGCCTGCTGCTGACTGCTATCTGTCACTGCTATCTCTTAGAATTTCTGAAGCATGACAATGTTTTCAGCAATCCTTTGCAGGTCGCACACATGGTAGGGTTCCAACACTAGACATTTTTCTTTCTTTCTGAGCTTACGGATTTGTTTGTGGCTGGCCGAGACCAGTCAGCAGCCGATCATCCAAACAACCTGGCTGAAGAAGGTCACCCCCCATTGTGACCATTGAATTTCAGGTATGAGCAGTCCGGAGAGGCAGAGACAGAAGACTTTTTCTTCCTGTTTCAAATAGCCAGTGGCTTATCACAATTGGTTTGCTTTTCCGCGTAGAAAGAATTCCGACATTCGTGCTCCTGCCAGAGTACTTATAAGGTAAGGTAAGGTACATCGCTATAGAGTACTTATGTCCTGGTGATAATTTGCAAGGAGGGATGCACCCTGGCCCAGCTACAACATTCTGCCTTGGGAAGAGCATTGAAGCAACAAACGAGCAGGCTGGACAGGTAGGGAAAAACAGGACGTGAGAGCGAAAGTTAACCCTAAACTAAGATGATAGTTGATACAAAGGAGTTTATAAACATAAGTAACAAATTAAGTAGCAGATCGTAAATACCCGACATTACACGAGTATTTTTGAGAGGCCCTCGTGAAAGCACCAGCCATCCCCTCATAAATTATTATCTGCAAATGCTGTCCAGCTCAAGAAAATGTCACACAGCCATTGCTGACAAGGAACATTTCAGCTAACAATGAAGCGCTCCATGGCTTGAAAACGCTTGGCACGCAGCTCGCTGCTGAGCATGTCACCGGGCTACAGATGCAAATTGTGGCAATTATAGTGCACGTGAGTAACAGGCCAACACATTTTCATGAGTTGGCTTAGTAACCAAGTCCTGATTTCCAAAGCGCAGGTTCATGCTACATGACAGGAACATTAACGCGGGTGGCAAAACATTTGTCCACGCTACCACGAAAGGAGCCACGCTTTCAGTGCCAAGAAGTGGCGTGAAAACAAGTGTGCAATATTTAAGGTGACTGGTTCAAGCAAACGAGCATGCATGCCGACCCATTGTTCTGAAACATACAACTGCACCTGTTGCTCTAGCTCCATTGTTGTCAGCCTCAGCTGTCTCTCCTCTGGATGCAGCAGCAAGGCAACGATGTGCTCCCCTGGGACAAAAAGGCCCTGCAAAATATCACACGAGTGATGGGGCACAAAACTGTGGCCACAGCAACGCGACTGGCCAAAGGATGACGGCAAAATCATAAAGCCACACAGCAGCAGCAGCAGCGCGCAAGTTTGGAAAAATTTGTGACCAAATTGACCCAAACACGTGTGGGACAAAGTGCAGCTGCACATATGTGTGCTTGCATATGTATGCGTGCGTGTGTGTGTGTGTGTGTGTGTGTGTGTTTCTGTGTATGTTTGTGCGTGAGCGTGCGTATGTGTGTGTGATGTGTGCAAGTGTATTTCTGTGTATATTTGTGCGTGAGCGTGTGTGTGTGCGTGAGTGTGCGTAAATGTGTTTCTGTGTATGTTCGTGTGTGAGCGTGCGTGTGCGTGTGTGTGTGAGTTTGTGTCTATGTGTGTGCGTGTGCATATTTTTGAAATTAAAGTGACCTAAATGCATGTGTAACTTGTTGAACTTAGTGACGAAAGTGGCTTAGATGCGGTTGCAACAAAGTGCAGTTGCACATACGTATGTCTCTGTGCATCTGTGTTAGTGTGTGCTTGCCGTGTGTGTGTATCTATGTACGTAAAAGGTATTGAGTGTCTGTGTCAGCTGATGAGGCTCACCTGTACATGCGGCTCAGGCACAGATTGTTGAGATATACGCTCTGCAGGAAGCAAGGCTTCGTGCGAGACAGCTGCCAGATGTACTACAACTCCACGCCTCACAACCTGAATGAAAGGGCAGATGGATAAGGTTTTGGTGCTACCCAGGAATGAACTGAAATAGCATGAGAAAAGGGTACAAATCCTTACCCTTGCTGTACCCAAAAATGTAAGACAGTGCAACAATACACTGCAGCTTTTTGTTTACGCCGCTGTCCCTTGCGAGCAGCCACTCAGCGCAAAGTTTGGCACAAACTTTATTGATGCTAGGCATTGTATGTATATTGGCACAAACTAAAATGATGCTAGGGGGCGTATGTATATTGGCACAAACTAAAATGATGTTAGGGGGCGTATGTATTGTGCAGCAAAAACAATATGCTTTCCTGATATCATGCTTTGAGAAATCTGGAGACAGTATGGACTCTGTACATGTTAACCTCAAGCAAACTGACCTTACCTTAATCTCTGACTACCAATACCTAGCTCTGTGCAGTATTAGCCAGAAAAAAAGGTACGCTCATACCATTCAGCAGGAAAAAAGACAGCATTGGTGCCCAGTCATGGTATACACAGCAATTTGTGTTTGGGCGTACCTCCTTCACAACCCCTTCAACCATTTGACCTGTTACCAGCACACGGCTGGCATGCATTTCCCTTGCTGCACGCTCACTCACGACCACCTGCAAGCACAGACAACGCAACTAACACATCGGACTTCCTTCAATAATGCGGGGAGTGCTTTTCACTGCCTGCGCCCTATTATTTGTTCCTTATCTTTTCTCTATGGGCCTGTCATTTGGGAAGACAGGAGAAATGCCTGCACTTGCTCCAATGAGCCTAGTAGAGGCTCATTGCTAGAACGCAATTGGCTAGGTTGAGCCACCCAAATCAGAATGCCGTAAACAACATTCTTGTTTCAAATAGACAGAAATGCTACCATTACCTTATAATGAGACACACAGCAGCTACAGCACAGCACATACACTCACGGTTTCCTTTTCCAACGAGACCCTGCTCACAGCAACCACCATGTCCCGCCCAAGCAAGTGTTCCTCAATAGCCTGCAGACAGAAATCAAACAAGGCTGAGATCATGCCGTCAAACCGTACCTTGTTTTGGATTCTGTGTGTTGGAGTTACTGCGTAATAGAGATGCTGCAACCATAAAAAAAAATTGGAACGAAAGCCCCAATCAGCTCCAATTCTGTTTTAGTTACAGGAGGATAATAGGTTGAGCAGCCATGCCAGGCTGAAGGCCTTTGTAATCCAAACTAAACTAAAACTAGACTTATAGGAGGCACTGATTCAAACAAATTCCAAGCTGCAAAATGAAGACGGCTTTCCTGGGGATATTTGAGATGGAACGCAGCAATTCGTTGGGTACAGTGTGAAATAGACAAACAAATTATTTCTGATTTCTTTCAGCAAAGACGCCGCTTCGAACGCATAGAAAGATTGTATTAGGGGTCTTTATTGGAAAGGAGCGTGGATACAAAATACAAAAAAATTTGCTCCTAGCAAGCGGTTCAAGCTAAAGAACAGGAGCAACACTTGACACCCTTAGGTTTTCTGCTTTTCTACAAACTCGAGAGAAAAGTTTCACGTGCGGATAAAGCTCTCTTGACGCAGAGGAACTTTGCTCTGCATGGCAGTCAATCGCAACGCCCCACATGATTCTTCCAACTAATTAAAAGGTCCGGGAAACACGGAATATTGAAGACACGGACAGTCAAGGACACTTCTTCATCCAAACAGGCAGCCGACGCGAGTGGTGTTTGTATGTTCTTTTATCCCTTGCACTTTTTATTGATGTTACTAAAACTGTTCCTCCAAAGTTTACTGACCTCGCTTGTCCACGTCATGTTCATGGAGGCCCTGTCTTTGCCACGCCGGGCAATGCAGCTCAACGGCAAGAACGCTTGCCCATAACCGATCAGTGTCATGATGAGCCCTCCAGGGTTGTAGCCAATCACGCGCGCTGTAAACGTTTGCTTGTCCTGCGCGGCATTTTATCGTGCGCAGGTAGCACTTACAAAGATTGTGTTTTGCTACTCAAATAAGATGCCAATCATCATGAAGAACCAGAGGGGAATGGAAAATGAAAGGGAAGCTCCTATCAGTCCCGCTTTTTCCTGCTAAACTCCAATTGCATGACAAATAAAGAGGAGGACGACTCCTGCGCTTGTGGGTGCATGGCTAGCCTTATACTGACCCAATTTTTAGAACCGACGCAGCCTGTCCTCCTCTCATGCTTACTGCGCCCTAGACCACACATAACAAGGCTAGAAAATGCGTCAGGCTGGAATTCAGCTGTACCTGCTGCCCCATCTCCAAGAGCTGCTGCATTCGCTGAAGCATGATGGCCTTGTCATAGTCCACAGCAGAGAGAAGTGGAGGCCTCCCTTCGGGAACTGCAACAATCTGAGGAGGAACATTTGCGCAAGGTCCTCGATCAGGAACGGGCCTCAGCTAAGTGCTCAGGCACGTGTACGTAGCACTCTTCTCAAAACAGCATTGTGATATATCAATCAGGACGGAGCAGATTGTCTAACCATTCTTTGATGCAGTGTATGCTCAATCCCAGTCAAACCGACCGACCTTGAAAGCTCTCTTGTGGCCTCTGGGCAACACAACATTCTCCAGTGAGTCCCTAGGGTCCATCATGCCTGCTTGCGTGTGCTGCCATACGCTCAGGATCCTGCTGTTCCGGTGCAGCTGCTGCTGCTCCTGTTGGGTTCCCGCATCCGTGCGAACAAAGCTGGGGTTTGGATTGTAGTCACGAGGCATGAACCTGTGCCATGTATAAAGAACACGTATTCAAATTCATCTGGCATAATCTCACACACACACCACATTTACATACACGTACATATACGAACGTACACACATAAACACACACTTACATACACAAACACATACACACACCACATTTACATACACGTACATATACACACGTACACACATACACACACACTTACATACACACACATACACACTCACACATACCACATTCACACACACACGTACACATACACATGTACACACACACATACACACACACGCACGCACGCACGCACGCACACACACACACACACACACACAAACACACACACACACACACACGCACACACACACACACACATACACACACACACACGCTCGTGCAATTGGAGCCTCCATCCTGTGCGCCACCTACCCAATGATGCTGCCATGCGAGAGGAGCTCGACACGTGCACCCTGCGGGTTGGAGAGCTGGATGACACCATAAGCTGTGTCTCCTACTTTGGGGGGTACTGTCTTTCTCTTTGCAGGCCTTGGGGACTTAAGAAGCGTGCTCCTCTCAGCAGTTGCAACTCCACTGATTCCATTCATTCACGCGCACACTACATCCTGCTGCAGATTTGTTCTGGAGGCAAAGATTCTTAAAGGAACTAAATTATAAATTTAAGTAAAAATAATGCGCCGTCTATCACAGCCCCTCTCTCATCTTGCTTTAAGGTCCTCCATTCAACTAGATGCTGCCCTAACCCCTTGTTCCATTTCCAGCACAAGGCTGCTGTCTAGCCAGCAGACTCAGCAACCATTTGAGGGGCGGGGCAGCAGGGGGTGGAGGGGATTGCAGCTGGCGAGTCTGACTGGGCTGGCGTTGGGCGGTTTTGCCTTGTCAGCAGCAGGTCAGTTAAGGACGTCACACCTGTATGAGTGTGTGTATGTGTGTGTGTATGTGTGTGTGAGTGCGCGTGTGTATGTGTGTGCGTGTGTGTGTGTGTGTGTGTGTGTGTGTGTGTGTGTGTGTGTGCGCGTATTTGTGTTTTGGGTGTGTGCAGGTGACTGTCTGCGCAAATCAATGTCTTTCATGCCCATTCATTTGGGTGAAGGCATGTTGAAGAAAGAAAGTTCACAATGACACACGTGTGCACACATGCACTCTCATTGCAGCGGACAGCAGAGCCAATATACATGAGCCTGTGTACACCAAAAGTGATGTATCTAAGCATCAAGACAAGGAGTCACGGATATGGGTCAGTTATAAGGTAAGCCCACGGTGTGTGACCACGCAGTTTGTAATATGTCTAGTAATATGTCTAATATGTCAGGAGAATGTGCATGTGAATGTATGTATGAACCCTTTCAACTCTTACTTTCGGTATGTGTGTGTGTGTGTGTGTGTGTGTGTGTGTGTGTGTGTGAGGGAGAGAGAGAGAGAGAGAGAGAGAGAGAGAGAGAGAGAGTGTGTGTGTGCGAGTGTGTGTGAGAGTCTGTGTGTATTGATGGTATTGTCGGACAATGAAGGCTAGCGGTCAAAGCATCCACAGATCTGTCGTTTGAGAATGTCAGGCTTTTTTGGCACACTTCCAATATGACGCCTCTTCAAACAGGTTGGACTGCGCGTGTGCAGAGCTCATTGCAAAAACCACGTACGCGTAGTCCCACATAACAAGCCTGCATAATTGCACACATGCGCGCATACACTCATATCCACGAGCACAGACACTTTCCCGTGTACCTTCACTCATGCATGTGCACCTGAGCCCACATGAAACTGGAGAGTCCTGAGTCCTGCATTCACGCACCCTATTTCTGGCCCTCTTTTTGTCTTTGTAGGATGGTGTGTACGACATTACAGATTTTGTGGACATGCACCCAGGAGGGTCGTCCCGCATCATGATGGTAAGGTCTGGAGCACACACGCACACACACACACGCGCACGTTAACTCATCTATGTCCTATCAGCCATCATGTTTCCGTTTCTAGCCATCATGCGGTGAGCCTTAAGAACTGCATGGCTTCAGAAACTCCTCACCAATCTTGTGCAAACGCTCAGTCCTTCCCTATCTCCCCCTCCGCTCCCCAACGCATCTATCCATCCATCCAACTCCTTCCTCCAAATTTACCACCTGCCACATGAACTACCCACCCACCTAGCACACGACTTGCCCTATCTTGCATATATTGCAGGCTGCAGGCGGCGCCGTGGACCCATTCTGGCAAATGTGAGCCCCTCTTGCAAGTTCTGTGTCACACTCGGCATTAACAAGGCGCACATATCTATTTGATAGACTAGCTTGTCAGTTCCCTCTCGTGCACATCAGTATCTTCAGGAGTTAAAGGGTCACACATGCACAACTGTTATGCAGCACACTACACACTGAGAGCTCCCCCACGTACCACCTACCCACGAGTGAGGGAGGCTCTTCTTGTTGTCCTTGTTTGTTTCCTTTTTGCAGGTACCAGCAGCACATGAAGGCTGAAGTGACAATGATGCTCGCGCCGTACAAGATCGGACGCCTAGCAGACTACACAGGTAGGCGCGTGCTTTGGCACTTTGTTGTGCAGCCTACAGAGCTTTGCAGTACCAGTACCAGTACCAGTACCAGCACCCAGTACAGTAAGCCCTCACTCACACCAACCAACTATATGATGATCCATCAACCCCGGCGCTCCTCAAAACTGCATCGTTGTAGGCCACAGACACTAGCACTTCAATGTTCGCCTCATACAATGAATGGCACCTACTCTCTGCTCCCTAACATGCGCACACAGCAACCAGCCCCTGCTCGCTGCTCACTGCCATTTACACACACAGCATCCAGCACGTGCTTACTGCTCCCTGACGTTTGCAGGCCCTGCTCGCTGCTCACTGCCATACACACACACAGCATCCAGCACGTGCTTACTGCTCCCCGGCGTTTGCAGGCCCTGAGAAAAAGGACCCGTCTGAAGATCCCTGGAGACATGAGCCCCAGCGCCACCCTGCACTACTACGCAGGTGAAGAATGCCTGCTGCCTGAACATGATGTACTACGTAAACATTCTCACACGTTGAGTAATGCTTCCACCGCGACACGCTCTTCTAGGTCATGACGTGAATTGCTTTCTGTCTCTGACATGGATCAAGCATTACTAGCGGGCTTGTAGTCGACCCTGTTCCATGCATGCTCGTTCCTTAATAATAGCGCCCATTTGCCAAATTTTCTTTAACGATTGTTACTGTTATCACGCCAGCCTTCCTAATTAGCCTCCTGGTCGACTTCCCGCTTGTTTCTTCGCCGCAGGTCGGACAAGCCGTGCAACGCAGAGACCCCAGGGGCGATTGTTGCGGCCAACATGATCACACCCAACGACATCTTCTATGTCAGGTGCAACGAGTAATGGAGCCTCTTTTTTGTTAGGAGTGAGCTGTGGGGTGGCTACTATGAAGATCAACCCCAGTGATCTGTTTTGTCAGGAGCTTGATTGCATTGCTGCTATTATCAAGATCGCACCAGCAACATGGTCATTCTTACGTCAGGTCCAGCACGCATGTGGTGCTTCTTTTGTTAGCTAATAGCTAATAGCTACGCAGCATAGGCCAGGGGTACAGCTTCTGTTTTTTTTTACTTTCACGAGCTGTCCTTAGTGGTCAACACCTCATGTACACATCACACCCTGATGTGTTGCATTGCTAGACCACATTGATAACCGTCATACATGCTCACTGATCACACGATGCTGCTTGTTAGCCTTTGCATTGAGGAAATGCTCCCCCTGACTCCTGTGTTGTCGACTGCTCCCCCACACCAGGAACCACCTGCCTGTCCCCCCACAATCCGACCCTGCACTCTGGAGGCTGTCTGTGGGTGGCGAAGAGGCTCACTGCGTGAACCTCAGCTTGGAAGATCTGAGAACAAAGTGCGCAGTGTTTGGTGTGAGCACGTGTGAAAATCTACAGGCTGGATAGCAGGAGGGATACATGCTGCTGTGTCTATGTGCTTGGTCTATGGCACATTGTGCCCTCATTTCTTTTATAGCTCACAATAACTTAGTTGCACCAAACCTCAGCTTTAAGGGCCTTACACAGAGTGGGCAATGCGTGGCTTGAGCAATTAAAGGCCTACAGTAGTGTGGGAGGGTGGGGGGCTGTGTGTTTTGCGCATTTCCAGCACATTGTCCTTAAACAAAACGCAACACAGAGTGTAGAGACACTCTTGGCATGGATCAGGAATCAGGAAAGAACACCGTCATGTTATTACGTGCGTCTGCGGCACTATGTCTTTGCGTGTGTTTCACGATACTCTGTTAAGAATGATGGGCTGCACTGAGAGGCATCTTTCTTTGCTTTCGTGCCAAGCTAGAAGGTGCTTCCTGCAGCTCTTTGTATGCGTTGGCTGCTGTGTTAGCTACCGCATGAGCTGCATGGTTTTGCTTGTAAGCACCCATTGCTGCTCTGAATCAGCCTTTTTACTTTCTTTTGACGCATCAATCCTCAGGTTCAAGAAGACCACCATCACAGCAGCAGTGGAGTGCTCTGGTGAGGGTACCACAAAGCCAAGATTGCGTTCCACCCCAAAGTGTAGATCTTTTTTCCCACGTTTTCTTAGCAGCATTGCAAGACCCGTTCGTGCATTGCTTGGCAAAACGCAAAGTGGTGCACTTCAAACTGGCCTTGATCACGCTTTTAGCATGTCCACATTCGTGCTGGAGGATGCTACACGTAATCCCTAAAAGGCCCGCATGACACTAACCCAAGCTATGATTCCCTTTTTGTGATTTTGCCAATGTGTGCTTGTTTGTGAATCTGTGTAATAATGTGTATGTGCTTCCATATGGACATGCTTTGCCTGAACAACACTATCGTCCGCTTGTACATGAGTCAAACAAAAAGCGGTCCTGTAATCACTTATCTGCCTTACTATTATACCTCCCTGCGCTCAGTGACTGCACTACCCCTGGCTCTGGCATTGCAGGAAACCGGCGCAATGAGATGAAGGCCATAAAGCCAGTTAAGGGCTTAGAGTGGGACATCGGTGCCATTGGGAATGCTCAGTGGGGGGGAGTCAAGCTTAGGGATGTGCTGCTGCATGCAGGTATGTGTCCTCCCTGGTGTCTTGATGGAACCTGTTGTTGCTTGTCCTGAGGCAGGAATGTGCCTTGCGATGCGGTATGCCTTTAACGGGATTTAGTGATTACAATTCCAAACCAGCCACCCAAAGTGTTGGATTGCCGCGCAATGCTCCGAATATATTACTCTGCTGATGGTTTTTTGACGTGTGCTAACATTGTCCAACCTACCAAGGCAGCATCTGCCACAAACTGTTACGTCTTAGATGTTAATATTGAAATGGACAAAGAGAAGAGACGTTACATGCGCCACCTCCTCCTCTATTTGCTTGCGTTGGACGAACGTGTATTGCAACGGCAGTTGGTTTTGCTTATCATGTTTTCAGCACATCCAATTTACGGGCACCAAACACAACCGTCCTACTTGCAGTGATCCTACCTGAGTTTGCTTGTAGGTGTTGACCCAGATGCAGGGGAGTCGTTGGATGGTCCTCAGCATGTCCAATTTGTGGGTGCAGACAACGACCCCCTCACCGGTGATGCGTACGGTGCCTCCATCCCCATCGATATTGCTATGGCAGCCAACAAGGTAGGTCTGGGCAGTGAAAGCTGTGACATATTGCATAGGTGAGGCAAGATGTGTCAATATGATTAGGTGAGGCAAGATGTGACAATTTGCATAATAGGTGCGGCAAGATGTGTCGGAGTTCAGATGATGCTGTATATATAGTTCAGATGATGCTGTATATATTATGCGGCTCACGGGGTTTGGACCCTGGCGCAATGTCAAATTCGTCATTGCAGCTGACAGCCTACCGGTATCGTGTGCTGACACGATGGTGTATGACGCAGCACGTGATGTGGCTCTGTTCTGTGCCATGTCAACCGCTTGTTATGCCAAACACACCTCTATGTGCACTTGCCCTCTTACGCTTTTGGCTCCCGATTCCTGTTTAATACCCCCTGCAGCCCCTTGCCTGAGTTTTTATTGCGTCTTGCCTTGCCCAGGAGACGCTGGCCTCTGCAAACATATGCCAACAACTTGCAGCACACTGGATTTATGCGTACACAACTCATCACGTGCATACACAGGACGTGCTCCTGGCGTATGAAATGAACGGAGAGCCCCTGAGCAGAGATCATGGTGCCCCCCTGCGAGTCATAGTGCCTGGGGTGGTGGGCGCCCGCAGCGTGAAATGGCTCACTCAGGTGAGCAAAAAATCTAGGGTCGATGGAGAGAGTGGTGGGAATTGTGGTGTAAGACATGGTTAAAGATGACATGCAACATCGTGTAAATCGCACAGCACCAAGGAACAACGCAGGCATGTGAGGATGCTAGGGTGAGGGACCAGGGTGTGGAAAAGTGGTATTTGGGAGCAAGAAATGCGAGGTCTGGACACACAAGGAGTGGCAGAGGGTGGTACGGAGCAAGTCAATAGGCTCCGCTGTGTCACACATTCATTTTTTATGTGTGTGTGTAAATTGTGCGTCTGTGTATGTGTGAACCATACAAGCAAAACTGAGGCCCCGGTACTACAATGGGTGGCAATAAGCTGACAATCAGCTGGAGGTTTTGCTAAAAAAGATAAAGGCTGAACTACTATACTTCAAACTCCAAAAAGGTAATTGCGGCCCTGCCTCCTTTTAAAAGGGGGGGTAGGTTCTCATCGTTACAGAATCCAGAAGAGGGGGGAGATGCTTAGATCGCCTCATAGAGGATGAGTTGCTGACCTTGTGTCCTCGTAATATGAAGCACAGCCGAGCTTAAAATCAGGACATCCTGAAGGAAACGCCGAGAGTGATTGCATCCTTGAGCAATAATACTATTTGAGATAAAAGAGAAAGCAAAACAATAACATTGATGGGGTGCACTCACTCTGCTTGAAGCCAAAGCAGACTGCTTTCCAAGGAATTGGCTCGAAAGTTCATCCTAAATGCGTTGCACCAACTTCCTTGCACACTCACGCCTTTTGTCCAGATATTAACTAGCCGTGAAGAAAGCAGCAGCCACTGGCAGCAGCATGACTACAAAGGCTTTTCCCCCTCAGTAGATTGGGACACCGTAGACTGGAGCAGCGCACCTGCCATTCAGGTGCATATGTGTGCCACTTTGTCTGTGTTTGTGCGTGGGGGTTAAAATAAGTGGGTGGATGCTTTTTTTGCGTCTTGCTGGGTGTAGCACGCTAAGCAAGTGGCTGTGATGTGATTTGCTCATAGTTACAAAGTGCAGCTTGATTCAGCCACGCTCGTGGGGGCTGTTGCCTTGGACACTTGTCATGTGTGGTGTCTTGTCCACAAACATTATTGTTGCGTGCTTGCACAGGAAGCTCCGGTGACCTCAGCAATAACAGAGCCCTCTGCAGGGGATCGTGTAGAGGGAAAGGCAAGCAGCATCCCAGGTAATTTTGTGGGGTTGTCCAAAACTATGTTAACCATGCATGTACGGGAAATTTAAATGTGCCGTTTGACATGTGCGCTGTTATTGTAAGCAATTCAGGTAAAGAGCATAATCTTAAGCCAAACGTCACCCCATGATAATACTGTAAGGGATTAAGGGATGGCGTGCAAGCTTGGGCAAAATGTCACAACATCAGAATCATCATTCAATTTAGTCCACTAGGTGTGGAATCTGATGCACCACGCTGTGTGGATGTATGCATTAGATTTGTAATATCACACTGATTGTTCATGAAGCGTCAACTTGGTTTGTAGGTGCGACAGTGTGTGTCCCTCAAAAAACATTTACACATGTATCTGCACACACACACACACACACACACACACACATACACAAACATGCATGTGCACGCACCCCCCCCCCCCCCCCC
>Ga0307947_1002305_pt1 | contig 15243 bp, 13 predicted proteins | sample OrgLakmetagen232_FD_201840 | JGI IMG/M metagenome (GOLD analysis project Ga0307947, IMG submission 201840) | Saline water microbial communities from Organic Lake, Antarctica - #232 | ecosystem: Environmental > Aquatic > Non-marine Saline and Alkaline > Saline | place: Antarctica: Organic Lake...
AAGTTGAAAGAGACCCGCAGGGATGGTCCTGAGAAAAGCCTACTGCAGTTGAGAGCAGCAGGCGAAACGTGAGCACGAGAGGAAGGAGAGCTGGAGAAAGCATGAGCGAAGGAGCTGCCGTAAACGGCCCTTGTTGGGTGATTTGATTTTAGGGGGGGGCTGGGTGCATGGTCATAGAAATGCATGGAATGTCCCCAAGTAGGCCGCGGGGGTTTGTTCAGGCAAAGTACCAGCAATTAATTCCAAACTTGCAGTATACGCATTGCATTATGCATAGGTTGCATGACTGAAGTAAAAAAGTGCTTTGGCGAAGGTTTTGGTTGGATTTGTGCACTGAACAGGTGGTCAGTGCAAGAGCGTACACAAACCAGTTTTTGCCCTGTAACTCGTCAGGCATTGCAATATTTGGCATGAGGACCGTGCAGGCAGATAGCTGCTTAATTTCTGAGCAGATTGATACCCTTTTAATTAGTGTGGGGAGTCAGGAAGGGTTTTTTTTGGGGGGGGGGGGGCATTTTGGGCCGGAAGCCCCAAAAATGCACATGACTGTCAGGATAAATTTTTGCAGCCTCCTGGCTACAAATATTGGTATTGTCCTACTCATATTTCTTATAATAAAATCAATCTCCTCGTAATTTTAATAACACTCTGCTGTATGCGCTGGTAAAATAACAGCTTTCAATCCTCAACTCCAGCCTCGTCGTCAGCTACAAGTGGATCAAATAATAGGATGTTCAACAAGCACAGTCACCAATACTCATGAGGAAAGGCCAAAAAGCCTATCCATACAAAACTGTGACGACACCAAGGCTGCAAGAAATGTGGGATGCCTGACTTGAACAACAAAATGTAGATGGTCCAACGCTAGCTGGGATTGGCATTCAGTTGATCTGCAGGAGCATGCACCTGTTCCCCCCCCCCCTTTAAAGGTAAGTAACGACCTTTATAAAGTCACACAGGGGCAGGTTGGTGCCCTTTCTGAATGTGTAGAAGCTTTCCCCGACGAGCTTGTTTGGTAAGCTGATGGGTCAAGGGGATCCAAACTTGTCACTGACGTTTATTATGACTCATTCTTATCCTCTCTGAGCCATGTTTAATGTAATACAATTGGCCAGTTTCTTCTAGCGATACGTATATGAAATACATGCCAGGTGGTTCTTTCTTTGAGCATTCGGTCAGATATTCACGGTGCTATTTTCTTAAGTTGGCCAATGAACTGGATCTTCCTTTTCTGTCAGTATGTCAATATGCTAGCTAACCGGGCACCAGCCAGTAGTACTCGTTGCTGAAACTGAAGCTCTCTCCTTGCTAAGAACGATAACAAGAGTATTTACCTGCTTGCCTGCATGCCAAAAAGTCACGAGGACAGCAACGTCGTTCTCTGTGGCGGCCAGCTCATCTGCCTCCATCCACAGCTTGACCGCCGACAAATGGAGCCCGCAGAAGGCCTGACGCGTCTCTGGGTCTGTAATAGTGCCATGTACATCGCCATATGTCTTCAGCAGCCACTTTCTGCAAGCTTCTTTGACCTGAGCCATGCAAGGGAGGTTAGGGCAATTGTATAAAAATGTAGATTGTAATGTTGGCTGAAGGAGACACAAATATTAGAACGTAGTGACCAGACAACTGGGGCACGCAGGTGTAGGTGCAAGCTTTACCACAGTAGCAGTGACACAACGCAGCAAGGAAGGAGGAAGGTTAGATATGATGCCTTAATAATGCCGAATGGTATTTCTCAGGTTATCAAGAGCTACTCGCTAGCTGCTGTTTGTCAACAGAGTAAAATACTTGGCCCGTTTGGGTTGAAGCTTTCACCTTGGTGAATGATGGTGAGCTCTGGGCAGGTTCCGGGAGGCCCTCCAGCATGGCGTTCACGTCATCCGCTTGGAGGTCTTTGATCTCAGCCAAGCCACTCAAGCACAGCTCCATGCAGGAAGGCGCTTGCCACAGGTCCGCCCACCAGGCCATCTACATTAGGGAAGACACGATGCAAGCAGGGCAAATGAAAGAGCGGGCTATTAGCCAGCAGTTAGTTTACATGCACACAAGCATTTTGATGAGTGCTAGCAGACATTTACGACATTGCCGTGAAAGCAAGTGCAAACAGAGGGAATGCTATATCTGCAGCTGACATATGAACAGCTTGAATATTACTTTGACATGCAACCTCTCAACCACCTGCACCCTTTTTGTGTCAACCAATCAGCAAATCAAACACCTTGACAAGGAGCAGGACTGGCTTGAGGCTGGCATCCGAGGTTGAGGGCTCCTCATCAACGGGCAGCTTTTGCAGGTACATGGCTTTAAGGCAGGCCAGGGCTGCTGCATGGTCGTCCGCACCGTCGTGCTCGACTTTGACCTGTGAAGGGATCGTACTCAAAAGGGCATTGTTACAGCAGTGCACGAGCGCCTAGCTACAGAAATTGAGTGATGAGTGGTGAGCCATTACCCCTCTGCAGACTAAGAACAGTTGCCTCGCCTCCTTACCCAGGCAGGTTTTTCCTGAGCTAGTTCAAGCTTGAAATTAAAGACAGTTATAAACAAGCTCGCTCAGGGTCACTAGGTGCACATTGTTGTGTGCTCATCGCATACAATCTCTCTTGAGCACGACTGATTAAACGCAGGACTGATGCATTCAACCTGTGAGACATCAAACAAGCTGCACCAGTCATGTCTATGTCATAGATGCAAATTCTCACCTGGTTGGTGCCACCCTCCTGTGGTTGCTGGCTCCACCGCACAAACAGGGCTCTGAAGTACTCGCTGCTAGCTGCCAGGATTACCCGATGGCCAGGAATGGTGCCGGTCACATCTTCTTCTAGAGCAAGATCTTGTGCGTCTGCTTGATGATGATATCAGTGTGGGGAAGCAAAAAGCTGGTTTCTTCAGACATGAAATATAAACGATTACATTGGCATGCCCTTTATTGCGGTCATATACGCTGCAGCTATGCCAACGGAAAGCTGGAATCTGCAGTGTTGGTATAAAATTGCCGTGTGTCAATACCTGTAGTGCTCATCCACTAGTAGTACTAGCACACGCACGAACGCCTCTTCTTGCTTAGGCTAGCTTTACTTCTCATTTGCATGTGCATTTGTTGTGCTAGCCATTGGGGATGAAGGCTTTTTATACGCATATAACCGTGGCTGCGCACCAGCTTTTCTCTTCCTTTTGCTCTTGGGCAGTGAGGCTTTTGGTGCAACATTCTTCACAAAAACGATCTGGACATCGCTCAGCTCTGAATTCAACCATTCTCGGGAGAGAGTCATGCGGGCATAGACTCACTATAATGCGTTAAAATATAATCACTATGATGCGTTTATATATGCAAAAGGGGAGGTGAGAATGATGCCCCCCGCCTGGCAACTGCCGGCAACTGCCATAAATGCAAATGCCAGAACAGGCCACACACAAAGAGCACCTCAGAAGGTGATTTCAAGACTATTGAGCTGCTGTATTACCAATCTAATGGTGTGCTGATTTCCAAGGCATGCCGCGAAGGCACATGTTTGACCCTGTTGATCATCTTCGACTCCTTGTCGCTAAATCAAACATTTAGTTAATTGTTTGTTAATTTCCTGACCAGAGAACGAAAAGCGGTGCTCAAATTTGGAGTTCAGCACTTAGTTAATTATTCCTTCCCTGCCTGTCCTGCCTGTGCTCCCCCCTGGTGGCACCTTGTACAGCAATGAATTCTTTCCCAAATTTGACCGCAAGGGATAAATTGAATTTGGAACTGTATCATAAATTTATATATTAGAGAAGTGCTCACATGCGACTTCATTCCAACTTTTTGTGCTTTCTTGCAAAACTTATTGCAAAACTTACACGGGTAAGCACACCTATCACCCCCTTTTTGGCATGTCACTAGTAAAAGGGGTCATATCAGATGTCATTGGAACGGCCTGAAAATAGAGCTCCTTAGTAATTAGGGTGGTCTGAGACCAAAAGGGTGCTTAAAAAACTGATTGGTGAAAGAAAGGTTTTGTCTCGCCTAGGGCTCAGAAGGCATGCAAAGCAAGACGTGCACGCGTTCTAAAAGACCTAGAAGATCTATGCAAACATCTGTAGTGCACCCCAGGAGGTTGTGCTCGTCATTTTCAGTTGGTTTGGATCATGCCTTTTAGATCGTCTTTAAATTTGTGAGATGATCTCAAACAGTGATTGCATCTGACCAACTACTTGGCCGTTTCACTCCATTTTTGTTGCAATGGTATTTATTTATCAAAAGAGCATCGTTGATATAAAAAATGATCCAGATTGGTGCAATAGTTGGTGAGATCTGGCGGATTGGCAGTGAAATGTGGGGTTCACGTCGCGGGCAATTAGACGTGTGCCCTGAAACTTGTTTTCAAGCTCAAGTGTCACCAGAGCAAGAGCTACCTGTGGGTCCTAAGCTCCATTGGGGGCCTCCATACTCTCCACGTCATTCTTTTGGGTGTGGGTGGCAGCATCTACAACACCCACACTCTGGAGCCTTTCAAAAGACTTGGTCTTAATTCTTAAAGAGTAAAGAAGTGTCAGATCAAATTACGGCCACTGCAAAGTATAAGACTCAGCACATCTACTGAAGGCCGAAGAAAAAAAACGGTGATGCCTTCGGACCAAGAAAGGCCTCCAAGGTGGAAAAACCATCCAGCAGAGGAGTGAGTTCTTTGCATCGCTGGTCCCTAATGCTTCTACCAGTTCTCTGGCTCATGCCCTTGCGCTCTTTGCACACATGTATCTGTGTCTACTCAGCTTTGCGTGGCTGCCACACTGCTGCTCCTTCCCGGAGCTGGGACCCATGACTCAGATGGACCTCGGCCTCAATGTGGTTACATATTAACATCGCTAAACGAACGAACAAATAGAATCGGAGACCTTACACGGCACAGGATCTCTTGAGGATCCCCTCTAATGGTACCTCTTAGAGTTCACATGTTGTCAATCGATAACTAAAACTATCAAATCCAGAAGATAAAGGTTATCAATAAGACTGGCCATCCAGCTTATTGAACAAGACATAAAGAAACTCTCAACTGTCAACCAATTTAACTGCTCCGTCACACGATTCGTCGCTGCCAACGATTGGGCGTGACAGCTGTCAGATCAAATTACGGTCACTGCAAAGTATAAGACTCAGCACTTCTACTGATACCCCTCTAATCTAAGAGGTTTGTGAAACAAGCCTGGAAGATTACGTGAAAAATGTGCAGAGGATGATGTTGTGCAGTGTGATATCATGAAAGCAGAAGGTGTATCAACCCATTTACTCCAGTGATGTAGGGAGCTCATAACATAGCCTCAAGGATAACAACCTCTGCTAAATTGAAGTACCCAATTCCAGCTCCAAACACTAAAGTCCTCAACTTCGTACGCCTCGAGGTGTCTCAACTTAAATTTACCAGCTGCTATAAGAGCCACTGCAAGAACCATGCCCACTTTCAACCAGATAACCAAACCCTGTCACACCCTGTGCCGTACTCTGTCTCAACGATAGCATAAACTGCCAGAAAACACACAAGAAAAGCTACATATCACTATAATCGCGCGGGAATCACTGCCGCCCCTCCTCTTGAGGGCAGCGTGAAACAAAGACATGTGCAATGCATAGTGCCATGTTTGGCTCGACTAAGGACCGTGGGTCTGCACCATGCTTAACAGATTAGAGACGTACGCTTGTTGAGTGCAATGCAGCAAAACCGGGTGGCCCCAGAGAAATACCAATCGAGAAACACAGATGTAAGCTTGTCCTTCCCCTCACATTCCACATGCACAAAACATACACAACACAACGTTTGCCTAAGCTTTTCCTTGAAGCTTTTCCTCTCTGTCGTCTAACCAGAAACCAGCCAACATGCGAGTGGCTCGGACGCATGATGGTCCTTCGTACACAGATACACACAGACCTTGTGTCATGTGCATGGATGCAGGACGATATGGCTGCACAGCTGAGATGCTACCTATACTACACACTAACAACGTTACTTGGGTGATCTATCCAGAGCATGGTTGGAAGGTGGTCTTCATCACAAATCGAATATCTGTTTCCTGTGCGCTGACACACTTCCCTCCTACACTTCCCTCCTAACCAACAAGCTTTGCACCAACCGTTCATTCGTATGTCAAACTCTGGCTTGGCTAAGGGAGCCGGCATGCTCTGGCGTGGGGCTCACAATTGATACTGTCCTTCCTGAGCTATCTGTGTGCTTCTTGTACGGCTCTCTCTCACTCTCTCCTTCTATTCTCGAGCTCACTGTGCGCCTCTTGGCATGGCTCATCTCTCAAAACGGCGTCGTACATTCTCTGCGCGGCATGTTCGGCCTCTGGTCAGCCAATCTGGCCCTCTATAATGCAGCAAGTGTTGGAGGAGCAGCGCACAAGCCAGGCAGCACCACAAGAAGATCTGACGTATGAGGGTGTTGGGCTGGAATTCAACGTCTTTGATGCAAAGCCTTGGCTAGATCAATGGAGAGGAGGAGAATGGCACGCAGCCACAGGTGCACGTAACAAAGCCCCCACTCCCGTTTCAAGCACCCATCTCTCTCTCTCACACACACACACACACACACACACACACACACACGCACACACACATCTTTGCCGACGAACTAGTCCCCAATTTCAAGCGCGCTCAACCAACCAAGATCCAAGAGAGCTTCAAGCAATTCACCCTCCGGCAGTGACGAGGCAGCAGCCGTCTTGACGATTTGCCTACATCCTTGGCCCGATGAAGTGCTCCGCGAGGTACATCCAGACTCCACGATTGCCGTACCAGTGGGCTGAGGAGTTTGAAAGCATTGTTCACAACTTCAAGTCACATGATAAACATCACACTACAGCCATGCACGCCTCATGGCTTAAGGAGGAAGAGCGTGACAGAGAGATGTGGAGGAGCAATGCAATGAAAGGCGAGCGGTTTTACACCACACCACCAAACAGACCCCGTATGTGGCACGTTATGCAGGCAGAGAATTCCACGCAGGAGAAGCACTGCTGGATGGCTGTGCAGACAGCCCCCATCTCTGTCAGTGCTGCAGCTAAGTGGGGCATCAACTACATACCCACCAAGACAAGTTTCAACGCATCAGGCGGACACGCGCAGCACACCTTAGTTAGAGTGGACAGGCCTTTTGTTTTTACCCTTTAGCCTAACATACCTTCTGCGGCAAGCACCCACAGCCCTACTGTAATCATTTTCCACGTTGTTGACAATGTGAGCGCTTGTTTTGATTTGCTTCTGCCCAGTGCTGCACTTAAGGACTGGGGAGGCAAGGTGGATCCAGTGCAGGAAGCCCTCCGCTACCGCCCTTTGATTAATCAGCGAGGCGTGCACGATGCAGAGTTTATGGCATCTGTTCCAGTTCGAACGAGTCACCCTGGCCTTACCAAACCGTTATGCGCCGTTGTCTACACTCAAAAATGAAGAGCCACTCCCGGTGCAACCAACCCTGCCACCAACAGACGTTAATATGACAATGCCCGGTAGAGTATCACATCTGCCCTACTCTGAGCGCTTCACCACTGAGCCAGTGACGGGTTCTCACCTAGGCAACCACCCAGAAATGACATACCTCACCTCATGACATACCTCATGACATACCTCATGACACCTCATGACATACCTCACCTAGGCAGCCACCCAGAAATGACATACCTCACCTCATGACATACCTCATGACATACCTCACCTCATGACATACCTCATGACACCTCATGACATACCTCACCTAGGCAACCACCCAGAAATGACATACCTCACCTCATGACATACCTCATGACATACCTCATGACATACCTCATGACATACCTCACGACACCTCATGACATACCTCACCTAGGCAGCCACCCAGAAATGACAGAGGCGCAGCGATCTTGGAGATCACCTGGCAGACGAGAAGATATGGAGTCAGATTTGCTGCGCTTCCTACAACGCTGCTCTCCTGACGCTCTGCTACTTTGTGCTGCAAAGCTTGTCGAGTAATATCGTGTGTGTGCTTGGTGTTTGAGACTGGCAGGAGCCTGAAGTGGGTTGCTTGCTTCTTATCTTCTCTCTTGCTTACCGCCACTGACGTGTGTGTCTGGATTGACGGGCTCTGATGTAGAAGAATGAGAAAGAAAAGAAAAGGAGCGCAGATAGTGTAAACACTACCGGCATGGATTAGGAAAAGGATGTTGTTTTGTGTTCAGCACCACCTAATGGATGCAGGGACACACAAAAATTCCACCTGGAGAAAAAATAAGAAGTTTTTCAGTGGGGATCAGGTGGTTGGGAGCAGAGACCTGCACACCACCAGGAGTATTGCTCAGCTATTTTTGGAGGTTGTGTTCAATGTCTCGTCTCATCTGTATGTTTTTAAGCCGCGGGTCTGATGGCATGTAGGCTTGATTTTTTCATGAGTGCCGTAGCATGTAGACCAGTAATACCGAGGCTGTGGAGTGGGTTCCTTGTGTGGCTGATGTAGATGGTGCCTGTTGCTCATAGCAGGATGGTGTGAAGGGTTATTTTACGGTGTCCAAGTAAGCGAGGCATTAGCAGCTTATTTTGTTCTCGTGCCTTTTCTGCTTGTTAAGTAGGGGAGGTGTCTACGCAGTAATTAAATTTGATTTAATGTATATCGCGTTTGTTTGGTTGTATGTCTTTTGGTTTCATAGCCAGGGGGTATGGATTGGCAGCGCCATCTGCTAGGTTATCACAGGCAACTCTTCTTGCATTATTGGCAGACCTAGTTTGGAATGTGTTTGTTGGGTTTCGTTTGGGGCGTGGTTGCTGGGTCGGAGTAATGGCTTGCTAAGATTCCGCCGCTGTTGTGCATTAGCAATTGGAAGGGAAGGGTTTGGTTGGAATCATTCCAATCTGTGTCTCTTCTGATGGGCTTATAATGCCTTGTTGTACCATTTCTTCACAACTGCCTACGTTTGCTTGAGCTAGCAGGCGTGCACCCTGCGTGCCTTGTTGGATCGCTTTTATAATCGTTCGTCCATCAACGCTGTGCCTGTTAATAATCAAGCATTTTAATTATAATGGGTTGACTGCAGTCTGACAGCATGTGGTAGGTCCCGTCTAGCTTCTGGCAGATGGGGCAGATTGGTGGGCCTTCTATATGGTTGCACTGATCGGCACGCTCTTGGTTGGTTGTATATCAAATCAGTGCGGGAGAGCATGACATTTCTTCACAGGTGACACTAGCATTGTTACAAAATGAATTACTTATGTCTTTCTCGACAACGCTTTCCTTGATCAATTCTTGTTATTTTGTGTAGCACTCTGTGGACTGATGGTTTGAAACCCTTTTTGACTTAGGACCTAGTTTGTGTTGGACGTGCAGCCATGTGTGCTTATACAGCCTCGAGTTCTGAGAAAATGGAGAGCCTTTTACTTTTACTTTTAGAGACTGCCTTTCTGCTGGAGGCCCTCGTTGGCAGGTGTTAGGTATTAAGTAGGCGAGCTGGGGGAGGGCTTTCCAACCTTGCTGGCCAGAATATGGATGAACGGGGATGGGCCTCGGTGTTAATGTGGATATCATGGCCACTTTGAATTCCGCAGAGCACTTTGCTATGGCCTTAGCGCACTCATTCCCTAGGATGCCAGCATGAGCTTTAACCTTGTAGAGATGATGGACGGTGTCTTTAAATAGCTAGATGTGGTGTACGATGGTTTCTAGGAGTTTGGCATGTTTATGCCGTTTCCCCTTGCTCCTAAGGTTATTTTTTGTAGGTGCCCCAGAGGCATGCATATATAGCAATGTAACCTTACCTTACCTTTCCCCTTGTTCCCAAGGTTCTTTTCGTAGGTGCTACAAGTCTGTTGTACTACAACAAACACTCCTCACATTTTTTACAGTACATAACCATTGTAACCATACAGTATATACGCAGCCTACCAGTCGCACATTTTGACTGATGGCTGTATCTGTAACCTCTGTAATTTCTGTTGTCAATGAGTATAGGTATGATTTTGCCAACAAGGCGCAACGAGCCACGTTGAAGGCTGGCACATCCTTAGTAGTCATTAACAAAATTTCCCCTCTCCTATCCATGTTGGACGTTGTGTGGCATTCTCTGTCTATCTGCATCTGTTGGCTCGATGGCTTTATCTGTAAACCCTGTAAACCCTATCTGTTGACTACTACAACCCGCATATCTCTTCGCTGTGATCTCTGTCAGCAGAAGTTGCAGCTTTAGTGATCTGGCTGCTTCTTCCCTACTACTCTTTGCATGCTGTTACGACTTACGACTCTGATCGTAAAAGAGGAAATGGGTCGAAGAAAAAAAGGAACCACATGCAACAGTCCTGATTTGTCCAATCAAGTTGCAGCTGCTTGGCAGCACTTTAAAGCCCCCCATCCCTGCTCCAGCTTTGCAGTGCTTCTCTGTTTTCCGTTCTACTTCTTAGTGGCACTGCTAGAAACAGGCTTGCTACTGCTGCTGCTGCTGCTTCCGCTTGGCGCAGGTGCGCGCTCACGCTCAGGTTTACCCCGCCACAACAGCCTGCGCATGGGTTGAACGTATGTGAGTGTGTGTGTGTGAATGTGTGTGCATGTGTCGCTCAGGTTTACCCCGCCACAACAGCCCATGCATGGGTGCGAGCGTGTGAGCGTGTGTGTGTGTGAATGTGTGTGCATGTGTGCAAGTATGTATGTATGTGTGTGTGCCTTGTACATACATTGGGCATTCATGCGCGTGTCTGCATGTGTGTATGCGTGTCTGTATGTGTGTATGCGTGTATGTACCTGAGCGGAGTGCCTGACAGGCCTATATTATCTCGCAGTGCGCGCTCCACGTAACGTCGGTAGTCGTCGCTTATGAGGGAGGGGGCGTTGACGAAGAATACGAAGGTGGGGGGGCGCATGGCCGCTTGCGTGGCGTAGTAAATCCTGCCCTTCCTCAGCCCTTTCCGTTGAGTGGGCGGTGCCTTCCAAGCGGTGGCTTCCCGGATGACCTGCGTGAGGTACATGACACGTGTGTGCACTTGTGTGTTTGTGGAGTGTGTGTGTGTGTGTGTGTGTGTGTGTGTGTTTTTGGAGTGCGGGTATGTATGTGTGTGCATGTGGAGTGTCACACTCCAATTGTATGTGTGTGTGTGTGTGTGAGTGTGCACTCGTGTGCATGCGGAGCGTGTGTGCATGTGGAATGTGTGTACATATGTGTGTGAAGCATGTGTATTCTTACACGTGCATGTCCGTGATGTCCTTTTGTCATTGCATCGACAAACTGATGCCCAGCTGGTGCCCCTCACTATCTAGTGCGACAGCTGGTGCCCATAACTTCACACACAAACAAACACAGCTTGTGCTCATCTACTTCTGAGCGCGACAGCTGGTGCCCCTTATTACCTAGTGCGACAGCTGGTGCCCATAACCATACACACATACACAATACACACACAGCTTGTGCTCATCTACTTCTGAGTGCGACAGCTGGTGCCCCTTACTATCTAGTGCGACAGCTGGTGCCCATAACCATACACACATACACACACAGCTTGTGCTCATCTACTTCTGAGTGCGACAGCTGGTGCCCCTTATTACCTAGTACGACAGCTGGTGCCCATAACTTCACACACATACACAATACACACACAGCTTGTGCTCATCTACTTCTGAATGCGACAACTGGTGCCCCTTATTACCTAGTGCGGCAGCTGGTGCCCATAATGCCACACACATACACACAGCTCATGCTCATCCATTACCGAGTGCGACAGCTGGTGCCCATAATGCCACACACAGCCCATCACAACCTGGCGCGACAGCTGGTGCCCCTTATGATCTATTGCGACAGCTGGTGCCGAGCCATCACTCACCCACCAAGTTCAGTGTAGCCGTGCTCACACGCCTCTCCTGTTCACCCACCACGTTCAGTGTAGCCGTGCTCACACGCCCCTCCTGTTCACCCACCAAGTTCAGTGTAGCCGTGCTCACACGCCTCTCCTGTTCATCCACCAAGTTCAGTGTAGCCGTGCTCACACGTCTCTCCTGTTCACCCACCAAGTTCAGTGTAGCCGTGCTCACACGCCTCTCCTGTTCACCCACCAAGTTCAGTGTAGCCGTGCTCACACGTCTCCTGTGCTGCTCGCCGGCAGCTACGATGGCTTCAACCACCTGATCAATCGCTTTGCCTGTGTGTGTATGTGTGCGTGTGCATGTGTGTGTGTGCGTGTGTGTGTGTTTCTCCTGTGCTGCTCACCGGCAGCTACGATGGCTTCAACCACCTGATCAATCGCTTTGCCTGTGTGTGTATGTGTGCGTGTGCATGTGTGTGTGTGTGCGTGTGTGTGTTTCTCCTGTGCTGCTCACCGGCAGCTACGATGGCTTCAACCACCTGATCAATCGCTTTGCCTGTGTGTGTGCGTGTGCGTGTGTGTGTGTGTATACGTGTGTGTGTGTATGCGTGTGTGTGTGTGTGTGTGTGTGTGTGTGTGTGTGTGTGGAAATGTGTTTGTAGTTGAGTGTGTTTGTGCATGTGAGTGTGTGCGTGAACATGCGCGAGCATTTGTGCACATATGTGTATGTGTTTCTCCTGTGCTGCTCGCCGGCAGCTACGATGGCTTCAACCACCTGACCAATCGCTTTGCCTGTGCGTGTATGTGTGCGTGTGCATGTGTGTGTGTGCGTGTGTGTTTCTCCTGTGCTGCTCACCGGCAGCTACGATGGCTTCAACCACCTGATCAATCGCTTTGCCTGTGTGTGTATGTGTGTGTGTGTGCGTGTGTGTGTGTGTGAATGTGTAAATGTGTTTGTAGTTGAGTGTGTTTGTGCATGTGAGAGTGTGTGTGTACATGTGTACATTTGTGCCCATGTGTGTGTGTTTGTTTGCGAGTGTACCAGCAGCCACGTGCACAAAACCTCTCTTTAATTCAAATCCGATTGACATCAGCTTGTACCATGTACCATGATGATTGGTGTGTAACATGCACAAATCTGACATCCACCGTAGTCCTGCACATCTTTTACCTTGCGCTTAATGTGCAACCTACACAAAGTCCTGCACATCTTTCAACTTGCGCTTGGTGTGCAACCTACACAAAGTCCTGCAAAGCTTTTACCTTGCACTTGGTGTGCAACCTACACAAATTCCTGCACATCTTTTACCTTACGCTTGGTGTGCAAGCTACACAAATTCCTGCAAATCTTGTACCTTGCGCTTGGTGTGTAACCTACACAATAACCTTATACCACAATAGTTGGTCCCCTTTTCTCCCGAATTTCACAAACTGACCTACCTTCATGCGCGGTCGTGGACACAAAAAAACCTAGCTACCTCGTCCCCTGACCACAATAGTTGGTCCCCTTTTCTCCCAAATTTCACAAACTGACCTACCTTGATACACGGTCGTGCACACAAAGAAACCTAGCTACCTCGTCCCCTGACCACAATAGTTGGTCCCCTTTTCTCCCAAATTTCACAAACTGACCTACCTTCATGCGCGGTCGTGCACACAAAGAAACCTAGCTACCTCGTCCCCTGACCACAATAGTTGGTCCCCTTTTCTCCCAAAACTCACAAACTGACCTACCTTCATGCGCGGTCGTGCACACCAAAAAAACCTAGGTACCTCGTCCCCTGACCACAATAGTTGGTCCCCTTTTCTCCCCGAAACTTACGAACTGACCTACCTTCATGCGCGGTCGTGCACACCAAAAAAACCTAGCTACCTCGTCCCCTGACCACAATAGTTGGTCCCCTTTTCTCCCGAATTTCACAAACTGACCTACCTTCATGCGCGGTCGTGCACACAAAAAAACCTAGCTACCTCGTCCCCTGACCACAATAGTTGGTCCCCTTTTCTCCCGAATTTCAGAAACTGACTCACCTTTGTGCGCGGTGGTGCACACCACGGACGCCCACCCCACATGCCTTAGCTGCGCACGCACATCCTCCTTGTAGCGTTCCTCTGTCCAAACGCGCGTGTCCACTTGGTCCCATTTGTTGACCACCACCACGACAGCTCGCCCCTCGTTTGCTGCCATCTCTGTCAGGCGGAAGTCCTGTGTGTGTGTGAGTGTGTGTGTGTACGACAGCTCGCCCCTCGTTTGCTGCCATCTCTGTCAGGCGGAAGTCCTGTGTGTGTACGTGTGTGTGTGTGTGTGTGTGTGTACGAAAGCTCGCCCCTCGTTTGCTGCCATCTCTGTCAGGCGGAAGTCCTGTGTGTGTGTATGCGTGTGTGAGTGTGTGTGTGTGTGCGCGTGTGTGGAATGAGCTCCCTTAATAACAATGGCACATAAACAGCATGTGTGTGGCTTTGGCCTACGCACAAACACACACACACACAAATAGACACAGCACAGCACAGCACCTGATTGTGCGCGCTGCCTAATGTGAATGAGCTCCCACGCATCAACTATAGCCACTACTTACACCACATGTAAACACGTACACACACGCACAAGCCGCACACACACACGCACACACATATAAAAGCACAGAGTACACCGCACAAAATTGAGCGCCATCACCAGATGCGTGATGCCCTCTGACGCAATCATACCACCTCCACTTACACCACATGTAAACACACGCACACACACATACACACACACACACTCACACACACACACACACACACACACATAAAAACATGGACAACATCGCACACGCTCATGCGCACACTTGTTGCGTGATGCCCTCTGACGCAATCATCAACAGCCACCACTCACACCATGCATACACAAACACACACACCGCACACACACATAACACACACACTTAAAAGCATGGACAACATCGCACACGCTCATGCGCACACCTGTTGCGTGATGCCCTCTGACGCATCAACAACAGCCACCACTTACACCATGCATACACAAACACACACACACACGCACACACTTAAAAGCATGGACACCATCGCACACGCTCATGCGCACACCTGTTGCGTGATGCCCTCTGACACACCAACAATAGCCACCACTTACACCATGCATACACAAACACCATGCATACACAAACACACACACATACACTTAAAAGCATGGACAACGTCGCACACGCTCAAGCGCACACCTGTTGCGTGATGCCCTCTGACACACCAACAATAGCCACCACTTACACCATGCATACACAAACACCATGCATATACAAACACACACACACATACACATAAAAGCATGCACACCATCGCACACGCTCAAGCGCACACCTGTTGCGTGATGCCCTCTGACACACCAACAATAGCCACCACTTACACCATGCATACACAAACACCATGCATACACAAACACACACACATACACTTAAAAGCATGGACAACGTCGCACA
>Ga0307947_1002306_pt1 | contig 15240 bp, 15 predicted proteins | sample OrgLakmetagen232_FD_201840 | JGI IMG/M metagenome (GOLD analysis project Ga0307947, IMG submission 201840) | Saline water microbial communities from Organic Lake, Antarctica - #232 | ecosystem: Environmental > Aquatic > Non-marine Saline and Alkaline > Saline | place: Antarctica: Organic Lake...
TGTATGTGTTGTGTGTTGTGTGTTGTGTGTTGTGTGTGGGAGGGGGGGGGAGGGGGGGGGAGGGCTGTGTAGAGGGGCTGAGTTTGTATGTGTATGCGTGTGTGTATGTGGCTGTGTTCATGGAAGGAAGGGGGGAAAGGTACACAAGTGTATGCATGTGTGCATGAGCAAATATGTGCATACCCGTGCGCGTGCAAGTGCTGCAGTGTGTCTAACATTATGTGTAATAAACACCCAAGTAAAAAAGCAGCACTATAAACATAAGACCATGTGAGTTGTGGTTCCATCCCTAGTATATAGAGACAAGAAAGAAAAGGGTAATATTGATACATGTAGTAGCATGATTTTAAGTGAAGGAACACTCACTGCTGCCAGCACTAAACAGTCCTTCACCGCTACATAGCAGGTGGCCATCCTCAAGACCACTCGATCATTGCTGGTATACAACTCATACCTATACCTTGTGTACGTTAAATACGACTCATACCCATATCTTGTACACCTTTTAGGTACCTAAACAATTCATACCTATACCTTGTACACCTTTAATACCTTCCATACCTACACCTTGTATGCAACTCATTGAAAGCCACCTACAATCCTAGGTCACCCCACCTTTTGTGACAAATGATACGTATCGTGTACGTTTCCTTTTTGTAAGCTATTCACCAAACGCAACCTACAGTCATTCTCCTTTTGTGAGACATGATACGCATCGTGTACTTGTCTTTGATCAGCTGCTCCACCAAATGCCATCTACAGTCAGTCACCTTTTGTAACACATGATCTGCACAGTTTACTTGTCTTCGACCAGCTGCTCCACCAAAAGCAATCTACAGTCATTCACCTTTTGTAACACATGATCTGCACAGTGTACTTGTCTTCAATCAGCTGCTCCACTGGAACGAGAGGGTAGCTATGATGTAAGATCCCATTGCTCCCTTGGCGTGTCTCAGCAGTGATGTGCAGCTGGGTATGGGTGGCTGTACGTGTGAAAGTTGCAAACAAAGAAGCTGCTGACAAAGCAACATTTAATCATTCTGATGCTCCGCCGGTGTGTCTCAGAAGCGGAGTGCAGCAGAATGTGTGGGAGTAGCGCGGCGATGACTTTTTGAACGCGCGTAATATATTAGGAACAACTCCATCACAATTGCACAAAGTAAAAAGAACAACAGCTCTCTAGAGATGCATTCTTTACTTTACTATGCAGTGATCTGCACACGTCTGGGTTGAGCCGATCAGCCCTTCACGGGTGAGGAAGACAAAACGTGCCTACCCAAACAACACTTGTAACCGACTTGAAATTCAGACGTCAGGCTGATCTGAATGTAGTACGTGTCCCTATCCATGGTACTATGTAAAGTCAAGACTACGCAGGAGCAGCCCATGCACAACAACATGGATGGCTTTTGAATGGAGCAGATCTGAATGTAGTACGTGTTCGTATTCATGCTAAGGTATTACGTTGAGTCACGATTATGCAGGAGCACACATAACAACATGGATGGCTTTTGAATGGAGCGGAGTGGACCTCAGGCAGTGCAGCTGTCCACATCTTGTGGTCAGAATGTTAAAATTGGTTATTATTTTGACATCACAGGTCCCTTTCGGCATGTAATTGTTGTAGTTTGTTGTCAAAAGATCAGACCACAAAGCTCAAAGGTTGGTCAAAGCTTTGACCTTAAATAAGAGGAACACCCTTTCAAACTTCTTTTTGTGGTGTCTGCCGTGTCCTTGAGCGTTTGTAACTGCAAAAAAAACTGCTGAAACTTCACCTCTGTGTGGTGCACAAGTCAGGCTTCGTAGCTGCAAACCATGCAGAAATAAAGTCTTCCTATGGATTATGGCTGTATGGCACGCACGCACATACACAAGCAGGACCAGTTTGTGGCCGGTGTGTTGGCACACACACACACACACACACACACACACACACACACACACACACACACATACACACACACAAACTCGTGCTTTTTAAACAGAGGCAGCATGTATTCTTATCAAACGTAACTCTATTGTTACAAGCAACAATAGAATGTCTAATTTTCGGTCAACTGGGCAAGCTCGCACTCGAGGAGGACATGACTGTATGATGCAAGGTTTATCATATATCTAACATTATTGCAAGCTATGATCGACAGGAACACTGGGTCATGCTGCGCTGCTCCTCTTTTTATTCCCCTCTTTCTTCTCTTGCTCTTTACACACGTTTTTTTGCGAGGCAATTGGTTTTGGATCTGTTTTATAACTTAGGGAAGACGGTCTTTTTGTGGGGTAAGGCTGAATGTAGGGACCTGCCCAAAATGCTTCATTTGCGTTTCCTTCACAAGCTCATGCTGTCCTTGGGTACTAAGTGCACATGGTTCGCTTTCGTTTGCATCGTGAAATGCAGTAGGCGGGGGATTTACTACCAAGGAAATGCAAGATAAAGTAGCATATCACAGTGATAAATCACTATTGCTGCACTACAAGAGCTGGAGTTCATGTGTTATACACTGAACTCAGCAGTTGTTTACGGTCGGCCAAATGGACCACTTACTCCGCCAGCTTTTGCCCCCTCTCTAGCCTCCAGAAGCCATGATAAATGCTTATCCCCCTTCCCCCCCCTAAAGCACTAGATCCTAGCGATATCGGTAGCCGTGGAATGAGTAGTTGTTTCAATCACAAATTGTTGGAACTGCCACCCTCCATCCCCAAAGTATAAGGTGAATGTGGTGGTGCGCCCAAGTGATCAGGTAGGAGCTGTGCTTATAAAGAAGTGAGGTGTCAAGCGATTGAGGTGGACACGAAGAAATGAGCGTGTGAGCCCAAGGGAGTAATCAGAACGTATTTTCAGTTTTTTTGTGCATGCACAGGGGAAGTGGGAGCTGGGGTTGGGGTTATATTAGACAAAGGGCTGATACCTGTTCAACCTTTCCCTCACCACTGGCAGGATGGGTGGGTTTCGCTGCCTACGCTGCCCTTGACCCTCGTGGCCTTGCAGCAGGTGCACCCAAAGTTGCCACAATAATACCTGTGGCTTTGCGGACTGAGAATAAAGCTGTACCCAGTGTAAGGTACCTGGCAGCTCCCTTTTTTCCCTTTAGTGCTTACTGTGTCCCACTGGGGAAAGGCAACAATGTGCTCAATTTCTCCACTGCCTCACACACAGAGACAGACAGAGGCACGAACAGACACACAGACACAGACACACAGACTCAGACACAGGCACAGGCACCGCCTCACCAGGAATGCGGCTGGAATGGCGGCCCAGCCCAAACGCGCCCACCAAGCAACAAAACAAGGCTAGCGCAAGCATCAGGAGGCGGTTGATGTGTCGGTTGACCGCATGCAATGCCGCCGCAGCTGATGAGTGCCCACGCCTCCCTCTACCAGACATGCGTGTCTGGCCAGTTACCTACACCTGGGTTGACATTGTAATGTGTGTGTGCGTGTGTGCGTGTGCGTGTGTGTATGTGTGTGTGTGTGTGTGTGTGTGTGTGTGTCAGCGAGAGGTGATGGGCTCCACTCTTGGCAAGCATTTTGCTCCTCCCTAAGCTTGAGCACAGTAAAGGCCAGGTCTTGTAAGTGCACAGACAGGGCACTGACAATCCAGACACACGATGTGGTATCAACTTTAATGCACCAATTGTTGAATGTATGCTCTGCCATACTCTAGATCCAGGTTCTAGGTTAGCCATTGGTGCGTCCTTGTTCTGCTCAGGAGCTAACGTTTGTTGCGTGTGTAAGAAACAGCCCACCTTTCTGCTGCAGCTGTTCTCCCAACATCAGGGATAATCATCTGGGGTAGCCTCTCCCTCCCTTGAACAGCATGTGCTTGCACTCTTGGCCCTGGCAACATAACTTGTGTTTTTTCATTACAATGGCCTTGTCATTCCCTAGATACCTATTTGTATTTACCTCGACCACTACGGTCAATTTTTTCTTTTTCCACATCGTGCACGCAAAGTTGCAGCTTCCTGGTGCAATGGTGGAAGCTGAGTTGTGTTGTAGCTACCAAATTAGGAGCAAGGGAGTGGCATAGCCATATAGGCTAGGCGATGCAACCGAGACAAAGTCAAAAGGCCGGGACATCTGCCGCTAAATCCATGGCCCTGCTCCTGGTTGTGCTCCTATTGGCTGCATGCGTGTGGGTGCTGCACTACATGCAGCACTCGCTTGCACATAGGTCAGTTTCGTTGATGGAGGGACCAAGTAATCATGTGTCCTGTCAATTGTCTTGCATGCTCGCACAGGCGTAGTGTAGATGTACACGCACCGATGCACAAATGAAAAGGAGTCCGTGCGCGCGTGCACACACACACACACACACACACACACACACACACAAACACACACACACTCACACACACAACACACACACACGCGCGCACAAACACACACGAACACACACAAACATATATACAAACATATATACACACACACTCACACAGACACACAAAATCACAGACACGTACACATACACAACCGCATTCACACGAATACACACATAAAAATAAAGGCTCGCTGTGCTGGACATAAGGGAAGCAGAGGAAAGACGAGGAGCTGCTCCTTGCACCACACTGCCTTGCGCCGCTAAGGTGGGCACGCGTGTGCACGCACGCACACACACACACACACACACACATACACACACACATACACATGCACATACATACACGAATACACACATGTACATACGCACACTTAATACAAATACACATACACACACATGCATACATATTTGCGCACACGCACACGCACGCAAACACACACACACACATACACACATACACCCACAGTCGTGCGGGGGGGGGATACAACCGGGAGCTCTAGCCACAGCTGGAGGGGGTACAGATTCTAGGTCTACTAATGGCAGCAGCAGCGACGGCAGCAGTGGGAGTGTAAATAGTAATGGCAACGGAGCTCGTAGCAGGAGTGTGATCGCAAGTGGGGTTGCTGGGGCTCAGGTGCCATTTGTGGGCTCGGACAGCAGCGGCGGCAGTATAGAAGGGGGGGGGGCTAGCAGAAAAAGTAGGGATTGGGTGTTTGGGGAGGGGGTGGGGGCGGAGGAGGCAGGGGTGTTTATGAACGCGATATTGGATGCAGGTGAGAGAGGTAGAAATTCAAGTTAGAGGATATATAGTAAGTTACAAGATGTATAGTTAGAAGATACTGGATGCAGGTGAGAGGTTTGAGTAGAAACTTAAGTTACCTTGCTTGTGCAGGCTCGGCTTGTGATGGCACGTGAGTGCTTTCTTGGTGGGCTTGTTCGGTAGAAGTTAGGTAGAATAAAGTATTAAGCTTTTGGGTGGCAGGCATATTGGGGGTGGCGGTGGGGGGCAGAGGACGCAGGGCGGTTTGAACACAGAGATGGGTGCAGAAGCTGTGAAGGGCCTTCACTTCTGCACACAAAGATTGAAAAGCACGGGGCACATCATGATGAGCGGCTCTTTCATTAAGAACAACCCACGCGTCATGCAGTTTGGGCGTCTTGCAGGTGGTGTATCAGAAAGGTGAAGGTGGTGTATCAGATAGCGTCATTAAGGGGTGGACAGATAAAGAGCTATGCCAACCAACTTGTCCTGTAGATTTTGTGCGTGATGTGCAGGCTGTATGCAGCGTATGCAGAGTATGCATGTGTTGTGCAGGCTGTATGCAGAGTATGCGTGTTTGTGCAGGCTGTATGCAGCGTATGCGTGTGTTGTGCAGGCTGTATGCAGAGTGCGTGTGTTGTGCAGGCTGTGTGCAGAGTGTGTGTGTTGTGCAGGCTGTGTGCAGAGTGCGTGTGTTGTGTAGGCTGTATGCAAAGTATGCGTGTGTTGTGCAGGCTGTATGCAGAGTGCTTATGTTGTGCAGGCTGTGTGCAGAGTGTGTGTTGTGCAGGCTGTGTGCAGAGTGCGTGTGTTGTGTAGGCTGCTTGCTGTACAGGCTGTATGCAGGGAATGGAAGAAGCGTGGGGGGCTTTAGGATGCAGCTTACAAAGCAGCTTATTTTTATACTTTTGATGCAGCCTAACTACAAAATTATGTAACTAAAGCGCTTGCACTCAACGCAACTGAGTGTTGGCACACAGATGCAGTACATTTGCCGCCAGGCTAGCACGCACAACACACACACACTTGCACATGTAAATAAGCACAAGCACACGCACACACATGCACACATTCAAATACACACATATGCAGAGGCCTCTAGAAGCGACACATCTCCTAATTGCTTGAGCTTTGGGGGGTCCCAGGTACGTGTTTGCAGTACTGACAAGTATGAAGTATGCAAATTGTGCTTCTCATGTCATTAGGCTGTGCTTCCCCTACCAGCAGGATCTTTTCATAACTTCGTTTTGGTAATTTTTTTCACCAACTATTTTCACCTTTTTGGAGGAAATCTTTATGCCTTCACGACTGGCCATCACATCAAGACACGACTTTTTCTCTTATACTATTGCTTGCGTGCGTATCATTCATGAAAAGCGTCGTCACCCTAGTTGGGGGCCCATTTTGGGGGCGGTGCCTACATTATACTTTCAATTAGCTCTAGGATTCGTGAATGATTGCTTTGTGAGGTAGGTTAAGGGTTAGGGTTGGCCAGAACCAAATACAGACGGTTTATGCACGGCATTTTTGGCAGGGTAATAACCAATTATACGGTCACATACGTTGCATATATACGGTTCTGGCCAACCTTAGTTATGAGCGTACGCTGCTTCATCATGCACATGCTTGCCAGCACAGGTGACAGCTCCTTCCAGTTCAATCCTCTTCATCGATTTTTGACATCCTCATCCCCTCCATTTCCATGTAAAAATCAGCTCACTCCTGTTTCCATCAGTTTGCCAGGTCCAGGAAAGGTGATCGGACAACTTCACATGCGTGTCCAGGCCATATGCTCAGGGTTGGCCAAAACCTTAAACATGCACCGTACATGACCGTATAATTGCTGGTTTCTTCCCTGCTAAATACTGTAACACTGTATATATTATATATGTATGATATATGGTTCATTCGTATATATATTATATTATATATGTATGTATTCATTCGTATGTATTATCTATGTATGATATATACTGTAACACCGTGTATTTATTAACTATGTATGATATATGGTTCTGGCCGACTCTGCATATGTGTAATCTGTGCCACAGCAACCGAGCCCACAAAGATATGTCACCTGCCCATTAGCCCACAAAGATGTCACCTGCCCATTACCCAAAAAGATATGTCACCTGCCCATTACCCAAAAAGATATGTCACCTGCCCATTAGCCCACAAAGATATGTCACCTGCCCAATAGCTCACTCCCCTGAGCCCGCAAAGATATGTCACCTGCCCATTAGCTTTCTCCTGTTTCATGCTCAATGCCAGCACAGGTGGTCAGCCAGCTCCAAAGGAACGCCCAGGTCATGTGCACAAGCAATACCTCAGCAGTCCCCATCAAACTGTATGAGCGCCTGCTCCCTAATAGGGAGCGACCGATGAGTGTGGCTGTTTTTCAACATGCGGTGGGTGTTGTTGTAGTGAACTGCACAATTCACAGCCTCCATTGAATTGTATGGGCGCCTGCTTCCTGACAAGGAGCGCCCGATGAGTGTGGCTGTTTCCAGCATGCGGTGGGTGCTGTTGTTGCGAATTGCACGATTCATCTGCGCGTGAGTACTGTCAGAGGGGTATGTGAGTTGTTCTTCATTGGAGGGAACAGCACGTTGTTGATCTGTGTTTTCGTGTGATGTGCTGTAAGTCAATGATCTGAAGATTACAGCTGATTTCATTTTCGTGTGATGTGCTGTAAGTCAATGATCTGAAGATTACAGCTGATTTTATTTTCGTGTGATGTGCTGTAAGTCAATGATCTGTAGATTACAGCTGTAAGTCAATGATCTGTAGATTACAGCTGATTTCAGCTGGCATTTTGGGGTAATTGCTTCTTGCCTTCTGATTCTGTATCATGGGCTGGAAGTACATATGAATAGCAAAACCTGTGATTTGTGTAGGGTTGGCCAAAGCCATATATATACGGTGTATATACGGTGTTTTTGGCAGGGACATTACCAGATATACGGTCATATACGGTATACGGTGCATTTACTTACACCAATACGGTTCTAGCCAACCCTAGGATCGTGAGTTTGCCAGCAATCAACACAATGATCTTCATCGTCCGCCAAAGGGATAGACTTGGACGACAGGAGTATCTCACTCCTAAAAACATCAAACTCCCTATCCAGCACCGTCCACATCTTTTATCATGCTCCTAGATCTGTATCAGGCAAAGCCTGCCACCCTTCTGATCCCCATTGACATGCCTTAAACGCATCTGCGGAAAGTACTAAATACTTGATACCCAAGTGACTCCTGATGTGTGGAGTGGTTTTCACTGCATAGTCAGTTAAGCGCATTATAAAGTGCCTCTCACATAAAACGAAGGCTGTGTAACCGATCACATAGTCAGTTAAGTGGATCTTAGAGTGACTCTCACACAATACTGAGATTGTGTAACCGATCCCTGTGCCTTTAAAGTTTGCCACGAAAGTGGTGATAGCATGCTACTGAATTGCACATTGTTATTGCTGTGCGCAGAGCTTTGACGCCTCCGGTTTTCATGTTAGCTGCGCTCCAAATGAAGCGTACCTAAAAAAGAGGTAGAACATCGATTGTGTGTCTGCACATATACATTTGTGTGTTCGGTTTGATGTTTGTGTGCGTCTAGTTTGTATGCTTCTAACGTACTGATATAAGAAAACCCTCTGCGGTCATTTGTGAGTCTGCATGCGTGTGTTGATGCGCATACTTCATCACTTTATGTGTGTGAGTGTCCTTTCAATACACATTCACGACGGATGTATGCGAGCCCTCTGCATATATCTGTGTGTTTGTGCGTGCTTGCATGTAAACTTGCTAAGGCAGTAGTTTGAAAGCCGCAAGCTTGGCTGACGGAGTACACTATGATGAAGAGGAGGAAACGAATCAGAAATAAAAAGGAAAAGGAGCCACTATGTGCTGGGTGACAAAGAAAGTGACAAGTAGTCGAAGCAAACTATAGGGACAAGGGTTTAGGATTCGGTTTTTTCACTCTGTCACACCCCTCTCTCCGTCAAACCCCTTTTACATAAACATGCGTGCAGGACGATGGGGTGGATTGGCGATAATCATGTCAGCACGCGCCTGATCAAGAACGTCCATGTAGGGGGCCAAAGCTCGTGTGAACAACCTAGGTGTGTGCTTTTGTGAGTGTATGTAGGGGGCCAAAGCTCGTGTGCACAACCTAGGTGTGTGCTTTCGTGAGTGTATGTAGGGGGCCAAAGCTTGTGTGAACCACCTAGGTGTGTGCTTTTGTGAGTGTATGTAGGGGGCCAAAGCTCGTTAACAACCTAGGTGTGTGCTTTTGTGAGTGTGTGGGTCCGGGGAAGGAGGTGCGGGTGCAGGTACAGGTGCGGGTGCAGTTATAAAATTGCATGTGTACAAGATCAACGCTATTGTGGGTTCAGCTTTTCAGTGTAAGAGAGTGAGTGTGTTTGCAACTTGCAAATGCCTCTCCTCTGCGGCTCAGCTAGCGTTGTGGCCTTCAGTGCTCACGCTCACGCACAATCTCAGAGCCTCACTGCTGCTCCAGTGCTGCGTGCTTCTGTTACTGCCAAGCAACGCTGTAATCTGATGATCGTGAAAATGCTTACATGCGTGCTGACAAATAAACCACTGGGGGTTGGATGAGGACGCAATTGGTCAAGACGACTACCCAGCAAGACACCGAAGGCCGGGTGAGGTTGAATATGGTTAAAATGGAAGATAGTAATGCGACCTGGGAATGAAAATGCTTCAAACAGACACATCCATGCACGCAAACACCTTCACTCACAGGGAGTGTGATGAACATAGAGGCAGCCACGCACACGCACAAACACACACACACACGCACACACACATGCACACGCATACACCCACGCTCACAGGGGGGTGCTGCTGTTGGTAAGCGCGAATGACTAGCACACACACACACACACACACATGCACATGCATACACCCACGCTCACAGGGGGGTGCTGCTGTTGGTAAGCGCAAATGACTACTGGAACTGGTGGTGGTTTTTGGTGCAGCTGCAGAATGCCTTGGTTGCGTTTGCTGCAGTGCAGCCTGACATTGACTTGGGGCCCAGGACAGTGATGTTTTTAGAACAGGTGCGTGTTGGGAACGTTGCATTGGTCTTATTTCAGTGAGGACTGCCTATGGGCGGGCTGGCAGTTTTACTTTCAAAATACACGCGCACACACAAACGCGCACACACACACGCACACACATACGCACACGCACACGCACGCACACACACACACACACACACACACACACAAACACGCACACACACACACGCACACACACACGCACACGCACGCACACACGCACACAAACAGGACAATCGGGAAGCCCAGGCCACCTACGGACGTGTTGCTAGGCAGCCCCTGCCTTTTCGAGAGCTGTACCTCCACATGTTTGCCTCAAAGGTGAGAATAGTTGATCTTGTTATTTGAATAGTTTGGACGGAAAACACTTTTGCAGACAGGCCCTGGAGACTTCATTGAGACCTGGAACTACACGCTCTAGTGCCTTTGCACGATATGCATAGCTTTGGGGAACAGGCCGAATGCCCTGCGTGGAATGATTGTCGGTGTAAGCTGAGCCTTCCTTGCACACTTGCATTTCAAAATAATCAACGGATGCATTTCAAACAGTGTTTTGCACATACGGCATCAATTAGAAATGGCACCGTTAATTACGGTGCTTAAATGACGTCTACCTCACATAACCGTAATTAACGGTGAAATTCATACTGACGGTCGGAAATCGTAAGTAACGGTGCGGCGTCAGGTACTCAGTGGCTCAGAGTGCCAACTCAAGCTCAAGCTCAAGGGGCGCTCTCAGCGCCCCGATTTCCCCACAAACAATATTTGCGATATAAATATAAAATGTCCTCCGGAAATCAGGCCAAGAGGGCTCGTGTTGCCCTGAGTCAGTCGAGCCTGGCCCAGCCTGGGCAGCTGCTGACGGTTTCCCACCGTAAATAAATAATTTTTGACAACTTCCCACCGTAAATAACTAATTCCTGACGGTTCCCCACCGTAAATAACTGTAAAGCCGACCGTCAGACGTCAAAAAATAAAATCACCGTAAATTACGCCTGAGGATTAGTTTCTGACGGTCAAAACCGTAATTTACGCCTGACCGTCAAATGACGGTTGACGGCGTCAACCATAAAGTGCACAACACTGATTTAAAAACAATCGACGGAGCGTAAGTTGAGCTGTCTTTGCATTTGCATTTCGATCACCTTTTGCATTATTTTCAGCTGCACCCGTGGACCGCCGTTTGTTTTCACCTGTGATTTACATCTAGTTTCCGTTTGAAACCTTTGTACGGTACGCTGCAATCAAAAAATAAACCTATGTTTCACATCCCTTTTCGACAATCTGTGAGTCCTTGGGGAGCATCCGTAATCCCGCTGCGGGCTCTCCTTTCCTCCTTTTCTCTACATGTGCTCCTTTTGACACCAAGACACATGTGCACGCTCACTTTACAGAATACTCCTGATGTGCAATGGGCAAGTAATCCAGAGGCTGCTTTCGGTTGCTACCGCTCTGTTGTGTTTTTAAGGTGGGTCTGTGGATTTTGATCGATACCACTCTGCTGTGCTTTTAAGGCGGGTCTGCGGACCTGTTCTGAGACAAGTTACAACTGTTTGAAATTTTGAATTGCAGGCCACTCGCCATAGTGTATTTAACGCCCTCTTACGATCCTCTGCCAAGCACTTTCGCTGCTACATACTCTGCTTCTGTGTTTTACCTCTGTGTTTTACTTACTTTATACCTTCTGTGTGTACCTCGCTCCTGTGTATACCTCGCTCCTGTGTTAACCTCGCTCCTGTGTATACCTCGCTCCTGTGTTAACCTCGCTCCTGTGTATACCTCGCTCCTGTGCATACCTCGCTCATTTGTATACCTCGCTCCTGTGTATACCTCGCTCCTGTTTTTACAACGCAGAAATGCTGAGAGTGGGTCTCCCATCCTGAAGAACATTAACCACCCGTTTGCTGGCTGCTTTTCCTCAGTTATCACAGCAATGGTGCGTGCATGCATCGTGTAATTATGAGATTGTGCCGTTCCTTGTGTGCGTGTATGTGTGTTTGCTTGTATATGTATGTGTTTGTGTGTCTGTGTTTGTGAGTATGTGAGAAAAATGCGTGCAACAACCTCTCGTGGTTTGGCTGATCCTCCTCAGTCACTTCGTTGGTGCGTGTATGTGTGTTTGCTTGTATATGTGTGTGTGTGTTTGTGTGTCTGTGTTTGTGAGTATGTGAGAAAAATGCGTGCAACAACCTCTCGTGGTTTGGCTGATCCTCCTCAGTCATTTCGTTGGTGCGTGTGTTCAACACGTGAACATGTATGAGTAGGGTTGGCCATAACCGCTTATATATATACGCTTTATATGACTGTGTATTTGATGAAATCCCTGCAAAATTTGCTGTACATATACGTATGGTTATGGCCAACCCTAAGTATGAGCATCAATGCTGTACACTGTAAAGTTGAGTTGCATGTTGTCGTCATTTTTAGTATTGTTATCACCTTCATTGTGTCTGCAGGTGGCAATGACGGTGGCTGCCTCATGTTGCTCCCCCTGCCACTGCCACCGTTTTCAGGCTCAAAAGCCAATGGACATGCTATTTTCAAAATTATCTCACCCTTCATTTGTACCTACAGGTGGCACTGTAGTATTATTATTACCTTCGGTAGTATTTTTAATTTTTACAGAGGGGGCTAACGGAGGAAATGCCTGAAATTGCGCATTTTTGCATTCGGAAGGCAGTCACTCACAGCCACTTCATCTGATCGACATCATTTTAGTACCAAATTGTAGCTGGCATTGAGAGCTTCCCAAGCACGTGCCCTGTTTTATGTGGGTCACTTTGTGTGTGAGATAGACTGGATTAAGCACACGTGGTGCATGTCAACCCTAATGTGGTGATTTCCATGGGATAATGGCTCAAATCCTCATAGAACACCAACCACTCAGCCGTTTTCTTTTATTTTTGTTGCAATGGTATCCTTTTCCAAGAAGGATCCTACACCGTTAAAAATATTCCAGATTGGTGCAGTGGGTGATTTGGTATAAAGAATTTGTGATTAAAAGTGGCCTGCACGCCACAGCAAATTAAGCACACGCCCCAAAATTGGCAAGCTCCAAATTTTACATCTATGGACAGCTTTTAGGATTATTATCATGTAAAATTTAGAGCTTGCCAATTGTGGGGCATATAAGCCAAAGAGCATATAAAAACTTGCCCATTTTGGGCCTCAGTTAGCCCCCTCTGGTATTTTTTTACCTTCATTTGTACCTACAGGTGGCACATACCAAACATCTTCAGGCTGCCTGTCACTGCTCCCCCTGCCACTGCCACTGTTTGCTGGCTCAAATGTCAAAGCTTTTTCTCACCCTTCATTTGTTGGGTTGGCCATAACCATATATATACGGTGTATTTACGGTATTTTTGGCAGGGAAATCACCAAATATACGGTGCATATATGGTGCATATATATACAATTCTGGCCAACCCTATTCATTTGATTCTAAAGGCTATCGGTGGTACCAAGACCGCCAAGCTGCCTCTTATTGCTCCCCCTGCCATCGCCAAGGTGTGCTTTTTAACCCTTTTTTCTCACCCTTCAATTGTGCCGTCGACAGGTGGCACATATTGACAGGTGGCACATATTTACAGGTGGCACATATTGACAGGTGGCACATATTGTGTCGACAGGTGGCACATATTAAGCCCAATCAAGCCACCCGCCTCAATGTTCCTGCATCAAAGGTCAAAGAAGCGTCTTTCTGGATTAGACTTTCCTTTCCTTATTGATGCGCGTCTAGGTTGCACACATCAAGACCGCCGTCAAGCTGCCCACCATCGCTCCCCCTGCCACCGCCACGGTGTGCTGGATGTCAAGGGATGAGACTGTGCGGGCGGAGTTCACTGCGTGGCAGAAAGCACGCACCATAAAAGACCAGGTGCGCATTTGCTGACAAAGGTGCTTTGGTACAGAACAGAGTTGCACGGGCGGAGTTCATTGCGTGGCAGAAAGCACGCACCATAAAAGACCAGGTGCGCATTTGCTGGCTACAGTGCTGCTGAGGTACAGAACAGAGTTGCACAAGCGGAGCTCACTGCGTGGCAGAAATCACGCACCATAAAGACCAGGTGCGCATTTGTTGGCTACAGTGCTGCTGAGGTACAGAACAGAGTTGCGCGGGCCGAGTTTATTGCGTGGCAGAAAGCACGCACCATAAAAGACCAGGTGCGCATTTGTTGGCTACAGTGCTGCTGAGGTACAGAACAGAGTTGCGCGGGCCGAATTAATTGCGTGGCAGAAAGCACGCACCATAAAAGACCAGGTGCGCATTTGTTGGCTACAGTGCTGCTGAGGTACAGAACAGAGTTGCGCGGGCCGAGTTTATTGCGTGGCAGAAAGCACGCACCATAAAGACCAGGTGCGCATTTTCTGGCTACAGTGCTGCTGCGGTACAGAACAGAGTTGCGCGGGCGGAACTTATTGCGTGGCAGAAAGCACGCACCATAAAAGACCAGGTGCGCATCTGCTGACAAAGGTGCTTTGGCAAAGAACAGAGTTGCACGGGCGGAGTTCATTGCGTGGCAGAACGCACGCACCATAAAAGGCATCACTGTACATGTGTTGCACGGGAATTATTTTGCAGGCAGGCACGGTGGAAGACTGTAAAGATTCTTCCATTGCAGTAAGAAAGAAGGGTATCCATGGGGATCAGGAGGAGCTGTTCAGAGATCTGGCATGGCATTACTGCACTTGTATTGCACATAAATGATTTTGCAGGCAGGCCTAATAAGAGACTGTGATCATATTCCTACGCAATAAGATGGTTAAAAGTCAATTGAGATCAAGTGGAGCTGTTCAGAGGTCTGGCATGGCATTTTCGCACATGTATTGCACATAAATGATTTTGCAGGCAAGCCCAATAAGAGACGGTAACCTTATTCCTACGCAATAAGATGGGAATAAGTCAATTGGGATCAGGTGAAGCTGTTCAGAGGTCTGGCATGGCATTACTGCACACGTGTTGCACGGGAATTTTTTGGCAGGCAGGCACGGTGGCAGAGGCTGCTGAGCTGGCTGTGCCCCAGCATGTCAGAGAGCTCGGCTTACACACATGCACATGTCCAGGGTTGGCCAGAACCCTATAT
>Ga0307947_1002307_pt1 | contig 15238 bp, 17 predicted proteins | sample OrgLakmetagen232_FD_201840 | JGI IMG/M metagenome (GOLD analysis project Ga0307947, IMG submission 201840) | Saline water microbial communities from Organic Lake, Antarctica - #232 | ecosystem: Environmental > Aquatic > Non-marine Saline and Alkaline > Saline | place: Antarctica: Organic Lake...
ATAGTGATGCTTGCCCCTGAGGGCGATGGGGTTCCATTGGGGGGACCCAGAAACTACCGCATTAAAAAGTCTAAGTATTGCGAGGTCTGAAAAAACTTTATTTATTTTCGGCTTGACTTATTGCGAGGGGCCTTAATAATTATTTAATTACTCGCAAAACAACCAAGCGCAGTACGGTAAATCAAAAGTTTACAAATTTATTAGTGCAGCTGTCGATCTTTTTGATTAATTTATTTGTTGGGACCTATAGGTTGAGCAGCCATGCCAGGCTGGAGGCCTTTGTAATCCAAACTAAACTTATCATTCTTGCGATGTAACCTTACCTTATCATTCTTGGTTTGCCACCCCTTTTTTTAGAAATGGAGCGTATGCCGACTATTGTACCACGTATCTCCATCTTGATCTGTCCAAACATGTTATGCGCAATAGTAGATTCCGCCTGCGTGCGCACACCTTTTTTGGTAAACTTATGAATTTTTTGTGGCTTGCCAACACCAAACAGCAGCCGACCAGGCAAACAACCTGGCTGAAGGTCATCCCCAATTGCAATCATACCGAAATTTGAGAAACTCATGAACTGGCTAGCAGTCGGCTTGTTGACCAAAGCCAATTTTGTAAACCTTGTAACATACTCCTCTGTGGCTTCGGGTCACCCCCAATGCTACTACCAAGAGACACGATGGGTTTCAGCATATTTGCATTACATACCGAACACGAAAACATGACGTTGCAGTTTTAAGGCAGGCCCAGTTCCAAAGTACACGGTCAATGACCCAAAGCGTCTTTCCTCTCTCAAAAAGAATGGTACACGCTCGACGGAAGAAGGGAACAAGACAAAAGCAACACGCGTAGAGAGTACACCTGTAAGTATAACATACTGGTATTACTGTACACATGCGTGCCAACACGCGCAGGGACTCGCCAAAACATATGCAAGCACTCACTAACAGCGAAAACACGTTGAACCGAAACCCTGTACCATCTAATAGTCCGGGGGGAAACACAGGAACAAACTTGTACGCGCAGCGCAGCAAATTAAACTGAATTAAATTATCACTGCTTCTGCACACACACTACACACTTTTACAAGCCCAAATCAATGCTTATGCGAGTGCACAGATCATGTATTATTCAACAAGGTGTGCAACGCGGTCTTGACGGCCTAAAGGTCAACGCCACCCTGTGTCTTTGAATAAACAGCCCACTAGCACAGCAGCACCCAGCCAAAAGACTTGGGAGAGAGCTTTCCTGCTGCTGCTGCCACAGCTGGCCGCACGGAGCATCATACAACAACACTCACACAGTGCTCACACATACACACAAGTGACCTTGTGCTAAGTGGGTGCATGCACAAGAGATGAGTACGGTGGGGTAGGGTCAAGGAGCGAGCGGCAATTCAGGTACACACAGAGGTAGCCACTTTTTAGTAGCCGCCATCACCGCCGTAGTTGCCTCCACCACCACCACCACCACGGCCGTAGCCACCTCCTCCTCGGCCACCACCGCCACCGCCGTAGCTGCTGCGGCGCTCACCGTAGCTGCCGCCACCACCACCTCCTCGGCCACCTGAGAGAGTGTGTGTGTGTGTGCTAAGAATCAACACAAAAAGCACTCACTACCAACATAATTACGGAGAAAGCATCAATTCCCCAGTCCGGAGATCCTGTGCTGCAATTGTGCGCCAGGCAGGTCTGATTGTGTGCCTTTCCCGGTGGAATGCAGAGGGTTTCTTTCTGTCGGATGCTGGGTGGCCACATGAAAGAGCGCAAGTGGCCACCCAGCATCCCACTTGGGAATCTCAGACTAGCTACCTCGACAAATATTACCCAGCATCCCAATTGGGCGTTCTCAGGCTAGCTACCTCGACGAATATTAAACCGTTTCACAGGTTAACCATGCCAATGGGTCAGTAGGTGAACAAACCTTGCACAACACAACCTCACGCACAGATCTAAGCAGCAAGCCTACTTATGTCACCACTCTAGAAGGGGCCTATTGGTACTGCTTGATAGTAACGTTCCTGTACCATGTGCGGCCAAAATAGTCCGGTCACGGCTCTGACATAGGACCGCACCCCCCCCCCCACCTCTCCCAAACACTAAGCGAGGCGAACCTACCATAGCCACCGCCACCGCCACGACCTCCTCCTCCTCCGTAGCCACGGCCACCACCACCACCGCTGAAGCTGCGGGCTGCGCATGATGAGAGAGAGAGAGAGAGAGTGTGTGTTGAGAGAGTGCTCTTGTGATGTTTCATCCTGCTTCTGGCACTGGGGTCCGAGGACAGCTACCAAATTTGAGGTGTCGGGGGTCGGAGGATATTTTTGAGTGCCCACAGAAACCCATACTTACGTGGGCGATCGCCCTGAGGCTGGGCCTCGTTCACGCGGATGGTACGGCCCATGAAGTCGGTCTCGTTCAGCTCGGCGATGGCATCGTTGCCGCCCGCCGGATCCATGGTCACGAAGCCAAACCCGCGGCTGCGCCCGGTCTCACGGTCGTTGGCCACAAAGGCATCAGACACCTGTGTGCGTGTGTTAAGATGTGTGTGTGTGCTTGTTTACCATCAGCACCAAGTGAGAGAGCGGGCGAGAGGCGAGCGAGAGAGGGAGAAAGGGACCAGGAGGGTTCTAGGGTGCAGTGTAAACGCGGGCCCCTAACCTTGTCTCCCACCACAGACACACACACACATAAACACACTCAAGAACAAGAGGTGTACCATGTCCACCAAGCAGCACAAACCCACACACCTGGCCGAACTTGCTGAACAGATCCTCCAGGTCGTCCCTCTGTGTGTCCCAGGACAGGTTGCCGCAGTACAGCTTCATGGAGGCACCCGCGGATGGGGCGGCCTCCTCGTCCATGGCTGCACGAGGGGACACGGTCAGGGGGCGGGACACCTGCATCTGCCTCTGGGCCATACGCGCGGCGGGCCTGCCGAACCGGATGCCGTTCATCGCACGAAGAGCCATCATGATTGATATAGTTTTTTTGGGGTGGAGTGTGGTGCAGGATTAATTTTTTGTGTGGTGTCTACGCAAAATCGGAGCTTGAGCCGGGCAAGGCAGAAATTTAGTCTCCCAGTAATCTTTTATGGGAATGAGAGAAGCGCACCCAACCATAAGCGCGGACTGGTCTGTGGGACCCAAAGTGAGGCTTTGCACCAGGCTTTTGAGAGTTTGTGTTCCAAACACCGCGACTGTCATTTCATCGCACACACACACACACACACACACACACACACACACGCACACGCACACGCACACGCACACGCACACGCACACGCACACGCACACGCACACGCACACGCACACGCGCACGCGCACGCGCACGCGCACGCACGCACACGCACACGCACACGCGCACGCGCACGCGCACGCGCACGCACACACACACACACACACACAACAAACAAACACACACACACACACACACACGCACACACACACACACACATAAACACACAGACACACCAAAACACACACATATACACACTCACGCACAAGCGCGCGCACGCACACACATTCACACGCTCACGCACAAGTGCGCACACACACATACACACACGCTCACACATACACACACGCCCACGCACACACACGCACGCACACACACGCACACGCACACACACACACGCACTCACAAACACTCGCACTTGCGCTCGCACACACACGCACACACACACCAAAACACACACACAATCACGCACAAGCGCGCACACACACATACACACACACACATACACACACACACATACACACACACACATATACACAGGCTGCTCTCATGCAACCATGCGTCGACTTGCTCCTGCGTCCGTCCCCCATTAGGATCATGGGAATGCTGGTGCAAAGTGATGAAGCTGTGAGGATGAATGAGGTGAGTGTGTACCTTTTTGTTGTTGTGCTGTGTTTGGCTGTGTGTGTATGTATATGTGCGCGTCTTTTTGTATGTGTGTGTGTGTGTGTTCGTGTGGGTTTGCGCATGTATGTCGGATGCACAATTCTCTTCTCCGCCTCCTAACAGGCAGATCTGGCTGTCACGGACTTGTTTAGAGCAACAGTTTCTCTCTTCTGTTCTCCCTTACATTCAATTTTGGACAAACAAAATTTTGCTTCCACGAAAACACGCAAAGCCTGAGCAAGATACTATGCTGGTAAACCTCAAACAGCTGCATCACAACCTGCTGATTTGGCACATACAAAAGCGTACATTAAAACACACATATAAACGCCCACACAGGATGACCACACTTTTACTCTGAAGGCAACCTTGTTGAGTGCAAGTAGTAGTAGTAGTTCCTCGCTGAACAGGCACGTGAAGTTGCCGAGGCGCTGCAAGTCGTACGTATACACGTCCAGGTGGATGTGGAGATGATGAGGAGGGAGACTGGCTTGGACTTCAGCTCTGCCAATGAGCTCTTGTGGAAACGCACACAACCTATCCAGGTGCGTGGGGCTTGTCCAGATGGCGGTGTTGGCTTGAGTACACGTGAAGCAATGCATGTGATGATGGAAGCACGAAAGCACATGCACACGCACACACACATGAACACACACACACACAAACACACACACATGAACACACAAAAAAACACACACACGCTCATAGACTCTCTCACACACACACACACACACACAAACACACACACGCACACGCCCGCAGGCCTCACACCCCGTATCTCATCGCCCGCTGAGTGCACGCACAGAGCTGCTGCGCATTGACGTGCAACAGCTGCTGAGAGAGCAGCAAGCACAAAAAGCACGGCAGCAACACAAGGCTTGGTGGAGGCGGCAGCAGCAGCAGCGGCGGCAGCAGCAGAAACAAGAGCAAGCTCAGCAACAGCCACTGCCACAGCAGCAGCTGGAGGAGCAACAGGAGCAGCAGGTGCAGTACCGTATGCAACGGCAGATGTTGAATGAGCAACAGCATCCGCAGCATGATGAACAACATGCTTGGTACGCTACGCAGCAGCAGCAGCTTCTGCAGCAGCTGCAGCCCTGCCTCCTCGGAACCCTCAAGCCCTCAGACTCGCAGGCCTCGTTTCTGCTCGGCTGTTCGCTGCCCCGTCGTACCGTGCACGTCACACTGCCGGTGTGCAATGCAGGCAGGCTGGACGGGTTGCTTGCGTGGGTCGAGTGTGACCAATGCCTGCAGCTAGGGAGTGACCAACATCTAGAGTGTGACGGACGGCTAGAGTGTGACCGACAGCTAGGGAGTGACCAACATCTAGAGTGTGACGGACGGCTAGAGTGTGACCGACAGCTAGGGAGTGGCCGACATCTAAAGTGTGACAGACAGCTAGAGTATGACCACCTTCCAACAAACTCGCAACAGCCAGAGCGTTACCGCTGCCAGCAGCACCCCGCCACGCATGAGGGTAAGGCAATTGAGGGATGGCCACAGGGCCAGCAGCAGGGCCAGCAGCAGCAGGGCCAGCAGGAAAGAACACATCAGGGGCAGCAGCAGCAGATGCATTACATTCCGATGCGTTGCCAGGTGTGCATGTATGCTTAGTAATGTGTGTGTCTGTATGTGTGTGTGTGTCTGTGTGTGTTAGGGTTTAGGGTTTAGGGTTAAGGTCAGGATAAAGGTCAGAATTACGAAAGTCAGATCAACAATTGCCTAGAGCGAACGTGTGGCCCGTGCCTAGAGCGTTTGTCTGGAGCACATGCTTCTCACGTGTTTGCCGCAACAGGAACAGGTAGGGCGTAAGATTGTTGCAAAGGAATGATCACCGCATATCCAGCATGCAAAGAGACAAGAACAGGCAGGACGCAGCGTGGCTGCACCAACTGTTACGTAGGAATGATCACCGCATATCCAGCATGCAAAGAGGCAAGAACAGGCAGGACGCAGCGTGGCTCCTCTGACTGTCGTGTAAATATGATCACCGATCACCGCATATTTGAAGCAGTACTTGAGCCACTCGACACATTAATATGTGGTGCTTAAGTCTTGTACACGCAATTATAGTTTGGGCAGGTCATCGGCATGGCTGTCCAGCCGCACGTCAATGAATAGCACACTCAAAACTCTTACAAAGGGTTGGCCAAACCTGTGTGCTTGCACCGTTCAAAATTGTAAGTAACCTTAAACCCCCTAAACCCTAAACCCTAACCCTAACCCTAGAAAGTCTACAATAAGGAGGTATCTTACTGAAAATTCTGTACAATTCTGTATATGGAGGGTTATGGCCGTCCTTACACCACCAACCTTGCAACCCTTCTCTTCAACTGCCTGCCGGTCAGGTTGTCAATTGGTACCAGCATGGCTCCTCCCCCTTGATCAATGTGGGGAGTGGTTTCCACTGCCTGCGCAGATTTTCCTCTTTTCCTTCCTTTCTTGTTCCTTTTAATCTGACTGCCCCAAAGCTGCACATATCCAAACACCAGCCTCACCTCGCCACCTCTTTTCTAGCATCTGCCTGTGGGTCAAATTGTCACTTCTCTGTCACTTTTCTGGCATCTGCCTGTGGGTCAGATTGACACCTCTTTTCTAGCATCTGCCTATGGGTCAGATTGTCACTTTTCTGTCACTTATCTGGCTTCTGCCTGTGGGTCAGATTGTCACCTGTTTTCTAGCATCTGCCTGCTGGTCGGATTGTCACCTGTTTTCTAGCATCTGCCTATGGGTCAGATTGTCACCTGTTTTCTGGCATCTGCCTGTGGGTCAGATTGTCACCTGTTTTCTAGCATCTGCCTGTGGGTCAGATTTAATCTGACGATGGATGATGGTGAATCTGCGCCCTAGCAGTGGCTTGAAAAAAGATGCGTATGGGGACAGCCTCGTGTCCCAGCAGCCCTAATAAAAACGACTGCACGCACGCCACACTGTTCGTTGACTTACCACATGCTGACCCTACCAGCCTCACGTCCCAGCAGCCCAAATTAGATGACTGCACGCACGCCACACTGTTTGTTGACTTAGCACACGCTGACCCTACCAGCCTCACGTCCCAGCAGCCCAAATCAGATGACTGCACGCACGCCACACTGTTTGTTGACTTAGCACACGCTGACCCTACCAGCCTCACGTCCCAGCAGCCCAAATCAGATGACTGCACGCACGCCACATTGTTCGTTGACTTACCACATGCTGACCCTACCTCCGCTCCGTCACCACTTTTCTTGTAGCTTCCTGCAGGTCAGATCGTCGATATGACGGTGAAGCTGCACCCCAGCAGTGGATTGGGCATAGAGGTGGATGAGGATAGCCTCTTACCACAACAACCCCCAAACCAGGCAACAGTTGAGCAGCGGCGCCTCATTTGCTACCCAGAACAACAACAACTAGAGCAGCAGCAGCACCACCACCTCCACCATCTCCGTCACCATGCACAACAGCATCCGCATCATGCACACGACGAAGGCCAACACCAAGACCAACACCCGCAACAACAACAACAACAACAACAACAACAACAACAACAACAACAACAACAACAACAACAACAACAACAACAACAGGAGCAGCAGCTCCTGCCGCCGCATCAAGTCGGCGACATGAAAAGTGAGGAGGGGTATGCAGGCATGGGGTGTGGGGAGCCACTGCTGGGTTGTGACAGTGACAGTGGCAGTGAAGATGACAGCGGCGGGGTTGATTGTGGGAGTGGTGGTGGTGGTGGTGGCGGTGGTGGTGGCCTTGCAGGGATGGGGTGTGGGGAGCCACTGCTGGGTTGTGACAGTGGCAGTGGCAGCAGCATTGGTGGTGACAATGACAGTAGTGAAGCTGGAGGCAGCTGCCCTGGTTGCGATGGTGATGGCTGTGTCAACAGCGGCGACAGGTGTGTGTGTGTTGAGTGTTGAGTGTGCGTGTTTGTGTGTTTGTGTGTGTGTGTGTCTTTGAGAGTGGTCATACAAGCGTTTCCAATGGCTGTATAAACACCAGCAACAGTTTTTATGTGTGTGTGTGTGTGTGTGTGTGCGTGTGCGTGTGCGTGTGTGTGCGTGTGTGCATATGTTTTAGAATGGTCGCAAAAGTATTTACTTCTAGTATGTTATGTATGTTCATTGTCAATGTCAATGTCAATGTCAATGTCAATGTCAATGTCAATGTCAATGTCAATGTCAATGTCAATGTCAATGCACTCACACACATATAGACACACAGGCACGCATATGCACACACACACACACGTACAAGCACATGCACATGCACAAGGACACACACACGTACACGCACGTGCACACGCACACACATGCATACACACATGCACACAAACACACACACATACACACACGCATACACACAGTGGACTGGCATGGAGCGGTTGGTGTGGGCAGTCTGGCACGTCAGGGCGGGCCTGCCAAGCCAGCATACTCAATGACGTGCACAGGGTGCGCTGGTGGCAGGCAGGGGTGCAAGGTGCGTGTTTGTGTGTGTGTTTATGTGTGTGTGTGTGTGTGTGTGTGCGTGCGGGGGTGTGTACGTTTGTGTTGTGCGTGTGTGTGTTTGTGTATGTGTATGTGAATGTGCGTGAGTGTGTGTTTTGTCGTGTGCGCATGTGTGTGGGTGAGTGTCAGAGCTTCTAGGGCTGCCTCTTTGAGCCCAAGCATTGCAAGCTGCTAGAGAGTACTGGGCCGTGCCCTTTTTGCTTCAGGTGATATCAACAAATCCATGGCATTGCCAATCCCCTTTGTTCGTTCCTGATTTTGCTGCTGTCTCCCTTTTTTATTTCCCCTGCTGTCTCAGAGCTTTTGGTTCTTTTTTCCTGCCTTAGCAACGCTCCTCTTCATTCAAAGAGCCGTTGTTTGCTCTTGTCAGATTTTCAGCACGTTTCAAAGTCACAACACGTCATAACACCACGTTGCGTTTTTACTCCTTACTCCAAGAGAAGAGTGACAGTGCCATGGATCTCAAAAAGCATGTTTGGTAAAACCCACGTTCGTTTTTGTGTCCCAAGACAGACAAGGAGGAGAGACTCTTTCGTTCCCAGCTGCTGTGTCAGGGTCACTGCCTTGGCAAGGGTGACTCAGTTTTTCGGTCATGCTGGTGTGTGTTCGTGTGTGTGTGTGTGCGTTTATGCGTGTGTGTTTGTATGCGTGTGTATATGTTTGTATGCATGTGTGTTTGTGTGTGTGCGTGTATGTGTGGCTTCATCTCCCTTCTCAAACACAACACAGTGCGGGCATGACAGCGGCGCTCGTAGTCAGCTCTAAAGCCCAAATGCCACCTTTTTCTGCTTGCAGCTGCTGCGTCAGAGCTACCGTATGTCACGTACACCCACACACCCACACACACATACACACACACGCACACACATACACACACACACACATTTTTCTGCTTGCAGCTGCTGTGTCAGAGCTACTGTATGTCACGTACACCCACACACCCACACACACATACACACACACACGCACACACATACACACACACATTTTTCTGCTTGCAGCTGCTGTGTCAGAGCTACTGTATGTCACGTACACCCACACACCCACACACACATACACACACACGCACACACATACACACACATTTTTCTGCTTGCAGCTGCTGTGTCAGAGCTACTGTATGTCACGCACACCCACACACCCACACAAACATACACACACACACACACGCACACACATACACACACACACATTTTTCTGCTTGCAGCTGCTGTGTCAGAGCTACTGTATGTCACGCACACACACACTCGCACACACATACACACACACCTTTCTCTGCTTGCAGCTGCTGTGTCAGAGCTACTGCATCGCCAACTTTCCCCACCACAAACAGATGTTGTCGCTCCCCCGCCGCCGTCTCTCACCCCGGCCCCCAAAAATGGTGCCGCAGCAGCAGCAGCAGAAGCAGCAGCAGCAGAAGCAGCAGCAAGCGCAGCACCTTTGGTGTTGGACATAAGTGGCAGTTTGGGGCTGCTGGCGATGATGGCTGTGCGGGCAGGGGCGCTGAGGGTCATAGGTGAGTGTATCTGTGGTATTGTGCATGTGTGCATGTGTGCATGTGTGTGTGTGTGTGTGTTCGTAGCTCAGCACCCAGGGTGCGCGTGTTGTGCTTGCAAAGTGCTGGCATTAATGGGAGGGCCTTTGAGCGTTGCTGGTGAGATGTTTGCGGTTTCGTGCATCTTTATGTGCGTGCTTGTAGCTCAGCACCGAGGGTGCGCGTGTTGTGCCTGCACAGTGCTGGCATAAATGGGAGGGGCTTTGAGCTGCTGGTGAGATGTTTGCGGTTTCGTGCATCTTTATGTGTGTGCTTGTAGCTCAGCACCGAGGGTGCGCGTGTTGTGCTTGCAAAGTGCTAGTGATGATGGTTGTGAGAGCAGGTGCTCTAAAAGTCAAAGGCGAGCTTCTCGTGCCTTAGCGTCAGTAAGCTGATCCCCTTTGCCCCCCCACAAAATCTTGTTGTGAGTGCAAAGCTCGTGAAAGAACTCACCGCAGCCCTTCCACCAATATTTATAGCTCACTGTAGTACAACAGCTCTTCAAAGAACTCACTGCATTCCTTTCACCAATATGTATAGTGTATATCCTTTCACCAATATGTATAGTGTATAGTGTATAGCACATTGTGTGACAAAAGCACGCTTCAGCTTCGGACAAAACACGCCTGTCTGGCTTGAGCATGACATGCTGCACACCCCAAAAGCTTAATCAATTCACTCGTGTGCTGCACGCATATTATACATACGCATAGGGTTGGCCAGAACCGTATATGTACATAAGTATGGTAATGTCCCTACTAAGAATACCGTATTTGCACCATATATACGTGCATATGTACGGTTTTGGCCAACCCTACATACGCACGCAGATGTGGAGTCTGACCTGTCTCAGGTCATGGCGGTGAGTGCGTTGCTTCAAGCCAACGAGTGCGTACCTGCAGCTCAAGTTTTACATGTGGCACTTGCTGAATTGGTAGGAGCATCCAAGCAGCAGCAGCAGCAGCAACAGCAGCAGCAGCAGCAGCAGCAGCAGCAGCAGCAGCAGCCACCACAGCAACAAGAAGAGCAAGAGTATGGAGTGCAGCGTCCACAATATAGGGTACAAGAGCAGCAGCAGCAGCAGCAGCACTCACAGCATGGGGTGCAAGAGCAGCAGCAGCAGCATTCACAGTATGGGGTGCAAGAGCAGCAGCAGCAGCAGCAGCAGCAGCAGCAGCAGCCACCACAGCAACAAGAAGGGCAGGAGTATGGAGTGCAGCGTCCACAATATAGGGTACAAGAGCAGCAGCAGCAGCAGCAGCAACAAAACTGTCAGCGGCAGCAACTTTGTACGGAAGAGCACAAGCTACAAATGCACCAAGGGCTGCAAGGACAGTGTTTGGGTAGCAAGCAGGCCCTTCCTGAGCATCCCTCCCCTCCTGAGCATCCCTCCCCTCCTCATGCGTTGCCTTGCCTAGCGCAGCTTGTGCTGCATGACCCTCTCAAATCAAGCCCTCTGTCTTCAGACCTTCTCTCCAGTGTCAAGCACGCTCAGGTGTGTGTGTGTGCGCACACTGGTGTATGTGCACTTGTGTGTTGTGTGTATGTGTGTATGTGCAAATGTGTGTTGTATGTACTTGTGTATGTGCAAGTGTGTGTTGTGTGTTGTGTGTGTGTGTGTCCATGTACGTGTACGTGTGTGCATGTATTTAATCACGAGGGAGAGCAAGTGCAGTAGCTGACTTGATTTTTGTGAATGTACTATCCAGACCCAGTGTTCAGTGCCTGATTACTGCAACTCAAGCTGCGCATGACAGAAAGTGTGCTCCTGATCGTTGTCCATGTTCCTAATGTTGTTGTGTGCTCCTGATCGTTGTTCAATATACTGGCACTTATCTTGTTAACAAGCAATATTGCCAAATGAACCTGACCAGGTGCCCAAGCCAAATTTGCAATTCATTTCACCCACTGAACACACACACACACATATATGCGCACACACACATATGCACACACAAACACAGGCTTTAGCCGCTCCTGGTGCGGCCTTCATGCCCTCTGAAGTGAGTGCAACACACACACACACACACACGCACATGCAGGCTTAAGCCGCTCCTGGTGCGGCCTTCATGCCCTCTGAAGTGAGTGCAACACACACACGCACATGCAGGCTTTAGCTGCTCCTGGTGCGGCCTTTATGCCATCTGAAGTGTGTGTGATGGCTGCCGTGGCCTATTGGGGGGCAGAGAGCGTCGCTGCTGCTATTTGCGGCCCTCCTTTCACTCGGGTGCGTACATATGAGGCAATTAAGAAACTTATAAGGACTTGAGAAATAAACATGCAAGAAATATGAGGGGATTAAGAAACGTTTAAAGAACAAGGAAAGAGTATGCAAGAAATATGAGGGGATAAGAAAGAGCTTTCACTCAGGTGGGGACTTATGAGGGGATTAAGATATGTTTAGAAGATTATGGAAAAAACATGCAAGACAAATGAGGGGATAAGAAGCTACTTGCAATCCTCCTCTCACTTGGGTGGGTACTATGAGGGGATCAAGAAACTTATAATAAATGATTAAGGATTAAGGAAAAACATGCAAACGGCGCGATTTTGTTCTCTTAGATCGAGTTTTCTGTTTCCCCCTCTAGTCTGGACAGTTGTGTGGATTTAGTTTTTAGCAATTGTGATGAGTCCTTGTTAAAAATCCACCGCCAAGACTTATGAGGGGATTAAGGGTATACACGAGACATATGAAGGGATTAAGACACTTAGGAGGGGATCGATAGAAAAGTATGCAAGAAGGATGAAGGGGCTGAGTATTTTATGAGGGGATTAAGAAATTTATGAGGGGATTGAGGAGACTTTTGACCACCGAAAAGAATTCGATTGCGCTCAGCATCGAGCTGCTCCTAAACATTCACCCTCCACTGTATTACCTGTGATTAGGGTTGGCCAGAACCGTACATCTGCACCGTATATGACCGTATGTATGGTAATTTCCCTGCTAAGAATACCTTAAGTTACATAAGTTATGTACACCCAGTACATACCTATTCATGTATAATTCTGGCCAACCCCACGCATGATGTGGTGTTAAGCGCCCAGTCCTCCACACAGGTTCCTATTGCCATTCCAACACATTTGTTTGCTCAGATGGAGTGCAGCCTTGCTTGCTGCCAAGGCATGGTGCTGCTGTCCGCCCCCTGCCCAGTCCTCCACTTTTCCTTGGCAGCCCTGCCCCCCCTTCCTTCCACGGTAAGGCACTGCGTACTGAACTGATAAAAGCGTTTGGTTTGATATGAGCAGATCTCGGTCATAGTGCGCACTCTTTTGAGTAGATCAACCGGAAAGGTGTCCCAGATGTTCTTATTTCTAGGGTGGCCAGAACCGTTTATGGATACCGTATATGAATAAGGTAAATTTGGTGATTTACCTGCCAAAAATACCGTATATACACCGTTTATATATGGTTCTGGCCAACCCTGATTGTTTTCCTGCACACTGATTTGTGACTTTGCTATTTCAGGGTCACCCAGGATTGCTCCCCTCACTGATTTTAACGTCGGTGCTTTGGGGTTTAACTCGAAATTGTTCCCCTTAATGCTCGCAGTGTCATCATCAACGTTGGTGTTTGAAGTCTCTTAATTGTAAGAAGTCGCTCTATTTTTTGTGACGGATGCCTTGGAGCTGTTTGAGCTGTTCGTGTAAAGATTCCATTGTCGCTGCGCACTGTACCCTGCAGTTTGGCGCTTCTATAACCAATGCTTATTCAACTCATTTCGTCAAGTCATCTGGCTTGAATGCGAAAGCAACCGCTGAAGAAGACCGCTGCAGAAACCGCCGAGTCGTCTGCTTGCAGAAGAAATTCTGTTCTTGTAGACGAGTGGGTTGTGTGATATTACTGTATTCTTAGATTCTTAGGGTTGGCCAGAACCGCATATGTACACCGTATACGACCGTATATTTGGTGATTTCGCTGCCAAAAATGCCGTATATACACCTTATATACATTGGTTCTGGCCAACCCTATGTATATCTCCTGACACACACACCCTACTGAACGAGCCGTAGCAGAACTTAATATCACCGTTTGTGCAGCGGTAAGTAAGTTGCTGCACTGATTCACGCATACCATTGAACTGTATTATGCAGCTCTTTGGTACAGTGCACGCTCTTTCCTTATTATGCAGCTCTTTGACACAGTGCACGCTCTTTCCTTATTATGCAGCTCTTTGGCACAGTGCACGCTCTTCCCTTATTATGCAGCTCTTTGGTACAGTGCACGCTCTTTCCTTATTATGCAGCTCTTTGGCACAGTGCACGCTCTTCCCTTATTATGCAGCTCTTTGGCACAGTGCACGCTCTTTCCTTCAGATGCAAGCACCACTGACAATTGATTTCAAGCTAGCGGATGGCATTATTTTGAGATGTCAGCATTTTTTGGGTTGGTTTCAAACCAGGCAGAATCTTTGTCAAGCCTAAAATTTGCTCCTTCCCTACTGAGAAAGTGATTACCAACCAAACAGGTTGCCGATGCTTAAATTGCCCCTCAGGTCCCTGATCTCACATCAAGTAGCTAAATTAAAACTCGTTAAACTGTCGAGCTCAAAAAGGTTAATTCCTCTCAGCAATAACCACCAGCCCTCCATTTTTTCCATAACAGCCGTAGGACACAACGACACAACACACTAGGGTCGGCCAAAACCGCATGCTTGATCCGTTCTAGCATGCATGCGCAGAGTTTGATGCACACTCCGCAACACGCGTGCTTTCCCACTCCCCAATTGCAGTCTCAATTCATTATGGGCGGTAAATTTCTGTGATGCGCAATCCATTGTCTTTACATTTGCACGTGCAGAATTCAACACACACTCAGCTCCACACGTGCCTCCCCACTCCTATTGCAACACCATGCATTATGGGTAGTAGCTTTCTGTGCTGCGTGATTTATTGTTGTTACGTTGTTACATGTGCATGCGCAGGGTTTAACACACACTCCGCTCCACGCGTGCCTCCCCTCCCCCCTGGCACACCATTTTGAGCGGAATGCTCATCCTAGCAAACAGCCCAGCACCATGCAGCCTACAAATTATGATCCTCAACCCAGCCCTAACTCTTCTACGAGCCACAAGCTTCAGACAGAGGAAGATCTGCAGCATGGTAGTAGGCCATTACCAAACTGCGTGGTGTACTGGTACGAGGGGTGCTTTGGTGGTATGGGGGGTGCAAGGGAGGAAGCAAAGGTTGAAGGTGTCAGTGGGAGTGGTGGGAGGTGTGAGGCAGCTGGTGTTGAAAATGGTGGGATCCGCGGGGGGGCAAGGCAAGCAGTGGAAGTTGGTCCAAAGATGGAGGGAATTGGGGGAGGGGGG
>Ga0307947_1002308_pt1 | contig 15231 bp, 12 predicted proteins | sample OrgLakmetagen232_FD_201840 | JGI IMG/M metagenome (GOLD analysis project Ga0307947, IMG submission 201840) | Saline water microbial communities from Organic Lake, Antarctica - #232 | ecosystem: Environmental > Aquatic > Non-marine Saline and Alkaline > Saline | place: Antarctica: Organic Lake...
CACACACACACACACACACACACACACGCACACACACACACACATACACACACGCACACACACATACACACACTCATATTATAGTCATATATCAACATGAGAGTCACTAGCTCACCGTGGTGATATGGTGGCATTTTGATCGTTGTCGATTGCAGCTTGAAAGATGTCAAGCTCGTTGGCCGCTTTGCTGATCATGGCAAACACCTTCAGGAACAAAGAAAAGAGGAGAAGGGTGAAAGGACACATATCCAAGTAATTTTTTCTATTTTGCAGCATAACCAAACCAAGTAGCTTATGTGACTTATCCACACTAACAGCCACGCCTTGCTCAGCACTTGCGTGTCACCCACGCGAAAATTTACCTCAGGGTTCACATAGATGCGAGACTTGTCTGCCTGTGTGTGTATGTGTGTATGTGTGTATGGGGGGTATGTATGTGTGTTGTGTATTTGTGTCTGTGTGTCTGTGTGTGTGAATGTGTATATGTGTGTCAAGAGTTTGACAGGGGGAAAGTTGCATTGGTCACAGGCATTGGGTGAGGGGATGTGGGTAAGGTAATGCGAGTGAGGGGATGTGAGTAAGGGAATGTGGGTGAGGGGATGTGAATAGGGGGTGTAGGTGATGGGATGTGGGTGAGGGTGTGAGATGCATACTCGAGCAGAAGACAGCATGCAGGCACAGAAAGAGGCTGTGGACCTTCAGCTGACTTTTGTGGAAAAAACACAGCTCTGGAGATGTTATGCTTGTGATGCTTTTTCACGGAGCACACGGAGGCACGCGAGCAAGCAATGAACTTACCCCTGCTTTCCTTGAGAGGGACCCAGCTCTGGAGAAGGGCTTCCCCTCAAACCTTTTCCCCGTTCCCAGCAAGTCATTGTGTTTGATCGGGTCAACCTCTTGATGTGCAGAGTACCTCATGGCAGCTCCTCCGCCACCTCCACTCAGAGAGCTCCACCCGTGGGACGGCAAAGAACGGGGGGGCGATGAGTTCTTAAGCTATGTGAGCGCCGCCGGTGCATTCACGTTCGAGTCTAGTGAGAGTGGGAGGGGGGGACAAATGTGTGTGTGTGTGTGTGTGTGTGTTTTTGTGTGTGTGTGTGTGTGTGTGTGTGTGTGTGTGTGTGTGTGTGTGTGTGTGTGTGTGTGTGTGTGTGTGTGTGTGTGTGTGTGTGTGTGTGTGTGTGTGTGTGTGTGCGTGTGTGTGTGTGTATTTGTGTGTGTGCATAAATGTGTATATACGTACACACGTGTGTGTGTGTATACGTGTGTGTGCGTGCGTGTGTGCATGTGCATGTGTGTGCACATATGCGTGTGTGCATGCGTGTGCAAGCGAGTGTGCATCTGTGAGTGTATGTGTTTTTGTGTGTCCCTGTTTGCGCGTTTGTGTGTATGTTTACATGCCTGCGTGCATCCGTGTGTACCTTGAACAGGAAATGCCTTTGAATTGCCATGTACTCCCAATATGTAGTATCAAAGTATATAATAATCAAATTAATAATTAATTGAGCTTTTACAATAGGTTTGTTCTTATAGCAACCATGTTACTCGTTTTGTGGGAGTTAGAATAGACATGGTCTTGAGTCACACTGCCGCTACTTTCTATGAGGAAGGGGACAAGCAAGGGCAATTCCTTGCGTACATTTCTTTCCTTCCCTTTCTCGCGGTACTATTCATGGCATCTGCGGCATATTCAAGGAGGTGTGCGCATGCATGGACAAACGCACACACACACACACACACACACATACAGTCAAACACATACACGCGCGCGCACACATACACGCGCACACACACACGCACACACACACACACACACACACACACACACACACACACACACACACACACGCGCACACATACACACACACACATACACAAAAACACACACGCCACTAAATCCCTTTGCAACCAAACTCCTTTCACTCCTCATCTGATTGCAGGGAGGTGCACTTGTTCTTCGTGGTGCTAGGGTTTGTCTGTTGCGAGGCCCTGGCCAGGACCTTAAAGCACACCTTCCAGCAACCCAGGCCCTTTGACGCCTGTGGTCATTTGGGTGCCTGCTCCCCTGGCCTCCCGTCATCACACACGCAACTTATGGTACTCGGATGCAGTCCATTTCTACCTGTATTGTTACATGATGTTTTATGGGTGAAAGCCGCCGAACTGAATTTCTGGCCGTGAAGCCCACATACACTACTCCAAGAACACAAGACAATTCAAAATACAAACTGAAGATGGTTTGCACACGTGTCCATCTAAAGATGCCATGTAACACAATTCTTGATATTAAGCTAAATTCTCCTCCAAGCCTATGTGGGAGTGGTTATCCCTGCCTGCGTAGCTCTTCTTTTTCTTCCTCCCCTCCCCCATTTCGCTCCAGGCGGAACGTTGTGAATTAATTAGGGTTGGCCAGAACTGTATATATACACCGTAATATATGTACGACCTTATTTGGTGATTTTCCTGCCTAAAATACCTTATATATACCCTGTTTATATATGGTTTATCATAGGTATATGGTTGATCTATCTATCAAGCTGTGCAAAACCCAAAAACCATCCAACCCTGATTCATGCCAATGGCCAATAGCAATAAACTACTTGCGCTTTTCTTCTTTCCTGGTGCTCCCCTAACTAAAGCCTAGAAACCTCGTGAGGTTCAGGTGCTTTATGTTTGCTCTCCGTGGAAAACTTACACCCATCAGGTCTATGCTGCGACAACTGAAGCAAGGCTCATTGGTGGCATGTATTTTACTTCCATCGTGTTTACTACACTCACGCTCGCATGCGCACACCATGAATGCTAACTGCAAGCAGGTCTGTGCTGCGGCGATTAGAGCAGGGCTGCTCCTGCGTTTCCTGGAGCAAAAGTCAGTTGTGTCGATTCTGATGGGCCTAATGGAACTTGTACTTTGTGTAGTGAGTGCGGCGTGTGTTGCATGGTCCCGTGTATACTTAGGGTACCATACGACGGATCAAGTGTTGTGTGCAGCTGTTCTAGGGGGTTTGTTTGGTTTGGCGTGGGTTTGGATGATGTCCAAGCTAAATTCCTTGTTCTCGTATTTAGCGAGGAGTTCGTTGGGCCAGCTCTTGAATGTTAAAAACACTTGGGGCATTGCCGATACGCTCTATTTGGAAGCGTTAGCTCACCGTCAGATCAGAGGTGGTGCAGCTGTTAGGAGCAAGAAACAAACTTAGCTGGCAGGGAACCTTTTCGTTTTTGTCAACAAATGACGCACTACCAATGGATTGTGGTTGAGGAGCTTTATGGTACCCGGTACAAAAGTGCTCCTTTTCCTCAATTAATGTGGGAAGTGGTGGTTTTTACTGCCTGCGTAGTTTTTCTTTTCAATGGACAGCATAGGCTGACTGTGTTATCACTGCCTACTATGAGAAAAGGGACCATGCAGTGCCAACTAAACTGCCTACACTGACATGTCATAGGTAGTACAGATTATCTAGCAGATCAGGGCCTAGATACGAGAAACACTGTCAACAAAACAATGCCCTGTTGGTTGCTGCCAAACCTAACAGGCAGCACATGCTTTGAAAGCCTCTTCTTGTTCCGATGCTATCTTATTTTTACCTAGTGCTGTATGCTCTTCCCAACCACCCGCAACTCAGATTTCCAGCTTGCTAAAGACAAAAAACTGAGTCCAAACCAGTTGCGGTTCACCTGAATGAGTTTGAATTATGTGAAGACGTGAAGACACTAGGCCTGATCCTCAATGTCAAGAAGCAAAATCACAGCACAGCGTTTTCGGTGGGGCTCTGGCTAGTGTGAGCACTAGTTGGGAGCTTTTCCTTAATGCACGCTGGTGACTTCCAGCGTAGACTTTTACTTTTGCTTTTAACAGCACAGCATACTTGTCTCCAATTTACAGAGACTACACAGACAAACCTCTGGCAGACTTCAATCTGGATGACCATAAGATTTAAAACCTGACTGACGAACTGAATGAGCACTCCATTCAGACCTGCACCTACATTAAAAAAAGCAAGGTATGTACTACAATACAACTTATACAACAACATTCAAGGTGTGAGTCTGGGTGCCACGGCACACACCCCTCCTGACCCACATTGATTATCCTTTGTGCCTTGCTCAGGCATACAAAAAGAGTGTAAAAAGACGGCTCCGTCCAGGAACAATTAGATAAATATAGCAGCTGGCAGCACCTCGAACCTGGCACTCCAACACAGAAAAAAACAAATTGTCAGATCAAATTACGGTCACTGCAAGTATAATTGGTGACGCCTTCGGACCAAGAAAGGCCTCCAAGGTGGAAAAACCATCCAGCAGAGGAGTGAGTTCTTTGCATCGCTGGTCCCTAATGCTTCTACCAGTTCTCTGGCTCATGCCCTTGTGCGCTCTCTGCACACATGTATGTGTGTCTACTACTGTGTCTACTCAGCTTTGTGTCGCTGCCATACTGCTGCTCCTTCCCGGAGCTGGGACCCATGGCTCAGATAGAGATCTCGGCCTCATTGTTGTTACACCTTGATAATGTAAACGAAAGAACAAATAGAATCGGAGACCTTACACGGTACTTGAGGTCTCTTGAGGATCCCTTCTAATGGTACCTCTTAAAGTTCACATGTTGTCAATTGGTTACCAAAACTATCAAATCCAGAAGATAAAGGTCATCAATAAGACTCGCCATCCAGCTTATTGAACAAGACATAAAGAAACTCTCAACTGTCAACCAATTTAACTGCTCCGTCACACGATCCGTCGCTGCCAACGATTGGGCGTGACAAAATACGACACCCAGATTCAAATACAAAAACTTCCATTGTAGTGTGACTGCAAATCTCAACAGCCAGAACAACTGCTCTTCCTTGGATCTTGGTTATCACAACATGCAAGGACAAACAAGCACAAGTTCATGCTACATAAACATTTTGAGTACTTGCAATAGGCACCACAGGTGTTAACAGTTCAAAAGCGGTATTACAAAAAGCAGTATCACAACAACAATCGCCCGTTGCCGTTCTCATGCTCTACTTTTATTACCACCTTGCCCACGCTCTTTCCGGATTGTAGGTGCTCTAAAGCAGCAGGCAGCTCATCAAATGAATAGGTGCTTCCCACCAGCGGTGCATCTAGCTGTAATGCAGGAGGCAAGTGTCATCACGTCAAACACATTTTTTTATGTCAAGTACTTAAAGTCTAAAAAGAAATTGCCGGTCTGTTACTGCTGCAGAGAAAGTTAACGGAAAGATGTGTCAAGCACATTTGGTGCTCACCTGCAGGCTGTCCAAGGAAGTATACAGCCCTGTAAATAGATCCAGATTCTCATACAACCTGCGGGCGATAAGTACAGGACACAATTGCTACTGACAATAAGGCTAGCAGACGCACTTCTTGACTAAGGGCCTTTTTTTGTAAACCTTGTTAACCTTGTAAATAGATCCAGATTCTCATACAACCTGCGAGCGTAAAGTAAGGACACAATTGCTACTGAACTACACGGTGGGGCAAAAGATGCACATTGTGTTCTAGAGGATATTGCTTGAGAGGAAGGCAGGAATGTGGTCAAGCACAAAAACTGACTACAGAGAGTGGCAAAGCGCTTTTCTGTTTGGTGCTGTGTAAGGCTGGAAAGCAAATTCATTATGGAGCATAACAGCCAAGCTAGTGCTGATGGGCAACGCAATAACTACGAGCGGTTGCCAACTTCCTTTGGTCCCTCGACTTGTTTGAGCCTCTCGTACATGGGCATGTCACGCCTTAAGTCTGGCAGAGGCATAGAGGCATGTGTTTGGTTCAGGGTAGTTTGGTCGGTTAACGATAGGATGCTTTTCCGTGAATTCTACTGGCGTAGCAGCAAAAAATCTAGCAGCAAAAGCACCCATACACATGCTCCAGCAAATATGACCCTCTCTCAAGCGACTGGATCTGATTCATTGTAGATTGTCTTGCAACTTGTCTTGCAAAATAAGGAAAGGATGAACGTTGCTGGTGCCACAAAATAGCCAGCTTTTCTTCTCGTCTGCGCTGTTTGTGGCAACATACAGGATGAGTAAGATTTAAAAATTAGGAAAAGATACACTATGCAGGCAATGAAAACCCACTCCCCTCACCATTGAAGGAAAAGGAGCCATTTTGGTACACAGGCCTGAAATATCGCCCTCTTGGTTCCCATTAATATTTCCTCTGTGGTGGGGCAATCTTAAATTATCCGAATCCACCATGGGTGAAGAGTGTAATTCCAGCGTTTGCCTGATTAGTCCTTATACAAGGCAGCCTCTTTCAGTGATAGCCTCTTTCACACCTTCACGCCTTGAGTAACAAATTCGACTGCAGATCCATTGCCAAAAGCCCTCACGTTCAGAAATGTTCAATTGTATCTGCCTTTATCTTCATCTGCCTTTATATTCATCTGCCCTTCAAGAAATTGCTTGTCACCCTTACGTTCAAAAACATTCACTCACCATATCAAGTTAAACCCTAAGACACCTTTGTTTTCACCGGGAAGCTTGAGGAGGTCCAACTGCGGTGTGGATACAAAAATGGGCTGAACAATTTTGATTTTAAAAAATCACCAGGGCAGTGATAGCCTTCCTTACCGTTTGCCCAAGAGTTCTAAATCTCACCTGAGAACACTACAATCTGAAAGGAATCACTCCTCGATAGCATTGCAATACACCTTGAGGTACTGAAACAATGGGCACGCAAAATAGATGTTTTGCTTGATTAAAATCCATCTTTTTGATTTCTCTGAAGAGGCTTCGAGCAAAGCCACGTCTGTTTCTACAATCGACCATAGAAAATGAGGCAGTTATTAAGGAATGAGCTAGAATTAGTAGAAACCATGACACAGAGAGTGTGTGTAGCCAAGTAGCCAACTCACCTTTGGTCGCTGCAGAAAACCTGTGACCGTTCTAATGAGAGAGGGCAAATTCCAGAGGAGAGTCCAGAGCGTCGAAGGAATAGACCTGTTTAGTTTGAATATTGTTGCAAACATATATCGATGTTGTTTATGCTGTTATAGCCAGCTCAAGCTTTACACAGACGTGGATTCATTACTTGATGTTAGCGAGGTATGATGTTCGTGCAACTGCCTTACAGTGCAAACATGCTCATTTCAAAGTAAAGGCACATTTTTACCAATCCTATTTACTTAAATGGAACAAAGGTAGGAGGAGGCATTACCTCTGGCCTTTAAGGGATAGTAAAGAAGCGTCAGCCCCCACGCCTGGAGTTAAGCTACCAGCTCCGAAAACAATGGCTCGGCCGCAAGGAGCAATCAAATCATAACCTGGCTGCGATGTTGAAAGGGTTGAAAGCGCTGTAATTCGCATCTAACTGATACTCAGAATTTGTGAAAGGACTGTACTTGTGTGATGTGTATTGCAGCAATGCAAACGTGCTTGGCAAGAAAGGGGCAATGAAATATGATGCCATTGTATAAACTTCAAGTGACAAATCAAGTGACAGATCATGAAGAATGAACTTAAATCTGAAGCAGAAAAAATCGTCTTCCTCATACTAAGATCAAATTCCTTTCCAAATTCCAAGTTGCGTCAAGGGCACTGACATTTTTCAAACAGATTAACACTCAAGAGACAGCTTGCATTTGACTTTGCCTTTGGATTGACAGCTTGCATTAGACTAGCTGCCATATAATTGGTTTTAGTTAGGATTACAAAGGCATTCAGCCTGGGATGGCTGCTCACACTATGCCATAGAATTGGCTACCGTACAGACTTTATATCACCGCGCAAAAATATCGTTTTTTGCCCTGCGGGGTGACTGCGCGCACGAAAAATATCTATTTATTTTGGGGGTGCGGGATTTAATAACGGGGATTTTTGGCGTATTTTGGAACCTGTCAGGCAAAAATCCCTGTGCGGGGTTGGTGTAAATTAAATATTTCCAGGGTGCGGGGTTGATGCGGGAGTGTGAAACTAAATTATTTGTTTGGGGCTGCGGACTGAACCCAAGTCTGTACGGTATGTGACATATGTGCTACAATTAAAGATGTGCTCCAATCAAAGTTAAATGGAGCAATAGGACTGCCCCTTCTTTCTCTCAAAGAACTCACACCTGGACGTACTCTCTCACCTGGAAGTACTCTCTCAAATAGCTCTCACCTGGAAGTAGTCGCCTTGTAAGGAATCCAAGACAATGTCAAAGCCCTGACGGCCTTCCGACGCCAAAAACGCTGCAGCATCAGCCTTAAACTGGTCAGGGGTGCTTCGCGCTACAAAATGCATCTTGCCTGGCCCTTCTTGACCTGTGTATAATCAAGTGGAAATATGTAGGGTGAACCCTTAAAGACACGCTGCACACTTGGATATCCGTATTTAGACCCCATACAGATGTAAGTGTCAAGTGTACATACATGGCAAGCATAGGCGTGAATAAAAGGTACAGGTAACGGGAGAGGACATGGTCAGGGTCCAAGAGTAAGGATGGGACGCATCAGCTGCAAGAAGGTCAGAAGAAAAAGACTCCTTCAAACAAACGAGCAGTGCAGTGTGTGAAAAGGGTCAACTGAACTGTAAATGGTTAAGAAATCAACCTGCCATATATACATGTACATTTCCTTGCACGTACTAGTACCCTGTGTGCAAATAAATATATCGATTAATATCAACATGTCAATAAATGTGTCAATAAATATTTTTTCTGGTTAATTCAGAAGTATCATCGGAACGCCCATTCGTTTTATTTAATAACTAATAACGCAATCTGACCAGCTTGACATCTACCAACATAGACAATGTCTGGGATATCACACACTGATCCTAATTGTTTTGCAGATATTCAGATCCCTCGTAAAACCTTACCCTCAGCTGAAAATTGATCTCGTAAAAGCTGCAACTTGCTAGATGAGCCCACCGTCCCCATAACCGTGCATTTATAGTGCTTTGCAATCTTTAGCGCCTGAAGCCCCACACCACCTGCAGCACTGCAATTTGGGGATGTGTGAAAGCTAAACAAGCATGTGATGACAGGGATGACTGCAAGTCAGGAATGTGTGCAAGCTACATAATTCAAAAGATAAAAGAGAGGTTCTCAGGGGTGGTCACCTCTCTATATTAGAGCCCAATGTACAGCCGTCGTTCCTGATTTGATTTCTGAAGTTGGTTGCAGAAATTGGATCGGTTTGCAGCACAAGGTGACCAGACAGTTATGGTGGCCTAAATTGAACTTCTCCTTTTTCTAGGTCTATTTGTCTAGCCTCTAGCCTAGCCCTCTATCCTAGTCTTCTAGGCCGGTAACCTAGACTAACTAAACAGTAGGGTTGGCCAGAACCGTATATGACCGTATATTTGGTACTTTCCCAGAGGGGGTCGACAGAGGCCCCCAATGGAAGTACTTTTGAAATGTAAATTGAGTTTGGTGGCCAAGACTGGCAACAATCAAGCTCAGTTCCCAGAGGTAGGCTGCTGATAGCACCTGAGCTTGAATGTTGCCGGTATTGGCAAAAATGTCTGATTGCCTGCGGCGTGAACCCTATCTTTCACCACAAAATCTCCATAGCAGGCCACCCACCTTACCAAATTACATTATTTTTGGTGTTATATAGTCCTTACAATAAACAAACATCATGGCAAGAGAAATGGAGTGAAACGGTCAACTAGTTGGGGATGTAGGCCAACATATGCTGTTTTCACATGCAAAGCCACCTTCTTCGGGTTTTGGTGGTCACTGTGGGCTTTCAGCCCTGCCAATTTGCACCAGAGCGACCCACATAATTCCAAGCACATCCTTGTGTAGGTCATAATGCCAGCTTCATTATAGAGCAAAAATGGTCCCAACCGGATAAAGGAGCAGTGAATGGCTGGCTTCCGAGTGCAAAAAGGACACATATTTGGGCATTTCCCCAGTTGACCCCCTCTGGTATTTTCCCTGTCAAAGATACCGTATTTAGACCGTATATATATGGTTCTGGCCAACCCTACTATTGAGTCTTGGTTTCTCTTTGCCTGCAAGTCTCTTTTGGGGATATATGGTTTTGGCCAACCCTATAAAAGAGTCTTGGTTACTCTTTGCCTGCAAATCTCTTTTGGGGATCTTGGTACAGCAGTGTCGAGAACCAAGGTCAGGCCTACCTGTGGACAAGGATGCAGGCACCAGGGCTGATGCCACCAAGACTCTGTAGGCCATAAAGTGCGGTGAGGGCCTGTGACCACAAAATGCAGTGAGGGCCTGAGACCGCAAAATGCAGTGAGGGCCTGTAGGCCGTAAAGTGCGGTGAGGGCCTGTGACCACAAAATGCAGTGAGGGCCCGTTGGCAGTAAGTGCGGTGAGGGCTCGAGACCACAAAATGCAGTGAGGACCTTAGGCCAGCAAGTGCGGTGAGGGCTGCGACCAGAAAATTGCAGTGAGGGCCTGAGGCCATAAATAGCCTCTAATTTTCCATGAATACCAGAGTGACCTGATTCCCGCGCTTCTATTCTCTGTGTATATAAGTACCTGAACCGGATAAGCTGCAGCCTGCTCAAACGACCAGCTCTTGTCAAAGGGCTGCAAATATGCTGTGTCCAGTTGGATGTGTGTAGCATAAGCGCCAAATTTAGTGATGCCTACCTGCAAGTGAGAATCAAGTAACTTGTTCATGGTGTCCACTAATTTAGGGTTACTTATGAAAGCAAGCGCACGCACAAGGAGCGTGTCATTATGTGATCTGCAATGCAGCGCTGCCAACTCTCTGACCACTTCTTGCCTTTGACTCTCTCTCTCTCTTTCTCTCTCTCTCTCTCTCTCTCTCTCTCTCTCTCTCTCTCTCTCTCTCTCTCTCTCTCTCTCTCTCTCTCACTCTCTCTCTCCACTTCCTGCCTTTCGACTCTCTTCATCAGACGTAGATAGCACGGAATTGAAATACATGCACCCACTAATTTGTGTTCCGCTCACTGACCACTCACCACCCTATCTCCTACTTTTACAGTGCTCCTGTCATCCCCATTAACAGCCAGGACCCTTCCAGAAAACTCAAGGCCTGGCGTCTTGCACTCACTCTCCTGCACAAAATGGCCAAAGTCTGTTGCGTGCGTGTTGGGAAAACAGTAGAAGTGGTAGCTAAAACTATGAACAAAAGGCGCAGGAAACATCTTTACGCTGACTGCTGTGCATGCCTGACCTGGAATGCTGTGTACAGTCCCAACACAGAAAACAGGTCCGCAAAATTTAAGCCTATCGCATGAACCTCCACAGTAGCCTGCAAAAGCAAAGGATGTGGAGTTGGTTCTGCTTTAAAGGCCTGCGATGCCTGTGATCATTGAAGTTTGTTGTGAATGCCACACTACTGACTATGCGTGTCAAGTGAGGTTGTACATCTATTTAGGTTGATACTTGTACTTCAATAAATGTCAAAGTTCAATTTCCACGGTGCCCAGTTCATGCACATCTTTGAAGATATTGGAAGACAATTTTCATTACGCTAGCGGTGCTTTTCAGTGCGTACGTACATTGTATGCATACATCATATCAAACAGATGTAAACGTAAGCATGACTGTGTATGTGTTAGCATGTGTGTGTGTTGTGTCTGTGCTTGCGCATGTATGTGTGTGTGCGTGTGTATGCGCACATGTGTGTGTATGTGTATGTGTGTGTGTATGCGCTTGTGCGTGGGTGTATGCCAATCATGCCCGCTTGTTTCGTGCGTAGCACTTGCACCTGCTTCATTTGGAACCACATGTATGGAACCACATGTATCTACATCCCTTTGATTACAAACAAGTGTGCACACCTTTCCTTGTTGCAAAGGAGGGAGGGGCTCTGCCCTAGGCAGCAATCGGCTTAGGGCTCCGGGGGATGTAATGACATAAGCCTTACGCGTGTCAGGCACGGCTGGGCATTTGGCTTGCATCTGGCTCCTGATTGGAGACCCTGTCCTTTTTTGGCGCCTAGATTCAGTGCTTACACATGCCAGGGCTGACCTTCGGGGGCATGCAAGCAAGCAGTTGCTGAGTTTGGTATGTAGCGTTTTGCTACCGAAACCCTTCATTTAAAATTTAAGGCTTCACAAAGTCTGAAAGTTTCTGGATAAGGGACTATTAAGTAGATACATGCTTGGCACCCAGGTACCTGTTTACAGGGCACCAGCTTTAGTCAACCGCAGTCCCGGCTTCAGATGCCACACCAGGAGGTCTGCTGTCAAGTGTGCAGGAACAAGGAGAGACCAGCTGATCGGTACGTTTTTGACTTTGTTGACCAGCTTCCTATGGAGGTTTGATGAAGGGACAGGTTTCGTGCATGGCGCATTCCCTCATGCACTCAAGTGTTGTTGCCAAACGCTCCAACGTGCCACACAGGAGGATTGTCTGCACCTTTGCTGAGTGCCTGCCCAGCGTGTGGTGCCTCAGCCAGCGTCTATGACAAATACTTTGCCTTGGCCATGAGCACAGGTGAATACAAATGGATAAGCGCTTTATAAACACATACAACACACACACACACACACACACACACACACGCACACACACACATACACACGCACATACAAACACGCACACACACACGCACACACATACACACACATACAAACACACACGCGTGCACACACACACACACACACATACACACACACGCACGCACACGCGCGAGCGCACACGCACACACACACACACACACATACACACACACACACACACATACACACACACCTAAACACACGCATGCACTTAAAGCAAATCCCTCTCTCATGTGATATCTTCGCACAGGCATGGCAGAGTATGAAGCTGCTGTAGCCCCCTGGAAACAAGATCTGTTCTCAAAACTAATACAAGGTAGCCTCTCATAGAATTCTCAGAGCTTCCCATTCACGCACTGCTTGCCCATTGCTACCAAATGCTTGAGTCAACAATGCTACCAAATGTACATTTGGCAGGGAAGTCACCAAATATATGGTTATTCACGGTGTTATATACGGTTCTGGCCAGCCCTTACCAAATGCTTGAGTCAACGACAAAAGCAGAAGCTGCGTGCCTTGTTCTAACGGTCACGTTACGCATTCGAACCATTCTCTTCGCAGGGCGAGCGCTGCAACCAGCGTCCGCTACAACAGAGCCTTGGCGTGTGCTGGATCTTGGTGTGGGAACTGGCCCGAATTTCAAGTACTTTATTGACTTCAACCAGCAACACCGCGGTGGTGATCTGGCAAAGCCCGCCTTGCAGGTCATTGGACTTGACCGGAATCCTGCAATGTTTGAGCCATACGCCAGGCAGGTGTGTTTTGTCTTGTATGTACGTGTCTGTGTGTGTATGTGCGTATGTGTCCGTGAATGTTTGTTTGTTTTACGTGCATACGTATGCGTGTGCATTCATTTGTGTGTTATATATGTGTGTTACATATTATATATGTTGTATGCATGTGGCCGACTCTGGCCATGGCAGGCATGGTGGTGAACCTTTTCATCAAACGCATCTGAATCGCGCGATGTGTTTTTTATAACTGACACAGTGGTTGAAAGACTGATACGGTGTGCATGCGGTATTTGGCAGGGAAGCCACCATATATAAGGTCATATACGTTGTATATACCGCTGTATATACCATGGTATACGGTTCTGGCCAACCCTACACACACACACACACACACACACCTTGGTGGGGATCTGGCCATTTTCTGGGTCAGCTAGACAAACGCTGATTAAATAGTTTCTCCTTTTAACCCCTGCAGGCCGCCATTGATGCAAACATCTCAGACTCCCTGTCTCTGCTCCAGGGCAGTGCGGAGGACCTCCCTTTTGGTGACGCGAGCTTTGATGCTGTGATAGTCACTCTGGTGAGGCAAGCTTTGATGCCGTGATAGTCACTCTGGTGAGGCGAGCTTTGATACCGTGATAGTCACTCTGGTGAGGCAAGCTTTGATGCTGTTTTAGGCACTCGGGTGATGCCAGCTTTGATGCTGTGATAGCCGCTCTGATGAGGCAAGCTTTGATGCTGTGATAGTCACTCTGGTGAGGCGAGCTTTGATGCTGTGATAGTCACTCTGATGAGGCGAGCTTTGATGCGGTGATAGTTACTCTGTGAGGCGAGCTTTGATGCTGTGATAGTCACTCTGGTGAGGCGAGCTTTGATGCCGTGGTGGTCACTCTGGTGAGGCGAGCTTTGATGCGGTGGTGGTCACTCTGGTGAGGCGAGCTTTGATGCGGTGATAGTCACTCTGGTGAGGCGAGCTTTGATGCTGTTTTCAACACTCTGGGGGAGTAAGGCGAGCTTCTTTTAAATTGAAGATTTGGCGTGCAGGTGCTAATTGCCGACCCTTTTGGCTACGCGAGCTATGATGCGGATGTGGCAGCCTCCTTGATGAAGCATTTGGATGATTTAAGAAAATTGGAAAAGCAACCTGTCGTGCAGTTGCTGTAGCCGCTACAGAATATGTTTTGCAGGTGTACTGTTTTTGGTGTATGCTGCCGGCATGAAAATTGAAGGTGTCACTTTGGGACCTGCGCATGCACCACGCTATTTACGCATAGAGATCCACACAACCTCCCATTTGAAGTATAAAAGGTAAGCTAACACAGTTATTTATGGCCATACACTCCTGATATACCTCAGAGTTCTTCAATAGGATCTAGCTTGTGTTTGCAGGTGGTTTGATGTCTTTCCTAATTGCACGATGGCCTTGATCAGCGTAGGCTGTTACATTTACCACAACAGTGTGCTAGTTCAGGTCACTGTGGACAAAAAAGCAGTAACAGCAGCAAGAGCAAAAGCTATATCAAAATATTTATGTATATATGTGCACGTAAAGTGTACATGCATCGTATGTAAGATGTAAGTGTGTGGTCCTGGATTCTGGCCGCTACAGCATGTACTATTCTGCTGTTTAGCTATTGCCTCTCAGAGCTTATCCAATCACGCATGTAAGTCTCAGGCAGCTGAGCACAGGCACTGCAGCTTGTGTCTTACAATTAAGAGGGTTGGCACAATTGGGAAGCACAGGCACTGCAGCTTGTGTGCTACAATTAAGAGGGTTAGCACAATTGGGAAGCACAGGCACTGCAGCTTGTGTCTTACAATTAAGAGGGTTGGCACAATTGGGAAGCACAGGCACTGCAGCTTGTGCTACAATTAAGAGGGTTGGCACAGTTGGGGAGCACAGGCACTGCAGCTTGTGTGCTACATTCAAGAGGGTTGGCACAATTGGGAAGCACAGGCACTGCAGCTTGTGTGCTACAATTAAGAGGGTTGGCACAATTGGGAAGCACAGGCACTGCAGCTTGTGTGCTACAATTAAGAGGGTTGGCACAATTGGGAAGCACAGGCAC
>Ga0307947_1002309_pt1 | contig 15231 bp, 14 predicted proteins | sample OrgLakmetagen232_FD_201840 | JGI IMG/M metagenome (GOLD analysis project Ga0307947, IMG submission 201840) | Saline water microbial communities from Organic Lake, Antarctica - #232 | ecosystem: Environmental > Aquatic > Non-marine Saline and Alkaline > Saline | place: Antarctica: Organic Lake...
CTGCGGGGTGGTGGTGGGGGGGGGGGTGGGGGGGGGGGGGGTGGGGGGGGTGGTGGTGGTGGTGGTGGTGGTGGTGGTGGTGGTAATGGTGGTGGTGGTGGTAATGGTGGTGGTGGTGGTGGTGGTGGTGGTCAGAGTGGTGGGTATTTGGGTGGTCAGGTCAGTGGTGGTGGTGGTGGTCAGAGTGGTGGTTGTTTGGGTGGTCAGGTCAGTGGTGGTGGTGGTGGTGGTCAGAGTGGTGGTTGTTTGGGTGGTCAGGTCAGTTGCGCTGATGGTGGTGGCGGTGGTGGTGGTGGTGGTTTTCAGAACGGCGACAGTGGCGGCGTTGGTCAAATCAGCAATGGTGGTGGTGGCCAGATCAGCGGTGGTAGCATAGGTGGTCAGGCCAGGAGGGGTGATGGTGCCACTCTTGACAGCAGCGTGGTGCTTCCGTTGGCCGTGTACGATGAGGTGGCGAATCATCTCAAGGCCTACAAGCGTAACGTGCTAGGACCTGGCAGCACCGTACCTCAGACCACCCTGGACGTGTACAGGTAGGCCCTGCATGCCTCGCCAGATTTCTAAAAGTCTTTGGGAGTTCTTGGGAGTGCTAGGGAATGTGGCGGTGGTTTTATTGAAGGTGGGCAATGGTGTGTGCGGTCATCAACACGGCTGGTGGGGTGCTAGGTGAAAAACGGCCGGGTTTGGAACTTTTAGTGCTTGTGCCTCTGACCAACTACAAGTAGGGTTGGCCAGAACCGTATATATACACCGTATATGAACGTATATTTGGTGACTTCCCTGCCGAAAAAATCGTATATACACCGTATATTTATGGTTCTGGCCAACCCTACCTACAAGTGTACACACAAAGTCAATTATGCATTTGAAGCCGAATATCATGCTAGTTTTCCATGGCTATCTGAGTGGTTGCTGAATGTTGATCTACTAAGACGGGCGTGGCTATTTGAGTGGTCGCCGAATGTTCGTCTACTAGGAAAAATAATAGAATGTAGAATGTTGATCTACTAGGACGGGCATGGCTATTTGAGTGGTCGCCAAATGTTCGTCTACTAGGGAAATAATAGAATGTAGAATGTTATTCTACTAGGACGGGCATGGCTATTTGAGTGGTCGCCGAATGTTCGTCTACTAGGGAAATAATAGAATGTAGAATGTTATTCTACTAGGACGGGCATGGCTATTTGAGTGGTCGCCGAATGTTCGTCTACTAGGAAATTAATAGAATGTAGAATGTTATTCTACTAGGACGGGCATGGCTATTTGAGTGGTCGCCAAATGTTCGTCTACTAGGGAAATAATAGAATGTAGAATGTTATTCTACTAGGACGCACGTAGCTATTTGAGTGGTCGCCGAAAGTTTGTCTACTAGGAAAAATAATATAATGTAGAATGTTGATCTACTAGGACGGACGTGGCTATCTGAGTGGTCACACTGCTGTGTGCACAATTTTGAAATTTGAAAGCGGGTGTATCACGTGCAGGTTATTGTGAATGTTGCTAAACCAAACAGGTAACGGCTTTTGGCTCTTTCTATAGGCCAGAGTGCAGAACAGTGCAGAGGGTACAAGTGTACGTATGTGCACATGTACACGTAGAGTGTGTGTATGTTGATGCGTGCGTGCATGCGTGTGTATGTATGTACAGTTCATACTTTTTATACTGCAGTGTAGATTCTCAAAGCGAAAGTGCAGCATACTTCCACCTTATTAGCAGGAAGGAAGCTTCCTTTTCCAACAGCACCGCCACCCTGTCCAATTCCAGAAACAAAAAGGATGCACCCTGCTGCACATCATTGTTTTAGACATGACACAGCCTGTGTAGAATAATGAGATAGATTGTGTGTTAGATAATGCTCCATACTCATCCTCAATTTGCAACTGCAGTGCTCACATTCTCAACCTACAATTGCTGTGCACACATCCTCAACATATATTTGCTGTGCACGCATCCTTAATCTTCAACTGATGTGCACACATCGTCAACAAATAATTTCTTTGTACACATTTTTAATTTTCAACTGATGTGGACACATCGTCAACAAATGATTGCTTTGTACGCAACCTCAGTCTGCAACTGCTGTGCACACATTCTCAACCTACAACTGCTGTGCACACATCCTCAGTCTGCAACTGCTGTGCACACACTTTCAACCTACAATGATTTCAGATGCAAGACTGCCTACCTTCGGTGCAGCCCTGAAGAAGTGGATGCACGATACCGCTCCATGCCTGCCGCCTTGCAGTCTGCTCTGATGCCCTTCCAGCGGGAAGGAATCAGGTACAGAAGACGTGCAATTGTGGAGATAGAACTGGCTTTTTTACTGGTCGTCTAGGTTGTTGGTCATCTCGTTCTCAAAGCCACACGTCTTGCGTGATGGAAGCAGGTGTGTGAGGGCTGCAAGGTGTGGAGATAGAGTTGGCTTTTTTACTGGTCGTCTAGGTGGTTGGTCATCTCGTTCTCAAAGCCACACTCCTTGCATGATGGAAGGAGGTGTGTGAGGGCTGCAAGGTGTGGAGACGGTGCTGGCTTTTGTGGTGGTCGATTATAGTATCTAGTCACTTCACTTCCAAAGCTAGGATTACTGCATGAAGGAATCAAGCGTGCAAGGGGTGTTAGCAAACAATGATCTGAAGGGTGTTAATCAGGACCAAGGCCTTCACGGAGTGCACAGGCTCAGATAATACCAGGCTTACTTATTAAGGCCAGGCTTATTTCCGTTCTGTGTCAATTTGGCCATGAGTTAAAACTTTGATTCCCATAAGCTTTGATACAACCGTTATGCATGCGCCTGTTGACAATTTCTCATACATAGGGTTGGCCAAAATCATACATACATACATATATACGGTATTTTAAGCAGAAAACCACGATACATACGGCCATGTACGGTGGACATGTGCGGTTCTGGCCAACCCTTCTCATACAGCACAGAGTTTCACACCCTGTTTCACTTGACACAGGCCGACTCTGCATTCGCTAATAGCTTGCATTTATAACAGGACTATGCAGGCAGTGAAGAACCAATGCCCACGTCAACCAAGGAAAAGGAGCCAAAGAATAGAAAAAATACACAGGCAGTTAAAAACCACTGCCCACGTAAACGAATGAGGAATAGGAGCCAAAGAAAAAGAGTAGGAAAAAGCAGGCAGTGAAAACCACTGCCCACGTTAATAAAGGAGCCACTTTGGTACTGGGTACTGTAAATTCCCTCATCAAAACGATCACGACTTAATGATGGCTCTGCCACTGATGTGGCACACACGCACAGGTTTGGTCTGGAACAACGTGGCCGTGTCCTTATTGCTGACGTGATGGGAAAAGGTCATTGCTTAATGAGAACTAATGTGGCACACGCACAGGTTTGGTCTGGAACGACGGGGCCGTGTCCTTATTGCTGACGTGATGGGAAAAGGTCATTGCTTAATGAGAACTAATGTGGCACACACACAGGTTTGGTCTGGAACGACGGGGCCGTGTCCTTATTGCTGACGTGATGGGAAAAGGTCATTGCTTAATGAGAACTAATGTGGCACATGCACAGGTTTGGTCTGGAACGACGGGGCCGTGTCCTTATTGCTGACGTGATGGGAAAAGGTCAATACTTAATGAGAACTAATGTGGCACACACACACAGGTTTGGTCTGGAACGACGGGGCCGTGTCCTTATTGCTGACGAGATGGGAGTCGGAAAGACGGTGCAAGCAATGGCCCTAGCAGCCTGCTACCAGGTGAGTGTGTGTGTGTGTTTGTGTGCGTGTCTGTGTGTGTGTGTGTGTGTGTGTGTGTGTGTGTGTGTGTGTGTGTGTGTGTATGTGTGTGTGTGCGTGTGCGTGCGTGCGTGCGTGCGTGCGTGCGTGCGTGCGTGCGTGCGTGTGTGTTGACTAATACACTTGCCGATGGACACCATACCTTCCTGTCTGTGTCAATCTTTCTCTTGATCGACCTTACTTGATAATTTGATCGGTTGTCTACAGTATGAGTGGCTCTTACTAATGGTTGCCCCAATGGCTCAAACGTTGTGTTTGTTCTTTCGCAGGACAAGTGGCTTTCAATGGAAAGTGCCCTTGGCTTAAACGTTGTTGTTGTTCTTCCTACAGGATGAGTGGCCCTTACTGGAGATTGCCCCTGCTAGCATGCGGCTGTTATTTAATTTTAGCTGGCTTAAAAGTTGTTTTTGTTCTTCCAGGATGTGAGGCCCTTACTGGTGATTGAACCAGCCTACACCGGCTGTTTTTACATTCCCGCTGGCCTATAACATTGTTTTTGTTCTTCCACAGGATGAGTGGCCCTTACTGGAGATTGCCCCTGCCAGCATGCGGCTGACATTTGATTGACCTGGCCTATAACATTGTTTTTGTTGTTCTGCAGGATGAGTGGCCCTTACTGGTGATTGCCCCTGCCAGCATGCGGCTGGTATGGGCGGAAGAGTTTGAGAAGTGGATGCCCCACGTTCGACCTTCTCAGGTTTGGCTTTTTATATCATTGGGTGTTATTAGTATTTAGCTGTCACCGGTTGGATTCGCTATCATACGTATACCAGCTGCTGCGTGCTCACATGCGCAGACGCAGCTTGGTATCTGGTGTGCACGCTCGCTGCGCTTGCTTATGTGAGCCAATCGTGTGTGAGCCAACAACAGTGTTTAGTTTGCCGTTTAGTGTGCAATTTCGTGCGCTGTTCAGTGTGCAGTTGAGTTGGCAGTTCAGTGTGCGATTTAGTGTGCAGTTTAATGGGCAAATTAGTGTGCTATTTGGTGCACAGTCGCTGTGCCAGATGTATTTAAGCCAGCAGCAGTGTTTAGTGTGCAGTTCAGTGTGCATTTTAGTGTGCAGTTTGGTATGCAGTTTAGTATACAGTTTTGTGTGCATTAACTTGCCAGCAATTACTTTTAAGTGTGTTCAGCTTGCTTGCAACTGGACAATTTCTGGACAGTATGTTGTGTGTGTGCAATGCACAATGCACAATGCATGTGCAATGCACAATGCATGCAGCCCTTTGGTGTGAATCACAGATCCACGGCCTTTTCCATTTTATAATCAACTGATTTGCAGCTGGACAATGGTGCCTTCAATGCACAATAATGATTAATGGTACGTACATGCACACTCACATATGTGACTTGCAGATCCACGTCATCGAGGGCAAAGAGCATCGGTTGGGTACTCGTGCTGCAGAAGCTGTTGCAGCTGCACGAGCAGCAATGGGGGCTAGCGCTGCTGCTGCTGCTGCTGGTGGTGGTGGGGGTGGGGGTGTGGTGGAAGGTGCTGGTGGGGGTGGGGGTGGAGTCGGAGGTGGGAGTGGTGGTGGTGGTGGTGGTGGTGTTGCATATCCTGGGGGTGGTGCTGGAGATGGTAGAGTGGGCGGTGGTGCTACGTTGGTGGGTGGTGCTGGGTTTGGTGGAGTACGCGGTGGTGTTAAGAGTGGGAGCCACAGCGGAGGGCGTGAGTCTGAGAGGGAAGCCATTGCCACCCCTCAGGTTCAGGTGAGAAAAAAACTACGCAGGCAGCAAAACACTCCCTGCATCAATTAAGGTGAGAAAAGAAAAGAAAAGAAAAGAAATACGCAGGCAGCAAAACACTCCTGCATCAATTAAGGTGAGATATTAGCGCGGGTGTGCTTACTAAGCTGTGTGTCATTACCACGTGCCATGTGTTATGTGTTTGGGTGGGCGTAAGTGTGTGTTGCTGCAACGCTGCTCAGATCATTCCAAGGCCATGTTCAGGACTACTTGTCAACCCTCATTTACATTGTGTTTCTCTAGCCCTCAGAGTAATTGAGCAATCTTGTCCAACTCAGAATGCAGCCCAAACACGAACCTGCAATATTCGTCCGTAACTCAGTGACACAAAGGATGACCTGGTGAAGCTTAAAAGCAAACGTGCTGCAATCCGCATCATACATCGACATTCAAAAAGCAACCGTAGAATAATGTATAAAGCAACATGTGAAAAGCAAGCGTTTAAATCTGCATGTAAAAAGCAATCGTGGAATAGTGCACAATCCCGGCTCCGTTTCCTTGAACGGTGTGGGAAGTGGAGAGTCGTTTTGCAACCGTTGAATGGCATACAACAACCGCGGCTCTTGTTCCGCCATCGGTGTAAAAGTGTGAGAAGTACAGAGCTATTCCCTGTTGACTAGGGTTGGCCAGAACCGTATATATACACCGTATATGACCGTGTATCTGGTGATTTCCCTGCCAAAAATACCGTATATACACTATATATATGGTTCTGGCCAACCCTACTGTTGGCGTGTTTCTATTTCGCTCCTGCCTACAAGAACGATCAGATCGCAAGACGACCAGACTGCAAGAACGACCAGACTGCAAGATGAGAATGCTTTTTTGCTTTCCTTTGTCCATCTGTTAACCACCCAGCTTTTTTTGTGTGGTGCACGTGCGCCAATGCCAGCACATACACACATGTACTCTGAAGCGAATGCCCCCGCAACGTGCGTGACAATGTACTCGCAAACATTTGCAGGCAGCGATTGCCTCAGCTTTACCCCGCATAGCCATCACTAGCTACGAAATGATGCGTCGTCTGACGTGTGGAGGCTGCTGCTCCGGTGCACAGGTGGGTTCAAAACACGCACTTGCATTCTACTGACACTTACTAGAAATGAAATGATGTGTTTCATGACTCATGACATATGGGGGCTGCTGCTCCGGTGCACAGGTGAGCTAAAAAACACGCACTTGCATTCTACTGACACTTACTAGCCATGAAATGATGTGTTTCATGACATATGGAGGCTGCTGCTCCGGTGCACAGGTGAGCGCAAACACACGCACTTGCATTCTACTGACACTTACTAGCAATGAAATGATGTGTTTTTTTACATATGGGGGCTGCTGCGCCGGTGCACAGGTGGGCTCAAAAGCACGCACTTGCCTTCTACTGACACTTACTAGCTATGAAATGATGCGTCGTCTGACGTGTGGAGGCTGCTGCTCCGGTGCACTGGTGGGCTCAAAAACACTAAAGCACTTACATTCTACTGACACTAGCAATGAAATGATGTGTTTCATGACTCATGACATATGGGGGCTGCTGCTCCGGTGCACAGGTGGGCTCAAAAACACGCACTTGCATTCTACTGACACTTACTAGCAATAAAATGATGTGTTTCATGACATATGGGGGCCGCTACGCCGGTGCACAGGTGAGCTAAAAAGCACGCACTTGCATTCTACTGACACTTACTAGCAATGAAATGATGTGTTTCATGACTCATGACATATGGGGGCTGCTGCTCCGGTGCACAGGTGGGCTCAAAAACACGCACTTGCATTCTACTCACACTTACTAGCAATGAAATGATGTGTTTCATGACATATGGGGGCGGCTACGCCGAAGCACAGGTGAGTTATAAAACACACACACACATGTTTTTTTTCCATATAGACGCCCTCTAAATGCATCTCGCACACGCACAAACACACACACACACACACACACACACACACACACACACACCTGAAACACAGGCGGGCCCAGACGATGCTGCAAGTAACACTGCTGAAGCCATCTCTTCTTGCGGCAAGGGTGAGTGTCAGGCGTGTCTACTGTTACAATGTGGCATGGCTGCTCTGCTTCTATTAAGTCATTGCAACGTCCAACTTGAAGTGTGAGTGCCGGGCATGTCTACTTCGTACAACGTGGCATGTCTACTGCGTACAACGTGGCATGTTTACTGCGTACAGCGTGGCATGTCTACTGCGTACAACATGGCGTGTCTACTGCGTACAACATGGCATGTCTACTGCGTACAACGTGGCATGTCTACTGCGTACAACGTGGCATGTCTACTGTGTACAATGTGGCGTGTCTACTGCGTACAATGTGGCGTGTCTACTGCGTACAATGTGGCATGGCTGCTCTGCTTCTCTCAAGTCATTGCAACGTCCAATTTGAAGGGTGAGTGCCGGGCATGTCTACTGCGTACAACGTGGCATGTCTACTGCGTACAATGTGGCATGTGTACTGCGTACAATGTGGCATGTGTACTGCGTACAACGTGGCATGTCTACTGCGTACAATGTGGCATGTCTACTGTGTAAAATGTGGCATGTCTACTGCGTACAATGTGGCATGGCTGCTCTGTTTCTATTAAGTCATTGCAACGTCCAATTTGAGCAGTTAATATATCAGGAAAAAATATTGCCACGCAGAGATAATGCATTGCTCTGTGGCTTGCGCAACCAGTTTATCCAATGCGCGTGAAACTTAAGAACAAGGCGAGGCCTAGTAGTACGACAATAATGAGCACCATTGCTCATCTCCTGTCGATGTCAATATCCTTGTGCTATGTCAGGACGCAGGCAGTGGCCTGCAGCACGTATACTACTTTCTGTGCTACGTTGCATTGCAGGCAAGCGGCCTGCAGCAGTGTCTCAATCTTTTTGCAAATGTACACGCAGACAAGCGACCTGCAACATGTCGTATTTTTCATCCTGATCGTCTGTATTTATTTTTTGTCAAATGTATGATGCAGGCAAGCGGCCTGCAGCAGCTTCGCAGGCAAGCGGCCTGCAGCTGTGATGTTTATTGTTGTGCAAACTTTTGCCATAGAGAGCCGCCTGCAGCAGTGTCTAATTGCTTGTTTTTTGTGCAAACAAATGACGCAGACAAGTCTAAATGTTTGTACGCTTTATTTCACCGCAGACAAGCAGCCTGCAGCAGTGGCCTACATGTTCTGTGTGCTTTGTTTCACCGCAGACAAGCGGCCTGCAGCAGTGTCTATATGTTCTGTGTGCTTTATTACACCGCAGACAAGCGGCCTGCAGCTGTGGCCAATATGTTTTGTATGCTTTGTTTCACCGCAGACAATCGGTTTACAGCAGTGTGTATATGTTCTGTGTGCTTTGTTTCACCGCAGACAAGCGGCCTGCAGCAGTGTGTATATGTTCTGTATGCTTTGTTTCACAGCATGAAAGCGGCCTGCAGCAGTGTCTATATGTTCTGTGTGCTTTATTACACCGCAGGCAAGCAGCCTGCAGCAGTGGCCTATATGTTCTGTATGCTTTATTGCACAGCATGAAAGCGGCCTGCAGCTGTGGCCAATATGTTTTGTATGCTTTGTTTCACCGCAGACAATCGGTTTACAGCAGTGTGTATATGTTCTGTGTGCTTTGTTTCACCGCAGACAAGCGGCCTGCAGCAGTGTGTATATGTTCTGTATGCTTTGTTTCACAGCATGAAAGCGGCCTGCAGCAGTGTCTATATGTTCTGTGTGCTTTATTACACCGCAGGCAAGCAGCCTGCAGCAGTGGCCTATATGTTCTGTATGCTTTATTGCACAGCATGAAAGCGGCCTGCAGCAGTGTCTATATGTTCTGTGTGCTTTATTACACCGCAGGCAAGCGGCCTGCAGCAGTGGCCTATATGTTCTGTGTGCTTTATTACACCGCAGATTAGCGGCCTGCAGCAGTGGCCTACATGTTCTGTGTGCTTTTTTACACCGCAGGCAAGCGGCCTGCAGCACGTCGCTGTGTTAGCCCTGCCACGTGCATGGCCAGCCTGCCTTGGGGGGTTGTCATAGTCGACGAGTCGCACAACCTGCGCACCACAAACTCCCGCTTGAAGGTGAATTTGATGAAATATTATTGCTTGGTACGAAATCTTGGTGGCTTTGTATACAATGAGGGGTGTTGTTATATTGTATATAGTACGAGTCACATAATCTGCGCACCACAAATTCCCGCTTGAAGGTAAATTTGATGAAATATTATTTCTTGGTAGGAATCGTGCTTTGTGTACAATGAGGGTGTGGTTCTAGCGGGACGAGCCGCACACAAACTCTTGCTTGAAGGTGAATTTGATGAAATAATATAGCTTGGTAGGAATCGTGCTTTGTGTACAATGAGGGGTGTGGTTATAGCGGGACGAGCCGCACAACCTGCGCACCACATACTCTTGCTTGAAGGTGTGTTTGGTTAAATAATATAGCATAGTAGGAAACTTGGTGGCTTTGTATACAATGAGGGGTGTTGTTACATTGTATATAGTACGAGTCACATAATCTGCGCACCTCAAACTCCCGCTTAAAGGTGAATTTGATGAAATAATATTGCTTGGTAGGAAATCTTGGTGGCTTTGTATACAATGAGGGATGTTGTTACATTGTATATAGTACGAGTCACATAATCTGCGCACCTCAAACTCCCGCTTAAAGGTGAATTTGATGAAATAAAATTGCTTGGTAGGAAATCTTGGTGGCTTTGTATACAATGAGGGGTGTTGTTATATTGTATATAGCACGAGTCACATTATCTGCGCACCTCAAACTTTCGCTTAAAGGTGAGTTTGGTTAAATTATATAGCTTGGTGGAATACTGATAGTTTTGTATACAATGGAGAGTGTTATATTGTATATACGACTCACCTAATCTGCGCACCACAAACTTACGCTTGAAGGTGAGTCTGGAAGAAATTTTTTGTGGTTTCTAAACTGTGAAGGGTAACTTACTAACATTTTAACCCTAACATTTAATCCTAACATTTAACCCTAACAAACGTATTAGACGAGTTTCATAATCCGAGCACCACGGAGTTTGCGAATACCATAAAAACGGGACGCGTATGTTACAAGAGAAAGGAGCAGTCGATTGAAAAAAAGGGGGGGTGTTGGAAAAATGTCCTACATTCTGAGTCCGCTTAAGTGCCGCAGCTGCACTTCAGCTGTCAATAAGTTTACCCAGAAGCTTTTTCACAGCAGATTTCAGAAGATGGCCAATAGCCTTTCACGCCCGCCACTCCACCTTCACACACTTTCACACATACTTTCAAACTCTCACTCACATTTACCCTCACACACTTGCCACTTAAAATGCACACCACACTGGAACATGTGCAGCTGTCACCTTTCGTTCACGCCACACCACCTTCACACACTTCAACACATCAACACACACACACACACACACACACACTCACTCACTCACACTCACACACTCACATCTAGGACGCACCCCACACCGAAGCATGCACAGCTGTCGCCTCTCTTTTATGCCACACCACCCTCACACACTTTTAAACATTAGTTCACAGTCACAGTCACACTCACACACTCACGCATTTGCCACTCTGGACGCACCCCACACCGAAGCATGCACAGCTGTCGCTTGTCGTGCGCGGCATACCATCCTCACACACTTTTAAACATTATTTCACAGTCACAGTCACACGCACACTCACACACTCACACATATGCCACTCAGGACGCACCCCACACCGAAGCATGCACAGCTGTCGCCTCTCTTTTGTGCCACACCACCCTCACACACTTTTAAACATTATTTCACAGTCACACTCACACTCACACTCACACACTCACGCATTTGCCTCTCAGGACGCACCCCACACCGAAGCATGCACAGCTGTCGCCTCTCTTTTGTACCACACCACCCTCACACACTTTTAAATATTATTTCACAGTCACACTCACACTCACACTCACACACTCACGCATTTGCCACTCAGGACGCACCCCACACCGAAGCATGCACAGCTGTTGCTTGTCGTGCGCGGCATACCATCCTCCTCACGGGGACACCCAGCCTAGCAAAACCGTACGACCTGTACCGGCAGGTGAGTGTTTGCGTGTGTGTTTGTGTGTGTGTTTGTGTGTGTGTGTGTGTACGTGTGTGTATGTGTGTATTTGGTGTTTGTAGGGATAAAGGGATGCTTGCTGCAGTTTGTTACATTGAGTGGCGAGATCAGGGCGTATTGCTGCTGCTGCTGCTGCTGTTGCGTGGGTTGTTGCTGCTGCTGCTGCTGCTGCGTGGGTTGTAGCACTTTCCAGGTACGAACACGCTCACAGACTTTATAGCGTGAGACTTTAGGCGCATTGGTGCAGGTGAATGTAGGCAACTCATGCATGAGGTACATGATACCCAGGGTTGGTCAGATCCGTATATACCGTGTATGACCGTATATGAGTTTAATTTCTCTGCAAAAATCAATGCATATGCACCACATACATGTGGGTTTTGCCAACTTAGATGACTAGTGATACATGGTGCAATTAATGTTCATACATTCTCTGACGCTACATAAGTTAGCTTGTAAACACCTGGGGTTGTTGCCAAGCTAAATACATACCTGATTTGCTACAGCAAAGAAAGAATTACGCACACGCACACACGCACACGCACACGCACATGCGTGCAGGTGGAGTGCCTGCGTGCTGGCTTGCTGGGGGCCACCAAGGAAGACTTTGCTGCGCGCTACTGTGACCGACGACTCATTCCTCAGAGCTTGGCAGCCGTGGCAGACGGCCGCAAGCGGTGGGATAACACAGGTGCTTTATTGCTAACTATGTTATGCACTAATGTGTGCTTGTGAATGCTGTGGCAACTTGCGACTCACTCTTTTAAGCTTGGCAGCTGTGGCATATGGCAGCAGACGGTGAGGTAACACAGTTGTGTTAGCGTCAGGGTTGGCCAGAACTATATATAGAATTGGCCAGAACCGTATATATACGGTTCTGAAAATTTTTGGCAAGTATATATGCAGTGTACACCGTATATATACGGTTTTGGCCAACCCTAACAATATACATGCACCGTGTATGACCGTATATTTGGTGGTTTCCCTGCAAAAAAAACGTGTGTACACTGCATACATGGTATTGGCCAACCCTACTTGTTCCGTTTGGCACGGTTTGCAAATGGCCGCAGGGGTCATGTTCTAAGCATGGCGTGACCTAGGCTGTGTGCAGCACTCAATATATCTAGGATTGGCCAGAACCATATATATACGGTGTACATACGGTATTTTTGGCTTGGAAATCATCAAATATATGGTGTATAAATACGTATATACACGGTTCTGGCCAACCCTAAATATATCTCAGCTACACAGGCACCCCTTGGATCTGGAGGACTGGCGGCTTTGGTTTTCCTTTTTTATACCCAGATAGCTGAATGATTATTGTTGTAAACGAAGCCTTCAACATCAGTAATTGAGCATTCCCCGTGCCCTAAATTGTGTGCACACACAAACGTCTTCATGGTCAGTCATTTCATGTACCTTGCATGATTGAGCTTGAATTCCTCTGCAACACAGTAGAAGCACACACGCACGCACACACACACAAACACACACACACGCACACACACACATTAACACACTGTCTCTTGCAGGAGGTTCTCGCTTGTCTGAGCTGCACGGTTTGCTGGTGCGAGAAGTCATGGTGCGAAGGTTGAAACGGGACGTGCTAGGTGAGCTGCCCCCCCTGAGGCGGCAAGTCGTGCGTCTGCCTTGCCCACACAACTTCAGGTGTGTGCGCTTCTGTGTGTGTGTGCATGTGTGTGTGTGTGTGTGTTCACCTGCTGTATGTATGTGTGTTTGTGACTGGGTTGGTGGGGTGGGTGGGTGCCTGCTGTGTATGTTTGTCTGCTTTGCCTGCCAAAACTCAGGTGCACGCACGTGGGTGTGTGTGGGGGGGGGGGAGGGGGGTCCTATTTGCTGTTTGTGTGCATGTGTCTGTCACACTTGCAAGACTCTTGATGTGTGCATGTGTGTGTATGTGCCTTTGCTGGTGTGGGCGGATATCTGCTAGTGTGCGTTCTTGGCCTGCCTGCCTCTCATTGGGTCAATACACTGCATTTGTTACAACCTCCATGTGTGGAAATTCCTTTTAGCACCAATTAGGGAACGGAGGCCATGCTTGATTTTTGCATATCGTGCACGCCTGCGCAAACATGTTTGTATGTGCTTATGTTTGTGTGTTTTGCTGGGTATCTGCTGTATGTGTGCACGTGTCTGCTACACTTAGAGGCCATGCTTGATTCTTGCATATCATGCCCTCCTGCACAAACATGTTTGTATGTGCTTATGTTTGTGTGTTTTTCTGGGTATCTGCTGTATGTGTGCAAGTGTCTGCTTCACTTAGAGGCCATGCTTGGTTCTTGCATATCATGCTCTCCTGCGCACACAGCATTGTGCGTTACTGCATACTTACATTTTTTCGTATAACATAGCTATTCCTAATTTGTCCCTACGCATCAATGCAACACACTGCACACTGGGGCTTTATTTCTGGGGCTGTGGCTGACTGATGTGAGCGCTGATTGTGAGTCGTTTCTCACTGCATGCGTGCTGATGACGTTGATGTAGGGTTGGCCAGAACCATATACCTATATACGATGTATATACGGGATTTTTGTCAGGGAAACCACCAATTATACAGTCATATACAGTGTATGCGTACACTCATATATGATGTGTGGGCATGATCGTACACGTAGGGTTGGCCAGAACCGTATATACACACCGTATATGACCGCATGTATGGTGATTTCCCTGCTTAACTTACCGTATGTACACCGTATAAATGTATATGGTTCTGGCCCACCCTACATATACGGTGTAATTATACAGTTCTGGCCAACCCTACGTTGATGCCCTGTACTTTTAAAGTGCCTGGTACGTTGATTGTATGCACGACGTGGCCCCCTGTCTGGACATGTGTTTTTTTACGTGCGACAGGGTGCGACAAAAAAGAAAGAAACTGACTGAGCAGGCAGCAAAATTCACTCCACACATTATTATAGGTCAGAGCCACTTTGGTGCTGGATGTTACTTTACCACCGAAAAAAAGACAAAAGTAGTATTTTCTCAGGGGGGCAATGGAAGTCATCGGAATGTCCCTCTTCTGCATGTATCGTCCCAGGGCAATGAAAATCATCAGCATGTCCCTCTTCTGCATGTATTTTCCCAGGGCAATGGAAGTCATCGGCATGTCCCTCTTCTGCATGTATCATCCCAGGGCAATGGAATTCATCAGCATGTCCCTCTTCTGCATGTATCTTCTCGAAGCAATGGAAGATGGAAGTCATCGGCATGTCCCTCTTCCGCATGTGTCTTCCCTCTGCTCTTCATCAGCCTGCTGCAACCTGCCTCTGTAGACATAAGCCCGCCTTGGTAATCGTGGCCTACTGCAATCCGTGGTCCCTTCCCTGGGCCCATAATTCCATGTTAACATTTCATTTCACGTGACTTGAGCGCTTGCACTCATGACCGTATGGTTGGTGATGTCCCTGCATAAAATACCGAATGTACACCGTGTCTGGGCAACCCAATTCATGAGGCAATCCGCTGATTGTACCTGCAGGACCTCTGCCAATGACTTGAGCACTTCACTCATGACCGTATGTTGGGTGATTTCCCTGCCAAAATTATTGCATGTACACCCAGATACATCACCCGATGATTTCCCTGCCA
>Ga0307947_1002310_pt1 | contig 15223 bp, 13 predicted proteins | sample OrgLakmetagen232_FD_201840 | JGI IMG/M metagenome (GOLD analysis project Ga0307947, IMG submission 201840) | Saline water microbial communities from Organic Lake, Antarctica - #232 | ecosystem: Environmental > Aquatic > Non-marine Saline and Alkaline > Saline | place: Antarctica: Organic Lake...
AACACAAACGTTCTCTTTCTCTATACACTTTATTCTAGCTTCTTTTTCTGGTGTCTTGTTCAGTCTGGCCTCTTTCTCTTCTTGAAGCTGGCTTTTTTATGCTATAGCTCAACTGCCCTCGCTGGCTCGCTGGCTTTTTTATGCTATAGCTGTGTAACCCTTACCCTTACCCTTGACTACCGTCAGATCAAATCACCGTCTAGATTCAATTGCACGTCGCAAGGACCAGCACAAGGATCTTTGTTTCCATTCAACGAGCCTCCGTCACTCTTCATGTAACCCCATTCGGCCAAAGCCTATTACAAATTCACATTAATTTTTCGTCTCATACTACTATCATACTATGCGGAACTTTATCAAATTGACTCCTTTTCCTTACTTTTCTGAGGACTTTTCTTGAGGAGTATTATAAATTAAAGTGCCTGTGTAGTTTTTCCTTTTTCTCCTGTCCCCCACACTGCTGAAATGCAATTTGTTTACATCACAAATGAATGAGGCTGCTGCTCATAAGCAAAAAACACAGTCTTGACACCAAGAACGTGAAATCAATAAATAGCATTTTGGGAATATAGGGGCCGAGAAGTTTTGTAGCTATGACATTTGAACATACTGACCTGCAGCACCTAGAAGTTGGCAACGAAAAAAAATCCTGCAAAAAAAGATGGATACAGCACACAAAGTGCACACACAAAGTGCACAAAAAACCAAGCCAAGCATAAAAAGACGGTGAATCTCTCCTTATTTCACAGAAATTCCAACTTTGAATCCCAACAATGAATCTGCTCCTAGAACACCAAATCACCGCTTATTAGTCAGCAACATGTAGAGTCGCAAGTGCCTTCCTAAGAATCACCCAAACATGCTGTACAAGATTTACAGAAAAAGGCCTTCAGTCAAGAAGTGCGACTGCTAGCCAATCATGCTGTACTGCTTCTATATGTCTTGCGCTACACGTACACTTATTTACACATCATAAAGAAAACCGCACTTTCACAGATCTGACTGACATATACATTCATCTGCATACATTTGACAAGCCACAGGAAATGAATTGAGGCCTCAGGGCTGGGTCAACTGGGCTTGCTATGTGATTTTACCTTTTGAATCAATTGATAGAATTCTGTCCTCAGGGGGCCTTGTGCCGGGACCTCATAAATAAAATGTGTTCCTTGATCACAGATGCAATCGTTATATGTACACACACGTCGCTCAGACACAGACACAAGAGGACGTGCTCAGGGGTCACATACCTAGATGCACCCCCCACGGTGCATTTATTATCACTCATGCATCAGCACTTGGTCTGTCAACGTTTATAAGTTTCATTATTCCCTGCTCTTGACACCACAGAACACGCTGCTCGTCCACAGAACGGGTTCCAATGTACATTCCTTGTGCAAGCACAATTTTCCTTTACCTTGAGTTTTGCACATGCAGCGCATGATTGACAACACATCAGCTGAAGTCTCCAACTCGCTCCTCTTGCTGCTCTAGCTTAGCACTGGTGAATCCTGGGTCAGAAATGCACGAGACTCGAGCGTGATGATCAGCATCGTACCCTGCATATGTGCACAGGAGAAACGGGAACGTAAGGGTGAGCGTTTCAATTTACTATGAGCAGTAAGAAGCAAATATTGCCTTTAATAGATACGCACAAGTGAACACTGGAGCAGCAATTTGTCTGTTATGCGTCTTGTGGTACAACTTTTAACAGCATACATGTAATGCTCAAGGGCCTCCATTGCACCTGGAAGCCAACTGCAAAAACGACCACCAACCGTTTTCAAGAGAGCTTTGCAGCTCCATGACTTTTAAGACCGCACACTGCATAGCCAACAAGAATCAACAATATTCATAATTCATACCTATGCCAAGGCTTTCTCTTGTGTCCAGATCCACGTAAGTCAAGGACGACATCTCCAAGTCAACGCACGGAGTTGTTGCACTGCGCATGAAGGAGGCATGGACCTGGTGCGCCTGCACAGTGGGCAAATGTATCTCTTTGTCAGTCATGTGTCATGCATACTATCACGTAGGGAGGATATGTCGTGTTGACTTGTGAATTGCTCGATTGGCAGAGAACACATCTTGCTTATGCTGTGAAAAGCAGTAACTGTTGTTATGACTGGCGGCAGCTTGTTCGATTTGATTTGTACATGGTCGAATGTTTTGGTAGGGGGAGCGCATTGACAGGTGGGATGGGTAAACATACCTTGAGCAGGTGAGGATGCCATTCAAGGACCTCCAGGTACCTGCAGTTTGTAGAGCCAGGGCATTAGCCGCTAATTATTACTACATGGGAAGATAGGTGCTGTTTTCTGCTTCCTACTAACAGTGACACAACCAGGGTGTACTGCTAAGCAACTGCTACCAGCAAGCACGTGCCAGGTCTACGGTACTGCAGGACCCAAACATGAGCAACTCACATGAGCTCCCGGATGTCCTCCACTTGCATGCGCGACTCGCCAAATGCAAACTCGTGAGGGTCAGTCTTCAAGGGGGTTGGCTGCCTTTTAAACTCTTGTAGGCCTGTGAAAAAATATTGACGATAGATTTGTGTTTGCATGTTTGTTTGGTGTGTGTGTGTATGTGTGCGTGTGTGCGTGTGTGTGTGTGTGTGTGTGTGTGTGTGTGTGTGTGGTGTATGCAATTTCTAGGAAACGTGGGGATGGGGGGGTCTGTAGGAAGCAAGTTGCAGCAAAGGTGAGGTCAAAATAAACAAGGAGTCCAGGCAACCACTCACTGTTGAAGTAGGGGTGGTTCAAAGCGTCACTTGCGGAAATTCTCTCATCTGGGTCAAAGGCTAGGAGCTGCTTGAGGAGATCCACGGCTGAGGGGTCTGCGGGAACATTAGTTAAGCGCACATCAAAATGAGGTGAGTGTAGTGAAAATGGGAGAGACATGGAGCACCGAGTGCTGTTTAAACTTATAATTGCAGAGATTTAAACAAGGCAGTTGTGTGAGGAGGAGGAGCTGGAAGATTGCAAGTCCTCGAGGTAGCTCTATGGAACTGCGAGTTCAATGCGTCCATCAGATTTAGTCCCACCCTGATAGTACCAGTTGTGGTGCCAAGTGCCACTGACTGAGTGCTTCTTACCTGTTTTGCTAAAGACCTGCTGCAAGTTAAAGCCTGCTTTGTGAGGCATCGCGGCCAAGAAGTTCCTCGCCTTGACATTGCGGACCTGTGTGTGGCACAGAAATGATTGACATTGCGGACCTGTATGTGGCGCAGAAATGAGCACCAAGAATGTTTGACACGGGCGACCACTGGCGAGGAAACGGCCTGAATGTTTTGACACACACAGTCCCCCCCCTCACACAAACACGTGTGATTGGACGGGATCCAGCAGCCTGTCTAAACAGTTGTCCATTCACCAAAGACGTACCTTGGCAATCGTCTGGGTCGGTGGCGTGCCCAGGATGTCTGTGATGACCTGCGGCAGCACAGGGCAGCAATACACTTATGCAAGTGTGAGGGCAGCTGGCGAGAAGAGCACGTGAAATTATACTTTGTCCAAGCAGAGATAACGGGCATTTAACTTCTCCCTCTACGTGAATGTCACGCAATGGTTCCGTGTGCACGGTGCAGCAATGCCGCACCTGCAGCTGGTGCACGACATCTTTTCCAGTAAAGATGGGTCGACGCAACAGCACTTCAGCAAAAATGCAGCCGATGCTCCAGACGTCCACAGCAGGGGTGTAGGTGGCAGCAAACGAGCCACACAGCTCAGGGGCACGGTACCAGCGAGTGGCCACGTAGTCTGTCCAGAGCTGGACAGAGTCGGACTTGGAGGCTGAGCGTGATGTACACAGTTAGGCATGTGATTTCAGTTATGTGTGTCGATGTTTATGTAAGCATGTGTATTTAGTACGACTTGCAAACAACTAGGCTTGAGCAGGCGGTTTAAACGTGGGGGTCTTTCGTGTAGGTTGTGATACATTTGCTATGTGATTCGAGGACAGTCAACATATACACATATACACACACAAGAAACTGCGGCTTTTCAAACATACACACCTGGGCGTGCTAATCCAAGGTCACAGATCTTCAGCTTGCAGTCAGAGTTTACGAGGATGTTACGGGGTTTGAGGTCTCGGTGCAAGATGTTGGCTGCATTTCACGAAGTAAGAGTGTATGGATAAGAAGAGTGCAGCATGGTTGCTGTAAAAGAAGTCGGAGAGAGGGTGCCAATGCCTTTATTTGTAGCCCCAAAGTAGCTTTGCTAGGCCATGTGCAAGCCCATGTGCAAAGGAACGCACAGGGAAGGGGCTTACACACTTTGGTGCCTTTATTTGTAGCCCCAAAGTAGCTTTGCTAGAACATGTGCAAGCCCATGTGCAAAGGAACGCACAGGGAAGGGGCTTACACACTTTGGTGCCTGTTCCATTGCAGCACTATGTTGTGCCAGGAGAGGTGGTGACAACGTCTGATTAAAACAAAAAAGTTGGAGGCTGCATTGAAAGGAGGAGGAAAGCAAAGAACGAAAGTTGTGACCACCGCCCGGCAGTCATAAGTTCCCATACCACATAACAAAAGGAGGTGCTATAGCACACACACACACACACGCACACACATACCTTGGTGCATATAGCTAAGACACCGGAGCATTTGAAAGATGAACCACTGGTGGTGCTCCGGTTGGAGGTCGTTGTTGAGCTTTATGACCTGCATGCAAAACACAACGGAGGATGACGGGGAGTGGAAGTCAGCAATTGCAACATTACTTTGTGCGAATGGGCAGGCTGAGGGTTTTTACATTAAGAAACAAACAAGGACAAATGAAATGTCACGGCACGGATGAGGAAATAGCCGTGAGCCCTCAAGCAGCTAGCTGGCTCAAGAGCAAACGAGGGGCAAACAATAGCTGGCTCAAGGGTATCCCTCTTCAAAAGAGGAGGAGAATCTTTGTGACGCTACTTTTTGCAAGAGGCAAGACCAGAACGAGACTAAATCATGGGAGAAGGAAACCAAAACCTAACATCAGCATTTACACAATAAGGCAAAACATGGACGTCAAGTTATTACAATGCTCACATAGTGCTATTCTCAGTGTTGTACCGAGTGCAGTTCTATCCAGCCTGATGCACAATGGCACTCACCTGGTGTAAGTCTGCCTCAAACAGCTCAAACACAAGCACAAGGTCGCGGAAACTTTTCTTTTCTGGCAACAGAATCGTCTTGAGCTGCACGACGTCTGCAATGCAGGTAGAATGTGGCACAAGCAAGCAGCAGGTGAGAAGGATGTCAAACTTTTTTTAAGACAGAGAGCAATCAAGTGGAAAAGACCACAATGGCACTTAGGTAGAAGTAGAGTTGCTGCACACTTCGCCAGCACGCACTCGCATACGTACACAAATACACACACACGCACACACACACACACATACACATACACACATACGTACACACGCAACCCAAACACACAACATGGGCAACACACATACATGCACACACACACACACACAGACAAACACAAATACACACACACACCACATCTGCACATACCTTCAGAACCTTGCAACAGGCGAAGCAACTTGATTTCTCTCAGGACGCGTGCAGCATCAGCTGAGTGCCTGCAAGCAAGAGACAGGAAGGAGCACAGTGCGTACTCATCTTTGTTAGCCAAGCGTACGACCAGTGAATACGTGAGCGTGCGAGGCAGAGCAATAACACACCTGAACACGTCCTTCATGACCTTCAATGCGACATTAGTGCCTGTGCAAGCGCAGGGAAAAGGTACTTATTATGAGAACAAAGCAAACCGCTTGGGTGAGCACTAACTTTTGGCAGAGAGACGCACTACTTCGCGATTGACGCAAATAACGCACAGGCAGCAAGCACGTGGAGTATGCACACGCCTGTGTCAAAGCCTTGCATTACCAAGCATGCACAAGCTATCCAACGTATGGAGCATGAACAACAAGGAAGGAGAGTAGTTCACGCGAACGAGGGTGCGTTGTATGTGTATGTTTGTTTGCATTACAAAACGTGTGCAGCATGCGCAGCGCAGCATGCCTGTGTTGTGGGGCTGCTTGCACGTGTGTGTGCAAGATGTAATGTGCGTGCGTGCAAGTGGAGGTGTGCATAGTTTGCGTGCACGAGGGAGAAGAGCCTCAGTGTCCCAAGCTTGATGTGATGTTTGCCATCCAGCATTCCTCCTCCATTGACCCCACTGCCCCACACTCACCTGTGAGCCTGTCCCACGCCTTGTATACGACACCATAGCTTCCCTGAGACAGCGTGTGCAGGGCGAGAGGGTAAGTGCAAATCCAGGGTGTACAGCGGTCATTTCCCTGTCTGCTCGAGCGTTCATCGAACAAGAGCGGACTTCCCCCCTGCCTGCAGGCAAGCATCCTGCTTCTCCCTCTCAATGATATTGCATCGGGACGATTCGCAACGGGGACAGGGGGCGAAAACGCAAGACTCAAAGGACGCGCGCCTCGTCAACGCACCTTTCCGATGCATTGAACTTGCTCGAACCTAGCAGGTAGCAAAGGTAGTTCTTCCATGGTGTTTAATTTTTTCTGCGCCTTTTCAGATTTTTGTTCGTTACGACTCAGTTTCTTTTCAAATAACCCAAACATGTTATGTGTAACATTAGCATTGATTATGTTCAGATGTTCAGGTTCCTATCGCTGGTAGAGGGGCGATGAGTGCCTCGAATCTGTTGTTGTACATGCGCTACGTCGCATTAATTGTCATCTCTATTGATTCCTGTTGCTATAGCGTCATTACGTTTGTTCACAGGAGGCAGAGGAAGAGCCAGTTGCAAACAACAACACGAGGCGCGCACACACTACTGCTATGAAGTACTTGCGAGAAGTCCCACGAAGAATTGGTTACCATAACAGGCACAAGAACCAACTACCTATCAAACAAGAAATCTCCCAACCTAAAACTAGTTGAGCACTCTGCACGCCGTTACCACCGCCATGGCGTGACGTGATGAAAATAAGAATATAAAACTACAGCTGGCCTCGTGCCAACGTAGAACCGCACTTTCACAATAGGCACAAGGCAAAACTCTGCAGGAGGTGATAACAAGATCAGCACAATAGTTCACGGCCGTTCCACGAGCTGCCTGTCTAGCTTGTCTATTGACCTGATGATGGCCTCCTTCGTACACAGCCGATACTGCACAGCAAGCTCCAGGGCACGTGAGCTGGCCGTGTTCTCTTTATCACCAGGGCTTGCGTGCGACACATGCTGCTCTTCTGCCGACAGAGAGTCAAAAATTCCACGTAAAAGCGTTTTGTCTTCCTGCATGTGAGTGGAGTTACGAAGTGAGTTTGGGTGCCTCAATACCTAGCCTTGCACGGTGCAACCCATTGTGACTAGTCAAATCAGGAGCTATGCTGGGCAAGCTCACAATTGCTTGCACAGACAGCTGAGTTGAATTTTGCAACAACAACGGAGGAATGACCTAATCTCGCATTTTAACACCATTCAAATTTGCACGGCACCTTTTTATCGGTCACGTTTCGTTTCATACCTGTATTGAGGTGGGAAAACTGGACAAGTGGGTTTTTAGACGCTCCATGAGTGTTTGGCTGAGAGCCTGCAAGGGTGATGAGGAAATAGAAAGAGACAGTTATCATAGTCAAGAACAGAAAAAGACATGCAGAACAAACTTTCCAAGGAGGAGGAGGGTGGGGCGCTTTGGAGTGGCGGGGAGAGACTGAGGAGATCGGGAGCACCGCCAGCCACCAGCAGAGCCACCAACCCTAAGACAACCTCGAACGGAAGGTATCATCGGCAAACTTTGGTGTGACGTCCACCGCATAGAGAAAAATTCCTAGATGGCACTAGACCCCAAAACCAGCTGAACGCTGCAAAGGAAACGCAGCAAAGGGATCTGTGTTGATAATTAAGGAGCAACCTCCCCACCCAAACCCTCCTTCCTGACCCCCCACACTTATAAAATGGGTATCAACCTACTCAGAATGTAAGCAGCTATCTGTTTGGACAATTATTTTGCCAAATAAACTAACACCTGAAGAATTATACGGCAAAGACTGATATGCGCATGCTCTTGTACTGACCCCCTGTTCAGTGCACAAATCTAACCAAAACCTTTGCCAAAGCACTTTTTTACTTCATTCATGCAACTTATGTGTAATGCAATACGTAAACTGCAAGTTTGGAATCAATTGCTGGTAATATGCCTGAACACACCCCCGCGGCTTACCTGGGGGCATTCCATGCATTTTTGTGACCAGGCACCTAGACCCCCCCCTTTAATCAAATCACACGACAAGGGTGCCAATCAAACGAGCTTGAGGATCCCAAAAATATATTCACTATTTACTGGAAGTGGCCCTGAATAATTATGAAGACCCCTCACAAAATTCCCCGACCCCCTGGGCCCCCCCCCTCCCCCTGGACTCCTCAGTATCGACTCATTTATATGCCAATCAATAGCGCTCTATGTCAGGATTCCGAGTATGTATTTTATATTCAATCGACACGTGACGCCAAAAAGTTATGACAACTACAGCCTTCTGCCATATTGCATATTAAATCTATCATCGCCATCTTAACATTAAACCCTGTTAAATGGCACCCTTGCCGGAGATCCGAATAAGGGGGGTCTGGGTGCTGGTTACAAATGTGCATGGAAGTAGGCTGCAGTAGAGGCTTGCTTAGGAAGGTAACCTCAGTTGCGTTTTGTACTTGATGCAGACACATAGTTAAATTATGCATGGCAAAGGTTTATGTACAATTAACAGGTGGCCTAAGTAAGAGCCTGTTTTCAACACGGTAAATAGATCGTGAGGCTGATGATAATGTCCAGGATGAAAAGCAGGTTCACTTTCACTGCACGCACCCTCAGATGGTTTCTCTCTGCAGGAAGTACGCATTCTTATTTTCACAGACAGGACAGGTGTGTCTGCTTCTTTACACCAGGAAAAACAACAAACTCCTTTTTTCCATTCACAAACTTATTTTACTTAATGAACAGGCGAGCAGTCATACTTTTTGACTGAAGGCCTTTTTTCTTGTAATCTTATGCTCTTGTAAACCTGTAATCTTGTAGATAGATCAAAAACCCACTTTGAAAAGAAGCAGGATGGAACCCTTTTTATTTGTGTAGGGGGTTGGGGGGGGGTATTTGTGTAGGGGGGGGTTACTTTCGGCCGGAAGAAAATTTACACGTGGCAGTCAGGCCTTATTTTTGCAGCCTCCTTGACTAGGTCTCAGTTTCCAAGAGTCCAGAACCACGCATCCAAGCTCACTGTGGGCTTTGTCTATTTAGCTTTTAACCTTTTCCAAACTAGATGTGCCTGTTCATTATTACTTTTTGGGCTAAGCCTGCAAATCTGCTAATCCTCCTTTCCTTTTTGGAGGTGGAGGGTCAAAACGGCACGTGGCTATGAACTGACTACTTTCCTGTATTCACATGGGGAGTGGCTTTCACCTCCAGTTCTTTTCCTTTCTGAAGCTACTTAGGCAAAGCCAGGGAAACATCCCTCTTCAGATAAAGAGGGCTTGAACAGTCAAGGCTGCACCCTGTGCCTGTTTAAGAAGTACCGGTCTACGTGAGCACGAGGCAACGGTTCCGCCGCGGAACCGTGGCCTCGCCCTGCATTATACATTACACACAGTACAGGGATTTACAAACAAAGAACACACACACACTCCTAAATTTTTGCTGATTCAGGCAATGGTGGTTTGATCTGCTGGGGTGCAAGCTGCTTGTAAAATGCAGGAAATGACATCAAAACAAGCCGGAACGGACCCCCCCCACACATTCCTGGGGGTCGAGAACGTGGGGTAATATGTGTGCTACTCGTCCATTGCGTCAGTGCAAGCCGTTCTGAGTACCATGCTGTGCGTGCTGCAAATTAAGCACATTGTCAAAACGCATGCACAGGTCAAATGAAGCAAAACCGACGCTTTGTGTGTGTTCCTGGGGTTCAAAAACGTCTAGGGCGAGTGGAGGGTGCCGATGTGCACAATACAGGGGTCCTTGCATTAGTGCAAGCGCGTCTGATGTTAGAAAATTGCCGTTGCGAACACAGGTGCAAAACCAGCCAAAAATATTCACACACACATTCCTCAGGGTTGAAAACGTGGCCTGGGGCGAGTGGGAGGTGCCGATGTAGACAAATAAGGGGTCAAATGCATGGGGTACAATGTGTGTTACATGCCTATTGCGCGGCTGCGTGCGCGTGAACGAAATTCGTGCTACACACGCGCACGCACACGCACACACACACACACACACACACACGCACACACGCACACACAAGGCTGCTTTAAACACCAAGGGCCTGCCTCCCTACGCCTTGCCTCTGCTCGGAAATTTAGACTGTTCTAACCTGCCCTTAACTCACCTGCCGATCTTCTGGGCAGCCTGCATCCCAATCACACACGCCAGCCCACACGCCCTCTTTTCTTGCCAAGGGATAAAGGGCATGAAAGAAGTGCCAGTGGCCCTTATCTTTCAGCATCCTGCTCACTGTTTCACACAGGCGCGGCAAGTCGGGTGACCAGAACTCGTGAGTGAACACCAGGACGGTGGGAGCGCTCCCTGTTTCTTTGTCGTCCTGCTTTTCTGTGCCAGATTCTACACATGTTGGCAGTGCTGGTGCTGGTGCTGGTGTTGCTGCTACTGTTGCTATGATGGGGCCAAGAAACAGGGCTGCCTGCGCCTCCTCTGGGCTGAGCTGTGCTGCTTGAGAGATGACTGCAACAGCATGCTGAAAGGGGAAGGGGATTGTGAAGTGCTTCAATGCCTGAATCAAAGTCTGCAGGTTTGTAATGGCACACTACTTGCCTGGCTGCCGGCAGTTGTAAAAAGTAAGTCAAGCTCCTATTCATCACACCTGGTCAAAGGGCATGGCGTACCGGCCACAAGGGTTTTCGGGGAGCACAAAACCGTATCTGAGCAAGAGGCTCTCATTTGATGAGCTGTCGCTGTATGAGATGGTGAAAGCTTCTCCCTTTGAAACCTGTTTAATAAATGAAGGGGGAAGATTGAAAGTAAGGGCTGTACTGCTTCCGTTTTGTATCAACAGATGTATACACGGGTTGCACTGTATGTACTGAAAACAACATCATGACATGATTTCTTGCAAACTACAACCACACAGCCTTCCAAAAGCTCAAAAGTGCACAAGACAGCAGCTACTCAACTCTGTCATGGTTTGAACCATCAGCTCTTGTCCACTACCAGAGGGGTCTGGGCAGCTACGGACCACGCAATTGGGCCGTAGTGAGTGGTCCAACATATCTACCAGCGCCGGCTGTTAAAACAGAAGCAGTACAGCACCAATTTCCTGAGTCTAGCATGGGGTGAGATTCGAAGGCATAATTTTACCTAGCAGCAGCAGCAGTTTCTCCCCTCTTTGTGTGTGTTTTCATTGGCCTGCTCACACTACAGTTGTGCACTAAGTGCATTCGTGCTCCTCAGTTGCACTTGCAATTGAGATTACTGGATCATGAAAGGGCTACATAGCTGAACACATGCGCCGTGCCAATCCCATCAACTAATTCAGATTGTCCACTCTTTGTTGCGTTGATGTATGGATTCTTACCAAAGGAAATGCCTTACCTTTTTTCTTTTAGGAACAAGGCAGCGATGTAGAACAATCCTGTCCTACGACTCTAAAGCAGCGCCCTAGTTATCTAATAAGGTGGGACAGGCAAATATGCACCCACAGATGCACGTACCATTCCAAAACCGTCAAAGCAGCGCGATAGACTCAAAGACATCGCCCATCCTGAGCAGCAAGCGAGTATAAACAGCTTCATTGATATGCTAAACATGGATGGTTGCTTGGGTATGACGCTCTCAGCTGTTGTGCAAGGGCAGTGGAGGAAATAAGTGCACAGGGAAATACTCCCCACATTCGTCAAGGGGAATAAGCCGTTTCAATACCGAGTAACGTAAAACTTCCCCACCATTGCGAAGGAAAGAGAGCAAGTTGTAAACAAAAATGAGCACCAGCTTGTGCTTGTGCGAGGTACTGATCTCTTCCATTTCACTCAAAAAACATAAACACCCACCAAATAAGGGAGGCGTTATTGGCATCCCAGAAAAGGGGTCTTGGCCTCCTGGTTTATTTTGAAGCTCCTTTAAAAAGTCACTGCACTGGGACCTGAATATAAATGGTATGTTGCGTAGAAGGGTGTAAGGGCAGAAAATTGTTGCGTAGTAGGGTGTGAGGGCAGAAAAACTTTGCTGTTCAAAACTCCGGGAGAAAAACACAACAGACAATAGAATGTATTTGACTGTCTTATCGTCTTGGAGCTCTGGAAGCACTCCGCCCTGTGCTGTTGAAGAAGTACTGTTCTATGACAGTACGTCCCTAGGTATCCGGGAGAAAAGCACAGACAAACACCTGCCTGACTTGCAAAATGTATTTGACTGTCTTATCGTCTTGGAGCTCTGGAAGCACCCATTCAGGGAACACAGGAGCGTTGCAGGGGATGCTTGGGGAGGTGGTGCTGAGGCCAGGCAGCATTTGGAGGTGCCGTGCGACAGCCGGGCTGCAGTCCGCTCCACGGGATAGATGCCAGAGTAGCTGCAAAGCACGTAGGATGGTAGCAGACAAAGGAGGAGGAGTTGCTAGCCCATCCCATCCTTCATCATGAAGTGGGTGCTAGCATGGTGCTGACAGCTATTGTGAGCTCAGTTCACGATACACGATTTATCGTGCCTGAGAGCAGCACGATAACGGAACAAAGGCAAAGGTCGGAGGCCCAGACGCTCAGCGTAAAGCAAGTGTGGCTTAATGGTGCCCTGGTAAATCCCACTTTTCCATGAATCATGCACCAAGACAGCAGAACTTCAGGGACATTATTTCCTTAGACACATTTCACCGTAAACGAAAGTATACATTGCAATTTCCCTGCTTTAGGCCAACCCAACAAACATAGATGCATATTTGCAGGGAACCCTGTTCCAAAGTGTATTGCGCCGACCTCAAGCTCAGGCAGCAACACCAATGTTTCCTTCTCGTGCCCATACACACACACACACACACACGCACACACGCACACACACACACACATTCAAACACGCACACATATGCAAAAGAAGCGTGAGTGTGCAACCAAGAACACACGCACACTCTCAGTCACTCACTCATCACTCACCGCCAGCGACCAGCCAATCACGCCCTTGAAATTTGATCCTGGGGCATCAGGCACTCGGCTAATGAGCTCATGGAGCAGCGGGCATGGGATGGTGTCAGGAGTAATGCTCCCATTTTTTGGGCAGCGCATAATAATCTGGCCTGGAAGAGTTTCCTGGAAATTTTTGGGATGAGTGAAAGCACTCATTGTGTGCGGCATGTATGCATGTACATGGTATGTGTGTGTTTGTGTCTTTGCGTCTTTGCGTGCAATTAAGCGTATGCGTAAGTATATCTCTGCGGTGTGTGTGTGTGTGTGTGTGTGCGTGTGTGTGTATGTGTGTGCGTGTGTGTGTACGTGTGTGTGTGCGTGTGTGTTTATGCATGTATGCATGTGTGCGTTTGTTTGTGTGTGTATGTGTGTGTGTGTGTGTGTGAGTGCGTGCGCGTGCGTCTGTGCGTGCTTGCTTGCTTGCTTGCTTGTGTGTGTGGGTGGGTGGGTGGGTGTGGGGGTGGGGGTGAGTGCCTGTGCGTGCTTGCTTGCTTCAGTGCTTGCATGTGTGTGTGTGTGTGTGTGTGTGTGTGTGTGTGTGTGTGTGCGTGTGTGTGTATGTGTGTATGTGTGCATGCGTATGTGTGTTTGAATTACATCAAAATTGGTGGGGTAAGTGCACACCTTTGCTGCCGTAAGTGTGCGACCATCCAACTGCCAGTGCAGCTGGTCAACGCCAGTTGATGGCGTATTTGCAAGCTTTCTGGCCTGTGCCATGACCTTGGTTCTAAGAGAGGCTTTGGATGGGGCCCCCGTGGCTGTCCAGGTGTGAGAGGGGCTTTTCATTCTGATTGAACAGGGGGCGGAGAGAGTGACGCACTATGTAGCTCCAACTAAATAGTAAGTTAAGCACTCAGTGAAATTGAGCACCTTCTGCACCACATGGACTCTTTAAGCTGTCCACACTGGTTATGTTGGCATGGGGAATTACGCTACAGTACTTTTTGAGGTTTTAAAAAGAGAGGTGTGACGCTGTCTGTTCTTTGTGTTTTTCTTGCGTACGTTACAGTACCTAAAAGTTTACTCAAGTACGCCCCCCTGGTGTACCCACTTCGTGTTGGTAAGCTGTGCTTATTAATCGGCGGGTCTGCTCTTTGTGTTGCCGTTGCATACATGCATAAATGCCTCACGGTTTACTACAAGTTTCTTATAATCACCGCACAATCCTGCATCACACAGATGTCCATGTCTGCATCTAGGAAATTGATAGGTGTGACATGTTTTCATTCCTTAAGCAGAACAACAACAACCCTTTTCCATTTCCTTTTCAGTCAATTTCTTTGAAACGGCTAACACTCAGACGTCCTCCTTGCAGGTCATTTCCCTTGCAATCCTTGTGATCCTTGTAAACCTTCCGATATCTTTACATTAATTTGTGGAGGGATCTGTATGCTAGTTAACAGGATCCATATTTGTATATATGCCCGTTTCCAATGCTGTTACCAAATTCCAGAATTACCTTACAACCAACACTTGTGATCCTCATACCTTAATCTTTTCAACTTAATGCAGAGCACTTTAATGATTATTTGCTGTAATAGTTGCTGCTTTTCTATTCATTTAATATGTTGTTCCTTTATTTATATGCAGTACTTCTATGCATGATTTTGCATGATTATCTTTCGCTCTTAACTTTTTACCAGTCATACATGCCCACGGACTTCCGTAAGATCTTGTGCCCCTAAATTTTAAACCAGCCGTTTTTATAGTAAATGAGAACTGCTAAGAAAATGCAATCAAATAGCCGTATTAAGAATACACATCAGTTCACGATAGGAGCTGCTCAAGATGTTGCATCAATATGAAGAAACTAGCTGATCACGATAAAGAATCTGTCTAGCCAACGAGCATTAGTGTTCAACATCATCACTCACGTATAAGAAGTATTTTAGCATACATCCTTCGGCTCACACATTACGGCTAAGGCAAGGCAGGCAACCCAAGCACATTTGCCAAACCAGATAAGAAGTATTTTAGCATACATCCTTCGGCTCACACATTACGGCTAAGGCAAGGCAGGCAACCCAAGCACATTTGCCAAACCAGATAAGAAGTATTTTAGCATACATCCTTCGGCTCACACATTAC
>Ga0307947_1002313_pt1 | contig 15218 bp, 18 predicted proteins | sample OrgLakmetagen232_FD_201840 | JGI IMG/M metagenome (GOLD analysis project Ga0307947, IMG submission 201840) | Saline water microbial communities from Organic Lake, Antarctica - #232 | ecosystem: Environmental > Aquatic > Non-marine Saline and Alkaline > Saline | place: Antarctica: Organic Lake...
CTTCGTTTTCTCCTGGGTTGATCCAAATTGGGGTGCACGCTCGGGAGGTGGCATTTGCTGCTGTAGCGGGCGAGGTGGCTGCGAGTTTGACTGGGTGTTTGACTGAGGCGCACGGTTACGGGGGGGCTTCGTTTTTTTAACCTCATGTTAAAAAAACGGTGCGTCATTATGAAGTACAGAACAGGAACCCTGTACAAACAAAAGCATGCGGTATGGTTTAAACAGTCAATAAGCCTAACTTGCCCCCTCTGCCCTCAACTAGACAGTGCCCTGCATATCCTCCTGGATGCCAACACACGCGAACAAGAAATGTGCATGATCACTGAGAGACGCACACAACTTAGCATGCAGCATGATCTTCAATGCCATCAGCAACACAGGCTCGCTCCCTAGGATCCTACTTTGTCTGCATGGATATAGGTGGCAGCGAACGGGTGGCCATGCAAAACCTTTAAATTCCCAATACAGCTGAAACTAGGATTATACCAAAGCGGCTCTTTCCACCCCGCTTCTCAGACAAAAATAGGTCAACCTCCAGCTGTTCGGATACTGTACTGGTTGCTCCCATCTCCTCGAAAACTAAAAAGCAACAGACTAGCAATGAAGGAGGGTTAATTCTTAGGAGTGGCAGGGGGCAGCTGAGGGGGACTGGGAGCACCTCAGCAGCGCCGCCAGCCATTAACAGATCCACCTGCCCCTGACAGCACCGACCCGATGATCTCAGCATTCTCCAACATGGCATTATTCACCTCATCGAGATCAAGTACTGTGAGGACACTAGACCGCAGAACCAGCTGAGCGCCGCGCAGGAACAACACAAAGGCCTCTGCTCAATCCTTCAAGGAGCCTCCGTTACCCTCCTCCTCCACACCATTCTTTTGGGTGTGGGCGGCACCGTCTACAACAATCACACGCTGGAGTCTTTAAAGGAGATGGGTCTTGATTCTCAAAGAGTTAAGAAATTTGCTTCCAAGCTTCATGTTCATTATGTCAATTGCGCTGCCAAACTTGCCTATACCAGACGTGCCCTTTCCAGCATTATTATCGACTCTCATCAGGAGCGAGACGGTTTCAGGTCAAGCCTGCAACCCTCCTGGTCCCCATTGATCTTTTCCTTTGGTGGAGGAGTTTTACGGTATCCGGAACTCCTTTTTCTTAATTGCTGCGGGGAGTGATTTTCATTGCCTGCGTAATCTTTTTTTTTATTAAGGCTCTTCCCTGCTCTTCCCTTTAGCATTGTTTACACATGCTCACTGGATGGACATTTTCTTGAATTTGCTTCGAGTGGAGAGGGGCAACCTGAAAAATGCTCACAGATTAGTCCTGGCGTGCTGTGCTGTGCGAGCGCCTCGAATCAATCGCATGATACAAAAGGCGGCCAAATCCTTGAACAACAGCACTTACTTAATTAATGAGCAATTATCCAGTCTTGATTATATAATTTTAGAAGGGTAAAACTGCTTGCTGCTTGGTTCTATGATGGCTGCTCCGTCCTATTTCAGCATTGACGTTGAGTGTGTAGCAACTGGATATGGTGAGTTTGTGCAGCAGCTGTAAACAGCTTTGACAGTTTGTGTGCCAGGAATGACATGTTTGCATGCCAAGCGTAGCACACGTGCGCGCGCACGCACACACACACACACACACACACACACATACACACAAGCACACACATACGCATGCACACAAGCACACATACGTGCATGGCATGTGTGCTTGCACGCATGTGCACACCTACACGCACACACACTCTCATGCATGCATACATACACGCACACGCATACATGCATACACACACATACACGCACAGGCCACAACAGCAGGGACGTTGCTCAGATTGCCCTTGTCAACCAGTACGAACAGGTCATTCTAAACCTCTATATCAGGCCCCAAAAGCCGGTGGTGAGCCACCTCACTCCGTTGACAGGTCAGTCGGTATGCCTTCAGATACCCGTTTTCTTGTATACTTGGTACACAGACACTCCCCCTCCTTTGCCACTTGGCCCCATGTCTTCTGACTTACGAGGGAGATGCTTCAAGAGCATGGCATGCCTGACTGATGGTATATGAAGATGATGTTCTTCATCTATTTTTCATATTGACATGCCCCCTCCCACCTCATTGCCTACATGCCCCCAGGTCTAACAAAAGAGATGCTGCAAGAGCATGGCATGCCCCTGCAGGACGCCATTCAAACATTAAAGGCCAACCTGCCCCCAAACAGCATCCTAGTGGGGCAAAGCATCGGGCAAGACGTGCAGTGGCTTGGGCTTAGAGAGGGTATTGACTTTGCAGGCCTTCAAGGTATGGAGTCTCATGTTTCAAACTGGGTACACACGACTCAGTGTTTCGGGGGGGGGGGGGAGCAAGGATGCATGAACAAACACACACACACACACACACACACGCACACACACACACACACACACACACACACACACACACACACACACAACACACACAGGACTGGTCCTGGGGTTGGCAGTGAACCTGCATTGCAGTTTTTGCTGGACTGCATGTGCAACCAACATCATAAATATGCAAATTTGTCCCTCTTGCTGCCGTTGTTGTTATTGCAAACGGGGTAATACAAATACACATATTCGCTTTAACACACAAACACACACACGCACACACGCACACACATGCACCGTCAGAAACACACACACACACACACACATATACATACATCCACGCGCACAGACCTGGCTGGTATGTACCGTGTTTGGAACCCACAATACAACTCGTGGTCGGTGTTCAGCCAGGACCAGGTCGCCAAAGTGCTGCTGCATTGGTACGGGCTGTGACATTTATTTAGAGAGTTGCGATTGATCACAGTCGTTTTGGATGAGAGAATGGATAGAAGAGGTGCATGTGTGTGTGTTTGCTTGAACTTGCGTGTGTTTGTATGTGCAGGTGTGTGTGTTTTTATGTCTGAGAATGAGGAAGAGAAAGGTTGGGAAGGTGAGACAGATGAGTGCACACCCGTGCGTTTACACCATCTGTATATATTGTGTGTGTGCATGTGTTTCTGGAAACAACATGATGTGGCTGCCCACGAGGTGTAAGATGTTATGTTTATGTGTGACCTGTACTTGGGCTGATTACAGATCCAGAGTGAGGCGCTTAAAGAACATGCATGTGTTGTTCTGGGCACCATGGGAAGGGAGGCAAGCTGGCTGATGGAAGCCTGGTGCACAAGGCATGAGAAATTGAGGCACACATGACTTACTATTTGCCACTTATCACCCATGGAAGAGAAATGCAGATGTGGTTGGTTTCCTGGGCAGGCTTGCATGCACTCTCCTGATGTGGTGATGCGGTAAATTCACACTGTGGTGGGTGGTGGTGCAGGCACACAATTGCTGACACCCTTCAGGACTGCTACCAATTGCTTCAGAGCTTGTTATGTCGTCATGCCAAACAACTGCACTTCGTGATTCTTGATCACAGGGGCAGCGATCCAGCTGGACACAATGCTATGATGGACGCAATCAAGTCCATCCGCTTATTCAATCATTACCATCAATTGCGGGTAGGTCAAGCAGCCATGCAACTTTTGTTTCATTCACATCACTCTCTCGCAATTGTGTTGGCGCAAAGAAAGGAACGACAAAGTAAGATTTTGTTAAAGAGAGCTGTTTCTGAGATCAGTGTGTCATAACATCTCGATTTCTCCTCAATGGCCTTTTTGTTCAAGTAACACACACCTCCTGTGGAGTTAACATTGTTTTGCAATAAGTATAACAGACATTGACGTCTGTGCTGTATAAGGTTGATGTACCTATGCTACTTCATTTGCTCAGCCTGGAGCCAAGCATTTGTAAGAGACACATATCGAGCAACTTTATTTTCTTTATCGGTGCCTCTTGTTGCTATTAGTTACTTCCTTCCAACTAGCCAAGTCAAAGGGAGGAGGGGAGGCATGGCAGGCCCTCTGCACGTTGCAGAATCTACTGAGCTCATGTTCACACAAATACATATGTCCACCACATGCGCGCACACACACACAGACACACAGACACACACACGCAAACGCACCCACGGGGACACGTGCACACATAAACACGCACTCACACATACACCAACATACCCTTGGTAGCATGCCCCTACCTGCAACTCATGTCCTCTTATCACAACTGCGCCTGTGACTCCAATCTGCCTTGCCCCACACAGAGTCAAGGAGAGGGGGTGTGGCAGCAAGCCCAGCAAGCCCTGCTCACTGCTGAGCCCTCGCAGTCCTTTGCGAAGAAGAACCCCACCTTTGAAGGTGTGTGCATGGGCAACCGGAGGCAGTGCAGCTGTGGCGAGCCCTTCTTTTCTTGAACGGGAAAAGTTTGGTGACAGCGTGGCAAGACAGAGAAGCTTGTGTCGCCTGGGAGGGCCTTTAAATTCAAGCTTGTGGTTCGATCAAATATTAAATTAAAGAGGGCCAGGCCACGCTCACAAAAGCACGCATGCACGAAAGACTGCTGTATGACTTCTTATGTGCTTGTGTGGCCCTAGAACGCTGCAGTTCAGGTGGCTGTGCTCCTCAAAGCCTTCTCCTCGGCTATCTGACTCTATTTTTCCAGGGATGATTGGATGTAGTGACGGGGATTAGTGCAAAGAATTAGGCTGTGGCGTTGACGATGTGTCCGGTATTAAACAAAGGGAGGCTTTGCTTTGCGCTATTTTTAAGGCGAGCACCCACACAAGAAACGAGCCTTGCCACTTTAGGTACAGTTGTTGTCCTCAGAGCTATTACGTGCTGCTTGTGTGTTGTCGAAGCTAAAGCGCTGGTCATTCCTTGGCAGCATCTTGGAGATCTAGGGATGTGATAGTTTCAAAGCAGACGTAATGCTGCTGCTGTTAGAGCTTAGGGCGCACTATGCTTGCAGGTTTTAAACTTGTGTGATTGATGTATGAGAGGCTGTTTTAAATAAACATGGGGACATGCAGTGCTGAGCCTGGTTTTGCTCGCGTATTTGATAGCATTTTATTGAATTCCAACGGTTTTGGATTTGGTCTTGTTGCTTGACCAAATGCTCCGCTTATGCTTATGGCACACCTCGTTTTCCGATTTTGCTGTGTTTGCCTTACGAGGATGTTGTATCGTCTAAAAGAATAGTGAGCCCTTGTACTGACTTTTGCGCTACTTTCTAGCAGTAGCAACGAAACTAACTTGTTTTAGCCCTTAATTTCTGTGTATTATTGTATACCTTAATACTTTCGTTGTTAAACTTTATCATAAAGAAGTATCACCGGTCACATACACACTCACACACACACGGTCTTGCATAATGCGCAACCATATATACCAAGGTGAGGTAGATGCGTCATTTGGCTATAGCACCATTGAAGGCTACAGGGATTATTCTACAGTTTGTCCCAGGGATTGATAAATGTTGCATCAAGGTTTTCACCCAGCACAGCCACCCAGCGCCACGCATTCAAAGCGACCACCACCCTGACGTTTTAAAGGCGTGCACCCTTAACTATAAAACCTCCTTTCCGGTGCATTGCGGCGACCAAGTAGTTTTAAAGGACCAGAAAAAAGGAAAATGACACAGGCTGTGTTGAAAATAACGCCCCATATTAATTTAGGAAAAGGACACCTTGTTGCTTCATAATATACAGGATAAAATAGGACATAGTCATATCATCATGATGCAAATTGCATTGAATCTGCTTCATGATTCCAGATAAATTGACGTCGGGTATGGTACAATACAAACATATTTGTGTGATGTCATCCCTCCCCACATCTTCTTAAGGACGTCATCGCCCCTCTTCAAGGGTGCCCTCCCAAATCGGCGCCTCTTTATCTTTAAGGCACCACCCGACCCCTTGAGAGATCCTCTGTAAACAGACGCTCCATCGTCCTTCATTCAAATTGATGGCACTGTTGGCGCCCCTTATAGAATCACCCACGCCCCCTCTGTGGTCACAGAGCTTGTTTCACTGGCAGTGCCGTGGATGTGTGAACGCACAAAGCGCTGCAGCTCCTTGGGTGACAGGCTCCCGGACGACGAAGAAGCCAGAGCCATTAACACGTCACAGCACGTGATTGCATCGTGGCCATTGGGCTCTTGCACCTGAGGGAGCAAGTACGCGTGTCAGAAAGAAAGTGTTTCGTGTTTTTCATAGAGTGGGGTCATTCAGCTCGGCGCAGGGAGGTAAGGCGTGTGTTATGCCAACGAGGTCAGACGTATGCAGTCTAGTCGACAATCTCGTCTGGCTGCTGGCACAAGCATTCCAGACCACCCCACATTAAGAACAAGTGCACTTGCCAGTCACCAGCTGCTGGGGACAGGGTTTGCCAGGACCCTGCATGCTGTTATTGATTGAACACATTATTGTATGCACACATGAATACATTAATGTGTATAGCCATAGAACGTTGCATACAAATACATTCATACGTTTATACGATCATTCACATACATGCACATACTAACACACACATGTGTAAGCGTACGAAGACATGTACATGTATAGAACACATGCCCTTCTAAGGTCTGCCTGCTGCGAGCTTTTGTCACTTCACACACCGCCAGTATGCTTAAGCTCCAGCCAACCCAACTTTCACCCAAGGCAGCACCTACGGTGTTTTTTAGTTCTAATTTCGTTATAACTACAATTGAAGTAAAGTATACAAAAGATCCGGCTGACCCGATGTTTACCTGGGGCGGCACCTGCGGTGCTGCTGGCAATGCTGATGACGATGACGATGGCTGTTGGTTGTGTGCCTGTCTTGCCGACCTTTGAAATATTGTGATCACCACCTCGTCCTTGTTGCTGCAGCTGCCGTCCTCGCCCTCATTCCCCTCCCCCTCTGGCTGCTTCTGCTCGCTGCCTCCGTTTTCCGCCACGCCCTCCTGCCCCCCTCCCTTTGGCTGCTGTATTTTGCTGCTGCTGGACAGGCCATGGAACTCTGCCAAGCCATGCACCAGGAGGCGACCTGTGGTGAACATGTTCAAGTGATGTCCAAGTGCACAGTGCATCCTGTGGTGAAGATGTCCAAGTGATGTTCAAGTGATGTTCAAGTGATGTCCAAGTGATGTCCACCTGCGGTGAACATGTTCTAGTGATGTCCAAGTGCACAGTGCAGCGAACATCACAAGTGCGCAAGTGTCATCACATCATACATCATATATAGGGTTGGCCAGAACTGCATATATATACACCGTACATGACCGTAATTTTGGTGATTTCCCTGCCAAAATTACCGTGTATACACCGTATATATATGGTTTTGGCCAACCCTAATCATATATCATATACTGTACTTGGTACTCAGGCAGGTGCACACAAGCAATATTTCAAGACAGCAAGCTTCAGTACAGGATGCCGGCAAACACATGAATAAATATTGATCTGCTGACATGCACACAACCAACACAACTCCATAAATATGCACACACAAAACACACATACAGACACACATGCGCACATGTACACACACCACACACACTTTCTTTTTCTCTTGCGCTCTTACCCCAAGCATCAAGCCCTGGCATTGAGAGTGGGCTGACCAGGAATTCAGGTGGCTGCTGTTGCTGCTGTGGAGCTCCACGGCCTGCCGCGCTGTTGGCAATGGCGCAGACGTCCAATTGGTCCAACAGCTGCAGGGTTGCAAGATATAGAGGAAAGCATCTGATTCCTCGCCTATTGTTGCAAAATATAGGAAAGCATCTTATGGCGCTGTTGGCAATGGCGCAGACGTCCAAGTGGTCCAACAGCTGCAGGGTTGCACGACATAGAAAAAAGCATCTGATTCCTTGCCAGTTGTTGCAAGATATAGGAAATCATCTTATGGCGCTGTTGGCAATGGCACAAACGTCCAAGCGCTCCAACAGCTGCAGGGCTGCAAGATAGAGTAAAACAAGCATTGTGATTCCTTGCCTATTTGAATCAAGCCATTATTGCGACCTTCCAGAATAAATGGTGCCACAGCCATGTACATGTGTGGCACTGAAGAGAGAGGAGGGTATTTTGGCACGCATGTAGGGTGGGATGCTCTGCTTCAGACAGGCAACATGCCGTTGCGTTTTTATAAGTGCTAGTGGTCAAAGCAACATTAAAAAGAGGCAGCTTAAAAGGAAAAACTGCGCAGGCAGTGAAAACCACTCCCAACATCTAATTAGAAAGGAACCTACAAAATAGGAAGGGGCTGGAGCACTACGTAGATTCCCATGCTCAAGCAGAGCAAGGGGGTTGCAGGGGACGCTGTAATGAGAGGGGTAACCATAAGAGTTGGGTTGGCCAGAACCATATATACAGTTTATATACGGTATTTTCGGCAGGGAAATCACCAAATAAACGGTCATATATGGTGTATATATACGGTTCTGGCCAACCCTAGATAAGAGCGAGTAAGAGGGGAGCGTACCTGGTGTGCATGCAACACACACAACACAACACGCACATGCGTACCTGGTGTGCATGCACACACAACACACAACACAACACACACATGGTGGATGGCTAAGTTTTAAGAAGGCAAAAGGACTCAGCAATAGGTTTGCCAATCCAATTACGTCAACCTAAGAGTGATCCTACCGCCGCAGGCTAAGGAATGCTCGTCACCTGACTTTCCAGGCCCAGCACGGTGTGCACGTTGGCCTTGCGCAGTGCTGCACGCGGTTTGCGGCTCACACTTCCCCAGCACTTCAGGGCTCTGCAGCAGGTGAGAACAGGGAGGAGTCCAGTTCAGTTAACCTCTTGCTAGTGTGCAAGTGACACTGACACGTGCATTCATAGCCACATGCGCACAAGAACAATGCACAAATATGTACGCACATGGGCACAAGCACAAGCACACAGACACGCGCGCACATACATGCACACATGCACATGAAAACAGGCACTCCTGAGATGCAGGGCCTCACAGCAGCAACTGCACCCACTATTTCCCTTTGTTGTACAAACCGCTACAGAGGGTGTGTTCCTTTGTAGCTTCTTTCTCTGAATGCAATAGAGAGTGCACCTTGCTGGCCCCTTTTGATAACCGTAGCAAAGACAATGCTTACGGCCTCAAGAAATCTCTGACTGCATAACAAAAGATCACACCTTGCTGCATCTTCCCTTTGCTGGCTGCCGGTGGTGCAAGGAGGGGGGGGCCCTCTGGCAGCGGCGGCCTGCTCCCTGTTGTGCTGCTCCCAGCGCTGCAGAAATCGTATGTGTGTATGTGCATGTGTGTGCACGTGTGTGTTGTGTGTTGGAGAAGAAGTAAGAAATACGGAATACAGTACTGCGACTATGCACTTGGAAAGAAATGAGTACGGCTTTGATGTCTCTGCTTGCAGCGCTAAATTACAGCGCTAAAATGCAGAGAGAATTTAGAGATTTCAGGGTTAAAAGCGTCACTGATTGCTACCTGGTGTTCTGAAATTCATGCACCACTTTAAGCACTTAGACCAGGCGGGCTCCTTGTGGGCTGAAAGTGAGAGGCAACAGAGGCTAATGCTACAGCTGCCAGCCAGATTCGGAGAGAGACCGGCGATCCCCCCTTCTACCTATTTAGACTCGTTGAGAAGAAGAAGGGCTGGTAGAAACTGTTTGGGCACTGTGTACAACCGTAGGTTATTTGGGGGCATATTTCCCTGGAAAAACAAATCACGCAGGCTGTGAAGACCACTCCCCACATTATTTAAGGAGATTCTCTTACAATACGATCGTACATACACCATACATATGTGATAAGGATCTGGTCAGCCCTACTATACATACATGATACGGATCTGGTCAGCCCTACCATACCCCCCCCCCCAAGCCCTATCTGGTCAGCCCTACTCTTATGGTGCTCTGATCTGAGGCTGCTGGAGGGACACAAACTATGACAAGTACAACAATACATGCTGCAGCATTGCAAAATGACTCTTGCGGAAACATTGCTAATGACATGTGACCTGGGAGTGGCTTTCTTTTTCAGATGATCATGGCCTGTATCAAATGATCTTTTTTTTCCAAGTGATCTTTCTTTTTCAAGTGATCTTTCTTTTTCAAACATCAAGTGATGATCATGGCCTGTATCACTTGCTTTTTTATTCTATGACTTGCGGCATACGCATCACCCTCCACTATCTTACACACACAACACACTTCCCAGTGAGGGCCAAGGACATGTTCGCGTCCTGTCATTTACTTTTCCTGTTACGGATAATGTTACTTGTGCGGGCACCTACGTAACCCCCTCCCTTAATCATGCTGGCTGTGTCATTACTACCAGCGGAATCTTTTCTTTTCTTTCCTTTCTGTTACGGATTTCAGGTTTCACATCAAGCAGGCTAATATCTTACTGGCGATTCAAATTCAATGAACGATCAAAAGCCTTGACTGCCCTTCCTTCCCTCACTTGCAACCTTGTACCTGTTTTACCTCAAGCACACTGACCCTTCCACATGCTGCTAGTAGGGTTGGCCAGAGCCGTATATGTACACCGTATATGACCGTATGTATGGCAATTTCCCAAAAATACCGTATATACACCGTATATACGTATGTATGTATGTATGGTTGTGGCCAACCCTAGCTGCTGGCAATTCAAAAGGAACAGGAGCACCAAGAGCCTTCCCTGTCGCTCTCTTCCACACTCGCAGCCGTGTAGCATGTCTTACCTCAAGCACACGTGCTTGGCGGTCGTAGTCCACGTTGCGGAAGCCATCCCAGATCTCGGCATGCTGAGGACGTGCTATGATTTCAAAGGCTGTGGGCGCACGGTACCCTGCAGACATGAGCATAAAAAACAAAACACACCTAAAATGTGTGGGTGAGCCAAACGGTAATTAGCACTGCTTTAGGCGAATGGGGGCAAACCACAATTTCAAAAGCTGCGGTGCACGGTACCGTGCAAGTGGTGGTTATGACGAGCGCAACCAAGAACGAGTTGACTAGATGAGTTACGAGTTGTCTTTGGGCACACTATGCCAGGGCCTCACTGCATGTGATGAAGGGAAGGAAAACAAAAGTTCCTGCTCAATCTGCTGGCAACAGCAATCAGCACACGCAAAATCAAAGCACGCACAGGATGCGCTTCAGAGTAAGCTTGAGGCAAGGATTTTTGTAAAACGGCTAAACACAGTAATGTACAAGGATTACAACATATGGCAGTTAAGATACATTCAATACAATCATATCCAAACTCATAATGACACCAGGAAATACCGTACAGAGAATTAATCATCCCGCACCCCAGAAAGAAGTATTTAGTTCTGCAATTCCGCACCCAATCCGCACCCCTTTCAATAAATATTATTACCCTATCCGCACAAATCCGCAGGGCCAAACAACCCCTGATGTGCCCCAGACCTTACCATTGCTTCATTACATGCATAAAAGTTAACTTTTGCAATAGTTATGGACCACAGGGTGGGCTGTTACCGCCCTCTGCATGCAAACATGAGCCTGGCAGGTTAATACTACCCAAGCAAGAGTTGTCAAACTGCTCAAAAAAGTGACTGCACCCTAGTTGCTTGTCAAAGCTCATTCCAAGTTCTCGTTCCAACTCTGTGTTTGCGCGCAACTGGCACAACTTGTGCTCGCATCTCAATCATCTAACAATCTAGTCCATGCCCTCTCCCTCCTCATCCCCACTGCCCTGCCTCCCCCTCGCTCTCTTCCTCGCTGCCCTCCCCATCTTCCTTGCTCACACTGCTCTCCCCCTCATCCTCGCTGTCATCCTCTAAAAAAAACTAATTAAATCGCTCAAAAATAATTGATTTTCACTAATCCGGACACAATAACATTTATCCAAATTCCTGTCCGCAGTTAGCCGCACCTCTCAAAAACATTATATTTGCGGCATGATATATTCTCTGTACGGTACACACGGTCCTGACCGTCCCTAAATCAACTAACACTTTCGTAATATGCTGAAATCACGAGATGTGTCATAATATGAAGGCGCATTCATCGCCCAGTCAGCGCCCACTTGCACTGAATCCTACAAGTGTTCCCGATTGATAAGGCATGCTCAGCCTTCTGTGCCGGACATGCAGGACCCAAAAAGGAGCCAAAATCAAGGGCTGCAATGAAAAGGCACTTCTGTATACTTATTGGGTGGTCTGGCGGGTGAGACGAGTAGCAGAGGAAGTGAGGTGCTGCTTCCTGCACTTTGTCATTATCAATATTATTAATAATTATCATTCACTATCATTATCATTATCATTAATCATGCACCTTCTGCACAAAGCCCCCCAAAAGGGGGCCTTTAACCCCCAATATGATTTGCCATCGGTCAAAGGTATTCAACCCATGGCAGCGCGCACACCCAGCGCACTGTAGGGTTGTTATAAACGAGGGTTCCGCTGCACGACTGTCCTATTCACCACCACCCTCTCACTCTCGTAGAGGACACTCACCAAAAGGCACAGGGTTGAAGTGGCTCTGCATTTCTTCAGCAGACATGGGGCCTGCAGTGGTGCACACACAAAAGTAAAGTTGTAGCTACGTAGAGGCACAGGGTTGAAGTGGCTCTGCATTTCTTCAGCAGGCATGGGGCCTGCAGTGGGGCACACACAAAAGTAAAGTTGTAGCAACGTAGGTGGTCTGAGACAATGACGGGACTGCTTGGACCACGAGGAATGCGTGCATCTCACAGCGCAAGAACCGCACCAGCACCCCACATTGCTGGTACCACATAGGCCTGCATACGTGCACGTGCAGGACTGCTTGGATTACATGGAATGCATCTCACAGCGCAGGAATCACACCAACACGTGACATGCTGGTGCTACATCTGATGTCAGCACGAGTCACACTTTTCAAATTGCAGTGTGAGCAAGGGCACGACTAAATGACTATATAACAAGCCACTAAATGACTACATAACAAGCCACTTACACTCATGCTACTACTATTTGTGTTTCTGTCACAACTTTGACAAAGTCTTGGCTAATTAGACAGCCACAAGAATCCAGCTAATGAGGCAATGACAAGGCTCCGTCTGACCAGACAGAGACATACATTTTACCTGCAAGCTCACGTAGGACCCGCTCGTTGTTCCAGCGCCTGCAAAGTGTGACAGAAGAGGATAAGAAAGTTGCACGAGCTGCCTGTTTGGATTAGATCCAAGCAGACTAAGTGCAGGGACCAAATCGATCCAGTATCCCCTGGACTGGATCCCTGGATCCTGTACTATGATCCAAACGGAACAAGTGCAGGGAATTAAACGCAGGAGTCGGAAAGGCTCAGTGCCTGTGAGGGCTCAATGGTGCAGATGTATGCACGTGTGCGTGCGTGTATGTATGCATGTGTGTAATTTGTGTGTGTGACCACAAAACCTGTCACAAAGATAGAGAAAGGGGGGCGCCAGAAGAGGAGAACAAGACTAGAGTACAGATAATTGCTATGATGAACTTGAAAAGAAAGATGCGAGTGAAAGAGAATTGAACCGCTTAATAAGAATTTAATCAATGTCCATGGACATTTGCAAAAGTATGCACTACTTAAGTTGCACACATGTAAGGAAGTCCAAAGCATGTACACCATATACGAGCGTGTAACATAAGATTTCCTCCTGAAAGCTACCCTGTATAAACTGCATGCCTTCATTGCCATCTTTTGACGTGCAAGCATGCAAAAGCTCACGATACCTACATAATGCATCACGCACACACACACACACACACACACACACAAACACACACACACAAACACACAAACACACACACACATCAAAAACATATACACACCTCCGCCGCCGAGCTCCAACTGCTGCCAACACATTCAGTTCAGCAATCTCGGCTGCATCTGCACAAGAGGACAGGCATTTACAGCATAGCTAAGGATTAGAGAGTCACACACAAAAGTATTAAAATAGGGCAAGCCAGGTGGGGTCGCATTTGAAGTATACAAAACCTGTTGTGCAGCCATTGCTTGTGCAGATGTGTGTTTTGTGTGCGTGTGTGTGTTTTGTGTGTGTGTGTGTGTTTTGTGTGTATGCGTGTGTGTGTGTGTGTGTGTGTGTGTTTCGTGTGAGTATGTGTGTGTGTGCGTGCCTGCGTGTGTGTGTATGTATGCTCGTGTACGCGTGTGCATGTGTATGCGTGCATGCGCGTGCATTATTACAAGTGTGTGTCTGTTCTCAGTATCCCTGCGCCTTAATTCAGTGTGTATATACGTGAACACGTACGCACCTGGGGCAGCCTCGCCCTGAGACATGAGACGAAGGCGCTCATGCATGATCTGTGCCAGCAGCAAATCCTTTCCACGTTTGGTGCTAGTCTTGGCCTTGCCAGTGGGCTGCTGCTCCTGCACACCTTGCATGCGCCCGCCATCAGGCATGATGTAGGGGGCATGGCTGATTGGGGCCATTGTTGCGCTGCAACGAAAGGAAAGTGAATAATTAGATGGGTGGAGGAGAAGTGTTTTGTGTTTTATGTGTGTGTTTTTACGTGCGCCTCAATGCGTGCCTTCTTGTGATGTGTTCTTGTGCGTGTGTGTGAGTGTGCATATTTGTGTGTGCTTGTGTTCGTGTGTGTATACTTGTGTATACGTGTGCGTGTGTGGCCGAACGCTGCGTGCATTGATAAGTGTATGTATGTATGTATGTATGTGCGCGCACATTCTGACGGTCGTGCCAGTTCAAGGTGTTGTTTAGTGGGTTATTATGTGTGAAAATATGTGTGTGCTGTGCGTGCTCGTGTATGCTTGTTTTGTGTACTTGTGAATTTGTATATGCGCGCGCTTGAGTGTGTATATGTGTGAGTTTATGTGTGTATGTGCGTGTCCGTGTGTGTGTATGTGAGTGCTTGTGTGCACGTGCGCGTGCGTGCGTGTCCGTGTGTGTGTTTTTGTGAGTGTATGTGTGCATTGTGTATGTGTGTATGTGTGTGCGTGTGTACTCGTCTGCGCATTGTGTGTTTGTGCGTGAGTGAGTGTGTGTGTGTGTGTGTGCGTGTGTGTGTGCGTGTGTGTGTGTGTGTGTGTGTGTGTGTTTGTGTGTGTGCGCGCGTGTTATGACCATCATTTGCAGACTTTCTTACCTGTTTGGGAAATTAATATAAAACTATCATAATAATTGTGGTTTGTTCCATAGGCACACAATCGCATAATGCAATGTCTTTGAAATCACCCCTTGCATGTAGCAGTACAGCGAGTTGCAAACCTGGTGGCATTTTTTCTGGTGGGTTTAATGTGTGTGTGTGTGTGTGTGTGTGTGTGTGTGTGTGTGTGTGTGTGTGTGTGTGTGTGTGTGCATGCGTGCGTGCGTGTGTGCTTGTGTGTGTGTGTGT
>Ga0307947_1002314_pt1 | contig 15217 bp, 18 predicted proteins | sample OrgLakmetagen232_FD_201840 | JGI IMG/M metagenome (GOLD analysis project Ga0307947, IMG submission 201840) | Saline water microbial communities from Organic Lake, Antarctica - #232 | ecosystem: Environmental > Aquatic > Non-marine Saline and Alkaline > Saline | place: Antarctica: Organic Lake...
TGGAGAGAGGCACATGGTCAAGATCCTTGCTCCAGTTTAAAAAAGTCTGTGGCTTATCACAACTGGTTTGCTCTGCCTGAGAGACCGGTTTCTGATGCTCGTGCACCATTTGTCTTGCCGGAGTATTCGAAGATGGCTCTGAGCAAAAGTGTCATGAGGAACGTAGCTCGGTTCAGGATTCGAGGTCATGGGTTGAAGTGTGAAGCTGGTTTATATGGCAGGAGTCCGGACAGGAGTGCACGTGTTTGCAATTTGTGTGAAAACGGGGATTATATTCAAGATGGGAAGCACGTCATTTTTTCATGTATCGGTACCGAATTTACGGCACCAGTTCATCCACTTATTTGATAATATTTCTGAAGGTGATATCAAAGGTTTTGTTTTTCAACATAACTCAGAAGTTTACAAATTTATTAGTGCAGCTGTCGATCTTTTTGATTAATTTATTTGTTGGGACCTATAGGTTGAGCAGCCATGCCAGGCTGGAGGCCTTTGTAATCCAAACTAAACTTTGTTGTCAAAGCAGGTTATGTGAAAGGCGTTGGTGCTGTTTTATATCCAGTTTGGGAGCAGCAGGAAGGTAGCGGTTGCCTCTTGCTTATTCAAGGCGGATGCGGTTGCATGTTGCACTACTTGGAGCATGTGTTTTTCAGCATGTGTTTATCGTCGGGGGTAGCTGCCCTGAAAGCCTAGTGGCCCGTGGTCAGGCCAGACTCTCCGGGGTCGCGGGTTCAATATTAGAAACGCGTTATTTTTTTCATGGGCACCGACTATTTACGGCACCAATTTTGATTTACAAGGAAAAAGGACCGGAGACAGGCGTGGCCTCATACAGGCCCATCGGTCTTGCAAATACACTGTACAAACTGTGGACACGCCTAATAGCAAACACACTGTACGAACATGCAGAGGTTAACTCCCTTCTCAGCAACATGCAAGCTGGCTTCCGTAAAAAACACGACACAATTCAACAACTCCAAAATGTCCTAATGTCTCTGGAAGATGCCAAGTTTTATAAGCAAGACGTCTATGCCCTCATTGTAAACTTAACCTTTGCGTTTAATACCACAGACCATGACAAGCTGCTCATAATAATGTTTGATCTGGGATTTCCCACAGACGCCATAGATGTCGTAAAAAACCTGTACTACCAAGCCCACACTAGAATCAGGCTGCCCTCGGGCTGCACGGGAGACATCCCAGTTGAAAGAGGAACCATTAAAGGAGACTCACTCTCTCCATTCCTGTTCCTAAACTACATGGAGCCGCTGCTTCGTTGGCTCCATGCAGGCAACAGAGGATACATGCACGGCCATGCTGATACCAGCACACCCAACAACAAGAAAGCCAAAAACTGCACTAGCAGCGGGGCTTTTGCGGACGACCTTATATGCCTCTCTGGCTCCTACCCAAACCTCCGGCTCCAAGCCATGAAACTTACACAATATGCAGATTGGGCTCACCTCATAATTTCAGGCAAAAAGACGAAGGCGATGAAAACAAATTTCTGCGTGGCAACACGTTAGTGGCAGACTTTGCACACCACCAGCTGGCCAACAAAGTCTTAGTACAAGGCCAAGCAGCACAGTTCCTCAAGCCTGACAATCCTTTCCTATACCTTGGGGTACACATCACAATGGACCTCAACCGCACACACCAACTGACACACATGACTACAAAGCTTTAATGGAATTCCTTAGACCTAGAACGACTAAAGAATCCTTTTGCTAGCCCTAAACAAACAATGAACATCATTTGCACAGCAATCGTGCCAAGCATGCACAGCTTACTCTTTTCCAGTTGCCCCTTGCTCCCTAAGCGTCTTAAATCAATGGGACACACGAATTCTGGCAGCCATAAAAAGCAAGTATAAGCTCTGGATGTGCACTTCAACTGCACAGCTCCGAAAAGGTAAACTGCACTACGGCTTGGGATGCTCTTCCTTGAGAATTGAATACCACTACAGAAACGCCCTTGCTTGCACTTATCACTAGCCTAATAATGAAACTCAGCATCTGAAAACTGCGGCACAAGGCCACTTGGGACCTCGTGTCAAACACCAAGCAAGATACCTTCAAAATCAGTTACAATATACGTTAAGAGCACGGCAGTACGTTAGCATCCATAATATATAGCAATCTGCGTCTCACACTCCAAGGACAACCCATTCTCACAGAAAGTTTCGACAGTATTACAAAAGCACTCTGGGCACTGGGCACCCAACCTGCCTACTCTGGAAACCCTAATTCACCACATTGCATTCTCTCTTATGGACTCCGGGATCTCCAGCCTTCCAAGGCTACTTAGCCTAGGCGGCACACACATACTAGATGGAACAACCTCAAATTCAAGTTTGGCAGCAAAATAAAAACAGGACAAATTCAATGAACAGGCTTGCCTCTCTGTTGAACTCAGAGAATATAAACCCCCAGCTCATCAGTGACTTACATAAAAACAAGGACACGACACCTAGCAAAGAAGAAAGGGCTAGGAGAATCAATGCTACTGCTCCAGATGCAATTAAGGCTTACACTCCCATAGGATGGGCCTGGTCAGATGTACAGGTTTCGCAACACCAACAGATTCAAACTTCTGCTCGGCAAACAGTCTCCACAAGGAGAACAAGACACACAAGTCAGAGGCAGACAGAAAGTATGGACATAGATCCAGACTGCTCCAACACGCAACCCAATAATCCTTCCCGCCAAACGCGAACCAACAACAACCCACCTTCATCACAACCTAAAAAAAGGCAGAAAAGGAATCCCATCCACTTCATGGAACTCACTAAAAGTCCCGCTGCTTCACTACCTAATTCTCCAGAGCCTCTGCAACCAGGTGATAATGTAACAACCAAATTGTGGCATTATAAACATAGCACCGCAGCTCTTTTTGGCAATGTCAAGGCCTGCAACACAATATTCAAGTATGCCTTACAGGAGGTGTTGGACTGGCAGCAAATAAGCAAACCTAAACGTAACACCAACACAACTTCACAGACGCAATACAAAATCCAATTACAACCTGTCACTATTGAAAAATGGGCGTTACCCTTATTCCAAAGCACGGGGCTAAAAGCAGCAAAAACAGAGCCCTTCTCAAGAAGCCAAAAGGTAGACGATTGCTGCCAAATTTGCTGGAGCCCGGTCAGCCGAGAGCATCCAAAACGAGAAAAAAACTATGATGATATGCCACAATGTGATATGTGCCAACGCACCTACCATTGGAAATGTCTGACCGACCTGAATGTTTGCTCACACACTGCAAGGCAAGCCGCAGAAAATAGTGAAGACTGGCACTGCCCAGCCTGTAATGACCTAACCCAAGCGGAAAAGGACACCAGAAAATCCTATGCAGAAGAAAAAGAAATGATTAAAGTGATCTGGCAAACCACATGGGAAGCGACTAAACTGATCTTAGCCAACCCTGACTTCAAAACCTATGTAGATAGCTATGAAAATGCTGATACTAGCACTCAGCTAAATGCCCATCAGAAGACCAAAAAATTGACAATCTGACAAAGCAAGGCTATGATGGTTGTACCCAGCACTTTGAGAATATGTGGGACTCGTCACAGGGCCAAAACATCAGAGACAAGGCAATCTTTATATCAGACACTGTCAATCCCCAAGCAGACATTCAACCCACCCGGAAATGTAAGATCTGGGTGCGGGATGTGGACCTCCTCAAGCCAGGATTTAAATAAAGACTCAGAGGGTGAACCCAAAATCCCTGAACACATAACCTGTCAAGCTGCCTGTGCGTATGATATCTACGGCAAGTGCACAGGCATGCTATCCCTAGAACGTCCCAACATCTTGCTACATGCTTACAACCAATCTAAATGGATTGGCCTTCACAGTACTACACAACCACCTGTGCAAGACGCGGCAACTGAAATTGTAGGTCTGCTACAAAGGTATAAACTTCAAATGAGCTCACTAAACAACATTGGGAAAAAGGCAAGAGATTCCAATATGTATTGCACCCCGAGGCACATTATGACCTCCCTCCAAAAATGGGCACTAGTTACCAAGCAAACATTTGCTAGCCCCCTAGACTTTGACCCTAATTACCAAGTCTACTGGAGCGAAAATACCAGAGACACAGTATTTGGAGCAAGCACTAATGCTTTCGACACAAAATTTACAGGCTTCTGCTTTTGCCACCCGAATTATTGCGACTATCTCCTGCATTCACTTGTGGGACATGCACTTCAATCAACAAACTCAAGAAGCTACAGCAACATTCCTACTCCTCCCTGACTGGCTTGGTTGGAGTAAGAACGGGTACATGACTTGGATAAACGACTACCCTGAGCACGCATGCGTTCTAGCCAAGTTTTCTGCAGACAGCACGCACGCTCTTAAACCCTACAGAAGTTTGGTTAGATGCTCCACCCCAGCCTCAGCACAACAAGAGTAGTTGTCTGGAACAATTAAGGGAAACAAGCCCTGATTGAATCCAACCCAAACAGACAATTCCTGAAGCAACGTGGACTTTCAAGAATAGTGCCCACGTGCTTGGCACTGCTCGTGTGAAATGCAAGAACAAGCAGAGGAAGATATTTCAACTCCTACACCCAGATACTCCCATTGCTGCTAACATCAGCCAGTGGCAAACGCTTCATAACACAAACGTCAACCAGTACAAGAGCCCACAGATTCCCAAAGTACAACACTGAAAATAAATCACATACACTGATGGTAGTGCCATGCAAGATGCAATCAGCAAACAGCAAATTACAGGCCCTGGCATTTTCACCCCCACTACAGACACTGGCTATAGTGATACCGTCGTTATCAATCCTGGAAGCAGCGGCCCCACACTCACCATCAATAGAGCTGAACTTGCAGCTGTGCTAGTAGCGGTACAAAAAGGCCACACTGAAATTGCTACAGACAGTGCTTTATCCCTCTTTCAGATTAGAAAACAGCTATTGAACCCAATGGCTGTACTCCACCACTTGCACAGGGAACTGCTTAAGGACATTGTAACTTTAATCGATTCCTCACCTTCTACTGTCACTTTCTACAAGGTGAAATCTCACTCTGGCATTATTGGCAATGAGGGTGCAGACCACCTAGCACACAAAGCAGCAGTCAATCAAATTTCTGACGTTTCCCTCCCGCCAGCTACTGACCCCTTCTACAACCTGTTCTGGCTAAGCGTTCCAAACAAAGTTGGCCCCCATGCAGAGGAGCTACGAGTCTTGACTAACTTGCAAGACAAGTTAAAATATCACATGCACGCCCACCATTACCTTGGTGAATTTAACACAGCTACACTGCTTTACAAGCTCTAGCAATAATTGCATGATACGCCTCAGCATGCAGCACAGCCCGACTCTCACACACGGCAAGCTACTGCAAAGCCCCTTGCGCATGCCCATTTCAGAGCAAGTTTTGGTCCATGCCAAATGTGACTTCTAAGGAACAGGAACAAGTCCTTAAGTACAGGACGGATACGATACACACAGACAAATACACCAAAATAAAGGTTTAGCCATACGACAGGTCCTGCCGCCTGCCCTTTGCGGAGGATCAGACAGTGCTCCACACATACTTCTTAGGTGCAACAACCTTACTCTAAGGAGAATGCACATAATCCGACACCACCACGCAGTTAGCCTTTGTGGTGAAGAGATCAGTAAAGGCAAGCTGGGCTCAGCAATTGTTACAATGGATGCTTGTAACAGTGGAAAGTTATCTGACCTTCACATTGAACGCCCTGATGACATTGAAAGAAACATTCCTGACTGGGTTTTCCCAACACAACAAAACCTTCCAACTAGACATCAAAGCTGTCCAAACGGCGTATTAGTTTTGCCCATTGAGGGAAGAGGCAGGCATTTAGATTTCAAACAGATCCCCCCAAAGGACAGAGACATACATCTTGTAGAATTCAAATTCTGCTCAGACATAAACCCGCAACAGACATTAGAAAAAGCGCACAACCAGCATCAACCCCTTATCCAGCATCTACTAACAAGGAGCCTCCGAGGCATCTCTTGAAACAACCAAGTCACACTTCATGTTATACTTCTTGGAGTCGTGGACACAATCTACAATCAGTACACCATAACTCCTTTACTTAACTTAGGCGTCCCCACGCACAAAGTGCACCAACTAGGTACTAAACTGCACTGCCATGCAATAAAAAGCTTGAACAAGATTACAAAAACAAGACACAAAATACACCTTAATAACAAAAGTGATAATGGGGGATCTGTGTTGGGGTCACTGGTAGCAGCTGGCTTCAGGAGGGCTAGGCGCAGGTCGGAATGCATGGCTGACAACCCGCCGGATCCTCATTAGTCTCTGTTATTTCTCTTTTTCCTCGTTTCTGGTGGGGCTCTGGCTAGTGAGAGCACTAGTTGAGAGCCTTTCCTTAATGCACGCTGGTGACTTCCAGCATAGACTTTTACTTTTACTTCGTTACGGCACCAGTTCAACCATTTATTTGATAATATTTTTGAAGACCAAAGGTTTTATAATAAATTTCAAAATCATTAGTGCAGCTGTCGATCTTTTTGATTGATTATTGTTGGGACTTATAGGTTGAGCCTATAATTGAGCCTAACCTTACCTTATAGGTTGAGCAGCCATGCCAGACAGGAGGCCTTTGTAATCCAAATTAAACTTCCTGCGTGTTTGTTAGCACGCTGTTTCTGCCTCAATTTGCTTTCATGACCTGGCTCACTATACGGAGCACGAACCGTTTCAATGTGATAAATTGAGCAATGTCCAGGCTTGTAGATGGCAATCTTCCGTAGCAGCAATCTTATAAACAAATTACTCTGCAGCGGCACCTCTATTTAGTGAGAGTCACTCTCCAAATTAATAAATAGTAACTTAAAATTGACGTATGGGAGTTAAATAAATGATAAATAATTAAAACAATAATAAATGTGCACATAGAGATAAAAGCAAACATTTGAAATTTTCACAAGCTACTTGTTGGAAGTTAGGCCTCTTTTTTAACCATCACGTTTAATTAGCACTTGTTTATAACAACGTACCAGAATCCCGTCAAAACAGGATCAGGGTGGAAAACTTTGGACCACGGATCCGATCGCAGACCTCCTTTCTAGCTCAACACACACTGCTTCTGCAGTGGGCCTTTCTGCAGGGTCCCTTGCCATGCATTTTAAAGCCAAGTCTTGCAACCACCCAAAGCCCTCCGGTACGCTTGATTCTGGGAAGCTCAGCTGCTGGGCTTCATAACCCACGGCAATTGTGACCTGCAATAAAGGAAATTGTGATGAAAGAGCCAAGTCTGTTGGAATGTATGGCGCAGAAATTTCACAATTCCGGCCATGCAGACTATCAGTTCAAGGTGGTAGTCAGCAGACAAGGTAATATTAGCGCTTGCAATGATTAGGTGCAAACTTTGAAGCTGTGGTTCAAAGGCCCAGAAACTAAATAGCCTTGATGGCAATCACTTGCAATTATGGTGTGATTAAAAAAGGACAATGCACCTGTAGATGAGACAGTCCTCCCCAGGGCCTTAACCTTGTTAGCATCCTCCAGATCACCACTCCAAATGCGTACATGTCTGCGCTGTACCCCACTTTCTTTTCAGTGATGACCTCGGGAGCCATGTGATTTATCGAGCCATAAGTCCCTGACACAACATACTGCTGTGCGTCCTCCAGCTGCATCACAAACCCCATGTCGCTCCATTTTGCAATGAAGCCGTGGGAATAGGGTGAGATTTGGGCGCCATGATTGGATGCTGATCTGGAGCGGTCAAACTGCAGCAAAAAGATAAGTACCAGGGTGGATGGTGTGTGCAAGCATAGATACACAGGGTGTATGGATTTGCCAGCATTGCTCGCCTAGAGAGGCCCTAAATGGTGCGTTACAATGATAAAACCACTTTCGGAAACTTGCGCGGATGGAGCAAATTGTGTATGATAAAACACTGTGAAGAGACTGGGAGAAAACATGTTTTGAAAGACTGCAAGAAGTTGAGTGGTGCATTGCCTGAACAGGTGTAGGCACAGTAAAATGGCCATAATGATTTTGCACATTCAAACATGTATAATGTTTGGGCGCCAAGGAATACACGCCTGACGCTTCCCTGAATAAGATTGCAACATTGCACTAATTTCCTCAATTTGGTGACACAAACACATTTGAGAGCACCATTAAATCTGTGCCAGTCTTTGCCAATAATAGCATCCTAGGGATTGTTTCTGGAAATTATCCCCAAGCTCGGACATTCTAGCCAGCCGGGAAGGCTTTGACAGCAGTCACTTCAAGCCTCGTCCAGAGGCTGGCGCACCCTTGAGCATGTCTTTTCGTTCACGCTTCTGTAGAAGCGGGGTTAGATTTGGAACCATGTTCCCTAGGCAGACTATTTAAGCTAGTCTAGTCGTACCCATGTGACGTCTGATGTGCTGCAAAAAGGTGGGTCCGTGCTGTGACACCATACGTCTCATACATCGCATCTCCAACCAACTCACACAGTAGTTTTACAATATATTCTATGCTGCAACGCTGTGTAAACATAGGATTTGCTAGCAAGCCAAGCCATGTAATTCTACGCCTCACGTTATCCACAAGCACAGCACTAACACCATTTTCTTGTACGCGTTTTCTTGTACGTGCGCCCAAAAGCACACACACCTGGAGAAGCACATTCTCTGCTGTAAGGTCTCCATGTACCGCGCAGTTTTCATGCAGATAGGCCAGGCCACGTGCTAAGTCTAGTGCACACGCCATCACCACCGGCATGCAAAGCAAGGCAGAGGCCCGGCGCTCCACACAGAGCAGTCCTCGGTCAATGGCACTGGCCAGTGTGCCCATATCGCAGAAATCCAGGAGCTGCAGTTGCAATAGTTGTGTGTGCATGTTTTATGTGTTACCATAGATTCACATCACTTTGGAGATTAGTTATTATAGATTTTAAATAATTCTCGGGGCCCTCTCTGAACTGAATTCGAAGTGATAAATTATTTAAAGTGGTTTTGAAGGTAATTTTGAAAATGAGCTCCAAGCGTATCAGTGTGAACCCCCTGGCCCTCTTCTTGAAGCCTCAGTCTCCAGCTGAAAGGCTGGCTGCTCAGCACCGGGACCGCGAGAAGCTGCAGAGGGAGAGGCAGCTCAAGGGGCTGCAAGAGGAAGAGGCAAAGGCAAGGGGCGAGGCTGGGAAGAGGCCTGTGGGGCGCCCGCGCAGCTCCAAGAACAAGCTTCCATCTCTCACAGTCCCTTCAGGGGCAAGCATTAAGCTGATGTAAACCCCTCATCTCTCTTTCCCTGCTTCTGGGCACTGTGCAGCATCAGCACCAGCCACAGCTTCAGTCAGCCACAGCTTCAGCCTCTTCAACAAACAGCAGTTGCAGTGCACAGACAGCATTCACAGGGGGCTCTCAAACTCAAAAATTAATTCCCGACAGGGCCTTCCCAAAGTGCCTTCGAACTCAAATATTAATCCCCAGACTCCCACGAACTGAAATCGAAAATTTAAATTACCGAATGCAAGGTTTGAAAAACCCAATTAATAAGCCCCAGTGCGAGCAATGCGAGGGGAGCAACACAATGCGAGCCTATGCGAGGGCTTTCTGGCCCTATGAGCTGCACCTACATGCGTATGCACACGCGTGTGCGCGCGTACGTATGCGTGCGTGCGCATGTGTGCGTGCGTGCGCGTACGTGCGTGTTTGTGTGCATCTGCGTATGTGTGTGTGTGTGTGTCTGTGTGTGCGCGCGTACGTGTGTGTACGGTTGCGTACATACATGCGTGCATGGATACATGTGTACGTAAGTGTGTCTGTATACATATGTATACATGTCCCATACATGTGTGTGTGTGTTTGTGTGTGTGTGCATGCGGGTATGTGTGTGTGAGCGAACGTAAGTGTGCGTGCATGCGCTTACGTGGGTGTTTGTTTGTGTGCGTGCACGTATGTGTGTGCGTTGTGTACGTGCATGCGTGTGTATACGGTTGCGCACGTACGTGTGTGCGTGCATTGTGTACTTGTATGTGTGTGCACGCGTGTACGTGTGTGCATGCGCATACGTGTGCGCATGCACGTACGTGTGTGCATGCACGTAGGTGTCTGTGTATGTGTGTGCATGCGGGTACGTGTGCGTGCATGCGCTTGTGAAGGGAATTAAGGCGCCCTTCCTCTTGGTGTCCTTTCTCCCCAAGAGAGGGCCAGCCTCCCAAACTGTTTGTCCACCTTGGGGGCCTTGAGGGGCGGCTTGGGAGGATAAATTAATTAACCCCAATGCGAGCTTTGCGAGGCCCTTGTAACTTATTTATTAAATTGCTCCCGACACACTGCGAGGGGGTCAAAAAAGTTTGCGTAGCGCGGTGAAATAAGTACAGTACGGTAATTTTTTCAAGTGTGGTTCCGACGTGATCGTGAATCTACGGTAATAAGGAGTGGGGGCGATGTCACAGCTGGGAAGTGCGATTGCATTTGATACATGTGCAAACAGTCTAGCAGAAAGACTAAAGTACATGGTCACGTACGGCTTGTCCACATGTTTTTGCCCACTTTGTACATGTGAACAAATGATAAGAATGACAATATGACAGAGATATTGCAACATTTACGCCTACGTGTCTGAAACACCTGCATTTACGTTTGCATGTATCTGGTTGCATCATGCAAAGCAGATTTAGAATTTGGTGGGCACAAGGACTAATGCCAATGCGGAAGCCACACAGAAGCATACTACTAGTGTATGAAAATAGCAGTTTACACTCAGTTGCATACAAGGCCAAACACACACATACACACACACATGCTGCTCACAAGCAAGTTGCCTCCTTCGTTTTGTTTATTTTCACAGTCAAAGGGGTAGAGAGTATCCCCTTGCCCGCCACTTGCATTATAAATACAACAATTTTTTTGACAAAACTCGTCCAACCCAGCACTGATTAAGGTTCACAGAACAGACATAAGGCAATCCATGATTTAACAGTTTATTAATATAACCCACCATCCACTGCCGTAGCCGTATGGGATATGTGTGGCTGGGTGGCTTGTGTGATGCACTCCCGCCTGTCGCCGTCTTTGGCGTGCTTTGGACCTCCGAAACTCTGCACAGTACGTTGTTCCAGGTACTAGTGTATGAGCTTCAGGGTGCACACCACCTTGGCACAGTACGTCGTTCCAGGTTCGTTCCAGGTCGTGTAGGAGAGCTCAAGGGTGTGCACCACCTTGGAAGGTTTTTCCATTTCTCAGAGAGGAGATAAACAAGCTTGCATATTTTAATATCTTCACATGGCAAGGACTTAGCAAGCAGGACTAGGAGTCAGGCAGGGGGATCTAACTCAGAGACAGGACACAAGTGCATATATGCTAGTGTAGCAGAAAGGATAAAAGCACGAGAGCTGCGCTTGACACCATTACAGCGTGGCAAGGGCATTCATCATTGGCAGGGGATGTCATCATTGATGCACTAAGAAGGATGGACTTTCACGTCCAAATACAATGGTGGGCAGACTAGCTATGGTCCTCTACAAGTCATATAAAAAGAGGGCATACCCCTTCATCACCAACCTCAGCCCCAAAGGACACAACAACTACCTGGAGTGTAGAAACTGCTGAGGTCAAGTGTTGGCAGCGTGCTCCACTTTTATGCACAATTTTGTGAGGCGTGCGAAGCAGTTGTGAAGTAAGATTGTCAAGGCCTTCATGGGATGAAAGGATGTGCACAACCCCTTTGCCTCCTCTAAAGTGCCTCACAAAGGCTGCCTCCCCCCTAAAGCCAACAGCCACAGGCATCATATAAACCCATGAGCTATATCTCAAGCCTTTCTCGCCAGAGGCACCTCATTGAAGAAAACTCTTCTTCTTTAACACTCCCAATCATAATTGCCGCAAACTGCCATGCACTTTGTCCTCGAAGCACCTCACAACTTGTTAAACAAACCTAACCTTATTTCTTATATACACGCCCACACCCTGCCATTCCAACCTGCACGTGCACACGCATCGTTAAAAATAAGCAAACAAATCCACCCATCCACACCCAATCCACACATTCAAACACAAACACAAATCCACTCCCTGCCTACTCACCTATCTGGCGAGCAGGACGCAGATATCCTGCTGCACTCGCTCCCCTCCTCGTTGGTCACCAGCCGTGCACTCTTGCTACCCTGCCCGGACACAAACACGGCTCCCCCTGTGCTACTGCTGATACTACTGATACTGCTACTTCTGCTGCCACCGCTGCTGCTGCTGCTGCTGCTGCTGCTGCTGCTACTACTGATTCCGTTATGTTCATGTTCTTGTTCGCTCACTGCTTGCTGCAGGTGGAGGGGTAAGACTTCAGGAGGGTCCATCTCCCTGCATGCGCATCATTGTGTGTCGAGCAACAAGGTGTTCGTGCAGAAAGAGACAGGGATGCCTAATTGCTCTCACGTTCAAGGTATGCTTCTTCAATTATAGAGAGGACTTGTGTATGCAACATTTTGACGTACGCAAAAGGGTACGAGCTCGTGCAGGTCAGGTGGTGCTCTTATTATACCCCTTACTCTAATAAGATGGAGCGCAAGGGCGCTGTAACTTATTGCCAGGCACTGTAACTTGATTTTGCAATCAGAGCTGCTGGTATCTTTAGTACGGGCATCACAAGCACGTGCACATGCAGAAGGCTTGCAGAACAGTTTTGTCAACAAACACAGAAAGGGTAGCCATGCGATGTGCTGAAGCACAGGCACGTGCATCTTTTTGCAAGGCAGAAGCGCCCGCATAGCATACAGTCGGTGCAAAGACTGCATGCAACTGCGGTGTGTTGCCTGGTGTGGGGAAGGCAAAGCCTGACTCTCTTGGTTTGAGATTGTGCCAGCTAGCCCCCACTCATAGATTCATACACACACAAACGCATATACACACACGGCCACTGTACTGCACCTGCTGAGCCTGTGCGGTAGAGAAAGCTGGACATCCCTCCCCCTCCTGGCAGCAGTCCTCCCTGCTTTACCCACTTGGTGCCGCAATAGGCCCACGTGAAAGCGGGGGGACAAAGGTGGGACCTCCCCCTCCCTGCTCACACCAGCAACTCCCTCTGCACTCTTCCAAGCCTGGTACACATGGGCACCTCTGCTGCCAATGCTGCTGCAGGCACTCCCACAGTGACCTCTGCAAAGAGCAGCTGAGCAGATGCTATTGGCACCACTACCACCACCACCACCACCACCGCCGCCTGTACCAGTGCTGATGGGCGTTCTACTTCCCCCACTTCTGTGGCGTGCACTGAGAGCAGGGCTAGCAGGGGCAGTCCTCAGTCCAGCAGAAGGCGTTCCTCTAAGTGTGGACAACGGAGTTTTGTGCGTTTTATGATGCATGAACATATTTTGTTGAATGGTGCTAAAGCTAGAGTGAGTTACAATGGGAGCTCATGTGTGTCTCTCTCTCTCTCTCTCTCTCTCTCTCTCTCTCTCTCTCTCTCTCTCTCTCTCTCCATGCGCGCACACGCACACACGCACACACACACGCACACATGCACACACATATACATGTATGCAACACGCACACATACGCAGGCACATTGCATTCACACAAGCATACTGACACATACAGAACACACTCACCCCTTATTTGGCATACCCTCCGTGCTTATTTGTCGCATTACACAATGGCTCAAGCTCCGTGTAGGTGGATTTCCAGACGATACTTGCCCCTGCTGGGGTTCTAATGGCCTGCGAGGGAAAACAAATTGAGAGTTGGTTAAATGCAGGTGCAAGCGGTAGGGACATTCCAGAGAAAGCGTATCGCAACACTGTAAAAGTATCTTTTAACACACGTAGAGCAAACTTAGGAATCTGAGGAGTTAGACGGCTTTCAGTATATGGTTGGGCGTACTTACACCTATACAATGCATCAGGTTGCTAGGTAGCCGATTGAAGCATTCGGCAGAGAGCGTAGCGGGAGCTTTTCTTGCTGCTCAATTTGTCACACATGAAACATGAACATAAGTGACACCAGGCTTACAAGGCACACGATGCAAAAAATTGGCAAACGTATGCGCAGATCTCCCCAGCCTTATTGGCCACCGGATGATGTGCTAGTGTGAAGCAGCAAGGATTTGTAAAAAGCAGCAGTGACAAGGGACGTTTGCAAAGGGACGAGGACAAATGGCCAGGGACGCCTAAGGACAAGGATTTCTGCCTGCTGCATTTACCTCAACAGTAAACTCTCAACGCCTTTGACTTTGAAGTGGCACAGAGGTACCCTCCTCTTTCATTTTTTCATACTAGGGTGGAAAGCCATTGATAGATGATGCATGGTACAAAATTATAACGACCACTGTCAGTGCTTCCTACAGAGCTCATGTGGGACACCAACGATGAGCAATAGGCATGGAACAACCCCCCCGCTCAAAGCCGAGGTTTGAGGTGGGGTACAATGTTACATGTGTCTGACGCGTGACTACTACGACCTCTTGCGCCCAACTCACATCATGTGTAGCATCATTTGTATGGCCGTGCCAATGACGGTTGCATCAAAAGCATTTGTATGGCCGTGCATGTGTAGCATCAAAAGCATTTGTATGGCCGTGCCAATGACGGTTGCATCAAAAGCACGCACACACCTACCTAACAACAAGGGAGGGTGTGTTATGTCCCACCCTCTTCACAGTGAAGCCTCCGCCAGGCTCTGCAATGTAAAACGGCCACCCGCAGTCACGGCCCTTACTGCTAAAGTGCACATCACTTTCCCTTTCCTGGCCGAGAACAGAAAGCCTCTGCGTGGGGGCAGACACTTGCTCCTCCCTACAAATGCAAACAAAATACTTACGTAGTTAGAATTTGCATAAGGCAAGGTTCCAAACTAAAGATGAAAAAACGCACATTGTGTGTGTGTTTGTTTGTTTGTGTGCGTGTGTATGTGTGTGCACTATATTCGGGAGTACTTAACATTTTGCACCACACCTATGAAATAAATCATTGTAGAAGGGTACACGTTTTATGTGTCTACGTGAGTTTGAGATGCTTAGGAGGTGTGAAGTTATGCTGCTGTTTTCCTCCAAACTCAAGATAATTGAAGTCCAATCGATTGGAAAAATGCAAGTCCTCCTAATGGCTAATGCATGTCCTAATTCCAGGAAAATCCCAGAGGGGGGACACTGGGCAAAAGCTAAAACATGCGCCTTTTTGCATGAAAGGTGCAACTACTCACACGTCACTTCATCAAATTGGACCCAACCTAGCTTCAAACTGATGCTGACTTTATAAGCTACCCGAGCAT